>Ga0307511_10000122_pt1 | contig 70869 bp, 54 predicted proteins | sample 13_EM_MG_FD_200266 | JGI IMG/M metagenome (GOLD analysis project Ga0307511, IMG submission 200266) | Populus trichocarpa ectomycorrhiza microbial communities from riparian zone in the Pacific Northwest, United States - 13_EM | ecosystem: Host-associated > Plants > Roots > Unclassified | place... | reverse complement strand
TTGATAAAACAGGGGCATCTTTAAAATTATAGAAGCATCTTCGCAATTATACTATTTTGCGCTTTTTTGCATTTGCAATAATAGCATCGAATTCGCATATACATTAGTATAACGTCTAATTTGCAAATTTAACCAATTTCATCATGATCCTATCCGATGCACGCATTCTGGAAGAGATAGAAAAAGGAACGATCAAGATCGAGCCCTATGATCGTAGCTGCCTGGGCAGTAATTCCTATGACATACACCTGGGGAAATGGCTGGCTACTTACCGCGAACATATCCTGGACGCCAAAAAACACAATGAAATAGAATATTTCGAGATTCCGGAAGATGGGTTTGTATTATACCCGCATATTTTTTACCTGGGGGTTACCGACGAATATACGGAGACCCATGCGCATGTCCCTTTCCTGGAAGGGAAATCGTCTACCGGTCGCCTGGGTATTGATATCCATGCCACGGCCGGCAAGGGGGATGTGGGATTTTGCGGCAACTGGACGCTGGAGATCTCCGTTAAACAACCGGTAAAGGTCTATAAGGGCATGCCTGTAGGGCAGCTTATTTACTTTCCGGTGGATGGGGAGATCCTGGTGAAATACAACCAGAAAAAAGACGCCAAATATAGCGGCCAGATCAATAAGCCTGTGGAGAGTATGATGTGGAAGAACAGCTTTTAGCTGCAAGCTGTTAGCGTCAAGCTCTCCCTGCAAGAATCTGGCTAGCAGCTATAAGCTTGAGGCTAGAAGCTCGCTAGATGGCCTCCCAGTCGTTCTTTTTAGCATAGGCGATCAGCCAGGCGATGACCTCGTTGTATGTTCTTATTCCCTGTGGCTGGTGGTTAGCCTTGAGGTATTTCCCATACAGTCGCCCGACAATAGGTTCGAAAGGATTCTCATATTTCCGGTTGTATGCCTGCAATTCCCGGTAATCCTGGCGGATACCGGGCCTCAAATGTTCCCGAAAAGGCCTGACCAGGTTGGAATCCAGCATATATAATTCCCGGGCTGCATATAAATACAGATCGAAATAAACGGAATATTGAACAGCCTTATCGGCAGACGATTTTGCAGCGAGATAACCTACAAAATTGGCTTCATTTTCTTTGGCATACCCCAATTGATGCGCCATTTCATGGCAGGTCGTATAGGGTTGTAAAAAAACGGGAACGGTCGTATTTACCTGCGCTTCGCCGGTAAAGGGATTATAATAACCGCCAAAGCCCAGGTAATCGTCCACCCAGCTGAACAAGGAGGATTTGACGGAAGGGGAGGCATAGGTGAAGCGGGCGTCACGGTCCGAGAAGTCCGTATAGGATCGAATGGCGCCTTTGAATACCGTTCCGGCTTGAGTAAATGACGGCCTGGTCAGCCTCGCTGCGCTGTCCAGCGCGTTCAACTGGCTGGTGATACACCGCAACAGGTTCGTCAGTTCCTCCGTGGAATAGGGCTGCACGTTGAGCTGGAGCTGGGCGGCTATGCCCAGCCGATCGTAATTAAGCCCCCATAGCCCGTTGAAGAGTACGTAAATAAGAAGGCAAATAAAGGCGGTACTGCGGAGCCGGCCAAGCAGCCAGGGGCCATTCACTCGTCTTTTGATGAGCCGCCGCACCAGGCGGATGAGGGATATTATCAACCAGATGATGATAGCCCCATATATAATATCCCCGATACTAAAGGGCAGCCATCCGAACAGGATACGCTGCAAACGAGCAATGATCGGGTAAAAGCCCATGGTATAATACTTTTCCACAGCCCCGGGAAAGAAGGAGAAGATCTTGATTGCTGCCGCCAGGATCACCAGGGATATCCAGGCTATCTTGTTTTTACCGAACATAGCGTTAAAAATACTCCAAATATCAGATCATCCGTGTTAAATTGCGACCTAATGTCGGACAGTCTACTGTTCCGGCATTCGCTGAAAGACGCCGCAGGCGTTTGGGCTAACCGGGCAAAGTGAAGGATATCGGGCGAAGCGAAGATTTCGGCAAATGGCTGAACAGTGTTCAGACAGAAGGTCTACGGGTATCCTGATAAACCGGGGCCTATGTTTAGCTTAAAATAACTAAGTGGAAGTTGTGTAGGAGGAACGTTCAGATAGGGGTGGCGCACTGGGGGTATACATGTCTTTTTGAGTTGTATATGCAATTAGGTAGGTAGCTTCCGTTTAAAAAATGGGGCAGTTGTATATGCAATTAGGTAAATGGGGGCAAGGGATGGGATTGGCAGATGGGTGCGGGGTATTAATGACAACGGGCTTTGACGAAGTTCAACAAACATTAGACATTCCCGGAAATGCGCTAAATTTCTGATAAGCGCATTTCCGCACATTATAAATTATTGCTGCCCATGAATATAGATTTCAACAAAAATGAAGACGCGATGAAGAGATCGCTCAGCCAGATGAGAATCCGGCTGGACAAGATTGCATTGGGGGGAGGGAAAAAAGCGATCGACAAACAACGGGAGAAGAATAAACTCACCGCAAGAGAGCGTATCGACTACTTGATCGACAAAGACAGCCCGTTCATTGAGATCGGTGCTTTTGCCGGCTATGACATGTATGAAGAACAAGGAGGATGCCCAGCCGGCGGCACGGTTGCGGGTATCGGCTATGTCAGCAACCGGCAATGTATAATAATGGCGAATGATCAGACCGTAAAAGCCGGGGCATGGTTTCCCATCACCGGGAAAAAGAACCTGCGCATGCAGGAGATCGCCATGGAAAATCATTTGCCCGTCATTTACCTGGTAGATAGCGCCGGCGTATTTCTGCCCATGCAGGATGAGATATTCCCGGATAAGGAACATTTCGGCCGCATCTTTCGTAACAATGCCCGCATAAGCGCTATGGGCATTACGCAGATCGCTGCTGTCATGGGGGCTTGTGTCGCCGGTGGGGCCTACCTGCCTATTATGAGCGACGAGACCCTGATGGTAGAGGGCAACGGCTCTATTTTTCTGGCCGGGCCCTACCTGGTAAAGGCGGCCATCGGGGAAGATACAGATGCAGAAACTTTAGGAGGAGCCGTCACCCATACAGAGCTATCCGGCATTGCAGATTATAAATTCAAGACAGAGCAGGAATGCCTGGACCAGGTGAAAAAGATCATGAGTAAGTTGGGGCATTCCGGACCGGAGTCCGCCGGATTTGGACAGCCAACCGGCATATTCAGCCGGACCACCCCGGCATCGCCTCTTAAGAGCGCAGAAGAATTGCACGGCATCCTTCCCGAAGATCCTTCCAAGCCTTATGACATGGTCGATATTATCGAGCGGATCGTAGATGATTCCGCTTTCGAGCAGTTTAAAGAAGATTATGGGAAAACAATCCTCTGTGGATATGCGCGCATCGAGGGATGGGCGGTTGGTATTGTCGCCAATCAGCGTAAGATCGTAAAGAGCAGAAAAGGGGAAATGCAGATGGGCGGTGTCATTTACAATGACAGTGCAGATAAGGCCGCCCGGTTTATCATGAACTGCAATCAGAAAAAAATCCCCCTTGTCTTTCTCCAGGATGTCACCGGCTTTATGGTCGGATCCCGGAGCGAGCACTCGGGTATTATAAAGGATGGCGCCAAAATGGTGAATGCGGTGGCCAATTCGGTGGTGCCGAAAATCACCATTGTCATCGGCAACTCTTATGGCGCCGGTAACTATGCCATGTGCGGCAAGGCTTATGATCCGCGATTTATCTATGCATGGCCCACGGCCAGGATCGCCGTTATGGGGGGAGAGCAGGCAGCTAAAACACTTTTACAGATACAGGTAAGCGCTTTGAAGAGTAAGGGAGAGATCATCGACCCCGCTGTTGAAAAGAAACTGCTCGACGAGATCAAAGGACGTTATGAAAAGCAGACGACCCCTTATTATGCGGCAGCCCGTCTATGGGTAGACGCGATCATCGATCCGGCAGACACCCGAAAGGTAATTGCAGAAGGGCTGCAGGCTGCTGCGCATAATCCCAATATAGAAGAATTTAAGACAGGAGTGATACAAGTTTAACATCTATTATGCACAGCAACGAACTGATCATGTACACCGACGGGTCTTCCCGCGGTAACCCGGGACCCGGGGGCTATGGAACGATCTTAATGTGGGGAGCTATCCGCAAAGAGCTGTCGGGTGGCTTTCGCCGTACGACCAATAACCGGATGGAGTTAATGGCGGTGATTGCCGGCCTGGAAGCCTTAAAAAAAGAAGGGATGAAGGTGACGGTCTATTCCGATAGTCAATATGTTGTAAAGGCCTGGGAACAAGGCTGGCTCAAGAACTGGATCGCTACTAACTTCAAAGGGGGTAAAAAGAACAAGGACCTCTGGCTGCATTTTAATGAGCTGGCGAAAAAGCACCAGGTCCGTTTCGTCTGGGTGAGAGGTCATGCTGACAATCCTTATAACAACCGTTGTGATATATTGGCTACAACTGCTGCTGATGGCAAGAACCTGGAGGTGGATGAATTTTTTGAAAGTGAAATGGGGAAGTAATTGAGCGCTATGATGAGCGCACTGTGATGTGCGCACTGGGATGAGTGCACTGTGATGAGCGCGCTATAATGAGCGCACTGCGTGCATAGGTAACGGTAAGAATGTCGGTGGATAACATTTTTAAAAAGGCATTGGGGAAGTAATTATTTTTGTGATTACTAAATCTGAGGACTATGACTACGGGAGGCATTCATTTATTTCAGTTGCTAAAAGCAAAAATGGGCGATCGGGAAGCGGGGGCCCTCATTGATTACGTGGACACTTCATTAAGAGAAAATAAAAGAGATATTCAGGAGACTAATCTCAGGACTTTGGCCACTAAAGAAGATCTTGCGAAGACTAGGGAAGAACTTAAGGGTGATCTTGCAAAGACAAAGGAAGAACTCAAAGCTGATATGGCAAAGACCAGAGAAGATCTCAAAGACGTCAAATCCGAGACCATCCGTTGGATGTTTGCCTTATTTGTCACCATGATGCTGACCATATTGGGCCTGTACCTAAAGCACTGAAACCTTGCTATAATCTTACCTGTCATCCTCTCCAGGAATCAGCCATTACGTTGAAATGGAGAGCTAATTTTATTTGTTCAAATAAACTGAAGAATATGAACAATCTCGAAACTTTGGCGGGCAGGGAAGATCATGCTAATACGAGAGCGGAGCTTAAAGGTGATATTGCAAAGACCAGAGAGGACCTCAAGGGAGATGCCACAAAAATAAAAGAAGATCTCATGAAAATGGGAAGCAGACTTGAAATCAAACTCATAGAGTTCAAATCCGATATCATAAATTGGATGCTTGCCTTATTTATGATCATAATGATGGGCATCATGCTCGTGTATTTCAAGCACTGATACCCTACTATAAATCTCACCTACTCTCCCACCGGGACCGTCGCTCTGAAGATCACCGCATTTTCCCGGGCACGTAATTCCAGTTTCGCAGTGTCAAAGGCCAAAAAAGCATCTCCCGTCTTACGAAGAAAGGCATTGGCGGGATTTTCCTCCACCAGGACTTCCCCTTCCAATACAATAAAGATCTCGACGGAACGCGCCTGGATGGCAATCTGTTCATTTTGGGGTAGCGCGATCCTGCTAAGCTCAAAATCCGGGGCAGGCGTCCGATAGGTTGTAATGGGGCCGGCTACAATTGGTTGGGCATTGCCTGTTGGGTCGCTGGAAATGATCCGGGGAAGGGTAGCCTCAAATTTTACATGCTTCAGCAGTTCAGCTACATCGATATGCTTGGGAGTCAGCCCTCCCCGCAGGACATTATCTGAATTGGCCATAATCTCCACGTTCTGCCCTTCCAGGTAGGCATGCGGTAAGCCCGCATCCTGGAAGATGGCTTCTCCGGGATGAAGGTTCAACAGGTTGAACAGGTAAATGGAAAAAATCCCCCGGTCTATCTTTCCGGGCTCGTTGTACGTTTCGGCAGCCCGGGCGGCCCAGAAATGCTCTTCGTTCCTCGTCAACCGCCCGGCGTGGTAATCCGGAGTGATCCGATCGAGTAAGGGCTGCAATTTATCGTTCACCCCCGATTGTGATAACTCCATCACTGTCTTGTATAACCCATGATAGCCTTCCTTTTTAAATACCGGCGCCAAAAATGCCAGCTCCGGAATAGCCTGCAAGGTAAGCTCCAGGGCTTCGGCCGGCTTGAATCCATGCAGGAGCCAGAATTCACTCAGGGCCAGCATCAATTCCGGCTTATGATTGTCATCTTTATAATTCCGGGTCGGTGCGTTAAGGGCAATCCCTTTTTTATTTTCCGCCGCAAATTCCAGTTCGGCATTCTTTTTAGAAGGATGCACCTGGATCGACAACATATCTTTCACGTCAAGGATCTTCAGCAGGTAAGGCAATCTCCCGAATCGTCCTGCCACATAAGAGCCCAGCGTAGGCTCGGGCCATTCTTTAATATAGCCGTTTAGAGGAACGGTCATTGTCGTAGACCCCGATTCAAACACCAGTTCCGAAGGAGCATTGTCATGGGCTCCCATCCAGTATTCGGCGAAAGGCTGGTCCTCCGGATTGGGAACAGAGAGCAGGCGGGGTATAAAAGAATGACCACCCCAGGCGTAATGCTGAACTTTCCCCTTCAATTTGAAAACATTATTTTCCTGCTTCATACCGATAATTTATTTAGCGCTGTTTAGCTTTTTTGCGACCTTGCCGGACGGAGTCTTGTTGTGAACAACACTTTCAGGCGCCAAAATAAAACAAAAAAGAATACAAATGGCCCGGCATATTGATTTTGGGAAAAAAGGAGAAGAGCTGGCAGCCGGATGGCTTATCCGGAAAGGGTTTGAGATCCTGCATCAAAATTGGCGGCATAGCCGGTATGAAGTGGATATCATTGCACGCTGTCAGGGAGTAATTCATTTCATCGAAGTCAAAGCCGGGCAATCAAACGCCTACGGCCAGCCGGAAGAGAAAGTAAATAAAAATAAAATCAGGAATATGATGAAAGCGGCTGCGGCGTGGCTCTATCAGTTTCCCGGCCATAAAAGAGTACAATATGATGTGCTGGCTATTACTTTCCGAAGCAATGCGGAGCCGGAATATTTTTTGTTTGAAGATGTATATGTCTGACCCTGCCAATCGTCCGGGCCTGTTCGAGGTCCCCGGATCCTACAATTCACCCTTTTCCGCCTTCTCCATAATAAACTCCACTACCCGGTAAGTAGCCGGGCAATATTCGATATTCTGCTTGTACATATGCATATACTCTACCATCTTCCTTTTATTGTGATGAGGAAAGCCGGCGCAATCCCGGGGACGGATCGCATAGATGTCGCACATATTGGTCTTCAGGTCCAGGAACTGGCAGGGCTGCTTCACATTCATCCAATCGCCTGTTTTGTCCTTATACAGCCATTTTTCGCGGAAGGCCTTATCCGTCATTCCGAAATGAGCGGAAATTCGTTTCACATCTTTATTAGTATACGTGGGAGACATGGTCTTGCAGCAATTGGCGCAATCCAGGCAATCCGTCTTTGCCCAGGCGGCTTTATCGGCCTCTGTAACAAGATTGTCCAATCCTCTTGGCTGCTTCTTCTCCAGCCGGGTGAGAAATCCTTTTACCCGCCTTTTGCTATGACGAACGATTTGCCTGAATGATCGCAAGTTGACTGTTACCATGAGGAAAGCTTATTAGATATATAAAAAGCAAATATGCCGCAAAGGCAGGGAGTTTCAAAGAAAATTTTCAGGTTTGGCGCCTCAAAGAATTACATTTCAACAAATTCTTTGCCGGAATACATTTATAGCCTAAATTTCCCCGCATGTGGGAACCCTATAAAAAAGGATACAAAGGCTGGCTCCGGCTGGAGAAATCGCTCTCGGATAATTCTGTGGAAGCCTATCTGCGGGACATAGACAAGCTGACCCAGTTCCTGCAGGCTACGCAATCCCTGAAAGCCCCTGATGCCGTTGAATTAAAAGACCTGCAGCGATTTCTTCAGTGGATCGGCGAGCTGGGCCTCAACGCTGCTACACAGGCCCGGATCATATCGGGCATCCGTTCCTTTTATAAATATTGCTTCATAGAACAGATCGTCAAAAAAGATCCTACAGCCCTGCTGGAAGCGCCCAAGCTGAAAAGGGCCCTTCCGGACGTGCTGAGCTTTGAAGAGATCGAAGCCATTATCGGTCAGATCGACCTGAGCAAGCCGGAAGGGGGACGAAATAAAGCTATCCTGGAGACGATGTATAGTTGCGGGCTCCGGGTCAGTGAAGTGGTGAATCTTCGGATCTCCTGCCTCTACCTGGATACCGGTTTTATCCGGGTGATCGGCAAGGGTGACAAAGAAAGACTGGTGCCGATCGGCGATGCAGCGATCAAATACATCCTGCTCTATCAGCAGGAGATCCGGGTACACTCGCCTCTCCAGCCGGGTAATGAAGACATTCTTTTCCTCAACCGACGGGGAAGTAAGCTCAGCAGGGTAATGATCTTCTTAATGCTGAAGGACCTGGTGACCAAGGCAGATATTTCCAAAAATATTTCCCCGCATACCTTCCGTCATTCTTTCGCCACCCATCTCGTGGAAGGAGGGGCCGACCTGCGGGCCGTACAGGAGATGCTGGGACACGAGAGCATCACCACTACGGAGATCTATACGCACCTGGACAGGGAATACTTACGGGAGACCCTGCACCGGTATCATCCGGGGTTTAAAAATTAAAGAGAACATCACAATACCATTAATTTCCGCGTAACTACCTTCCCTGTTCCCGTATGGGATAGCTTTACGAAATAGGCTCCGGCAGACAGCGAAGGGGGAAGGTTCAATAATTCCGTCTGCGACTTGTCATTCCATTCCACCAATCTTGCCTGTAATAAAGCGCCGTCCGCGCTGAATAATTCCAGTTTGTATTCCCCTGATAGGTCCGGTGGAAATGACAGCTTCACCGCCGTGCCGCGGGAAGCGGGATTGGGATAAAGGGTCAGTTCTTTTTTAGGAATGCCCACCACCGCAAGGGTATCTTTTACCAGGTCTTTCAGAAGGGTGGACGTCTTTTTGTGTGTAATCGCGATTTTCCCAACGGTAACTACGTCCCCCTTAATGTCCCGGCAGCGGGTTACACCGTACCCCTGGACCACCACCGGCGGCAGGACGGAATATTTTGGTGTGTCAGCCTGTACGGGGATCTTCGTGATGGCAAGCGGTACTCCCAGCAGCCTTTTATCGTGCTGGCTCACCGGCGCCGTGGCGGCTTTCGTCTGGGCCGGTACCCTGGAAGAGACCAGTAATCCGGCCAATAGAAAATTCCATAGGCTCCATGCCCTTCTTTTTCTTTCGGGCGGCGGGAGCAGATTCCTGTTCAACTGGTCGGCGGAAAACCGGCCACAGACTTTTCTATTGGCATCTGCCAGCCAGGACAATATTTCCCGGTCGCTCATAAGACTGAAATCTACTACTGTTCTCAGGCAGGAAGAGCAATGACGGCCGTCCTCGGCCGGACGCATTTCGTCCCAATTCTCCCCGCAGGGTTGGGGAACTTGGATCTGTAAATTTTTTAACATAACAGCCCGTTTTATAGCAGGATGCAAAGGCGGAAGAAATTACATAAGACCCCAATTTTTAATTACTTTAGAGGGGGAGATCTTATTGCCTTTTTTAAAGACCATACCGCCCCATTCCGTTAGTGACCAGGAACTGGTCGCTGCCTACCGGCAATCGGCTGATCTTAAAATACTGGCAGTCCTGTACCAACGTTATATGGATCTGCTCTATGGGGTATGCCTGAAATACCTGAAGGAGCCGGAAGCCGCAAAGGATGCGGTAATGTCTATTTTTGAGGAACTGGCACAAAAGCTGCGTAAACACGAAGTGGATAACTTTAAAGGATGGTGTTACACCCTGGCTAAAAACTACTGCCTGATGCAGTTACGTTCATCCAAACGAATAAGGATCCATGCCTTTGATGCAGATCATATGCAAACGACGGAAGAATTGCATCTGAATGGTATCATGGAGAAGGAAGAACACCTGGAAAAGCTGTCAAAATGCCTGGGCACCCTCACTCCTGAACAAAAAACAACCGTGGAACTATTCTATTTGCAGAATAAATCTTATAAAGAGATCGAAATGGTCACCGGCCTGGAATGGAATAAAGTAAGGAGCCATATACAAAATGGAAGAAGAAATCTGAAGATCTGTATGGATAAGCAGGAGGGGAAGGATGCGGAGACCACGCTGAAAGACATCGAGCCCCCGGCGCCCTCCGTAATAAGCAACATAGTGAAATGAGCGGCAACGATAAAAATACTAACCTTTACTCTGCCTCGGACATTCAAAAATACCTGAGAGGGGAATTGTCTGCCCCTGAAATGCACCAATTGGAAAAGGCCGCCCTGGATGACCCCTTTCTGGCCGATGCCCTGGAAGGAATGGAAATTCATCGGGCACTCTCATCCTCTCCCACCTTCCAGGAGGACCTGGACGAACTGCAGGAAAAACTGGATAACAGGGTAGCCCAAAAAGAGAGAAGAGGCCTCTTTTTCCTCCCTGCATGGAGGATCGCCGCTGCTATTATCCTGCTGCTGGGGCTAGGAATTACAGCTTATTTTTCTTTATTGAACAAAGCCAAGCAAGACAGTCCGGTTGCCATGCTGGAAAGAAAAACTCCTTCAGCCCCTCCCCCTGCCACCTCTGTCACAGCCGATTCCATCGCCATAAACAGCAATACGCCAGCCATGGACACCCCGGCCGCCTTCCTTTCCTCTCCGGTCAGTAAGCCGCGGCGGGAAATTGCCAAAATGGAAGAAAGACCACAAGGGAATGCTACTCATCCCCAGCAAGCGGCAGAAGCTGAAAAGGCAAGAGCTCCCAAAGAGCAGGCTACAAAAGAGCAAGCCATAGAAATACGGGCCGCCAGTAAAGCAGCCAGTTCCCGGGACCTGGCTTCCACGCCTCCCGTAACCGCCGGCACCATACAAGCGCCAGTGCCAGGGAATCCGCACGACAGGAAAGTTTTAGAGACAGTCCGAATAGATCCGGCTTTAAAGAAACAGACAAGTTCCTTTTATAGCCCCGACTCGCTTCACCTGCGGAAAGACGCCGATCAGTTCGTCTTTACCGGGAAGGTAACCGATCTGAATAACAATGCACTCTCCGGCGCCTCGCTGCGACTGAAGGGCAATTACCCGACCAGCACAGTCACAGATAAATATGGGAATTTCAGCTTGAAGCTACCTAAAAACGACACCTCTATCACACTTATGGTAGCCTATGTGGGATACGAGCAGGCCTCCCTCGCGCTGAATTTTGAGAACAGGACAGGCAATCTCATCCAGCTTCAGCCTCAGACCGGCTCCCTGAATGAAGTAGTGGTGACCGGCTATGGCGCCAAAAGAAGAGAAATCCTGAAAGACAACAGCGAGCCAAAAAAAGAATTCCGTACCAAAAACGCCATCCCTGCTGACGGCTGGCCAGCCTATAACAGCTACCTGGATGCCGGTAAAAAAATAAAAAACCCGGATTCCACTTTAAAAGGAAACGAGACCATATCCTTCATTGTCAATAAAGAAGGCGGCTTATCTTCTTTTAAAGTTGAACAGTCCCTCTCTCCCGCCCATGATTCAGTTTCTATCCTCCTGATCCAACAAGGGCCTTCCTGGAAATTGCTGAAAGGTAAAAAGACACGGGCCTTCGTGACCATCCCCTTCTAAACTGATCTGTAATGGACTATTCCACTATTTTGAAAAATATCGCCAAACATATCACCCTCGATGAGAAAGAGGCTGCCTGTTTTACTTCCTTACTTTCTTACCGGGAAATAAAGAAAAAAGAGAGCCTCTTACGGGAAGGGGAGCTCTGTAAGAACATAAACTATGTATATAGCGGCGTCTTGCGGGCTTACTATCTCGATAAGGAAGGCAATGAAAATATTATCATGTTTGCGATCAATGACTGGTGGGTTACGGATATTTACAGCTTTGCTACCGGCAATCCGGCTGTCATGCATATTGACGCACTGGAGAACAGTACGATCTTTCAACTACCCAAAAGCGATTTGGAAGGATTGTTCCGGGAAGTGCCTAAGTTCGAACGTTTTTTCCGGATCATTATGCAAAACTCGTATATCCGGGAACAGTTGCGATCCATACAGAACCTTTCTCTTTCCGCCGAGGAGCGCTACCTGAATTTCTCAGAGAAATATCCCGACTTTATGCAGAGGATCTCGCAGAAGCAGATCGCTTCTTACTTAGGCATTACGCCGGAGTTCTTAAGTGTTATCCGCAGCAAGCTGAGAAAGACGGGAGAGTAGCTTTCTTAATCTACCTTAAGCGCCGTCCCTTTCAGGATCTCTATTTTTGAGGCTCATTAATCAAACCAGTTTTATATGATGATCCTAATTGCAGGTCCCTACCGTAGTGGCACAGGAGATGACCCGGGTCTGATGGCCGAAAATTTAAAACGTCTGGAAGAAGCAGCCCTTCCCTTGTTCAGAGCGGGACATATTCCCATGATCGGCGAATGGGTGGCGCTCCCTTTATTGTACCAGGCCGGGTCAACAGCGCCGGGGGATGAACCTTATAATGAAATTGCTTACCCGGTAGCGCATCGTCTGCTGGAAAAATGCGATGCCGTCCTTCGCCTGAAGGGGGCCTCTAAAGGAGCTGATGAAGATGTCCGGATCGCCCGTGAGCGGGGACTTCCAGTTTATTATAGTCTTGAGGAGGCGCTGAAGGGTTAAAAAGGATTGACTCGGCCGGGCCGCGTCAATCCTTTTTTGAGAAGATACTATTGCAATTTCGCCAGCCATAAGGAGGCGTTCATAAATAATTGCGTGTGACTGAATAAAGGCCAGCTCACAAAAAGGTTGTTGCCGGAAGCTCCCGTGCCGTCATCCATCGGTGAACTATCTGTAACAACAAAGACCCGGCCAGTGCCAAAAGTAGAGGACGCCGACATAATATGGGTATTATTCTGCGTCTGTCCGCTTTGCCAGATCAATCCCTGTACCGTACTGTTGACAGCAGGGTTGATCGTCACCGTAGCCCCATTATTAAATTGCAACTGGGATACGCTGCCCTGCGATCCATTCAGGATGGGGCTGGTGCTGCCACCCGTCCACACATTACTGGTGGTCTCAGAAATGTTGGTCAGATCGATGCTAAAGCCGAAAGGATTAGAGGCGACACTATTATTGGTCATCAGGTCATTCCATATATCCGGGGAATCATGTCCATCATTATTGCGGTCCGAGATCGTATGGTCGGATATCATGAACAAGCCGCCCCCATGGCTGATAAAATTAAGGATGGCTGTTTTCTCCGCGCTGGTAAAAAGGATATTGGGCTCATCCACCACAAATACATCATAGTGCGAAAGGTCCTGGGCGTTGGCTGTATTGCCATACGTAATAGCGGTACCGGAAGGTAAGGTCTCCGCTGTATTGCCTGCTTTGACCAGGGCGATGCCCCAACTGGACAGTGCGCCTGTCCAGAATGTTTCCGCAGTAGAAGAAGTAATGGAGGACTGTGCAGGGGTGGGTATCCGCTGCGGGGTGCCGTTATCCTCATCGATCACCCAATCGGCATTGCCGGCCGTCTCTGCCTTGGTCGCATCAAATAAAAATTTCTTGCCCCCGCCTGTTCCTCCCCCTCCGCTACCGGTGTCGGAAACGGTGAAATCATCGAAATTTATCCGGTTGCTGCTGCCGTCCGTCTTACGGATCTGAAAACGGATATTCCCTGTCGCCGTCAAAGTGAAAGTTGCCGTCTGCAGGCTGGTGGAACTGGTAGTGATGGTGGATCCGGTCTGGGTGAAAGAAGAGCCTCCATTGGTGCTGAACCATAACTGCCAGGTGCTGCTGCCATCCGAACCGAAGACAGCATGCTGGACAGTAACAGTAGAGACGCCGGTGAAATCAAACTGCATGGTCATCGTACCACTGTTGCGCACGCGGGCGGACTGCGCCCCATTCTTTCTGTCCGTTGACAGATTGCCTAACAAGGCGTCAGTAAAATTCCAGATACCGGTGCTGAGCGTTACATTGGCTGCGGCATAACTTGCTTTGGAGCCTGTCTCAAAATTCTCCACCGTGGTAGTGAGGGTCGCCAATTTGGATACAAGTCCTGTATGGTTACCGGGCGAAAGATCCGTGACCGGAGCGGATGAAAGAGCCGCTTGTTTCACGCAGGCCGACGAGGTTGCCAGCAGGAAAAGCGATAAGGCTAATGAGAAAAGTTTCATTGATAAAGTTTTTGTTCTCTTAAAATTAACGAGTATAGCAGAATACCTGCATTAACTTTAAGTGAACAAGTCTTATTTGCGCCAGGACCCAGCGGTAACGATGCGGGCCTTATCGTAACGATGCGGGCCTTATCAATATTTTCCGACCGTCTTCGTCCCCTGCATCCATTGTATTGCCTCGCTCAGCAAAACCACTCCTATGGCGCCCACGACGTTGAACCATAAAAAGCTCAGGTGCACGATCCCCTTCCGGCTGAGGATCGTAAGAACGATAACGGCTATTTCTACCAACACGGCACTGGTAAATACGGCTACTCCTCCTACTTTCTTCCGGTAAAAAGCGACCAGGAAAATACCCAGGATCACTCCATAGAACATAGATCCCAATACATTCACCGCCTCGATGAGGCTATTGCCGAGGTTATAAGCCAGTTGCGCTACCGCGACGCAGAAGATGCCCCAGAACAGGGTATACATCCGCGACAGGCGGTATTCTCTTTCTGTAGAAAGCTCTTTTTGGGAAAACCGCTTGTGGAAATCCACGATCGTGCAGGAAGAAAGGGAATTCAGGGTAGCCGCAATAGAGCCCCAGGCTGCCAGGAAAATAACGGCGATCAATAGACCGATCAATCCTTTAGGCAAATAGTCCAGCACAAACCGAAGGAAAATATAATTGGTGTCATTATCGTCGCCTCCCACCTGTCGGTCATTCAGCCAACGCCGGATCGTAGCCTTGTAACCGGCCTTCTTTGCTTCTGACGCATGCAGCCGATCTTCCGCCTGCTGCCGGGATACTGCCAGATCCCGCCCATCCGATCCCTGCGATGGAACCCCAGCCACCGTCCCCCGACCGGCGCCAATGGAAAGCCAGCTCCTCTCTTTTATCCGTTCTGCTTCTGCCGCATCATAATCCCTGTTCACCAATACCAAAGAATCCTTGTATTTGGACTTCGATAAAAGGTCCAATTGCGACTGGTTGAAAAAAACAGGCTCCTTATTGAATTGATAGAAGGAAAAGACCAGCACGCCCAGCAAAAGGATCATGAACTGCATCGGCACTTTCACCAACCCGTTCATCAACAGGCCGAGCCGGCTCTCGCTTAATGAGCGGGCAGTGAGATACCGCCCCACCTGCGATTGGTCAGTCCCGAAATAGGACAAAGCCAGGAAAAATCCGCCGATCACCCCGCTCAATAAATTATACCGGTCATTCCAGTCAAATCCTTTCTCACTGATCCCGGTGGTAATGATATTCAGTTTACCCGCTTTCCCGCCAAGGTGCAGGGCTTCTGAAAGACCGATATGTGAAGGCAGGCGATGAATGACCATATACCCCGCTATCCCCATACCCGTGAAAATAATGATCAGTTGCAGTTGCTGCGTATAGGCCACCGCTTTAGCACCGCCCATCACCGTATAAATGATGAGCAGGCCGCCCATGAAAATATTAGTCCATAAAATATCCCATCCCAAAAGAGAAGACAAAATAATAGAAGGAGCCGAAATGCTGATACCGGTCGACAGGCCCCGCTGCAAAAGGAATAGAAAGGAGGTCAGCGTCCGGGTCCGGAGATCAAACCGCTGCTCCAGGAATTCATAGGCCGTATAGACCTTTAGCCGGTGAAAGACTGGCACGAAGGTGATACAAAGCACGACCATCGCCAGCGGCAATCCAAAATAGTATTGAACAAAACGCATCCCGTCCGTATAAGCCTGCCCAGGGGCCGACAGGAAGGTAACGGCGCTGGCCTGTGTGCCCATAATGCTCAGCATCACCATATACCAGGGCACCGTTCGGTTGCTGAGAAAATAGCCATCCATGTCCCTGCTGGTACGACCCTTATAGAGCCCATAGGCCACCATCCCCAGTAAAGTAACGCTCAATACTATCCAGTCAGGCCAGCTCATGAAAAATGTTTGGTAAGAAAGTTAAAGAAGAGGATGAGGAGCAGCAGGAAGCCGATCACAAGCGCGTACCAGTAGCTCCATTTCTTAAATAATGGAACTTCGTCCTTTTGTGTGTCCTCATTCATATGGGGCAATTTATCTCTTATTTTTGTCCCTTTCCTGCCGTCTATCCCTTTCTCTGTCCCTGTTCGCGATCAGCGAAGCCACCAATAATCCTACGGCAAGTCCTACGACCAGTCCGAACGTCGCTCTTTTGATAAAACGTCCTACGACCAGCCCTACTACGATGGCTGTTACAATAGCAATATCCCGTCTGCGATTCATAGAGTTAAAATCCTTTCTTTTGATTTAATGCAATAACATTAGCCAGCAAGCGGTAAGCGCCCGGCACTCCGGCGGGCAGCTCCCGGAAAAAGACCAGGCCTGTATAAACAAATTTCCCCTTTCCATAACCGGCTATCACCAGGCTGCCTTTCTGCTCGGATTCGCCCGGATCTTTCATAGACAATACGGTTTCATAAGCCGGATCGGACTGTCCGGCAAAATAGATCCCTCTCTCCTGTATCCATCCTTCGAAATCTTTATCGGTGATCTTATTCGGGAAATTCAGCACCGGATGTTCCGGCTGCAGGAAGTTCACGCGGGCATTTTCATCCGTCACCCGGGTATTGGCCACCGCAAAAGGGTATGGTCCGATATTGCTCTTCACCTGTCCCAGATTATCCCGGTTGTACTGAACGATCAGGTTGCCGCCTTCTTTCACGTACTCCATCAGCGCATCATGCCGGGCCGTCAGCCAGTCATGAACATCATAGGCGCGTACGCCGGTGAGGATGGCATCGAATTGTCGCAGATTGGATGGGGTAATGTCTTTTTCTTTCAGCAGCACTACTTCATAGCCCATCTGCTGCAGGGCCTGCGGCACCTTATCACCCGCGCCCTCGATATAGCCGATACGATGACCGGCAGTTTTTACATCCGCCATCACAAATTTTTCGACAGCGGGACGGAAATAATCGATGCGTGGAATATGATCGTAAGACAGGGTCCTCAATTGCAGGGCCGTATCCTTGCGGCCGTTATGATCGAACAACAGGTTGGCTTTCACCGAACCCATAACGCCAGTGGCAGGCCGCGCCGACCAGGAACCGGGGGCAGCCGCCGCCATTTGCTGAATGGAAAGACCCTTTGTCGGGGTCAGCTCCATTTTCGGCAAAGCCGTTTGACCGCTGTAAGCTTCCGTCTCTACCCGGAAGCCTTTCTCTTCCCCGTCGGTGAACAGGAGCAGCGCCGGATCGAACTGCGCCGTAGCAACGGGCAGGACCGTCAGCGGCTCGTATAATTCACCTTTCACTGCATCGGTGAACTTGTATTGTATGGGCCGGGTGAATACCATTTCTTCGCCGCCAACCGTCAACCGGAACTGTACTTCATAAGCGGGAGCGCTCTGGGGGTCGCCGATCAGGCGCTGATCCTTTACGTTGAAAGAGCCCGGCGACATTTCTTCCGCCAGCCAGTAAGGCTGGGTAACCAGCTTTTGGGGAGAGACGAAGATTTTGCGGGAAAAGGAATAGTTCTTATCCCCTTCCAACTGCTGCCGGTAGGCCGTGTCATAACTGTCCACGGATATTTCCCGGACGGCTATCGGTGCGTTGAGCCGGTTGTTCAGTACAAACGTCACTGACAGAGAATCTCCCTGCACGGCATAAGGGCCGCGCACCACTGCTTCCATCCATAAGCCGCTGCAGGCTTCGATCAGTTGTTGTACTTCTTTCAGCTTTTGCGTCTTCCAGTAGCTATCCTTTAATTTTGCGATCGCCTTGTATACATTCACCAGACCCGGTACAGAGTTTTCGGGATGCAGCAGGGAATAATCCCGGATCAGGGGATCGACCATCTCTTCTATCTTCTCTCCGCCGGGTACCCGGCCCCAGGAGGTCACGACATTCTCCATGGGGTCGCCATGAGCGGGGTCTCCGGCCACCGGTCGGAAATATTCCAGGGACTGGCCGCGGGCCGGCGTAAGAGCGGCGCCCTGGCTTTTATGGTTGGTGCGGCTTTCAGCGGCTAATTCACCATAGCTCTTTCCCAATATCGGATTGTAGTTCCCTACATCGATCTTCAGCTGATCGTCACTGGTAGTATTAAAGCTGCCGAAATTGAAGGTATTCCAGAGGATGCGTTTGGCCTGCCAGGGCTGGACGCCATATTTGAACTGCTCGGGGAAACGGGAAGGATCTGCCGCTGCCGTAAAGGCTTCATGCGCCAGTACGGCCGATGCGGAATGATGACCATGTCCGGCGCGACCGTCTTCGGGGAAGCGGGTGATGATGACGTCCGGTTGGAATTTCCGGATCACCCAAACGACATCGCTCAGTATTTTTTCCTTGTCCCATGTCTTCAGGGCCTCGTCTGTCGATTTGGTGAAGCCGAAGTCAAAAGCCCGGGCAAAGAACTGATCGGCCCCGTCCACCCGGCGTGCAGCCAGCATTTCCTGGGTGCGGATCAGGCCAAGCTCGACCCCCTGTTCGTCTCCGATCAGGTTCTGACCGCCATCGCCTCTTGTCATGGAGAGATAACCGGTACGGTATAGACGATCCTTTGCCATGTAGGCGATCAGCCTTGAATTTTCGTCATCCGGATGGGCGGCGATATACAGTACGGAGCCGAGGACGTTGAGTTTTTTCAGACGGAGGAAGATCTCTGCCGATGTGATGGTCGCGGGTGCCTGCGCGGAGAGGCGGTCGCCGAGACTGATGCTAAATATACAGATGGTGACCCAGTGAAAGACAGTAGTCTTATTCATTCGTTATTCGTTTAGTCTGTTTGATTTTATAGTTGTCATTGCCCTACCAGAAAGACAGCATTGCAGAATAGCAGTTTCCCATTCTCCCAGAAACTCCGGAACAGGGGATCGTCGGCCATATATATGATCACCCCTTTCCCCATGTCCTGCACGCCGAAGATCACCCCGTCCTTCAGTTTCGCTTTTGCCTTGTTGCCGGTAAAGCCGCTGACATAATTATCTTTTTTGATGATCCCTACATTCCAGCCGCCGTCCTTAATGAACTCATATACATTATCGTCCTGTTTCAGCGTATAATAATGATCCGGATAGCCAAAAGCCAGGGGATGTGAATTATCCAGCTCCACCTTATAAATAGAACCGGGGACACTATTCATTACTTCATCCCGCTGCCTGTTCCCATACCGGTGCAGTACGGAATAATCATCCTCTTTTTTATCTTTATCCTCGTCTTTCTTATCCGTTGCTGTCGCTTTCTGCCGGATGCCCCATTCTATTTTTGACAATTGAGTGACGGCATCCTCCATCGCGATGAGACGCCCGCCTGCTTTCACCCAGTTCCGGAACGGCTCAGCCGCATTTATATCAACCAGGGATTTGTAATAGCCATTCGGCAGGATCAACACATCATAATTCTTCCAGTTCAACCGCCCGATCTCATCGGCATTGATCTGGGTGATGGGATAATCCAGGTCCTGCTCAAAGAAATGCCATACTTCCCCCGCGCCAACGGAGCTCACTTCTTCGCCTGTCAGCATCGCCACCCGGGGCTTATGAATAAGATGCACCCGGTCGCTCCCGAAATCAGCGCCTTTTTCCACAAACCCGGATACGATGGGAGATAAGACCACCCCCGTTCTCCGGGCAGCCTCCGATACAAGGGCCCAGCCATTTTTACTTACAGCATTATTACCTGTGGACGTAATGATCAGCGTCCCTTTTTCGAAATTATTTCCACCCGATTGAAAAGCTTCCTCGGCATAACGGGTCTTTACTCCCTTCTTCAGGAGATCCGCCAGGAACCGGGCGCTCTGCATGCCTGTCCAGCGGACTGCATAGCCGTACTGGCCGCCTCCGTTCGCATCGGCGCCCGGCTTTTCAGCGTCCTTCGTAATGGTTGAGCCGTTCGTTTTTTCGACGGAGCCTGCGGGGGGTGCGGTATTCGATTCGTTTGCCCCGTTGCTCCCACTCACAAAAGTCCCGAGCCCATAAGCCTGTAACCCATACACATATGGGATAGCCCAGGCCGTGATATCATAAGTCACAGAGTCGCTGATCCGGGAATTCCGTTCGAACAGGACCCGCAGCAAATTGGATTTTGCCTGGTTGGCATTGATGGCTATATCATTAAGTCCGGCCTTGAAAGTGGTCATTTTACCCGTTTCATAATCCAATCCCGTGAAACTGCCCGATGCAACCGGTACCCAATCGACACTATTCCTGCTCAATAAAATTTTTAGCCTTTCCAGCCGGTCCCCGTATGGATCGGCCTTGATGAACCAGGCTCTGAATTCACCTGCGGGCTTAGTCTCCGCGTCGGTGAAATATTTCCTGAATTCTTTTATCAGTCTGGCGGCGTTCTGAGCCGAAACCTCGATCGTCGACATGCCGGTAGTATAGTGATGCTCCAGCCGGTCGGTCAGGGTGAGGGTATCTTCGTCGCTGGTGACAATGGCCAGTCCCGCACGGATACCTCCCTGCTCGAAGGTCATCCCGATAGATCCGCTATACGTGGGATAAGTGTCCCCATAGCTGGGATAAAAAAGGTCGAATTCCTGTTTGGTGAAATAGAGCCAGCCCTGCTGATCGAAATATTTCGCATGGTTCTTTCCGATCTGGACCTGGAAATCTCTTTGCCAGGGAGTGATCACATCGTGATAGGGCTCTGCTGCCGGGGCAAAATAATATGGATTATTATACCCCTGTTCATGAAAATCCACATGCACCTGGGGCAGCCAGGCATTGTATTTTTTCATCCGTTGTTGTGTCTCTATCTGTGTTTGCCAGGCCCAATCCCTGTTCAGGTCGAAATTGTAATGGTTGGTCCTGCCGGCAGGCCAGGGCTCCTGGTGCTCCCTGGACTGCGGATCCGGGTTGGGTTCCTTCCCTACAGCGGTATTGAACCAGTTCACATAGCGGTCCCTGCCGTCGGGGTTGAGGCAGGGATCTATTATGACCACCGTATGCTGCAGCCATTCTTTCGATTTTGCGTTGGCGGGGTTCACCAGTTCATATAAAGTCTTCATCGCCGCCTCGGAAGAGGCAGGCTCATTGCCATGTACATTATAGCTGAGCCATACGATGGCAGGGGCATTGGTATCCGGCAACATCCTGTCACGCGCCACGCCGGCCAGCCGCAGGTTGTTCAGGCGGATAGCTTCCAGCCGCTGGAAATTCTCCGGCGAAGCGATATAGGCCAGCAGGAGCGGGCGCCCTTCGTAAGTCTCTCCGTATTGCTCCACCTTCACCTGGCCGGGCGCCGTTCTGGCAACCTCCTTAAAATAGCTCACGATTTTATGATGCGGCGTAAAATGAGTTCCTGGCGGATATCCCAAAAATGCCTCCGGAGAAGGGGGATTCTGAGAAAAAACAGGGTAAGTCAGTATAATAAGTCCATAAAAAAGGGCAAGGATCTTTTGCATTATTGATTTTCTCCGCGTAATATAAGGATGCATGTAGTGTGTAATGAAGCGTGAATGTAAGTAAACAGCCAAAATAAAAAAAGCGGCCCATCATATTTCGGTCTGCGCTCCCCGAAAACCCCAACCCCTCCAAAAAACAGGTCTCCCATCCCAAAAGGTCATTTTACCATTTTTTGATGGTAACTTACTGATAAATTTTTCGCTGATATGTGTCCAAAATTTGTCTTCCAATCTCTCCTTTATTTATTTACCGGGGCTCTTTCCAGTTCCGTTCATGCCCAGACGGATAATAATCCCTATTCTTACCAGATCCGGAAAAGGATGGAATGTACCCACGGCGCCGTAGTCTCGGCCCATCCCCTGGCCAGCAGGACAGGAGTAGCTATCTTACAGCAGGGTGGCAACGCCCTGGACGCCGCCATAGCCACGCAACTAGCGCTGGCAGTCGTATACCCCGGCGCGGGGAATATCGGAGGAGGAGGATTCATGGTGGCCCACCTGGCAAAAGGAAAGAATATCGCTCTGGACTTCCGGGAAAAAGCCCCGGCTGCGGCTACGCGGGATATGTACCTGGATGCCGATGGCAATCCCCGGACGGACCTTAGTCAGAACGGGCACCTGGCCGCCGGCGTCCCGGGGACCATAGCGGGTCTGTTTGCCGAAGTAAAATATGGGAAGCTCCCCTTTGCAAAATTGATCCAGCCGGCTATTGATCTGGCGGAGAAGGGATTTGCCATCACAGAGGCAGAAGCCCGGAACCTGAACAATACGCAGGCCGCGTTTAAAAAATACAATACGGTAATGCCCGTCTTCGTAAAAGAAGGGGGCTGGAAGGCGGGGGATACCCTGGTACAGAAAGACCTGGCCCGAACCCTTCGTCTTATCCGCGATAAAGGCGCCAGGGGGTTTTATGAAGGGGAAACGGCGGCTCTTATCATAGCTGAAATGGGAAGAGGAAAAGGAATTATTACCGCCGCCGACCTTAAAAATTATGAAGTAAAAGAAAGGGAGCCTTCCGTATTCGGCTATAAAAACTACGGAATCGTCACGATGCCCCTGCCCAGCAGCGGAGGCGTCATTCTGCAGCAGATGATGAAGATGGTAGCCGATCAGCCGCTGAAGGCCTATGGGTTTGAATCCGCGAAATCCGTGCATCTGATGACGGAGGCCGAACGGCTGGCCTATGCCGACCGGGCAAAATATCTGGGCGACCGGGACTATTATTCCGTACCGGTGAAGACGCTCACCAGTGACGCTTATCTGCAACAAAGAAAGGCCCTCATCGACCCGGATAAAGCGGGCAGCAGTAAGGATATACAGGGGGGAACCATCTCTCCGGCCAGTGAGGAGACCACCCACCTGGATGTCTATGATGAAGAGGGCAATGGGGTCTCCATTACCACTACGCTGAACGGAAGTTATGGTAACAGGGTGGTAGTAGGTGGCGCCGGCTTCCTGCTCAACAATGAGATGGATGACTTCAGTATCAAGCCGGGTGTCCCGAATATGTATGGCGCTGTAGGCGCAGAAGCCAATGCGATCGCCCCCGGCAAAAGAATGCTTAGCTCCATGACCCCCACCCTGGTACTGGATAAAGGAAAGGTCGTTCTGGTAGTGGGCACTCCGGGTGGAACGACGATCACCACTTCCGTATTTCAGACTCTGGTGGACATCCTTGAATTCGGGCTGTCGACGGAAGATGCCGTGAACAAACCCAAGTTCCATCATCAATGGCTACCTGACGAGATCTATGTGGAACCCGCTTTTCCAGCGAATACCCGTGAGGAATTGAAAAAAATGGGGTATACCATCACTCAAAGAGGCAGCATCGGCCGCACCGAAGTGATAAAGGTCACCGGCAACCGGATAGAAGCCGTCGGCGATGGCCGGGGGGATGATACGGCGGAGGGGTATTGAGCAAAAAGCTGCAAGCGGTTAGCTGCAAGCTGATAGCTGGATTTAGCTAACTCTTATAAACTTTTGAATAGCTGGCTTGAAGCTAATAGCTTGTAGCTTGAAACTAAAAAAGCAATTTACTATGAACACGACACTTGGAGAGATCTATCTCGAATCGGTCGTTAAACGACTGATCACCTACAAGGTTCTTGGCGAAGGGACATTCGCCCAACTGGAAGAAAAAGATTTTTATTATACCCCCGGCGCCGGTTCCAACAGCATAGCCGTTATTATCCAGCACATGAGTGGTAATATGATGAGCCGCTGGACGAATTTCCTGACGGAAGACGGCGAAAAAGAAGGGCGTGACCGGGAGAAAGAGTTCAGCGCCCCCTCCCTTGGCAAAGACCAGTTGCTGGCGCTTTGGGAGAAAGGCTGGAGCTGTCTGCTGGATGCCCTCTTGTCCCTGAAAGAAGAGGACCTGATGGCCACCATTCATATCCGCCATGAGCCCCTCACAGCCATTGACGCGATCAACCGGCAACTGGCCCATTATCCGCACCATGTGGGGCAGATCGTATATATCGGAAAGATGATACGTAACAAGGATTGGCAAAGCCTTTCTATACCCAAAGGAGCGTCCGGTCAATTCAATCAGCAGATGCAGGAGCGACACGGGGGAAAATAGCGTCAAGCTGTTAGCCGCAAGCTGCTAGTCCTGACTGATAGTCAGGCTAATAAGTAGGAAGCATCAATTTTAACTTAAAAATGGCTGCTTACAGCTGTCAGCTTGCCGCCTGCAGCTATTAAATGCCTTTTATTGGTATTGAATTTGCACATCTGTGGGTATTACTTAAATTCGCAACCTGTAATTGTCAGCCCCTGAGAAAGATTTGGAAAATACTCCGTAATACATTGCTGGTTTTAATACTATTGCTGGTGACGCTGTGGCTGCTCATTCAGCTACCTCTTGCCCAGACCTGGCTGGTATCAAAAGTGACCAACAGGCTGTCCCACGACCTGCATACCACGATCCGGGTCAAACACGTAGATTTTTCCTTTAATAAGATGCTGCTGGAAGGCACCCTGGTGGAAGATACCAAAAAGGATACCCTTTTATATGCAGGCTGTGTAAAAGTGAATATCACTGACTGGTGGTTCTTTAAGGACCGGGCAGAATTGCATTACATCGGGCTGGAAGAGGCCACTGTCAAGCTGCACCGCACCGACTCCGTCTGGAACTATCAATTCCTCGTAGACTATTTCTCCTCCCCGGCCCCGAAAGATCCGGCCAAAAAGGATACCGCCAAAGAAATGGAACTGGATCTGAAAGAACTGGACTTTTCCCATATTCATTTCCTGAAAAAAGATGAGTGGAGAGGGGAAGATATGGACCTCCGGCTGAATGCCCTCCAACTGGATGCTCAACAGATCAGCCTCTCTCAAAAGATCGCCCGGATCAATACCCTGAGTTTCACCCAACCGGAGTTCACGCTTACCAATTATGATGGCAGGCGCCCTCCTCTCCGGGATGATACGACAGAAGTATATATCAACGACCCCCTGCACCTGCGGCTGAATCCCGCAGGATGGGATATCACCGCCGCGAAGCTGACCATCCGGGACGGCTCTTTCCGTCACGAGAAGCCGGCCGATACGCATCCTAATAAGCATTTTGACGGCAACCATATTTATTTCTATGCTGTCAATAGCAGTTTTACCCACCTGCAGTTGAAAAAAGACACGATCTCCGCTCAATTACTGCTCAGCACAAAAGAGCGGAGTGGCCTGGAGGTAAAAAAACTAAGCGCCCGCATCAAGTGGTTTCCTGAAGCGATGGAATTCGGCCACCTCGACCTGCAGACGGGCAAGAGCCATTTGCGGAATTTCTTCGCCATGCGCTTCAAGACCCTGGATGATATGTCGGATTTTATTACCCGGGTGAGGATGGAAGGCGACTTCAATGACGCTGACGTGGATAGCGATGATATCGCCTGGTTCGCTCCGGAGATGAAGGACTGGAAGAAACATATCCGGATCACGGGTATTATAAAAGGCACTGTCTCCGACCTGAATGGAAAGAACATAGTCCTGGCGGCGGGAAAGAACACCCTGCTCAACGGAGATATTCACCTGAAGGGGATGCCGGATATAAGGAAGACCTATATTGAATTCAAATCGAATGATTTCAGAACGACCTACCAGGATATGACTACCCTGGTCCCGGAAATACGAACGATCGAACAGCCCAGGATCGACCGCATTGAATGGCTCCGTTTTAAAGGGAACTTCACAGGATATATCCGGGATTTTGTCACCAACGGCATTATCGAGACCAACCTGGGCACACTCACCACCAATGTAAATATGAAACTGCCGGATTACGGTCCTTCCATCTATTCCGGCAATATCAGCACCGATAGTTTTCAACTGGGCCCCTTCCTCGACAATGATAACATGGGGCGGCTTTCCTTCGTAGGAAAAGTAAACGGCGCCGGTCTTAAGGCAGGCACCCTGAATGCCACCCTGGACGGAATGATCAACAGCCTTGAATTTAATGACTATACCTACCGGCATATCCAGGTCAATGGCGCCGTGGCCAAAAAGAAATTCAATGGGGAGCTGATCGCCGGCGACTCTGCCGTAACCGCCCGGCTCAATGGATTGATCGATTTCAGCCAGGCCCAGCCAAAATTTGATTTTACAGCCGAAGTGACGAAAGCCGACCTGATGAAACTGCATTTCGTGGGTAAACCCGTAGCTTTCAACGGCAAGTTCAAGTGTAATTTTACAGGGGATAATATTGATAACTTCCTGGGAAATGCCAGTATTTATGACGCATCTGTCTTTAAGAACGGGCAAAGGGTGTCCTTTGACTCATTGACCGTGGAATCCAGTATCGTGGAGAACAATAAGACCATCACCATTGTCAGCAATGAATTTGACGGGGCCATCGTAGGGGAATTCTCCATTAAAGACCTGCCCGCCTCCTTCCAGACCTTCCTGAACAAATATTATCCCAGTTATATCAAACCTGCCAAAGCCAAACCGACCAATCAGAATTTCAGCTTCGTCATTACCACAAAAAAGATAGATGAGTATATCGATCTTTTCAGCAAGGACCTGAAAGGATTTAACAATGCCGGAGTAAGCGGGCGTATCAATACGAAAGACAATCTGCTGGACTTAAATGTCGATCTGCCGGCATTCGGATATAAAAATATTGCTTTGGCCAACCTCACGCTCAAGGGCAGGGGCAACCTGGACAGTCTGTCTGTAGAAACGAGTATCGGGGAAGTTTATCTGAATGACAGTCTCCATTTTCCTTCCACGCATCTGCATCTGCGGTCTGCCGACGACCTGTCCAGTGTGCAGGTGACGACCAGCGCCAACCAAACGCTGAACTCGGCTAATCTTTCCGCCCAGGTGCAAACGCTGCCCGACGGCGCACGTATTACCTTCGACCCCTCCACTTTCGATATCAACAGCAAGACCTGGATCATTGACAAGAATGGGGTGCTGGCCTTTAACAACAACATCATTTCGGCAGACGCGTTGACTATTCATAACGGCGATCAGCAGGTACTGGTCACCACGCATCCTTCCGGACAAGGCAACTGGAATGATATCCATCTGGACCTGAAAAAGATCAATATAGGGGATTTTACTCCTTACCTGGTGAAATCTGAGCGGCTGGAAGGCCTGTTGACGGGTAGCGCCGAAATGACCGATCCTTTCGGGAAACCTGAGATCAGCTTCACCGGGGAGGCTGAACAATTCCGCTTCGCCAATGACTCCATCGGCAAGCTGCAGTTGAACGCCAGCTATCATAAAGCCAGCGGGGTGCTGAATGCAACCGTCCACTCCGACAATAAGAATTATCATTTCGATGTCAAAAGTGTCATCAATACCACCGATAGTATCTCCGCCCCGCCCATCGATATCACGGCGGATGTAGCGGATACGAAGATCGATCTGCTGGAGAAATACCTGGGCGGCATTTTCTCCAATCTTAATGGGAATGCTACCGGAAAGCTGCGGATCGTAGGCCCCGCCGACCATCTGCAATATCTGGGTACGGTGCAATTGAAAGACGGAGGCTTTAAAGTGAACTATACCCAATGCTCCTATAAGATCCCTTCAGCGACCATCCTCTTTAAAAAAGATACGATCGACTTTGGTACCCTCCAGTTAAAAGACAGGTTAGGCCATACGGCCGAACTTACCCGGGGAAGGCTCTTTCACCATGCCTTCAATGACCTGGGTTTTGATTTCGAGATGAATACCAATCGCCTGCTCCTGCTGGATACGAAAGCTACCGATAACAACCAGTTCTATGGCAGTGTGATCGGAAAGGCAAAAATGACGTTATCAGGGCCGGAAGAGAACATGCAAATGTATATCAAGGGGGAACCGACGGATAGCTCGAATATCTATCTTCCTCCCTCTGTCACCCGGGAGAGCGGGGAAGCGGATTTCATTACCTGGAAAGTCTATGGTAAGGAAATGAAGGCCCAGGCTCCGGACAAAAAAAGCTCCAACCTCCTGGTGACCCTGGATATGTATGCCAATAACTATGCGACTGTGTATGTTATCCTGGATCCCTTATCGGGCGACATCATCAAGGCCACCGGGCATGGCAACCTGCTGATGAAAGTAGGCACCAACACGGACCTGACCCTTAACGGCCATTACGATATCGACCGCGGTAATTATAATTTTACTTTCCAGTCCCTTATTCACAAGCCTTTTATCCTCAGTGAAGGAGTAGGAAATTATATCGAGTGGAACGGAAATCCCTATGATGCCGTCATCGACATTGAGGCCGTATATAAAGCGGAGAATGTGCGCTTCAGTGACCTTGGAGTAACATCCAGCAGCCTGGGTACGAGTGACAACGTGAACCGCCTCCGGGTCGATGTCCTGGTGACGGCAGACCTTACGGGCAGACTGATGGCGCCAAAGATCAAATTCCAGATCAGCCTGCCTTCCAATAGCCCCCTGAAAAACGACCAGGTCGCTCAGTCTCTCTTACAATTGATCCAGAACGACAATAATGAAGTGACCAAGCAGGTGTCCACCCTGGTGGCGCTGAACACCTTTGTCCCCTTGTCCACCAGTTCAAATGCCTTCGATGCCTCGACGGCTGTGGGGAGCGTGGTCGTCAACAGTATCTCCGGCGTTATCTCCAATGCCTTCAGCAAACAAATGTTCCATTTACTGCAGCGGATCTTCAATGACAAAAGTCTGCGGTTCAATTTCAATACCAACTTTTATAATGGCAGCAATACCATCGCCGGCAGTGAGGTCGATCAGAGTAAGTTCAACCTCGACCGGACGAACCTGAACCTTTCCGTCGGTAAAAGCTTCTATAAGGAGAAACTGACTCTCACCGTTGGTAGCGCCCTGGATTTCGGCATGACCACGGCGCAGGCGCAGGCAGCTTCCTTCCAGTTCCTGCCGGACATTGCGGCCGAATATAAGATCACCCCCGACGGCCGGGTGGCCCTCACCTTTTTCTACCGGGATTCCTATAGTTATCTTTCCACGAATCATACCCAGAACAGTTCCGGCACCAGTATTTCCTACCGGAGGGACTTCGATAGAATAGACGAATTATTTAAAGGGAAAAAGAAATCACCGCATCCGAAGAAAGGGAAGAAGAAGACACCGGCAGCTTCGCCGGAAACTCCTGCGGCCACCGTCGATACAACGACGGGTACGAAGCCAATCGTTCCCTGATCTAAATGAAAGAACCTGCCGGTTAGCAGGTTCTTCGAAAATTTCAGGACGTATATTACTACTTTAGGATCTTCAGAATATCATGCCCCAGTTTATCCCGCTTGGTCTCCAGATATTTTTCATTATGCGGATTGGGGTGTATCTCAATAGGCACGGTCTCCACGATCTCCAGTCCGTATCCCAGGAGCCCGGCCCTTTTGCGGGGATTGTTACTGATCAGGCGGAGTTTGCTGATCCCCAGGTAGCGAAGGATCTGGGCCCCTACCCCATAATCACGTTTGTCCATGGGAAAGCCCAGGTGCAGATTGGCCTCAACGGTATCCATCCCTTCTTCCTGCAGCTTGTAGGCCTTTAGCTTATTGACCAGGCCAATGCCGCGGCCTTCCTGGTTCATATAGAGGATCACTCCCTGCCCTTCCCTCTCCACGATCTGCATGGCCTCATGTAATTGTTCGCCACAGTCGCAGCGCATAGAGCCCAGGATATCCCCTGTAAAGCAAGAGGAATGCACCCTGACCAGCACCGGCTCATCAGCCTTCCATGCTCCCTTGATCAGGGCCAGGTGCTCATTATTGGTATTCTTTTCCCGGAATGCGACCAGTTTAAAATGGCCGAATTTGGTAGGCATATCCACCCGGACGATCTCTTCGATCAGGGAATCCGTCTTCAACCGGTATTCGATCAGGTCCTTGATAGAGACCACTTTAAGGTTAAATTTTTCCGCTATTTCCAGTAATTGGGGCAGGCGCGCCATGCTGCCGTCTTCATTCATAATCTCTACCAATACCCCTGCCGGCTCAAATCCGGCCAGCCTGGCCAGGTCGATCGTCGCTTCCGTATGCCCAGCCCTTCGCAACACCCCGCCTTTTTTAGCCCGTAAAGGGAAAATATGTCCCGGTCTCCCCAGGTCTTCCGGCCGGGTGGCCGGGTCGATCAGCGCCTGGACGGTCTTTGACCGGTCAGTAGCGGAAATGCCCGTTGTACAGCCATGGCCCAGCAGATCCACCGACACGGTAAAAGGCGTCTCGTGAAGAGCCGTATTATTATTAACCATGAGGCCCAGCCCCAGGTCGTCGCAGCGTTCTTCCATCAATGGCGCACAGATCAGGCCTCGTCCATGCGTACTCATGAAATTGATCACTTGTGGGGTCACATTGCGGGCGGCCGTGATAAAATCCCCCTCGTTCTCCCGGTCTTCGTCATCTACGACAATTACAAGCTTGCCCTGCCGGATATCTTCAATAGCGCTCTCAATAGTTGCCAACATCTAAAAATGGATTTATAATAAGTACAAAATTAACAATAATAACGCTGTAATAGTTGCAAAGGATGCCCCGGGGGGGGCTAAAAATAGTGGTAATTGGGTATTTCCAATTAGAGAAGGCATTTTTCAACATTAAAAAAGGTTTACGGAGCAGCCTTTCTTTAGTTTTGCTTTTCTTTAACAATCGCTGATCTACTCCTGGTTCATATTATCGATTATCCACATATCCATTGCGAATTCCGCTGCTGATTATTAAACACCCATTGCCGGCCATACACGTTAACAATTTCGTAATGTGGAAATAATCTTAGAGAGATTCTAAGGTTCTTTCTTTGCAGCCGCAAAAACACGACGAGAAACGACATTCAAAAACGACTATTTATGATAAAACGACTACTGTTATCAGTGTTCCTTATTCTTCCTATGCTCTTCACATTCGCCCAGGTAACTACCTCCGGTATTACAGGGACGGTAAAAAGTTCCAAAAAAGAAAATTTAACAGGTGCAACCATCAAGGCCATTCATACGCCTTCGGGAACGACCTATACCTCCGTCAGCCACGCGGATGGCAGGTTCACGCTCTCGAACATGCGCGTGGGAGGCCCTTATACCCTGGAAGTATCCTTTGTAGGATTCAATACCAGAACGTATGAAAACCTCGATCTTCAATTAGGCGCTCCTCTGAGACTGGACGCCGTTCTGGAAGACAATTCCAAAACATTGAGTGAGGTAACGGTAAATTACAAGAAGAATCCTATCATCAATCCTCAGCGGCAGGGCCCTTCCCTCCAGGTCTCACAGGTACAGTTGCAGACATTGCCGACTATCACCCGTAATGTAGATGACTATGCCCGTCTTACTCCCCAGGCAACGCCCAGGAGAAGCACCACCGACGGCAGCACGATGGGTATTTCCTTCGCTGGTCAGAGCAACAAATACAACCAGTTCACTATCGATGGGGCCAATGCGACCGATATCTTTGGGCTGGCTGCCAGTGGCACCAATGGCGGTCAGGCATCTCTCAACCCTATTCCCTTTGACGCCATCGAACAGGTCCAGGTTGTCCTGGCTCCTTATGATGTTACGCTGAGCGGATTTACCGGCGGCGGCGTGAATGCGGTTACCCGTTCCGGCACCAATACCTTCCATGGCTCGGTATATGGGTTCAACCAGAACCAGGGCCTGGTAGGAAAGAGCGCCGATACCCGGACCAAATACGGAAAATTTCACGACAATCAATATGGAGCTCGCCTGGGCGGCGCCATCATCAAGAACAAACTGTTCTTCTTTGTAAACTATGAAGGAGAAAGACGTTCCCAGCCTCCCATCAACCTGCCCGGCACTTCCGGTTCACAGATCACCAATCTTACCACGCTCGACCAGCTCAGCGCCTTCCTGAAAGACGGGACCAAACATACAGGATGGTCTTATGATCCGGGCGCATACAACGGCTTCAACAACGAAAAGAAATCCGATGCCGTCTTTGCCCGCCTGGACTGGAATATTGACAGTAAGAATAAGCTGACCATTCGTAATAGCTGGACTAAGGGAAGCAATTTTATTTTCAGCGACGGGGTTAGTTCAATGAGTTATTACAACAATGGGTATAACTTCAACTCCAAGACGAATTCTACCGTACTGGAATTAAACTCCAGCATCAGCAGTAAATTCTCCAATGTGCTGCGTGGTACCTACACCGTTGCCAACGACTCCAGGGCTACTCCCGGCGCTCTGTTCCCCGCCGTAGCCATAACCGATAACGGGGCCACCTATAATTTCGGTACGGAATACAGTTCTCAGGCCAACTCCCTGGACCAGAAAACGCTGACGATAACGGACAATTTTAATATCTATGCCGGTAAACACACGTTCACTGTCGGAACGGACAATATGTTCTATAATTCCAAGAACGTGTTCCTGCAAGGCCTGGTAGGCAGCTATACCTACAACACCCTGCAAGGCTTTTACGATGATGCATCAGGAATAGCTACAGCTTATTCCAATAAATACCAGACTGTCTATTCCACCGATCCTAAAAACCCGAAACCGGTGGCCAATGTCAGTGCCTACCAGCTGGGTTTTTACGCACAGGATGCCTATAGCGTCCTGGATAACCTGAACATTACTCTTGGTGTGAGGGCGGATATTCCTGTATTCTCTTCGAAGCCAGTGGCCAACGATGCCTTCAACAATTCCAACATTGCCATTAGTAATGGAGTAGCTACCAATAAGATCCCTAAGACCACGGTGTTGGTCTCTCCCCGTCTTGGCTTTAACTGGGATGTAAAAGGCGATAAGAAGACGCAGATCCGTGGCGGTGTAGGGATCTTCACCGGCCGTGTTCCTTTTGTCTGGATCTCCAACCAGTATAGCAATACCGGTATCGGTACGATCTCCAGCACGCTCACTGCAGCACAGGTTGCCAGCAACAACGTTCATTTCGCGCCGAATGCACCTTTCCATCCCGCCACCGGTGTTGGCCCTGCGATCAACCTGACGGACCCGAATTTCAAATTCGCCAGGACAATCAGAAGCAATCTGGCTGTTGACCAGCGCCTGCCTTTTGGAATTATCGGTACCCTGGAAGGGATCTATACCAAGACCCTGGAAGACATTGTGTATAAGGACCTGAACCTGGCGCCTTCTACAACTACCCTGGTGTTAGGGAACACTACCCGCCCATGGTACGGCAATACCAAGGTGAATACGGCTTACTCCAACCTCTACACGCTGAGCAATACCACCAAAGGATATTCTTATAATATCGCGCTGACCCTGTCCCGTGTATTCAGCATGGGATGGTATGCCAGCCTTTCCTATAGCCTTGGTCATTCTTATGGAATCAATGACGGCAACTCTTCTACCGCCTCCAGTAACTACCGCTTTGCCTATAATATCAATGGCACCAACAATCTCGACCAGACCAGGACGAACTATGACCAGGGGTCGCGCATCGTTGGCTATGTCGGTAAAAGGTTTAAATACGGTAAGTTCTATACCAATGTCGGTCTGGTCTACTCCGGTCAATCCGGCCAGCCTTTCTCCTATGTGTTCTTTGGAGATATTAATGGTGATGACGGTTCTACCGCTACATCGCCAGTCACCAATAACGGAGCGGACCTGATGTACCTGCCTGCAGATGCATCCCAGTTCGCTGCCACGAAGACCTTCGGAACCGGCGCCAATGCGGTGACATATACGGCAGCTCAGCAATTTGCGCTCTTTCAGACCTATATGAACTCCGACAAATACCTGCGTGACCATATCGGTAAGAACACCAGCAGGAATGGCGACAGGATGCCCTGGGAAAATCACTTCGACCTGAAGGTTGAAGAAGGAGTGGCATTTTACAAGCAACATACGCTTTCGATCACGGCGACTATTTTCAATGTCAGCAACCTGTTGAGCAAGAACTGGGGACATGCCTATTACCTCGGCAACCAGGAAGTTCAACCATTGAATGTCGACCATTTCGTGACGCAGACCGATGGAACCGTTAAGCCCATTTACAATTTCAACCCTGCTTTTGGCCTGAACAAGTATACCAACAAGCCCTATCAATATGCAGATTTTCTTTCCCGCTGGAATATGCAATTAGGAGTTCGTTACTCGTTCTAAAAACGCCACCCAAAACGCCACGGGCGTTTGGCCCGATAGGCCCATCATTAGACCCGAAGGTCCGGAAATTCACTTTCCGGACCTTCGCTCTTTAGGCGATGGCACCAGCCATCAAACATATTGATCATAATCAATATGTTATAAAAATCTTCCCCAACCCATGCAGCATTTGGATAGTTTTGCTTTTCTTTAACATATCGCTTCCTGTCTTTATATCCTCTCTAAAACCGCCGCGATCGCCTGTTGTTTCTGTTAATGATTTCATAACGACCGGATTACTGTATCCACACAATTACACTATTTCTTTGTAACGCAAAACCAACTATTATGATTAGACGTCTGCTAGTATTAGCATCTTGCATTCTTTGTGTATTTTTCACATTTGGGCAGGAGACCACCTCTGACATCCAGGGTACGGTCTCTGACGGAAAAGCCGGCCTTGCAGGCGCTACCGTAACAGCCCTACATACCCCTACCGGCACCCGGTATACTACCACCACCCGTAAAGACGGCCGTTTCAACCTGGCCAACGTCCGTATAGGCGGGCCTTACACAATAACCGTCACTTTCGTGGGTTTCAAAGAGGAAAAACAGGATAATATCAACCTGTCTCTCGGACAGGAGTTCAAGGCAGACTTCTCGATGTCGCAGGATGCCAAACAACTATCAGAAGTAATAGTCAGCACTGCCCGCCAGGGAAAGATCTTCAATACCAGCCATACAGGCAGCCAGGAAGTCATTACCCGGGCGCAGATCGAAAGGTTACCTACGGTCAACCGGTCCCTGCAGGATTTTGCTAAACTCACACCCACAGCCAATATGACCACCTCCAATGGACAAATTACCGGCATGTCCTTTGGAGGTCAGAGCAACCAGTACAACAACCTGACCATTGATGGCGCCAACTTCAACAACTCTTTCGGACTGTCGGGAACATTGGGCGGACAGACAAACTCCCAGCCTATCAGTCTGGATGCCATCGAGCAGATCCAGGTGAACATTTCCCCTTATGATGTAAGGCAGGGAGGTTTTTCCGGGGCAGGCGTCAATGGAGTGACAAAGAGCGGAAGCAACACGTTCAGGGGAACGGTCTATGACTATACCAAGGGGGCCAGCACGCAGGGGTATAATATTCATACCACCACCCTTCCCAAACAGACCTTTAGCTACAGCCTGCGGGGTGCTGCACTGGGAGGATTTTTCATCCCGAATAAAGTATTCTTCTTTGTCAGTGTAGAACAGGAAAGAAGGACAGACCCCGGTACATCCTATATCGCATCGGATGCCAGTCATGCTCCCAATATATCCAGCATATCCAACGCCAATGCAGATACGCTGAACAAACTGAGGCAATACCTGATCACTAATTATAAATACGATCCGGGAGCGTTCCAGGGTTATAGCTACAAGACCCAGAGCGATAAGGTGACGGCCAAGCTGGACTGGAATATCGACAGCCACAACACTTTTACCTTCAAATATAATTATCTCAAATCGTCCAGGGATGCTCCGGCCAGCAACAGTGGCTCCGTCAACACCATTTATGGACGTGCGCCCGGACAGTATGCTATGCCTTTCTACAGCAGCGGTTATACGATCAATAACAATTTCAATATTTACATTGCCGAGCTGAACACACGATTCAGCAACAAGGCATCCAACAAGCTGCAGGTAGGTTATACTGCCCTGCGGGATTCCCGTACGGCCTTGTCTCCCTCGGCCTTCCCCCTGGTGGATATCCTGGATGGCGCGGGCAACCCCTACACTTCTTTCGGGTATGAGCAATACACCTACGGGAACGTTTTGAAGACCGATGTGTACCAGTTCTCTGATATATTCACTTATTATACCGGCGGCCACGAGATCACGCTCGGCACACAGGATTCCTGGAAAACATACAAGAATGGTTTCTCCCCGTCTTATAATGGGGTATTCCGTTTTTCCAGCCTGTCTGATTTTTATAATAATAAGCCAGCTCTCCGCTATGATCTCTCTGCCTCCCTTACCAAGGATGGATCCTTTCCCCTGGTCGGGCCAAAAGATCAGGAATATGGATTCTTTATCCAGGACAAGTGGAGGGTGAAGAACAATTTCACCGTTACCTATGGCTTACGGGCGGACATAGCCGCTTTCCAGAATACCTTCCTGTACAACCCGGTCGTAGATACCCTCACGAGGTTCAGGAATGGCGTCCATCTCAATACGGGTCAGGGTCCAAAGACCAGCGTCCAGTTCTCTCCCCGGCTCGGGTTTAACTGGGATGTCAACAGCGATCAGAAGACCCAGGTACGGGGCGGTGTAGGCTTATTCCAGGGTCCCCCTCCTTTTGTCTGGATCAGCAACCAGGCCAGCAACAGCGGTGTCGCCTTATTCGGCTCTATCAGCAACGGTAGCGGTTATGTTTTCAACCAGAATGTCGATGCCTATAGAAGCCAGATCACTTCAGCCGGTGCAGGATTAAGCAAGTCCTACAGCATCAATGTAACGGATCCTCATTTTAAATTTCCACAGGCGTTGAAATCCAGCCTGGCCATTGATCAGAAACTACCTGAGAACTTTGTCGTCACCCTGGAAGCGACTTACGCGAAAGATATCAATGCCGCTTTCTTCCAGAATCTCAACCTGCCTACTACCGGGACCACTTTAGCAGGCGCCGATAACAGGACGCGTTATTATGCCAACCAGATCTATCCGGTTGGCGGGTCCGCCGCCGCCTCGATCAACAATCCTTCTATCGGGAATGCCATCTATATGACGAACGTAAATGGCGGGTATGCGTATACCGCTACGTTACAGGTGCAAAAGACCTTCCGCAACCTGTACCTGGATGTGGCTTACTCCTACATGAAAGCCAAGGATGTGATGGTCGGCGGTTCCACCGCATCGACCATGTGGGGTTCCAAGCCTACTGTCGGAGATCCCAACAATCCTGAAGTAGGTTATTCCAATGCCTATTTACCGCACCGTGTCATTGCCGCTGCCTCTTACCGGATCGAATATGCCAAACATCTGGCTACTTCCATCGGATTGTTCTATGAGGCCGCTCCTGCCGGCGTGGGCTCTTATACGTACAATGGGGACCTGCTGAACACTACTTTTGCCAATAATGTGCTCATGTACATCCCGAGGAATTCCAGTGAGATCAACCTGGAAGCCAGCGCTCCCAGCAGCAGCGGGGTGGTCGATCCCCGTACTCCTGCGCAGATCTGGTCACAGTTGAATAGCTTCATCAGCCAGGACGCTTATCTGAGCAAACATCGCGGCCAATACGCCCAGCGCAATGCCCTGATCTATCCCTGGTTCAAAAGGCTGGACCTGAATGTTACCCAGGACATCTACTTCTTTACCGGTAAGACGCATAAAGACAGGCATACCCTCCGCTTCACCATGGATATCGTCAATGTCGGCAACCTGTTGAACAAGAACTGGGGTGTGTACAAACTTCCGAATGCAACCAGTTTCCTGAAATATGATAAACTGGCAGCCGATGGGAAGACGCCTATCTTCTCTTTCCCTTTTGCTGATCCCAATAACCTGGTGCCTTATACCAGCTCTTTCAGGGATGATACCAGTATCTTATCCCGCTGGCAGATGCAGTTAGGGTTCAGGTACCTGTTCAATTAATTTCGTTTTCGTCCGCATAAAAGGGGGGTGTCAATTATTTTTGACACCCCCCTTTTTGTTTTTAGAGGAAGTTTATTTATTAAGAAAAAAAAGTTATGTTAATACGAATAAAATAATTTGGGAGGCTCAAAATATTTTAATTACTTTATTACACACTAAATCTTAGTCATGAAAAAGAAGAAACTTACGCTTGAAGATCTCAAGGTTGAGAGCTTCACTACTTCCCTTGACAGTTCAGAATCTCAAAGAATTTATGGTGGAGACAGCGGGACTAACACTGCGGACAGCCCGTTACCCTGCACGATGAATTGTGGCGGTGGCGATCCATTTCCACCCAATCCTCCTGATGATCCCACTCAGCTAACGGTGAAGTGCAATACGACATCGGATTGTCCTCCCCCTAATCCCCCCAGCGATCCGACACCGCCCCCTCCCCCCCCGCCGACTACTCCTCCTCCCGTCACCCCGGTGCCTCCGCCTTCCCGCGGCACGCTTGTCGTCGGGTCACAATATCGGCAGTGCATCCAACCGCAATGATGAAGTCGTTCATGTATATATAAATCGTATAAAAGGCCTGTGAAAACAGGCCTTTTATCTCAGGATTCGTCACACCTGTAAAAGCCTATGAATGTCTTTTCTGAAAAAGTAAAGTCCGATCTCCGGGAAAAAGCTGTGGGGATAGGTGACAGACTAATTGCCAGATCCATCAAAGATGAATATGGCCTTTATTGGGAAACCTTAACCATCGTATCCTGGGATACAGTGGAATTTGCCAGGCAGGCCAATGAAAATATCTATTCAGGCGTGTCGGGTATTATCCTTTTTTTCAGGGAACTCTATCTTCATACCAGGAAGGAGCAATACCGGGAAGTGATCTTATCGGCCTGTGAGTGGCTCATTCATTACACCAGCTCGGTCGGGACCGGAAATTATGCTTTTATCACCGGTCGTATGGGCACGGCCTATGCGATCAACCAGATAGGTATTTTGTTCGATCTTCCCCGTTACAGGGATTATTCCTTATCACTCGCCAGGGAATCGATCTCCTTCATAAGGAGCCATCCCGACATGGAATATCTCAATGGTGTTGCGGGAACGGCCTGGGGTCTGCTGCTATTATATGAATCCAGCCGGGAAGAATGGATCCTTTCTTATCTCCGGGAAGCCGTGGAAAAAATAGTGACCTCAACGGCTGTATACAGGGAAGGTCTCTACTGGGACAGGAATGAGAGCCAGGTCCGGGGTCTCTGCGGTTTTTCGCATGGCAGCTCCGGCGTGGCAGGGCTGTTTTGCGAGCTGGGGTTTTATTTTGACGATACCAGATTTTATTCCCTTTCCGACCGCGCACTCCGGTATGAAAATTATTTTTTCGATGACAGCGCCGGCCAGTGGCCGGACTACCGGAAGTGTGCCTATGCGCCCATCGACCGAAGCAGGAACGAGGAGCGTTACGTAGCGAAAGACCTGGATTTTTTTTATGCGGCAAAAAAGATGAGCGCATGGTGCCATGGCAATACGGGTATCTGTTTGGCCCAGGAGCGATTTAACCGGGTGCAGGCGGGGCGAATATCCCTGAGGAATCTGCATATTGCCACGGAGGCGCACATCAGCAGAGGGCTGGAGATCGCACCTGCAGGAAGGATCCCCTATGACCTATGTCATGGCGGCTGCGGCAACCTGGATTTTTTCCTGAATTATCTGCAGCATGGCGGCGCGCAGTCCATAGCCGTGAAAGAATATCTCGGACAGGCAGTGGATATTTTTCTTTATCATCAGGGCGATGACGGGCGTTACCTCTCCGGTTACACGCATACGCTGGAGGAAGATGAGAGCCTTTTCACCGGTGTCGCCGGGATCGGGCACTTTGCCTTGCGATGCCTTGATCCCGGTCTTACGGGATCGATCTTATACCCGGAAATAAAAAGCAGGTTTCGCACCGGAAAGGAGGACCGGGTAGATGTACCCGCGATCGATTGCCCGGATATCATTGCTGTCCTTATGTTCAACCATTTTCCCAAAACGCTTGCCGCTCTGGCAACGGCATCCGGCAAACCTTCCCTGACATGGGCAGAAAATAGTATTCCGGTGAGTGAAAGCAAGATCAGCCAGATCGCCTTGATGCTGAGGCAACAGATCGGCACACTGAGTACGGAGGCTCAAAAAAAAGAATGCCTCGACTACCTTCGGTATGAAAAATATAAGCTGAAGCGGGATGCCGCCAGCAATAATTTTTTTCTGTTCACGCAATCATCGGTGAACAAAAACCAGCTGGATAACCTGGTCCGCAACAGGAATGAGATCTGTTTCCAACTGAACCCGCAAGCGAAGATATTTACCATACGCAGGGAAAAAGACGAACTCTATTTCATCACCTACCCTACGTTCAAAGGAATGGAAGAATTAAAAATTTCGCGCCCAATGGCGAGTCTGCTGCGAGCTTTCCGGACGCCGAAGAAGCTCTCTGTCGCATTACAGGAATTACTGGAGCTGTTTGCGGACACACATCAAAACAGGGCGGCTATTTCGGAAAGGCTGGAACAGCAGCTGACAGGCGCCATTTCCGCCGGTCTTTTGACAGATCCGGCCGTTCATCAGGTTGCGGCTGTCCTTATCCAGGAATAAACCGATCCCAGGAATAATCACATGTTCAGTTATGAGTAAATTATTTCCACATATTCTGTTTCGTATCGCAGGGAATTCCCTGGATGTCCTCGCCCCCCTGAAAATTTCGGGTTATTCGGCCATACTGCCTGTCCTGCAGGAGAAAGAGAAAGAGCACAATCTGCTGAGAGAGGGGCTCAGCCAGGCAATATTTGACGCTATCCACGATGCCGCGGATGTAAAATACCAGAACCGCCTCCTGGAGCTGAGACGGCACATTTTTAACAAACGGTATCATAAGATCGGGAAGTTACTCGATACCGGCAGTCCTGTCCGGGAAGACCTTGAACGGGATATTCTCCTTTATATACGGCAGGCCGGGCAACTATCTTCCCTCCGGCAGGAATGGTCTGAAACATATACCCGTGAGGTGAACAGGATCCGAAATGATTTCAGGGACATTATCAACGATGAGCTTTTTCTGAAAGGGCTGGCTTTTTCCAGCGAGGTCCTGTTAAACAACCTGGAGGCGCTCCATCGGAAAAGACCCGAAGAATATGGAAGCCGGGAGCTGGACCTGGAGCTCTCTCTATTGAAGTACATTACGAGGATGGTAGCCAAGACCTCTCCCTTAAGTACTTTCACCAGCATTGTGCATGGCCGTATCCATAAAGGGTCTTCTTCCGCTATTCAGCCGGATCCGGCCATCATTCAGGGAGAGGAAGAGATCAGGAGTTTTGTCAGGCTGAATAATTATATTTTCAGAAGTCTGAAAAATATTTTTGAGAATTACCGGGAAATCTATTCAACGCTGTCTGTCCGGCTGAACCCAACTTTGCGCATTGTGAATGGACAACTCCTCTTTTTAAGAAGTCTTAATAATAAAGAAACGTTTCAGCGACTGGGCCGCAACGATGTCCTGGACCTGGTAACCGCCTATTTAAAGGATCCCCGGTCTGACAGATCGTTTGCCCGGTTAGCGGACCGCTTACTGGAGGACCTGGACGAACCGGCCTCCTCTGTTGAGTCCTATATCCGGAATCTGCAGGTACTGGGGCTGATCGAATATGAATACGGGATTTCGGGATTAGATGCGGATTGGGATCTGAAGGTGAAGGAATGGCTTGGCGCAATAGAAGCCCGGAGCCCGCTCATCACCCGGCTAATCGAAGAATTGACCTTTATGAGAGAGGTAGCGGACAGGCTGGCCGACTGTCCGTCTTCCGGCAGGAATCCGCTGATGAAAGAAGCGCATAACCGTTTTGCCTTAATATTCAATGACCTGATACAGGAGATCATGGAAGAGCGCCAGGAGGCAAATGCAGCCGCTAATCGTTTTCCCCTGGAAGCCGGCCAGCTCTACTATGAAGACACCCTGAAGAGTCCTGGTATCTTCTGCCCGGAAGGAGAGTTGCAGGTCTTTGTCGATAAATTGAATACGCTGCTGGACAAGTCCTGTTATTTCGATCGTCAGAACGATGAAAAAAGGAGGATGACGATCTATTTCGACATGAAGTACGGTCGCAACCACACCATTGATTTCCTCCAGTTTTACGAAGATTATTACCGGGATTATAAAAAGCAGCTCGATCATGAAGAGCCGGGAAATGCTCCGGTCCCCGGGGAGGAAAATGCCTATCGCCTCCGGTGCGATAAAATCTTAGGGGAGATATCGGCAGAAAGGGAAATCTGGCAGGAGCGATATTTAGAAGAACTGGGGCATCTGGACATTAACAGGGAGCAGATCGATATTACGGCGGAACTTATTGACAGGGTCAACAGCCAGTTGTCCGTAAGAGCCGTCCCGAAAGAGCATATCTCCAGCAGCGCCTTTATACAATTTTATAACGGTCATTCCGGTGGAGAATCCCGGCTGATGGGGGTGGTCAACGGCTTCCTGCCCGGCAATGGAAAATTATTCAGCCGGTTCCTCCACTTGCTGGATGACCAGCTTACGGCCGATCTGCGGGAATGGAACAAGCTGGAGGAAGAAAACAATACGCTTTGTATCGAGAATACAGATGCCTGTTATAATAATTCGAACCTGCATCCTCCCTTGTTCGACCTGGAAATATCCGCTCCCGCCACCCATAATATTCTACCTCCCGACCGGCAGGTCCTGGTATCGGATCTGGCTGTCCATATTGCCGACGGTGATAATTTCGTGAGCCTGGTCCACAAAGCCACCCGCAAAAAATGCCAGGTCTATGATCTGGGCTTTTTGGGGCTGGACAGCCGATCAAAAATGTTCCGCTTGCTGAATGATTTTTCCTGTGTCGATAATTTCAATGCGGCAGCCGTAGTTGCCCCCATTATCAAAAAGCTCAATGAATTGGGGAAAGACAAGAGAAAAGGGTGGACGATGTATCCAAGGATCGTCTATGAGGGCAATGTGATATTAAAGAGAAGATCCTGGAGCGTGTGGGCGAATTATTTACCCGTCCGGAGTAGCGGAGAGAAGGATGCGGATTATTATTGGAAGGTCAACCAATGGCGGCTGGAATTAAAAATGCCGGACGAAATCTTCCTTTTCGTCAATCCGGACCGGCTCAATACGCATCGCGGCGAAGGCGGGGCTTATACCAGGGATGATTACAAGCCTCAGTATATATCTTTTACGAATCCTTTGCTGGTCAATCTCTGGGAAAAGGTCATCCGGAAAGCGCAGGCCTTTATCAAGATCGAAGAGATGTTGCCGGGTTCGGCCGACCTGATGGAAATGAACGGGCGGCGATTCGTTTCGGAGAGCTCTGTTCAATGGCACAAGCAAGTGTATGAAAAGACAGCGATATGAAGGCAACACAACAATCCGCCGGATCCATGGATTGGATCTGCTTGTATATATACACGGAGAGAGACCTGGCTGATGTGTTGATGAAAAACGTCCGGCCTTTCATAGCGGCTATGGCACAGGACAACGGGCTTGAGCAGTTCTTTTTTATCCGGTACTGGGAAAAGGGACCTCATATCCGGCTGAGAATGAAGGGGGATCGGGTGAAATTGGAAAAAGGTATCACACAATATGAAAAGATGCTGCAACCGGCCAGGGTGGAAAGGGCGTTATATGAACCGGAGACCGACCGTTACGGTGGAAGCTGCGGCATACAGGTGGCGGAGAAGCATTTTGAATATTCTTCGCTGGCAGTCCTGTCGGTATTGAAAGAGAAAGACGGGAATATCAACAAGCTGACGTTGGCCATCCAGTTGCATCTTGGGTTTGTCACGACGGTGGGAATGGGGGAAATGGATATGGCGATCTTTTTTAAGAAATTGTTCGAGCAGTGGTTCCCGTCTGTCTATTCCGGGAAAGGAGTCATGGAAGAAGACCTTCCGCAATACCGATCGGATGGGCTCACTGCTTTCCGTCAGGCTTTTGCCCGCCAGCAGGACAGCCTTTCGGTCTTTATTAAGACGCTGCTGGCACAATTATCTTCCGGCGTTCCATTCAGGCATGGGTGGTATAACCGGTGGCTGAAAAATACGGGGCGAATCAGTAAGGCTCTACAGAAATGCCAATCTGTATCGCCGCTGTTCAGGGAAACCGGTGAATTTCCCCCTCGCTCCGGGATGGACAGGGACAGAGCGGACCGTTATACCGTCTATGCAAGTTATCTGCATATGACGAATAACCGGCTGGGGCTCAGCAACCAGGAAGAAGCCTATGTATTTTTCATCTTACATACTGTAATAAGCGCCTATGCTCCTTACTAACGAAAATATTGGCGGTCATATCGACCTGTTCCTGCAGCAGTATTTTCCTGATGCTAAGATGGTCATTCTTTGCGGCAGCGCCGCCAGCCAATCAATGGCGGAAGGTTCTGACATCGATCTGGCCATCTTCCAGGATGGTCTGTCGCATCCTGTGTATGATGGCTTCCGGCACCAGGGCATACCCTTCGATATAGTGGTGTATCCCTGCTCCGGCATGGATGAGTATTTGTATGATCATTCCCGGAAATCCCATCTGGGTAAAATTCTGTGCTACCTCTCCAACGGGGTCGTCATCAGGGACCAGATCGGCCTCGCGGATGACATCATCCGGGTCGCCGGGCATTATTATGACAGGGGCTACCGTTCTTCTTCGGTGGAGGTATTCCAGCTGCAGCATCTTATAAGGAAATCGATCGCGAAGTGGAAAAAGGAAAGTGACTTCTGCCGGCGAATGTTGTTCGCTGCCTCGATCATTGACCTGGCCATTGACACGGTCATCCTGCTTAATTCGGGATGGGTGGCTGCCGGGAATATGAAATTAAAGCTCTTTAAGAAATATGATCCGGATCTTTTTGCCTTCCTGGCGAATTACTATCGCGCACCGGAGGTGAATGAAGCAACGTTGATAAGGTTGGTGGAGGAAAGATTGGTACTCGCTACGAATGTACTTTCGGACAGGCCGGCAGGGTATTCGGAGGAGATCGCCAACGTAGCCGATCACCTTATTGTCGCTGTAACCTGCAACAGGAGCCTGTATGAACTTCTCCTTTTACTGGCCGCATCACCCCTGCCCGCTATAGCCGGCCCCCTGCAACCAGCTATCGCAGGGGCTTATTATACCGCCCTGATAGAAGGTAATGTAGTGCTGACATTCCCCGGCGTCAGCGAAAGCTCCACGGCCCGGATATTGGAGACCCTTCAGGCTATCGGTCTGACAGATGACCCCGGGCTCTTGTTTCGTTACCAGACGCTGAGCTATTCCATACCCTTTTTCCTGTATGGCGGGCCCCGGGGGTTTGCCCATACAGAGCAGATCTTTTCCTCCTTCACGGTGCTGTTGACACAGCTTCTGCAGGACAAAGGAGAAGAATGGGTACGCTCCTTTGCCTTTACCGGGCACCTGGTGCTGGCTATGTTATTCGGGATCAGCATGCCGGCAGCGGCTTTCGATGAATTCGTCCTTTTTATCTACGATAAATTACTGGTGGAAGCCTACTGTTCAAATTTTAATATCAAGGTCAGCCAGGTGAGGATCCAGCGGGAAATGATGGAAGCTAATTTCAAAAAAATATTTGAAAAGAACAGGGAGGCCTACCGGGACCTCTTCGGCTCATTGCTGGAAGAATGGAACCAGGTGGATATCCTGGAAGACGTGCTAGCTGATTGGGTCCGGCACATCAGGGAAATATATGCCTCTCCCGATTTGTCGGCTATTTCCTTTTTTGACGAAAGGATCGTCATGAATAGCCCGTTCCGCCACAAGAGTGTGCAATGGCTGCTGTATCAAAGACATATAGAATACATGTTCTCCATCCTGGGGTGTAAGAAGGAGGACAGCGCCTTTCTGTTTTATATATTTTCGAGGCTCTTACAACCAGTTGCTCATCCATCACTATAATTAATCGACTATGAGAAGTTACCCTTTTTACAAACAATTGGACCGGATGGATTGCGGGCCCACCTGTCTTCAGATGATCTGCCGGTATCATGGACGGCAGCACACACTGGCTTACCTGAGAAAAAGATGTTTTGGCAGCAGGTCGGGAGTTTCTCTTTTTCAGCTCAGCAATGCGGCGACCGATATCGGCTTTCGTACGCTGTATGCCAAAATAAGTTTTGAAGACCTGGACCGGGTCATATTCCCGTGTGTGGTCCATTGGACCAACAATCATTTTGTCGTCGTATATGAGGTAGGAAAAAAGAAGGTCGTTGTCGGAGACCCGGCCATCGGAATAATAAGTTATACGCACCAGGAATTTATAGAACGGTGGATCTATAAGACAACCGGGAATACAGGTATCATTTTATTGATGGAGCCTACGCCGAAGTTCTATACGGAAGAAGAGAAAGGGCAATCCTATATCGGGTTCTCTTTTTTCATGAAATACCTGAGACCGTTCAGGCAGTATTATTTCCAGGTCTTTCTGGGCATGTTCGTTTCAATGGGATTTGCGTTGCTGTTGCCTTTTCTCACACAGTCTGTAATAGACGTCGGCATCAACAACAAGAACCTGGGTTATATCAAACTGGTTCTTGCTGCGCAGATCATGTTTTCGGTAAGTAACAGTGTTCTTACGTTTTTACAGAACTGGATCTTTCTGCACGTCAGTTCCAGGATCAACATAGCCATTATATCCGACTATCTGATCAAATTGCTGAGGCTGCCTATTTCATTTTTCGATTCCAAGATGGCCGGTGATATCATGCAACGGATCAATGATCATAGCCGGATACAGTCTTTTATTTCATCTGCTACCCTCAGCACGCTCTTCTCCTTCATTAATTTCTTTGTCTTTTCCTTCATCATGGCTTACTACAGCATCACTATTTTTGTAGTGTTCCTCTGTTTTAGTATTGCCTATGCCATCTGGGCTTCCCTGTTCCTTAAAAAAAGGAAGGAGTTCGATTACAAATATTTCGAGAAGAGCTCTATCCGGCAGAATTCCCTGCTGCAGCTGATCTATGGGATCAAGGATATCAAACTCAACAATTATGAGGACAAGAAGCGCTGGGAGTGGGAACGGATACAGGTCCAGACTTTAAAGATAAATATCCGGCAGTTAGTATTATCCCAGTATCAGCAAGGGGGCGCGATCTTTATCGAGGTGACCAAAGGGATCGTGGTGTCCTATTTATCGGCCAAACTGGTGATTGACGGCAGCATAACGCTGGGTATGATGTTGTCCATGCAATATATTCTCGGGCAGATCAATGCACCTATATCGCAGCTGATCGGGCTCATTAACTCTTATCAGGATGCGAAGATAAGTCTTGAAAGGATCGGGGAAATCCATGAGACGGCCGATGAGGAAGCGTCGGATCAATTGTCCTACGGCGATATCCCTGAGAACAGATCGATCCGGTTCGACCAGGTCTCTTATGCCTATAACGGATCGCCGGATAAGTATGTGATCCGTGACGTCAGTTTTGAAATACCAGAGAACAGGACAACTGCTATTGTCGGGGCCAGCGGCAGCGGTAAAACGACTTTGTTGAAGCTGCTGTTGAAGTTTGATGAGGTTCAGAAGGGAAGAATTTTCGTCGGAAAGACCGACCTGAAAAATATCAGTCATAAGGCCTGGAGGTCTACCTGCGGTGCTGTCCTCCAGGATAGTTATATTTTCTCGGATTCAGTGGCGGAAAATATAGCGGTCGGGGATGAGGGCATCTCCCTGAAGAAGCTCGAATATGCTGCAGGCATAGCCAATATTGCGGACTTTATCACAGATCTGCCACAGGCCTATAATACAAAGATCGGGGTAGACGGGATAGGGGTGAGTCAGGGGCAAAAGCAACGTATCCTTATTGCGAGGGCAATTTATAAATCGCCGGAATTCATTTTCCTGGATGAAGCGACCAATTCGCTCGATTCGAAGAATGAAGGCGAGATCATGGATAAGTTGGGAGCATTTTTTAAGGGGAGGACCGTCGTTATCGTGGCTCATAGGCTAAGCACCATCCGGAATGCGGACAATATTATTGTCTTTGACGAGGGGAAGGTGGCAGAGAGCGGGAGACATGAGGACTTAATCAATAAAAAAGGGGTCTATTATGAATTGGTCAGAAAACAAACACAGGTCCTGGCCTGAGTCAAATACTTTTTAATATGGAAAAAGAAAAAAAACCGGCAAGCGCTCTGTTCGACGTTGGTTATTACGGGGAAGACCTGAAAGTGGTTATGACGACTCCTCCCAAGTGGCCGATACGATGGGGAGTTTTCATCGTTTTCCTCGTTTTCCTGGTGCTGCTGGCCGTAAGCTATTTCATTAAATATCCTGATATGGTACATACCCCTTTTACCTTAAGCTCCAGCGATCCTTCGGTAAAAATAATACCCCGTACCAGTGGCCGGATAAGACTTCTTGTAAAGGATAAGGATAGCGTTAAAAAGGGACAATTCCTGGGTTATATCGTAAATACGGCTGATTTTGGGGCGATACAGTATTACCAGGAATCCCGGGATTCCATCCGGAGCGCGATCATAAATAAAAGGATTGGCAACCTGCCGGATTACCAATTCGTTAACCTGGGCGAATTGCAGGATCAATATATTTCCCTGTTGAACGGGATATCGGAATACAAGAGCTATGTAAAGAGAAATGATCTTACGCGGGCAATCGTATTCCTGAACAATCAAAGTAAAGTGCTGGATACGATTAACAACAGGATAAAGAATGAATATAGCCTGAATGAGCTTAGACGAAGCCTTGGAGCGGATAAATTGAGCAGGGACTCTTTTTTGTTCAGGGAAAAGATCCTTTCTAAACAGGAATACGAGAACTCGAAGGCTGAGTACATTCCCCTGCAGCTGAATGCGGAGTCCATCGACCAGAGCCTTAAGACCAACCAATCGCGGATCATCGATATCCAAAGTAAGAAGGTCGACCTTACCCTCCAGGATCTTAAATATCTGGAAAACCTGGAAAGCAAGATATTGGGAGCCTTTAATGATCTGGAAAAAGCTTATCTTATGTGGAAGGAGAAATATTTATTTGAATCTCCTATCGATGGATATGTAACTTTATTCGAGATCCGGGATGATAATCAATATGCTACAGCGGACAAGGAGTTAATGAATATAAGCCCGCCTTACAAGCCTGTTTTATTGGGGTATTCCACGTTGCCGGTCGAAAGCTCCGGGAAAGTCCGGACCGGCCAGAAAGTTATTATTGATCTCAGTAATTACCCTTCCCCGGAATATGGTTTTTTGGATGGGGTGGTGAAATCTGTGTCCACCTTACCGAAGGAGGGCAGTTATTATGTTGAGATCGAATTACCCCGGGGATTGACAACCGATCTGCATAAAATTCTTGATTACAAAGAGCGAATGGTAGGAACTGCCGGTATTGTCACAGAAGATATGCGCCTGATCGAACGTCTCTTTTATAATTTCAGAAAGCTGATCAAACGGCAATGATGGCTGGGATCCTAGTCCTTCCCCCACCCCCAATTCAGGAATTCCGGCATGGCCCTTGCCCAGGTAGCCACTTCGTGCCGTCCCCCTTCTATCTCCCAATAGCGTATAGCCGTCGCCGGGTCATACCCTTTTGCAACCAGCTCTTTTATCAGGTCCTGCGTATCGTCAATAGAATCGATAATGCCATTGTGATTCCGGTCTTCATACTCATCTTCCGTTCCGCATTCGAAAAAGAATTTGAGCCAGGGATAATACCTTCCCGCCCTTACCTGTTGCTGCATGATGCGATCCGTATGCTCATTATAGGCCGGATCTTCCTTATCTTTCGTCCTCCACCAGAAAGACCCGGAAAAAAGCCCTAGTCTGGAAAATTCCTCCGCGTGGTTCCAGACGATGTCCATGGCGCTGAGCGCGCCCAGGGAGAACCCTGCGAAAGCCTTTTCTTTAAATGACGTAACCTGGTATTTGCGACGAATAGCCGGTATTCCTTCCTCCAGGACAAACCGGGTATAGGCTGCCGCACGGGCTCCCTTGCCTTCATAGTCGGGGACTATGGCCGTGCCATATTCCATTTTACGTTCCGGGCCGGCATGGATACCTGCACAAAGCAAAGGAGATGTTAGCTGGCCACGGCCATAAAGGTCCTCCAGGATATCTGCCAGGCCCAGCCGTCCCAGTTCCTGGCCATCATTGATCAATAAGAGGCTCATTTCCCCGGAAGGGACCGGCGAATGACCGGAAGACGTCCATAAATGTCCGGAGGTTGCGGGCACATAAAAATCTATGGTTACGCTGCGTTCAAGGTGGACGGACTCCAATTGTATGCTTTCCTGTAAAATACGGGTGCTCTTTTCAACTTGCATGGCGTCAAAAATAGTACTTTTTTCATATGAGTAATTTCAGTAGATTCGGTTTACACTAGTAATTTACGGTTATTCCTATTCATAATAGATATGGGCGTCCGGGAAGAATATCATAAATGGCATTCCCCCATTACCGGGAGGGAGTTTGAAATGCTCGTATTCGGTCATGCGGGCTACCCGGTGATCCTGTTCCCTACTTCCCAGGGGAGATATTATCAGTATAAGGACCAGGGATTGATAGAGACAGCCCGCTGGTTCCTGGAGAAGGGAAAACTGAAAATATATTGCCCGGATAGCATGGATGCATTAAGCTGGTACAATAAATCCGTTCCCCCGGCAGAACGGGCGGGTAACCAGACCCTTTATGACAGGCTCCTGCTGGAAGAGGTGGTCTCCCGGGCCCGCTACGAGACGGGAAACGAGCGGGTAGCCGTTGCGGGATGCAGCTTCGGAGGATATCATGCCGCCAATTTCGCCTTCAGGCATCCATCCGTTACCGGTTATTGTCTGTCCATGAGCGGTGTTTTTAATATCCGGTCATTCACGGACGGGTACTATGATGACAATGTCTATTTCAACAACCCGGTAGATTTTATACCGGGCGCGCAGGATGCCGCGCTTTGGAATATGGGCATTGTATTGGGGACGGCAGAAAGGGATATCTGCCGGGGGCAGAATGAATTTCTAAGCAGTCTGCTGGCTGCAAAAAATATCGGCCATTGGCTCGATATCCGTCCCGACCGCGATCATGACTGGCCCGTATGGAAAGAGATGTTCCCTCATTACCTTTCCTTATTACCGGGGGCGGTCAGCTAAAGGGCTGCAAGCTGCTAGCTTCAAGCTACCAGCCAGGCACTTATAAAAGGATTATAAAGAAAAACTTGCAGCTTGGAGCTAGTAGCTTGAAGCTAATAAATTATCATTATGAAAAAAATCGGCATCCTGTTTGGCCAGGAAAGAAGCTTCCCTATGGCGTTTATCGAGGCGGTGAACCGGAAAGGTATTCCCGGCATCGTAGCCGAGCCCGTGCGTATCGATAAGGTAGTGCAGGGGGAGCCCAGCGGATATGATGTAATCGTAGACCGCATTTCCCAGGACGTTCCTTTCTATCGCGCTTACCTGAAAAATGCCGCCTTGTGCGGAACGGCGGTGATCAACAATCCATTCTGGTGGAGCGCCGATGAAAAATTTTTCAATAACTGCCTGTCCACCAAAGCAGGAATCCCCGTTCCGAAAACCGTGCTGCTCCCCTCCAGGGAGCTTCCGGCAGACACCAGCGATCAATCATTCTCTAACCTGGCTTACCCGCTCGATTGGGATACCATCTTTCACTATATCGGGTTTCCGGCTTATATGAAACCCTTTGCCGGCGGTGGATGGAAAAATGTATACAAACTGCATAACGCGGAAGAATTCTATCAGAAGCACGGAGAGACCGGGCAGTTGGTAATGCTCTTACAGGAGGAGATCGTCTTCACCGAATATTACCGGTGTTATTGTATCGGAAGCAAGTATACCCGCATTATGCCCTATGAACCCCGCAATCCACATCACCTGCGCTACAATGCCAGCTTCGCCCCTTCTGCCGAAAGACTGCAGCAAATGGAGGAGATCGTGCTACGCATCAATACTGTGCTGGGCTACGATTTTAACACGGTGGAACTGGCCATACGGGACGGCATCCCCTATGCTATCGACTTCTGCAATCCCGCGCCGGATGCGGAAAGAAGCAGCGTAGGAGAAGATAACTTCAACTGGGTCGTAGAGACCTCCGCCGACTATGCGATCGAGCGCGCAAGCGCGCACCAGGAAGGAGAAGACAATCTGACTTGGGGAGAATTCATTAAAGGGAGTGTAAAAAAAGCTGTTAACTTTGTGGGATAAAACCTACTCTTATGTATACGATCTATAATGAAGACGAAGGCCGCGAACAATTAGTAGAGGAGCCCGATCCCTCCCTCACCTACTCCTACGCCGACTACATGCAATGGAAATTCAAAGAAAGGCTGGAATTATTCAGGGGAAAGATATACAAGATGGGGGCGCCCAATACGCTGCATCAGGTGGTGGCCGGCAACTTATACGGGGAAATGCGTAACTACCTGAAAGGGAAAAGCTGCCAGGTATTTATTGCTCCCTTCGACATTCGCCTGCCCATAAAAAATAAGAAAAAAGACAACGAGATCACTACTGTGGTGCAGCCCGATGTCTGCATCGTATGCGACCCCTCCAAAGTGGATGAACGGGGAGTTTGCGGAGCGCCGGACTTGGTCATCGAGATCCTTTCTCCCGGCAATTCCCAAAAAGAAGTGCGCAATAAATATGAATTATACGAAGAAGCGGGGGTAAAAGAATACTGGGTCATCAGCCCTACGGAACAGAACCTGGTAGTCTTTCTGCTTAATGCGGAAGGAAAATTCGGGAACGCTAAAATGTATACCAACGGAGATAAGCTGGAGACTGCTGTCGTGCCCGGATTTTCTATCAATGTGACTGAAATTTTTACTAAATAAACTGTTAGAATGGCCGATATCAATTATGCCAATTTTACGCTGGGCATAGAAGAAGAATACATGGTGACCGATCCCAAGACCCGGGAATTAAAAAGTCATGAGCAAAAGATAGTAACGGAAGGGCAGAAAGTGATCCGGGATAAGGTGAAGGCGGAAATGCACCAGGCTGTGGTGGAAGTAGGGACCGATATATGCCGGGATATTCATGAGGCCCGTAAAGATGTATCCACCCTGCGCAAGACCATTTCGCAGATCGCCGATGGGCTGGGATTTCATGTAGGCGCCTCCGGAACGCATCCGTTCAGTCATTGGGAAAGTCAGCTCATTACAGATCATGCCCGATACAATGAGATCGTCAATGAGCTACAGGAAGCTGCCAGGAGCAATCTCATCTTTGGCCTGCATGTGCACGTGGGCATGGAGAGCCGGGAGATGGCCAATCATATCGCTAATTCCACCCGGTACTTTTTACCCCATATTTATGCACTCAGCACCAACTCCCCTTTCTGGGAAGGCAGACTGACCGGTTATAAATCCTTCCGGACAAAAGTATTCGATAAGTTTCCCCGCACCGGTATCCCTGAATATTTTGAAAGCATCGAGGCCTATGACAATTTTGTAAAACTCCTGGTAAAGACCAATTGCATCGACAATGCTAAAAAGATCTGGTGGGATCTGCGGGTGCATCCTTTTTTCAACACTGTGGAATTCCGGATCTGCGATGTGCCAATGACGGTGGACGAGACCATCTGTATCGCGGCCCTTTTCCAGGCTATCTGTGTAAAGATCTATAAGCTGCGCTTGCAGAACATGAATTATATTCAATATTCCCGTGCCCTGATCAATGAGAATAAATGGCGGGCCAGCCGTTATGGAATTGACGGGCATCTGATCGATTTCGGAAAAGAAGAAGAGGTCAATACCAGGGTCCTTATATACGAGCTACTGGATTTTGTGGATGACGTGATTGATCCCCTCGGCAGCCGGGAGGCCACTCATTATGCCGGGAAGATCCTGGAAATGGGCACCGGAGCAGACCGGCAATTGAAAGTTTATGAGGAGTCAGGGAGTTTGACCGCGGTGATGGATTATATACATGGACAGTTCTTGCATAACATATAAAAAAAACGCCGCCCTTTCGGAGCGGCGTTTTTTTTATATGTTAATCTATTTAAAATCCGTATCCGGCAACCCCGCATTCACCTTAATGCTCTCCACTGTCAGATCCAGGACGACCTGCCCCTGATCGTTGATCGAATGATAAGGGAATTTGATGCCGTTCACATCGCGGTAATCACTGTAATCGATCGTCACGGTTCCGCCCTGCTTGCTGTCCTTGATTGTCTTCAGCTTGTATCCGGTAGTCACATCGTAATAATAGGTAGACAGATCGCCGGAAGGAGACGTTACCTTTACCTCGTAGGCGTCTTTTCCATCTAAATTCTTGATACTGGTCAATTCCATTTTATAGCCGCTGGCGGAAAAATTCAGTTCCGGGAATGCCGCTGCTTCTGCTTTGACCTCCTTGCGGGCGTCCTCATCCAATTCGGGAGACTGACCCATTTGTGAAATCTTTACACTATCCCCGTTCACCAATATTTTCACGGCCGTCATATTCATATCGGGCAGGTCGATCTCCATCAGATATTTATCCGGCGCCTTGACCTTTCGGATCTGGGACAGTTTCTGCCCCTGCACCATACCGGTAGAAGTAACGACAAGGTCATTGACGGCTGTCAGTTTGTCTTTTCCACCGATGCTTTTAATATACTTGCTGATCACGTCCGTAGCTGATACGCCGGCAGGCACCGGTTTGCTGGCAGCGGCCCCTGTCCAGGTATTGTTTGCTGTATTCACATCCGGGAAATCATGCAGCGGATCGATCACGATAGATTTGATCTTCGAAGAAGATGCATAAGCGATGGTCTTCGCTCCTCCCTTTTGCCATATTTCCACCGGAAGGGTGATCGTATCTGACTGGCCGTTCTCCTGCTGAATGGCCATTACCACCGGCATCGCCATTTCTTCCAGGTTTTCCAGGGTGATATAAGCGCCTTTGGAAGGATCGTTTTCAGCATACTTTACTTCTTTCACCCCCTGGTCCAGTTTCCAGTTATTCAGGATCCATCCTCTCCAGAACCAGCCCAGGTCTTCGCCGCCGGCATTTTCCATCGTGTGAAAGAAATCCCAGGGTGTCGGATGTTTGAACGCCCATCGTTTAACATAGGTCCGGAAAGCATAGTCAAATCTCTTTTCTCCCAGTACGTATTTACGCAGCAGGTTGAGGGCCATGGCTGGCTTGGCATAAGCGGCTACCCCCAGGTTGTTTGCCGAGATCACTTCCGGAATGGTCAGAATAGCTTCCGATGTCGCCCCGAAATAATAGCCGGCTGCCCGTTGAGCATCTTCTTTCTGATCGAACTCGCCGTTATTGAACACCTTCGTATCTACTCCATTGATGAACGTGTTAAATCCTTCGTCCATCCAGGCATACTTCCTTTCATTGGAGCCCACGATCATGGGGAACCAGTTATGACCAAATTCATGATTGGTGACGCCCCAAAGTCCGCCCTGCTTGCTGGTCGATCCGCAGAACACAATACCGGGATATTCCATCCCGTTGACAATACCGGCCACATTGGTAGCTACGGGATACGTGAACTCATACCATTCTTTGGAATACAGCTCGATACATCCTTTTACAAACTCCGTAGAACGCCCCCAGGCTTTGTCGCCGGCGGCCTCAGCAGGATACACGGATTGAGCGAGGGCTTTCTTTCCACTGGGAAGATCGATCTTAGCTGCATCCCATATAAAGGACCGGGACCCCGCCCAGGCCACATCGCGGGTCTGGTTGCAATGAAAATGCCAGGACAGGCTCTTTTTGGAAAGATGGGAGGCCGGGTCCGTCACCTCTGCCTCGCTGCGGATAGTGACGGTTTTATCACTGGTCTTTGCTTTTGCCAGCCTGCTGAGCTGGGCAGGGGTCAATACCTCTGCCGGGTTCAGCAATTCACCGGAGCCCGTTATCACCAGGTCCGAAGGAGCAGTGATCGTATAATCTATATTTCCATATTCCAGGTAGAACTCTCCCTGCCCCAGGTAAGGCAGAACGTTCCAGCCATATACATCATCATATACTTCCATCCGGGGATACCATTGCGCCACCTCATAGATCCAGCCATTTTTCGTCAACAGGCGTCCCATACGGTCTGTGCCATATTGAGGAATGACAAATGAGTAATCGATCTTTATCTGGACGCTGCCGCCCGCTGCCTTCAGTGCATCCGGCAACCGGACCTGCATGCGGGTATCTGTCACCAGGAAGTCGGCTTTGGAAGACTGTCCGTTACGGATGATGGTCACAGACCGGATCTCGTCCCCTTGTGTAAAGCTCTTATTGGACCATCTGCCGCCCGTTACCGGGTTGGTAGCTTCTCCGCGCGACTCCTTACGGTAAATATTCTGATCGAGCTGAAGCCAGATAAAAGGCAGGTTGTCCGGGCTGTTATTGGTATAAGTGATCATGACAGAGCCGCTTAGCGCATGTTTTGCCGTATCCAGCGTAGTATTGATCGTATAATCGGCCCGGTTGCTCCAGTACTTTGGCCCAGGCTCTCCCGAAGCACTCCGGTACATCGTCCCTGTGGAGGGATAAAAAAGGGGGTCAAAGGCCTTATGCTGGTCATAATGCGACGGAGAAGGCGTCTGCGCCTGGATAAGGCTAACCGCCGATAGGAACAACGCGGACAAAACAAACCTGATTTTTCTCATGATTTTGAGTAATATGAATAAATTAATGAGCGGCTAAATTATACCAGTACCGGGTAAAGGAAAAATTATATCATATATATTATATAAGCGGTGGCTTCGTGCCGGGCCGGGATAACGGCGAAGCCCTCATCGAGACCATTGAAAAGACATTATGACCCGAGATAAAAATAACAACACCCCCTGGTTGATCCGGGGGGTGTTATATCTATTAAAATAAGCTACTCATTTGTGTAAGGACGATGAATCCGGGGCCAGGCCCATATCCTGTACTTCCTTTGCTGTTACCATGGGCAATTTCCCCGCCATTACCTGGGCAAGTACTTTCTGGCCCACCGCCAGCGCATCTTCCTTCGTCCGGAAACCGGTGTCACCGGGTATCGCCGGGATGATAGGCTGATGTATAAAGATCCTTCCGTCCGTCAGGATATCATATCCCCAACCTTTGGGGGTCTGGATCGGGCGCAGCTCCACCAAAACATGCTCTTTCTTCCATTTGGTCCGGACACGATATCCGGTATAGCATACGGCACCTGCCGCAATAACGATCAATCCATAAAGAATCCCTTTGGAAAAGGCTCTTTTCTGAGTCATATACTTCTTAATTAATCGTACTGATTGTAGATCTGGTTGGGGAAGAATTCCCTGCAATCATCGTAGGCTGTTCCTCCGCTGATGCCCGTAGCTACAAAACCTCTGTTCTTGATGGTAAAACCAACGGCGCCTTCCCTGGCGGCTCCTTCATACGGCGTTTTTTCCGTCCAAAGGCCCGTAGCGAAATCATATTCCCAGGTGTAGTTATTGACGGTACCGTTCGTTCCCGTGGTAATATATCCCTTATCGCCGGTGGCTGTTCCGGTGATCACAAATCCGACACCGTGGTAGCGTACGATATTCGTATAGGAGTCATCGAAAGTGCCAGGATCGGTGTTAGCGATATCATGCAGCCTTGTCCACTGATTACCGGTAGCGTTAGGGCTGAATTTCCAGAAATCATAGCAGGTATTGCCTAAAGTCCATTGTGAACCCGGTGTAAATCCTGACAGCAGATAACCTTCTCCCTTGTAGACCCAGGCAACAGCCTGTTTTCTCTTCGATCCGGGCATATCTCCGCCCTGTGTCCAGGTATTGGTGGCGGGGCTGTACTTCCATACATCTCCGAAATAATATAAATTGTCCGTACCGGTAAGAACATAACCAACGGTATCAAAGCTGAAAGCCACTGCGTCAAAACGGGGGAAGGAATCTGTTCCATTACCCAGTTTAGCTATTGCGGTCCAGGTATTGGGAGCAGGGTCGTAGCGGTAAAAATCAGCAAGGGGGATATTACGGGAATCGGCCGTTCCGGCACCGAGATATCCTGCGCCTGCGATGGAAAACCCGACTGCCTGGCTTCTGCCACCACCGCCAAAATCTGCTACCTGCGTCCAGGAGCCATAAGCACTGTCGTAGCCGGTAGGAGTAGATGGAATAGGGGTAGTCGTATATTGGTACATGGTTTTTAACCTGTTATTAGGATCCTGAGGATTTACTCCTGTACCAACATAAGCATTATCACCAATTGTAAAACAGGCGCCATTCCCCATTGGAACCCCTTTAAATATTGCACGGGACACCCAGTTACCATTCTGCGTATAATTTAAGCTAGCTTTGGAACAAGAAAATAAGAGACCCAATAACATCAATGATAACAACGCAATGTTAATCCGCTTCATATTTTTTTGATATTTTTCGCTAAAGTATTCGAACTGGACATAGCAAATTCGTTAAAATGTATTTCCAGCCACTTTTAATAGACAATATGCCATTTTTTATATACAAAAAAAGAATCCGGCTGTCCCACAGCTATTGCAGGCGGGCTTTGCCGGAGGAAAGACCTCTATTTGACTGAAAAAGAAGGGGAAACAAGCTATCTGGGCTCCCTGCTCCCCTTCCCTTCTCCCCTGATGAGGAATTTCAATTTGTATATAAAAAACAGCCTTTCGTCGTTTTTAAAGCACCTTTAATACATACTAACAAAATAGTAACAGTTAGGCCCCTTATTATTGCACTTCTTGGCTAAGAAATGACCGGGAAAAGGGCAATTCCCGTACACAACCAGGCTAATAGCCAGAATAAGCAAACCAGCATGACTAAAAATAATTACCTGAAAAAAGAGCGATTATTTCTTTTATCTTCCATTTTGGCATTTTTTTCCCTGGTCAGTTGTCAAAAACAACCCAATATCATATTCGGCAATACCTATGTAGGAGACAATAACGGGGCCAATATTGTCGTGGTGGATACGTCCACTGTCAAAATGGCTACCGTATTTCTCGACTCAACGGCTACGGCCGGCACCGGTTATCTCCAGGTAGGGCAATTAAATGATCCTTATTTCGGGACGATCACCTCCCGGGCCTACATGCAGATAGCTCCTCCCTCCGGCGCCTCTATAGGGGTCAATGACGAATATGATTCCATCGGCCTTATCATGCTGTTCAAAAAGAGCAACCCTTTTTACGGTGATAGTACGCTCGCGCAGACCATTATGGTCAACCAGGTGGACTCCCTCTATCAACTGGGCAGTTTCCAGTACAGCTGGAGCAGTAAGAACGTCCTGCCGGTCGATCCCGCTCCTTTAGGAAAAGCGACTGTCCTCATTGCACCGAATATTCCCTTTACCAGCCAGGGCATTGGCGACACGGTTAAAATACCGCTGGATGATAATATGGGGAAGAAGCTGTTCACTATGATCTACAACAATTCGGACACGATCTCGCAGTCTGCGAAATGGATGGATTGGTTCCATGGTCTCTGTATCTCTTCAGCCGGAGTTCAATCGACCCAAACCGGCGGCATTTATGGTTTCGATGACACCGCTGTCGTCATGCGCATCTATTATACCAAGGCGGGCGTATACGGCACCCCGGCCTACCTGGATTTTCGTCTTACCAATAAGAGCTTTCAGTTCAATAATATAAAGGTAGACCGATCAGGCACACCCCTTGCAAAGCTGAATGTTCCCAATCCCCCGAATGTGCCGGTGACACCGCCGTCGACGGGTTCAGACACCCTCGCGCATGCCGGCTACGTCCAGACCTCTACCGGCCTGAATGTCAAACTTACCTTTCCATTCATCAATAGTATCGCCCTTCGGCCCGATTACCTGAGCGTCCTACGGGCGCAGCTGACCGTGAGGCCCGATCTCAATAGTCTTAACACGAACTGGAAAGTACCGCCACAGCTCACGATCTCCTATACGGACCTTCATAACGGGATCGGGGCTTCTGTTCCTGGCTCTGCAGGGGTGCAAAACGGCAACCTCGTCATAGACTATCTCAATCTGCCTAATATGTATTATACATATGATGTGACGACACTTATCAAATCATTGATTACCAATACCGACCCGACAGCCTTACAGGAGGGAGTTATGCTGAACGTCCCCTCCCCCAACAGTACGAATTCTTTTGCCCGGGCAGTCCTGGCAGATTATTCCTACCCGGTAAACCAGAAGATCACCCTGAGCGTGTATTACATATCACTTTACCCTCATAACTAACTATTTAGTGTATACCAACCCGGTAATAACAATGAACAAACTAACTATATTCATAACGTTGCTCTCTATTTCGTCCCTGGGGGCAATGGCACAGAATAATTTCTCCCCTTATTCCCAGATGGGTATCGGAGACCTGGAAGACGGCTTTTACAACCGTACTTCAGGCCTGTCCAATACAGGAATAGCTTACCGGTCCAACCGTTTCCTCATCAATAACAACCCTGCCTCCTTCAGCGCGCTGACCGACCAGTATTTTACCGTCGAGACAGGCATCCGGGGCAGCGTCGTCAATTATTACGGAACGCCTGTCGATAAGGCGGCCACCCAATCCGGCGACATCACCTTCCGTAAACTGGCAATGGGTATAAAGTTATCCAAGCATTGGGGGTCCAGTATCGGCCTGGTGCCCTTCAGCACCCAGAACTATGAATTCAATGTTCCTTATTTTCTTCAGGGGAGCTCGGCTGAAGTTGCCAACCAATATTACCAGGGGCACGGTAGTGTCAATAAAGCCTATTGGGCCAACTCTTATGAGTTCTTCCATCACCTGTCCATTGGGATAGATGCCGGTTACCTCTTCGGGGAGCTGAATCAGAAAGAGATCCTGCAGAACCCCGGCACCGGAGCTTCGCTGACTTCGACCACCAATGATATTTATCTCAACAATCTTTACATAGGCTATGGGCTGCAATTATATGGCAAGCTGGGAAAAAAATGGGACTATTCCCTGGGAGCCACTTTCAGCAACAAAACCGACCTTTTCGCCTCGACGAACCGGACTGTGCTCGCCAGTGACTCGTCCACGCTGCAGAACCAGGAGCTGACCCAGAATTACCTGACCCTCCCTATGACATATGGTTTCGGGATTGCCCTCACCCATAAACAGAAATATACTTTCCTGGCGGATTATAAACACCAGAGCTGGAACGACGTAGCGGGTAAAAATGTCTATCCCGGAAAGGATTATACCCTGGGCAACAGCGACAAAGGGTCTTTTGGCTTTGAGATCTCCAAAAAGAAGAACTTCTATAACAGTAAGGTAGAACTAAGCTATTTCCAGACGGGCCTATATTACGGGAACTCCTATCTCCAGATCAACGGACAGCAGATAAAGGACAAGGGGGTAACCGTAGGCTTTGGGGTGAATTCGCTGAAGAGCCCCCTGGCCTATAACATTGTATTACAATATGGAATAAAAGGCACCCAGGCCAATAACCTCATAGAGCAGCGGTATTTCAACATCACTTTTGTAGTCAACTACGGGGCCATCTGGTTTACGAAAGGAAAGAAATACGATTAAGACCAAGACGCCGCAGGACGCATTCGCGCTAATTACCCTAAATTCGCATGAATTATTAGCGTATTAATGCCTCATTCCTCCAATTCCGGTCATGACTTCCGTCCCCCTATCAAGGGCATCCCCACCAAGGGTGCGCTGAATTGCATTGTTGTGGAAGACAATAATAAACAGAGCGCCCTGCTGAAGGAGTATATCGCCAAAACGCCCAGGCTCAATTTTGCCGGCAAATGCGATGCTGCCGCAGAAGTCTATCAACAGGTTACCCAATCCAGGGCAGACATCATCTTCTGGGATATCCGGCTCCTGGACAATCGTATCATGCTCCATCTGAAGGAGTCAGGCTACTACCCGATCGTTATCTGCATCGCCGACAAGCAGGAGCAGGAAGAAAAGGAAACGGATATGGATGTTTTCAGTTACCTGAACAGGCCCCTCTCTTTCGAGCGCTTCCTGACCACCATCACAAAGATCCAGGATTATCTCTCCGCTACTATTTATATCCATCATACGCGCAACAACCGTTTTGTCTTCATCAAGTCGGAGTACAAGATCATCAAGGTCAAATTCGAAGACATTCTTTTCTGCGAAGGCATGAAAGATTATACCCAGGTGTACCTGAAAGGAAAGATAGATCCCATCCTCACTTTAAACAATTTAAAATCATTCTCTTATAAGCTGCCGCCGGAAGAATTTATCCGCGTGCACCGTTCTTTTGTCGTCTCCCTCTCTCATATCGATTCCATTGCCCGTAATGAAATATATATCGGTAAGAAGATCATTCCTATCGGGGATAGCTTCAAGGATGACTTTTATCAGATCGTGGAATGGAATTCGTAATTTTGCAGCCGATGGATAGTCAGCGGAAAATAAGGGTAGCGATCCTGGATCTGTATGAAGGCCAGCCCAACCAGGGTATGCGTTGCATTCGTGAATTACTGGAAGAATATGGGGCCGCGCATGGACTGAACCTCCACTACGATGAATTCGAGGTAAGGATAGAGAAAAAAGTACCCGACCTCTCTTATGATATTTATATCTCCAGCGGAGGTCCGGGCAGTCCCCTGGATAGCGAGGGCAGCGAATGGGAAAAAGTATATTGGCAATGGCTTCGTGAAATAGAAAAGTTTAATGCAGCGTCCCCGCTGTCTAAACAAGTCCTCTTTATCTGCCATTCTTTTCAGTTGGTCTGCCGGCACTATGCCATCGCCCATGTCACCAGCCGGAAATCGACCGCATTCGGCGTATTCCCCATTCACCTGCAGCCTGAGGGAAAGAGAGAACCGTTGTTCGCCGGTATGAACGATCCTTTTTTCGCCGTAGATAGCCGCAGTTACCAGGTGATACAGCCTGACCGGCAAAAAATGGAGCGGATGGGCGCCCATGTCCTGGCCATTGAAAAAGAACGCCCGCATGTCCCCCTGGAAAGGGCGATCATGGCCGTCCGCTTTAACCAATACATGATCGGCACCCAGTTCCATCCCGAAGCGGATGCCATCGGCATGAGCATGTACCTGCAAAGGGAAGACCGTAAAAAGACCGTGGTTGCCGAACATGGGGAAGAAAAATGGCGGAGCATGATCGAACAGCTCAATGATCCCGATAAGATCCTATGGACCTATTCCCATGTGATCCCGAATTTCCTGGATTACGCGCTGCGTTAGGCTATTTTGAATTTTGAATTGTAAATGTTGAATTATTGTCGGAAGATTCCCGGAACTTTAGACAGAGTTCTTTCGAAACTCAATTCAAAATTCAAAGTTTACAATTCAAAATAAAAGAAATGGTACCTGCTTTACGGAAAGCTTTCAATACAGCCTTCTCTCCGCAACGATACGAGCACTTTTTAAAAGACCTCCATAGCCGCTATCCCGGCGCCATCGACTTCCGTGTAGCAGAAACGCCTGTATTCATCCCGAAAGATTTTGCGGCCAGACTTACGGATGCCTGCGAAAGCATTATCGATCTTATTGTCGATCCTGATTTCAGGAAGCTTACCGAAAGGTCCATCCCTGCCGGCGACCGTGTTCCCGGAGAGAATGATCACAGCCATTTTCTGGCTTTTGACTTCGGGATATGCACCAATGAGGAAGAAGGTGGCGCCTGGCAGCCACAACTGATCGAAATGCAGGGCTTTGCCAGCCTCTATGGGTTCCAGGCATATTACCCCGATCTCCTGCGCCGGCATTTTCCCATTCCGGATAATTACAGCCAGTATCTTAACGGATATGATCATATGACTTACGTGGAAGAGCTGGGGCATACGATCCTGGGAGGTCTGCCCCCCGAACAGGTGATCCTGCTGGAATTAAAGCCGCATGAGCAAAAGACGCGGATAGACTTTTACTGCACGGAGGATTACCTGGGCATCCGGACCGTCTGTCTCACCGAGCTGGTACAGGAAGGCAAAAAGCTCTATTATATGCATCCCCCAACGGGGAAGAAGACGGAGATCCGGCGGATCTACAACCGGATCATCTTCGATGAGCTGAATGCGGCAGCGGGCAGCCTGGGCCCTCATGTCGATATCCGGCAGGAGCTGGATGTGGAATGGGTAGCCCACCCTAACTGGTTCTACCGCATCAGCAAATTCATGCTGCCCTTCATTCATCACCCTGCCGTACCTCCCACCTTCTTTCTGAATGAAATAAAACAGCCTCCGGCCGACCTGGAAAATTATGTGCTGAAGCCCCTGTTCTCTTTTGCCGGACAAGGAGTGGTGATAGATGTCAATCCTTCCGACCTGGAGAATATAAAAGATCCGGAGAACTGGATACTGCAACGCAAAGTAATCTATGCCGATCTGATCCCCACGCCTGATATTCCCGCCAAGGTGGAGCTCCGGATCATGTATCTGTGGAAGGACGGCGATGCCCGGCCCAGACAGGCCATTAATCTTGCCCGTCTCAGTAAAGGAAAGATGATCGGGGTGCGTTACAATAAGGATAAAGAATGGGTGGGCGGCAGCGTGTGTTATTTTGAAAGATGAGCCTTTGGCGGGTATTATGGAGATTGCCCGCCCCTATCCGGAAGTTATTACCCCTATCCGGGAATCATTGATTGGAATAAACCCAGCAGTCAATGGGTTGAACTATTTTTTCGCCGGCCTTTGGCAGCAAGGTGCCTTCTGCCGGCAGCACGAAATTTTCCGTGTCCGGCATAACGCTCTCCATCCCGATAATAGATCCTGCCACCGGCAAATAGATCTTTTTCGTCCTCGTGTCGAGGGCCAGGAGCCGGCATCCCTGCCGGGTGACCAGTGTTTGCAGAACCTTATAAGTATCCCTGTTGACCTGCCGGATAATAGACACCGTTCCGTCCCCATTGGCGCTGTAAAGATATCTGCTTTCAGGATCGAATACCTGGGCGCCCGGATCGGCGCCCACAGGGATATGAGTGACCAGTTCTCTTGTATTGGAATCCAGTACTTCCACCATGCCGGCATTTCCGGGCATTTCCGCATTAACGGGTGCATTCGCATTCGCTGGTATAAACATCAACTGATTGTCCGGATCCATGCCCGGCAGGTCCCATATAAGGTCATTCGGAGCAAAGAACCGGCCGATCGGATAATAAGGCCGGAATCGTACTTTATCTGCCTTGATATAGTAAGTAACGGCCAGCATTAATAACGCTAAGACCGCTAATATCTGCAATACTTTTTCCATCTCCGCAATATAAAGACGGGAAATTACGCAAATGTCCGGCAAACTATTAAGCAATTTCCGTTTCTGCCGCCGTTCTAACTTTTGCAGCCTCTTGCGTTGAACTATTCAACGCGGCCTGGCCCATTGGGTATTCTTCCAAAAAATATTTATCTATCCCTTCCGGATTATTATATTCTATCGCCGTAAGCTCAAATTGCGCATAGCAGAAATCGTATTCTTTCAGTCTCCATTTGGCACTGATCCTGGCAGGTATGAGCATCCCGTTATGCTCTCTATACCCTTCTACATGGCCGATCCAGGTCTCCTGATGCTCCGGATCCTTATATCTTTTTGTTTCAAATTCCACGATCTCCCCTTTATCGTTGAATCGGACTATAAAGAAAATTTGTATGTGATCATAGCAGAACGTCAACAGCGCTCTTTTCGAATCGATCGGATCCCATTTTATGCGTTCATCCGGCAGGAGATTGGTGGGAAACCATACGCTTTCTGCCAGCCATCTTTGTAATTCTGCCTTGTCATATACAGCCCCCTCCCCTTTCAGTATCCTGATCAAGGACAGGATACGTACTTTCAATTGCCCTTTTCCTTTCACATACTTATCAATGGCTGAGAAAAAGCTGGTTCTCCCCTTCCAGATAAATCCCGGCTTTTCCGTAGTAAAATATTCCTCCCCTTCGATGTCCGACCAGTCGTTCTTCAGACTTCTCCTGAATTGTCCTTTATGGCGTAACCTCACATAACTAATATAGGGTTGCCCTTCTTTCAGTACATGCCGGAAATATTTTTGTACAGGCGCTGGTAACCCGGCTAACTGTCCATATTGAAAAGTCGACTTCGAAATGTCCTTCGACAGGAAGAACAGTTCCCTTACACCCCTGTCAAAGCGGACGATCGACCTGGTCTTAATGATTACCACCTCAGCCAACACTACTGCGATTATTATAAGTATGATATCCATATGCTATATTTTCTTACTGCTAAACTAGTACGGATCGGGTCTTTATAATATGACTTCCGTCTGCCTGCAATATGACAATTATCAGAGCAGACCAACTATTCCGGACACCTACGGGCCGGGCTATGACGAATATCATGTAGCCCTATGAAGCAGGTCAACAGGCCGGCCTTTCCGGCTGCCTATCTTCACGGAAACAATCATTTATATTCCTTTAAAATTTCTTTATGAAACGAATACTTTTTGTCTGCGCCGGTAATACTTTTCCGAAAGGAGCCTTCTCTTTTTTGCAGTCCCTGCAACAACGCGAGCCCGTGTGCGTAACGGGTTTGTTTTTTAGCCCTATCAATGATACGGCCATGGCCACGGTCAGCCAGGTACCCGTTCCCGGACCGTATCTCCGGCTAAAAGAGCAGCAAAAAAAGGTGGTAGATGAAAATAAAGCCCTGTTCGCCCGGCTATGTGAACAACATTATATCAGACACCATATCCACGTGAACGATGAAGAATGGTATAAGGATATCCTGGCCAAAGAAAGCCGCTTTTCGGACCTGGTGGTACTTAGCGGAGAATTGTTCTACTCCAATGTCGACGCCGACCAACCCAATTCATTGCTGCAGGAAGCCCTCCATGTCTCAGAATGTCCCATAATGGTCGTACCAGAGGATTTCGCTCCCTTCCAGCATCTGGCAATTGCCTATGACGGAACGAAGGAAAGCCTGTATGCCATCAAACAGTTCTGTTACCTGCTGCCCCAATATACGGACCTGCCCACGGAGTTTATTTATATAAAAGATGAAACTTCACCCGATATTCCCGATATCGATAACCTGAGAAGCTATTCACGTCTTCACTTCAGCAGCATGAATTTTTCAAAATTGCATTTTAAAGCGGCCAATTATTTTGCGACCTGGATCGGGGAAAAGCAAAACGTTCTGATGGTTTGCGGTTCCTTCGGGAGATCTTCCTTTTCCTATGTCACGAAACGCAGCTTTTCAGAGGAAGTGATCCACGATCATAAAATGCCGATCTTTATCGCGCATAGATAAACATATTCTCTTTATGGGTGCTACCAATGAGTGTTACTGGAATTCTACGGCCACAGCGCTCCTGAAGGAGCTATCTTCCGGTATGGAAGGGCTCTCGCAGGAAGAGGCGGAGAAAAGGCTCCGGGAGGCGGGACCCAATACCTTGAAAAGCAAGCTCAATACGAATGACCTTTTGCTTTTCCTCCGGCAATTCAAGAGCCCTGTCACGCTGATCCTCATTTTTGCAGCCATCTTATCCTTTTTTCTCGGGGAAAAGACAGATGCTTTTATCATCCTGCTGATCATCCTTGTCAGTGCCGTCCTGGGATTCTACCAGGAGAAATCCGCGGCAAATGCCCTCGGGAAATTGTTGCAATTGGTGCAGGTGAAGATCTCCGTGCTGCGGGATGGAAAAGAATGCAGCATTGCCCTGGAACAGACAGTGCCAGGAGATATCGTGCTGCTGAGCGCCGGCAATACGGTGCCGGGGGATTGCAGGCTGCTGGTATCGAAAGATCTTTATGCCAATGAGGCTTCTCTGACAGGTGAGACCTTCCCGGTGGAAAAGAAATGCGGCATGGTGCCTGAAAAAGCAACGTTGTCAGAGCGGAGCAATATGCTGTTCATGGGCACGCATGTCATCAGCGGCACGGCAAGGGCCGTGGTGGTACAGACGGGCCTTCATACGGAATTCGGCGCTATCTCGCAACACCTGCGGCAGATGCAGCCTGAAACGGAATTCGAGAAGGGTATCCGCCGGTTCGGCTACCTGTTGATGGAAGTGACATTGCTCCTTGTGGTGATCATTTTTTCCATCAATATTTTCCTGCACAAGCCCGTGCTGGACTCCTTCCTTTTTTCCCTGGCAATTGCCGTAGGGCTCACACCCCAGTTATTACCGGCCATTATCAGCATCAACCTGGCTAAAGGAGCTTCCAATATGGCCCGGCATTCCGTGATCGTCAAACGCCTTTCTTCCATCGAAAATTTCGGCAGCATGAACGTGCTCTGTTCGGATAAGACGGGCACTATCACCAAGGGAGAGGTGGTCCTGCACAAGGCACTCAACTATACCGGAAAGGACGACGAAAAAGTATTCCGGATGGCCTACCTGAATGCCTGTTTCGAGACCGGCTTTGCCAACCCCATCGATCTGGCTATTAAAAATTACGCCTGTCCTGATATTACAGGAATCAGCAAAAAAGATGAGCTGCCTTATGATTTTATCCGCAAGCGTCTGAGCATCCTGGTATCGGGGGAGTCGGGATCAGGGTCCCTCACGCTGATCACCAAAGGCGCCTTCGAGAAGGTTGTTTCAATATGTACCACTGTCGCGGGAGAGGGAGGCAAGGTGATTGCCCTGGATGATGTTAAAGAGGCATTGCTCCGGCTATATACTACCCTCAGTGAGGAAGGTTACCGGATATTGGGAGTCGCTTATAAAAATATCGATCCTTCCTTCACCGGTCTGCAAAAGGAAGACGAGCAGGACATGATTTTTTTGGGAATGCTGCTGTTGACCGATCCCCCGAAAGAAGACATCGTCGCTACTTTGCAGGAATTGCATCAGCTCGGTATAGCCCTCAAGATCATTACGGGAGATAATGCCCTGGTCGCGGCCCATATCAGCAAACTGGTGGGACTGCCGGAGCCTGTTATCCTCACAGGGGCCAACATGCGGGAGATGACTACGGAAGCGCTTAGCCGACAGGTTGGGCGGACCAATGTCTTTGCTGCCGTGGAACCCAATCAAAAGGAGCAGATACTGATCGCATTAAAAAAAGCCGGCTACGTGGTAGGATTTATGGGTGATGGGATTAACGATGCTCCCGCCTTGCACTGCGCGGATGTAGGCATATCGGTGAATGGCGCCGCGGATGTGGCTAAGGAAGCGGCTGATATCGTGTTGTTGGGGAATGACCTGAGCGTACTGGCGCAGGGCGTAAGAGAAGGCAGAAAGACATTTGCGAATACGCTGAAATACATCTTTATGGCTACCAGCGCTAATTTCGGGAATATGTTCAGTATGGCGGGGGCTTCCCTGTTCCTGCCCTTTCTTCCCTTATTGCCCAAGCAGGTCCTGCTGACTAACCTGCTGACCGATATTCCGGAAATGACCATCGCTACCGATACTGTTGACCCGGGCCTGATCGAAGTTCCCCGAAGGATCAATCTCCCGTTCATCCGGAAATTCATGATCGTCTTCGGTCTCATCAGCTCTATATTCGATTATGCCACTTTTGGTGTGCTGCTATACTGGTTAAAGGCGGCCCCTACTGAATTCCGGACGGGCTGGTTCATTGAATCCGTCGTGTCCGCCTCGCTAATCGTCCTGGTAGTGCGTACTTCCCGGCCATTCTATAAGAGCCGCCCCGGAAAATATTTACTATTATCCACCATCTTTATCGTGCTGATCACCCTGGTGCTGCCCCTGACGCCCCTGGCGGGTTTGCTGGGCTTTACACGGTTGCCCCTGCGGTTTTATGCGTGGATGTCTGTGATTGTATTGTTCTACATTATTTCGGCTGAGACGGCGAAAAGGATCTTTTACCGTCATGCTTAATTGCTTCTATATAGGGGGGGCGATATACCGAAGGCCCCCACCATCCACCTGTCCAAAATCTGTTTCCCCAGGCTACGCCGGTGTTAAGCCAATCCAGGCCGTAAGCATAGCCAAGGCACCAGCCAACCCCGGGGGCGTACCATATATTAAACCCCCAGGTCGAGGACCTTGGATAATAATTTTTATCTGACCAGGGATGATAATAATAGCCGGTCCCATATACCAGGGTAGGGCCATCAATGAATGCGTTGATATAGCCCGGAGTGAAGCCTGCATATACATAGTCCGGCTCTACTCCATAGATATATACGTATTTACAATGGTAGACCGGGTAATCGGGAGGGATCTTGCTAACTTCCTCTGGCCGTCTGATACATACTTCCCAGGGACCAAAAGGGCTGCTCGCGTAAAACCAAATGCCCCTGTCTACATAATAGTAGTCATCCTGTTGCCTGAGTACGATGTCAGATGTGTTGACCGCGTATTGCAGGTGAGTGTCGCGGATCCCGGTAAATTTCGGAACGCCTTCATAGATAACAGTGTCTGATATCGTTTTGCGGTCTATTCTGGCCGTCTGCGGAATAAGGGCATCTACAAGGGCTCTCAGTGCCTCCACCGTTCCGGCCACGCTGGTCAGTACATGCGCTTTTACAGAGCCTTCCGGAATCCTGGAGAAATCAGCAGGAAGGGAATCCGACGGTACGAACTTCCATTCTCCCGTCAGAGCAGGAGAGCTGAACCACCGACCCGAAAGCAGCACGTAATAATGTTGCCAACTGCTATCGAAGAAAATATCATTATTCGAATTGGATACATACTTTAATGAAGTGCCGGGAATGGCAGAAAATGAGGGAACGCCGCTTGTCTGGATCAGCTCCGCAGGTCCGGTGCTGATGATGATATCCGCTACCCCATTGGCTCTCTCCCGGCTGGTATCCGGGGGGGCACCGTTGGCATCGTTGATCGCTTTCTGAACTTTGAGCATATCCGCAGGCATATAGCTGAGGGGGAAATAAGGGCCTATCACATCAGGAGCAATATACCAATGCCTGCCTCCGTATAAATAATACCAACCGTCTTCCGATTCTGTGATCGTATAAGGCGTATTCACCACCACCTTCACTCCCCAATCCTGATACCATTTCAAGCGTGGTATGCCGTCGATCCATACCAGGATAGAGGGTTTTGAAGCCAGGATGATCCTGGGAGGGACATAGTTTAATTCTCCGTATACATATAGTTTGTATCGTTCCGGATGCATGCAGAGGGCACCGATCAATTCATCGAAGGAGATATCCATGGCTGACCGGGGAATTTCCCGGTTCAGGATCTCCCTGAGCACATCCATTTTATTCGCTGCCGCTTTCACGGAAAAGATCAGGGACAGCACGCTGACGTTCAGGAAGCTGGCTCTACGATTGTTCCTATCCGTCTCCACCATGGCCGTCGCCAGAAAGGAGCCGGAGTCCTGCTCTGCATGGTCTTTTCCCGCAATAGAGAAAGTGGACCGGAACCTTACCT
>Ga0307511_10000121_pt1 | contig 71202 bp, 96 predicted proteins | sample 13_EM_MG_FD_200266 | JGI IMG/M metagenome (GOLD analysis project Ga0307511, IMG submission 200266) | Populus trichocarpa ectomycorrhiza microbial communities from riparian zone in the Pacific Northwest, United States - 13_EM | ecosystem: Host-associated > Plants > Roots > Unclassified | place... | reverse complement strand
CCCCTCCGCACCCTCAAATCCTCGCCATGCTGGGCCTCAAACTCTCCTCTGTCGTCCTCCTTCTCTCTCTCGCCGTCGCTACCTTCGCTGCCCCAATAGACAACGAAGTCGGTCCATTTCCCCTCCTCTACAATCTTCCCCCCCCCACTCACCTCTTAAAGCAGGCAGTAGACGGTCAAGACTGGCGTAGAGCGCAATCCTGGCGCAGGGGTCAGGACTGGCGCAGAGAACCAGGCCAGGATTGGCGTCGTGAACCTGGCCAAGTCGGCCCACCCCTCGTCGTCGACGACCCCAACAAGGACTACTAGTTGGTTAGTCCCCACCCCCCACACACCTCCTGTTTCGCTCGGTTCTTATCGCCGTCCCGCTCCCTAGAACCCGTCCGCGCCCTACCACCTTCCCGAAGCTGTTTGATTGCATGGTCGTGCGTCGGTTGTTTCAGGTACCCCATACTCTTGCCCTGGCCGTCGCAGCAGTAGACCCCAAAACCTCGTCGATCATCGTTGAACGATCTCCAAGCGTCCCCTCTTCATTTTCGCCCCTTGTCGTTATATCTCACCGCCAACTAACACCCCCAGCACCATGCTGACGGAAGTGTTCCCTCCTTCCTACCTTATTCCTTTCTTATGCTTGTAGTCTCTCTCCCATTGTACATCTCTCTCACCTCTTGTAGTCGCTCGTGAATTGCAGGACGACGGATTGTCCAAGTATATTGTGGGATACCTCTCAAGCAACTCGTTCATTGATCCTTCTCACCCGCTGACCGCTGAAGATATCCGACCTCTTCGGATTCGACCAACGTTCGGTTACTCACAGAGGATTCTCGCTCTAAGCGTTCGCAACCTTGACATTCCCCTTCAAAAGCCGTTACGCGACCCGGTTACTCGGTAGGTGGTCCGGTGTCACACCAGCTACGCACTTTGCTCCGGCTTTTCTACAGTCGTTGATATGAAATTTACATTCGGGTAAGGAATATACAGTTTGTTTGTCTCTCCGCTTGTTTCCATCACCGGCGCCCGTTTGATTATACAAGTCATGGACAATACAAGTCAAGCCAAGGGGTTATTAAACCACGCGGCGGACCTGCCAACGCAAAGTGACGCAAGTCAGCTTGTCATGCACTTGGCAGAAACGATAACGGAGGGATATGTAATGAGCTAAGCTTGATGACACACCTTGCCGGACTCGACGTGGTAAACCCAGCCTGTGACCTCAGTCTCCTTGATGATCAACGGATGGCTTTTCACGAATTCCACCTCTTCCTTGACGGCTTTATCAAGGTCCGAGAATTCCAGGAACTGGATAGAATCGGCCGCGGCCGCAACTTTCGCAGCATCCCCTTGCTCTGCGGAAGCCTTGAGCTTCTCCCGAAGTTGAGGGGTCGTGAACGTCTGCATTCCACAATCGGTATGGTGGAATACGGCGACTTCACGAGTCCCCAACAACCGCTGGGAGATGACCAACGACCTGATCGAGTCTTTTCTGCGTGCGATGGGTAAGTGAAGGGCTATAATGTTTGTTTTTGGGCCTCACGCAGAACCCCCAGCATTTCGGATTATGTGAGCGTCTCCTTCCTTGAGCCCAAGTTGGGCGACGACGCTGTGATGGGTTTTTAGCGATAACGGATACCAGGCCCGAACTTGATCCTTCCACTCACTCGATACGAGCGTCCATACAAGTCACTATATATCCGAGTGAGCTTCAAGGCACAATCCGCATGATTCCCTAATACGAGGGGGCTCCTATCTACGAACCTATCGCGAGGTGCTTAGCCGGCGGGATCGCCAGCTTCCCCTTATCCTCGAAACCGGCCACATAGGGCACATTGCCTTGCTCAAAGTGGGTGTAAGCGTGGGTGGACGTGATTTTTGGTTCTGGCGAGGGGGGTGGGGGTTTGGTGCTAAGTGCCCTGGTAAGCACCAAGCTTTTGGGGTCTGGGGTAGAGGGGGGTCGACATAGCGCGAAGGTATTGCGCCATAGCCGCTGGGGATTGCGAGAAGGGAGGAGGCTAGTGAGACAGGGGCGTTGGAGGGACCTGCTCACTGGAAACATTCTGGGACGTAGTGGGTAAAGTCGTCACCCCAAGCATTCCTCTTGGTGCTTCCCCGCCTGCTTTCGCGTAAAAATTATGTAGAGTTGCTCCCGGGTGCAACTCGTTAATCACGTGATCTACGGGGTCCGATCGAACTGATCATCCAATCGATCGACGACCTTCGGTACCATCCAAACGCTCACCTCCTCGTCTCGTGGGATCATGTCTGCAGTTGAAATCAAGGCTTTGACTCAACCGCCATCTACTGGGCACACTCAGGCCGTGACTCTTCAATGGTTTAACGAAAAGTTTCCCTCCTTTGATCAGCTCGAGGACTCGGATGACCTGGAACAACTAGTACAACAAGCCGCCTCCGAAGCCGGGCAATTAAAGGCACAGGTCAATACTCCCCGCTTTCTGCCCAAGTCCAGGCACTTATCAAGGCTCAGCTAACTTCCTCCCAAGACCTCGTCGACTCCGTCACCGTCCAAACACTGCGCGACGCTAATGCGTATCTGGAGACTGCTCGGGGGCTGGAACTCATCCGGGACTCGCTGTCCGACGAGTTATCGTACCTGTCTGATGAGCTTGTGTCCTCCATGTCCGGTCCGGACAGACAACCTACGCTCTTGGAGGATCTAGAGACCCTCCAGAGGAATCTCAAAGAGCTCGAGTCCGTGAAGAGCTACGTCCAAGTGATCCACCGCGCGCTTTCCCTCAGGTATGGGTAATTCAACCACTCGAGTTTCCTTGAACTTATTGTTCAAATACCACAGTGAAGCTGCCATTCGGCAAGCACAGAACTTCTCCTCTCATGCGTCCGTGTCCGATTACGGACTCCTGCAGACGTTCGTTTCACGACTGGTCGACAAATGCTCTGTCGTCAACCATGCGTTGGGCCAACAGCCACTACATCTCGTGACATTCTTACAGACATTGCGCGATCGGACGTGGGCAGACATAAAGTCGAGTTTATTCGCGTGAGCATTGACCTATCATGAGCACGTGTGTCCCTGTGAACGAATTCTCTAGGTCGATGACAACCGTGTCTGAGAGATTGGGTTGGCCGGTGAAGGTGGATTACCCGAGCGCATCCGTCGCAGACAGGAAAGCGTTCGAAGCCGTCTTTCTCGATCTCCTCAAACTACAAGACCTGTAAGTAACCGCCCTAGGAAACTCGACCTCAGCTGACGCGTGGAGACCTCAGGGGCGAGCAGCTGGGCGTGCCGAAAGCCGAGGGATTGTATTCCATTCAAGCCCTGGTTCATCCGATTGCTCTCAGATTCAGGTTTCATTTCGAGGGCCAAAGGCCGACGAATCAACTGGATAAGGTTCGCGAATCGCGACACGGTCCTCAGGGATTGCTGATGATCAATCACTCAGCCCGAGTGGTACTTTACCCACATTTTGAACGTCGCGCATGACCAACGCCCCTTCATCGATTCAATCGCCCAACGCCTCCTCAATTCAACGAGACACAAAAATATCAACGCATGGGTGAGTCCGTTTGCCAAACGAACTGATCAGCGGATTGAAATTAACCGAGTGGAGTAGAGAGAGTTTGTCCTTCTCCTTCTGCCAGTGGTAACCCGAAAACTAAAGCGGTCGGTGCCATCGCTGCTCCCACATCCGCCGGTGTTTGCACACACGATATACCAAGCGATTTCTTTTGATGGAGCCCTGCGAGAGGAAGGTTTTGACCTTTCCGGGACATCCGCTGAGGTCTCTCAGGGAAAGAATGAATGGAGGGGCATCGGTGATGCCGTCCTCGGAAGATCCGACTGGTTCAACGCATGGCTACAAGGCGAGAAACAATGTACGAGTTTCACCTAACCTGGAAATTTATCATTCGAGGGATCTGATGCCCGTTTCATCCCGCATGACCTCTGTTATCTCCGTTATCGTTTCTCCCAGTCGCCCTGGATCAATACCACGCTTCGCTCACCTCGGGCGATCCTTGGCGGATGGTCGATGATCAAGGGAACGGATCGGCCCAGGAACAGGATTTGAGACCTACAAATTCGGCCAGACGCGTCGAGGCTTTAATTGAGCAGGTCACTGGTGAGAGAATCCCTTCCGTATCCGACTTTGTTCGAGGATCCTGACGAGGGGTGGGATCCAGATCGGTACTCTGCCCTCCCTAGTATGGGTCAGCGCTTGGACTTTTTATCGATAATCCAACTCCCGATTCTCGATCTTTATCGTTTAAGGATATCCTCTTTCTTGGATGGTTTTGAGTCGGTATCTTCCTCATTTGTCCGTGTCGTGCCTGGTGCCATCAGCCGTGACCCTTCCGGGTCCGGAGGAGATAACAGTGCCAAGAGGGAGACCACCGGTGTGGGTGGGGCCCAGAAGTTGTGCAAGGCCTGGATTAGCACCAAATATATTGCCAAGGCTATGCAAGGTTGGGGTGACGAAGTGGTGAGTGCTTTCGGACTAGCGCGTGTTTATTTTTCTGACCTCGCAACAACGACGGCAGTTCTTCTTGGAGCTGTGGGCAAATATAGCCGCCGATCCTAGTCTCAGGGTCAGGGCGGATGAGAATAAACTGATGCCCATGCCTCCGCCCGCGCGGAGCAGCGAGTCCGACGCTGGTTCGATCTTTGACAAGTTGATCGAGGAGTATGACGCTCTCGCGGAACGAGCGGAGGATATGGTCTTCCAACACGTGTGTGGGGAGATTGAAATGGAGCTGAAAGCTCATTTCTTTAGGTGCGTCCAGACTCCTAAACGACGAGAGCTGTGTTGGCCCTTCGGAGAGAGGGGGTGACCCTCATTATCTGCCTAATTCTAACTTGCGTCCATTCTATGTGTCCATTTCATACTACCACCGTGAAACGGGACCACAGCCATACATCGGGGCAGCTCAAAGAATCCTCTATTGAAGCTCAACATGACTACGAAATAGAGATCCCCTCGACTCTCATGGCTCCGGTCTCACTCTTTTCCTCGTTCCTCGCCTATTTCCGGTCCAGTCTTTCGTCCAGGATGTTTGCGGATCTCTATCGGAAGACCGCCGCGCGAATTTCAGATGTCATTCTGCAGAAGATGATCGTCAATGGAGGTCCTGGGAGGGTAAGCGTGAAGGAGGGCAAGTCCATCGCAACGGAGTGCGAGTTGTGGTTGGAGACCTCTAGAGCGGCGTTAAGTGGAGGCGGGGGCGGGAGGGGGATCACGAGGTTGGTCGAAGGGCCGTGGAAGAGGTTAGTTGAAGCTGGGAGATTGTTGGCCCTACAAGGTTCCGAGCGGGATAGGGTAAAGGCTCTGACGTTTGGGACGGCCCGGGATGAGGACTGGGAGCAGGGTATCCTTGAGGTTGTGGGATTCTCGGATTTGAGAAGAGACGAGGTCCAGACCGTTCTCCGCACCAGAATGGATTCGTGAGAAGGTGATCCAGAGAACATTTGAACGGCGTGCATACAGTACCGTAACCGTAGGTTACGAACATTCCGTTGAATATGTACATTGTGGGTGCACTGAACGGCTGTATCCGTAGTGGGGTTTATCCCGAAGTGTGAGCTAGTGATTGTCGGGAAAGTCTAGGCAAAGTTGGGTGTACAAAGGAGATTCCACCCCCAGATCACGTTCTTTTCTGAAGAAAAACAGGTTCACGGTTCACATTCAACGGATATACTATGGTAAGTTCCCTTTTCCCGCGTGCACCCGCGCGCGCGAGGGACGAGAACCCTAAACTCAATCACCTTGATCGATTTCAGGCGGAACGGAGCCGGTTCACCCGTCGGCATCACGGGTGGAACAATAGGGACGAGTCTATGAGCTCGTCGCCCGTGAATGACAGAACGTTTTCTCGTAATGTATTACGGACAAAAAGCGTACACAGCGCCACCAATGATAGTCGATGATACCGTAATGAACACAGAGAATGAGAGGCGAACATAAAATTCCCACACAAATACAACAGCGGCAAGGGAATCGAAGAACGGATGCACGGAAGGCGCACGCATGTAACCAAAACCTAAATCTTCCACACGAACCCGTCGTCATCCAACATCACCTCCTCAGACTGCCCCATCGCTTGCAGGGCTTCCAAGGCCTCGACCGAGCCGAATAGCTCCTCCGTCGTCAGTCCTTCATTAATCATTGGAAGGAGTTCGGTCAGTTTTACGTTCTCGTTGTCTTGTAATCTCGTGGAGAACAGCTTGGCGAGCTTGCTTCGGAATAGTTGGAGCCTTTTGAAATCATCCAGGTCAGTGCCATTGTCTTGTCGGTTTTGTTAGGTTATATTTCGAGGCTAACCTTTCTGGTTGCAGGTCTCCGGTGAACTCGGGGCCGTCAACGTCCATTCCAGCGTCTTTCGCACCTGGTCCCTTTCCAGGCGGCATGCTCATTCTCTTGGGTGGTTCCTCCTCGTCATCGGATCCTTCTTCCTCCTCGCTCTCCTCTTCCTCGCTGTCGTGACCACCGCCAAGTCGAGCACTCCCGCCGGCATTTAACCTCCGCTTCTTGTTTCTCCTTGTACGCTTTGCGACCTCCTTGAAGAGGGCGAACCGAAGAAGAGCTTCGGCGGCTTTGGCATCTTTCTCCTGGACCTTGGCGGAGAGTCGGGCTTTGGCGTGAGCCGTCGAGAGACGGATGAGAGTCTCGAGTGTACGAGCAGTCAGCGGGGACGTCTGGTATCCGGTATTAGTACGACCCGGTTCGAACTGACACATGGAATGGAACGCTGCAATATACCTTCTTGAAGTTCCGTTCGCTATCTTCGTTCCGTAGGGTAGCGTAGAAGTTAACGATCAGGTCGGCAGCACCCTTCGTCAAAACCGGGGCCGGTCTGTCCTTGGCGTATTGGATGTATTTCTTGATGAACGCAATACTCAACACCTCCATCTTTTTCTCCTTCCCTCTCCTCGTGGATGATAGGCTCTTCGTGATGCCGATGTGAAGTAGAGGGTCGAATTTTTCGAATGGGCTGACTTCTTGTGGTTCGTGGTCAGCATCACCCTGATTGGGATCCGCAACGTTGAGGGACTGAACCGAGTTATCGAAGATGGGTGTCCCTTCTTCGACGCCAGGGGGGAGGTAGCGGTGCATGCGGAGAACGTGATCTGCAATCATTCTGTCGTGTTCTTCATTCACGTCGTCCGTGACGATGAAGAGAAGATCGAAACGGGAGAGAAGAGAATCAGGAAGTGCGATGTTCTTGTGAGGGTCTTTGTGAATATCGTACTGAAAAATGAGATGGTCAGAGCGGCGTGGTTGTGGGTGGGGATCCTGGCGTACCTGCCCGTAGATCGGGTTCGCTGCGGCAACTACGCTGCATCTCGCGTTGAGAGTGGTATGTATACCGGCTTTCGCAATGGTCACTGTCTGTTGCTCCATGACTTCGTGAATGGCAACCCGGTCGATGTCAGACATCTTGTCGAATTCGTCTATACAGACGACACCTCGGTCTGCGAGGACCATAGCGCCGGCTTCCAGTCTCCGTTCTCCAGTTTCACGGTCGGTTGTCACAGCAGCGGTGAGACCGACACCCGAGCTTCCTCTACCAGTTGTGGCGATCGCGAGTGGTGCGGTGTTCAACACAAAACGAAGCATCTGCGATTTGGCGGTAGAAGGATCTCCGACCATGAGCATATTGATGTCACCACGAATATGGGTACCGTTGGGGAGATTCTTTTCCGCACCACCAAGAAGAAGGAGGAGCACCGCCTGCTTGATGTAATCGTGACCACAGATCGAAGGAGCAAGGGACATGGAAAGTAAGTCGACAATGTCAGAACGTTTAGCGAGCTTGTTGATGTCGCGGATGTCGCTGTCTAACAGGGTTTGTTGGGCAATACCGCCCCCGATTTTGGATGCCAGAAGGATAATGTTGTTTGCCAGAAGCAAGGTCCTACAGCGGATGGTCAGCTAGCTGATCGTCAGCATTGAAACTCCTTGCTGACCTGAAAGTGCCACTTCCGCCGCCACCTACACTTCGATACATCCCAACGAGTTGAATGCGGTCTCCAGGTTTACACCTGTCTACCATGTCGTCATCAAGGACGACATCGATACTCCTTGGGAGTTGACCGGGAGGCGCTCGCTCGGGCATCTCCTGAATACTGATTCTCTGGTGGTCCTGGAAAACGCTGTGCCCGTACTCCATTTCGAGGGGATTACCGCTTTCGTCCGCTTGAGGGGGGACAACGGATGTCGGTGGGAGGTTAGATGTCGTGGTCGCATCACGGTACAGTTGGGAGTGGAATTGACTGGTCGTTGGGCAGTAATGGATGGATTTCATCATCTTGGGGCGAACCAGTGAGCAGCGAGTGACGATTCCCTCCAGCGAAATCATCTTGTTTAGTTGGGATGCTCGCAGAGTACGTGGGCTGACATGGTGGTCGCCAAAGGAGCCACTAAAGCCAACGCGGAATGTTTTATCCTTGATGTCATGTTTCCGCTCGTCAGCGGCTTGGTGGACGAGATTCGTGATGGCCAACTCGAAAGCAGGGAGGTAATCCGTTGGAGATTTGAGGAGTCCGTCGGCATATTCGCGTCGATAGTCCCGTAGATCATCGATGTTCACAATCAGCCGCGTCTGTTTCCACCGCAGCATGTTGGAAACGTTGTCCTTGTAATCATAGAGTTGCGTTTCCGATTGAAGAAATTCCTCGAAGATACGAGCGCGATCTCGCATGAGATCATCTGGGACAACCAGCACATCATCGAGGAGAGACATGGCAGGAGGTGGAGGTCGGGAAACACGTCGGTGGCGTGAGAACCGTCCTGTAATTAGTAATAGTTACTCGACTTAGCCTAGTCCTATGAAAAGTACAGTGTTGACCGCGACAAACGGGTGTTTGCGAGCCAGATAATCCGCGCTTGGCATCCAATGATGCCATATCCCAGAATTGCCATCCGCACGAACTTCACCGCGTCTTTCAGTTTTCATGGTCACCTGATGGCTGAAGACGCCAGCTGCCCCGGATCTGACTCGGTGTAAATTTTTACCCTTTTGTCTATTGTCCCCCAAGTGCCGCGGAAATCGCAACGATGTCCGCTGGGTCAGTCTTACACGATCTCAAAGACCTCAAAGAACCCATTATCGCTTGCGATCTTGGTTGGTAGCATAACGCTGCACGATAATGTGCTGATCAGCGAGTAGATGACGTTCTGAGTGGAACCAACCAAACTGTTGCTGAATGTATGCGCGCCGGTAGCCTACTATTCCGACTCTCTTGACCCCAGTTACTGTTCCAGGGCACAATGATGCGTATGGTACCAACATCGACTTGTCCCAGTTCTTCTGTGGGTAACACTGGTCTGGTCGCTTGACGTGAGCTAATACCATTTCTAGACTACTATTACTGGCGTGTATGTGAATCCTTTCCCCAAAACAGCCAAGGCTGAACTATCTACAGAACCCAGGCTGGGGCTCACCCAAGGAGACCGCTGTAATGTCTTCTCAGAAACTTCGCCGATCCTGCGCTGACTCGCCCTTCACTCCAGCGCAAGGTGGAGGAATATTACAAGAGTACCAGGATTGACAATGCTTTGCCGATCCCGGACGCTCTGGATGGTGTAAAGAGGCTCAAAGAGATGGGATTTAAGCTTGTCGTGGTCACTGCCAGAACTATCCGGGAACGGGAGCGTACCCTCATCTGGGTGGACCGTCACTTCCCTGGTGAGTGACACTTTGTCTGGGACCGTATAGCTACAACGTGTAGTGGTTCAGGTATGTTCGAGACGGTGATCTGCACTGGGCAATCCCAGGAAACCACGTTTGCGAACGGGCATGAGCTCATTACAAGGATGACCAAAGCCGATGTATGTACCCAAAGGAAATCTGGGATCGTGGGTTCTAACAGTATTCCTTCCAGGCCTGCAAGGAGATCAACGCGAAGGTCCTGATCGACGACTCTGCAGAGAACGCGTTCAAGACCGCGGCCGCCCCGCATCCAATCACAGTCCTGCTGTATGGGAACTACCAATGGAACAGACGTTACGCAAAGGTCAAGCCTGAAGACGAAGAACTCAGCCACGAAGAGAGGAATAGGGTGGAGAATGGACGCGAGTGGTGGAAAGATGATGAGTTCGAGCTGCCCCAACCTGGACTCCAAATCCACAGGACTCAAACCTGGGATGAGGTCGTCGAGTGGGTTCGGCAGGCGAAGGCAGACGGTCACTGGGAGTAGACATCACATGACTTGTTCCAGAGCAATCACATGCGATCAACTTGCTCGGATATTCTCAAGCTACGATTGATCGGACCCTGCAGCATATCCTGAACATTCCATTCATCTTGACCGTGCCCCACCACTCCCTATGGTTGTCTTTTCTTCGTTGAGGCCCCGAGGGAGGGAGCAATGGCTGAACTTCGCCAACTTCTACGCTGCCAACCGACCATACTTTCAACGCGGTCTCAGGGTTGCATTTCTCGTTTACTTCCTAGTGGCCGCGGTCCATGCCGTGACAGGATCCGGGTCGTCCTCTCGTCGCGGTTCTTCCAAGAGCTCGAGGAAAGGAGGCAAACAAGATGGGAAACCCCCGAGGGTAGCGGTGCGTTGAACTACACTGTCGAGAATGCTCCCAGTGCTGACCCCAGTGCTGAGCAGGTCGACGACATTTTCTACAAGCGGCTGTCAAACATTCTTAGAATCGTAATCCCGGGTATCAAGTCCAAGGAAGCTCTGCTTCTGTGCATGCACTCTAGCCTGCTCATTTTCCGGACCGCCATCTCATTATATGTTGCCAGCCTGGACGGGAAGTGAGTCCATCGGCCTTTAGCCCCGTTCCACATATTCACCCAGGCATAGGATTGTTGCTTCGTTAGTTCGTGCCCGACCTCTGGAGTTCTTCTTCAACATATTGCGATGGCTGTTGGTTGCGATACCAGCAACGTGGACAAACAGTTGGCTGAGCTACATACAGAGCAAGCTTGCTCTCGCCTATCGTACGAGGTTAACCCAGGCAGTCATTGGTCAGTACCTCGGAGACGATGGTGCTGGTGATAAGATGTACTACAAGATCTGTGAGTCCTCGAGGTTAATGAGTGAGATCGATCTCATCTCCGTCCCTAGCCAATCTTGATGACCGGATCAAGAACCCTGACCAGTTAAGCCCCGTCAAACTCGGCACACGGCCGATAAGCTACTGACCTCGCACAACAGGATGATCACACATGACATCCAACAATTCTCTAATTCCCTCGCGGCCATCTATGCTAACGTCGCCAAACCAATCCTTGATATGTTCCTATATAATTACCAGCTATCCCAGAACGTCGGGGCTGAGGGTTTGTTCGTGTTGACAGTGCTCATGCAAGGCTCCACGGTATTGTGTACGTGGTTTGGAACCTCGCTGCCCGCAACCTTGCTGACGGCCGCTGCCTAGTGCGAGCTTTGACTCCGCCGTTTGGAGCGTATACCGCCATGTCCGCTCAACTGCTGGGCTCCTTTAGACATACACACTCACGGTTGAATGAGTTCACGGAGGAAATCGCGTTCCTTGGAGGTGAGGAGACTGAGAAGCTGCTCCTGGAAAGAGAGTACGGTGGTGTCATGAAACACGAGAACCGCGTATTGAGGGCACGTTGGTGGCATGGGTGCCTTGAGGAGGTAAGCCCATCTCCGAACGAGAAAGCGGAACGGGTCTAATGGGAGGGCAGGGTATCGTGAAATGGCTTTGGGGATCCTTCGGCGTGAGTATATTCTTTTTTTTTTTTCACCTTTGGTTACATCTGCTTAAACCCATTAAGTTGGGTATCTGCGCAATTCCAGTCTTCTTCAAACTCCCAGGAGTCTCCAGTAACGACCTCGGAATTAGGACACAAGGTAGCTCTAGGATCGTAATTTGGCATCCAGTTCTAACACCGTGCAGGGTTTGTGACAAACAGGAGGTTGTTACTGTCTGGGTCTGGTATGTCCTTACTCCGTGGGACAGTGGTTGGTACTCACTATCTTCAGATGCAATGGGTCGGGTATTGTACTCCTGGAAGGATCTACAAGACCTTGCTGGTTATACCGCCCGTGTTTCAGAGCTCTTGGATACAATGTCTGATGTCAGGGCTGCGAACTTCAAGAAGTCGATGATTGGAAGCGCTTCAGAGGGAGAGAACGTCAAACGTACGCTCGCCCAGCGCGAGTCGAACGTATTCTCGCTTACACGTTCTTCCCAGTGTTGCAGAGTCGTGGCAAAGTCTTTGAGTCCGAAGAGATCAAGTTTGAAGGCGTACCAATCGTAACGCCAAACGGTGATGTACTGGTGCGAAGCCTGAGCTTCCACGTGAAACGTGGGGTGAGTTAGTCGAGCACTCACGCGAGATCGACTCCTGATATGATCAACTTTTCGAAGCAACACCTCTTGATCGTGGGTCCAAACGGCTGCGGCAAGAGCAGCTTGTTTAGAATACTGGGGGGACTCTGGACGGTATACGGCGGCGTCGTTCACAAACCACCACCTAAAGATTTCCTTCTTATTCCGCAACGTCCGTATCTTTGCCTGGGTACACTAAGAGACCAAGTGATCTACCCTCACTCCAAGAGGGAGATGGAGGATCGTGAGTCCGCTGATTTGTGTGTGTGTGTTGAAATTGATTTATCCCCCTCAGGCGGTATCACGGACAATGATCTGCTTCAGATCCTGTCGCTGGTACGAATGGGGAACGTCGTGGAGCGAGAGGGTGGTTGGGACGTGGTGCGTGAGTGGCGAGACAGCCTGAGCGGCGGGGATAAGCAGAAGATGGCTTGGGCCCGTCTTTTCTACCACAATCCCAAGGTTGGTGGATATGCGCCGAGCCCGAAGTCACCCGCTGAATCAGACCCAGTACGCTATTTTGGATGAGGCTACTTCGCTTGTTCCCCCAGATATGGAGGGGCTGATGATGGACAATGCAACCAAACTCGGGATCACGCTCCTGACCGTCTCTCACCGGTCATCACTGTGGAAGTATCACCACATGATCCTGCACTACGATGGCCAAGGGGGCTATGTCTTGTGAGTTTACATCGGTGTCTCACCCCGCGGAAGCATCTAACCGAAGCTGCAAGCACCAAACTCGATGCCGAGAAACGCCTGGCCATGCAGGAGGAGAAGCAGACATTAGAAGCTAAGTTGGAAGACGTCCCAAAGATGAAGGCGAGGCTAGCAGAGTTGGAGGAGGCCGTACGTGATGGGTTGTAATGTGGACGTGTATACCATTTTCTTATGTACAGTACGTTCTTGAGACGCCGTGACGGCTCCTTTTGGTGAGACAGATGCACATGTTTCTCAGCCTCAAAAGCGGTGAATTTGAAAATTTCCGAGTTTCACGGCACCTGCCGGGTAGAGAATTCCCGCCGCTCCCCGATTGCGGTTTCACATAGACCCCCACCTCCATAGACGTTATCTCTTCTCCCTAATACCTACCTCACGAAACTCTCTCACGATGCATTTCATCTCAACATCGTTTCTTTATGAGTGAGTATCTCTCTAATCCCAGGTCGTATGACAAAGGCACTGAACTGGATTGGCTCTGGACTCAGTCACTCATGGTCGCACGTCGTCATCGGAATGTGGCACAAATATCCACACCCGCATTGTTCACATGTCCTGGCAATCGATACAGTCGACCGTTCTGTCGACCCGAAGACTGGGATTATCCGGACGGAGCGGATAATTGGGTGCAAGCAGAAGGCGCCGATGTGGATCGTTAAGGTGTGTATCGTGCAACCTCTTCCGAAGCTACTTGCTCACGTCTCCTTTTCTAGTTCTTTGGTGGTTCAGAAGACGCTTTCGTGAGAGAAATTTCGTTCATCGACCCAGCTACACAAACAGCGTCCGTTACTTCCGTCAACCTCTCGCTGTCACAATTCGCGACATGTCTGGAGCGGATACAGTACACACCGTCACCAGACGGGCGGACAACATTTGCCCAGTCTGCCGAGATCCAGACACGGATGAACATGTGGCGGACGGCAGCAGACAAACTAGAAAACTTCCTCGCCGAGCGTTTCCGACAGAACGCTCACCTAGGCAGGGCTGCGTTCACGGACGTGCTGAGTACGATGTGGGAAGCGAAGCAGCAGCAGGCGGCTATGACATAGGATTGCCGGTCCATTCCGTTTCTCCCCTTTATTGAGTGTCACCCCTTCACCCTTCCCGAGGTATTTCGGATAGAGATAGACTTTGGTGGTTATTTGGATTGTGTTTTCAGAGGTAGAATGGTTTCTACCGACAAATAGCTTACTCCCTATTACTTTACAAAAGGCGCAGACTCTGCTCGCGGACTGGTCCATGCCAATACAGCTCACTGTCATTTTACCGCTACTCCATCCCTCCACGATGTCCAAATAAGGAAAGCCTGCGCGACTGAGTCTTCAACGGATTCCAACCCCAAAATTCGTGACAGGTTCTGACAGGGCACCCTCCCTCTCACCAGCCAACACCATAAACTATCTCGTAACTCCATCACGCACTAGGAGTGAGGAGGCTTCTCACCGCTTTCTCCTCCTTCACCCCGCGTATCCGCAACCCACCTGAGCACCACAACTGCACGCGATGGACGATTTGGTCCTGCACGTCGTACGCGAATTGTCGTTCGAGGGAGATCTGGGTGAGCAATTCGTTCTCCATCTTATCAGCGACCACCTGGAGCTCCGCGATCCTCCATCATGTGCGGATCATGGGGGTTCGACTCTCGTTGTCGCCCTTTTTATTTTCCCTTTAGCCGGTGGTACTTCTGGTTTACTTAACTCTCTGGGGGATCTTAGGATGTGGCATTACGCGCCTCGAGGCTCTCGTCGATGCCTTCTACAAAACCACTTCTGGTCAGGGGGTCGATGGATCGTTTTTCGCGTTCGCGTGGTCGATTATTCTCCAGGAACCGAGCGTCTACGTTGGGGTCTTGCCTCCAGGAAATCGTTCAGAGGTCTATGTTGCACCACCACCGCGTGCGAGCAAGAAAGATCCCAGTAAGGTCGGGGAGGCCACCGATGCTGATCAGGTGGCTACTCTCGAGCTGGTGGAGGACGGCAAATCACAATCACTGGAGCGACTCAGACAGTCGTATGGAGAACGACTAAGGGTCGCTGTAGATCGCGAAGTCTTGAGGGTCACTCTCGCTGGCCCCCATGCGAAGGTAAGTCTGAAACAGTTTGCTCTGGTGTATACCGCTGACATCTTCACAGTCGCCAACACTATCCCCAATGGTTTACACGGTTCTGCAGCTCGTCGCACGCGCCAAGGAGACCGGAATAAGCGCAGTCGACTTGAGCAACAAGACTGGATACGATTCGAAGAATTGCGCCTACTTGATCAAGCAGCTCCAGGAAATGGATCTCGTGTACGGTCAATTTCCCCACCGAAGTGTCTATACTCTCTGATCTGATTTCGTCGCAGAGTAAAGCTGGCCCGGGCAGGTATTGGGGGAAACTTCTGTGTCCTCAAACACTTCTATGAGACTAGCCCTATGTGGAGGCGTATCCGTGAGGAAGGCGACAAAAAGGAAGACTCCGTAGCCATCAACGACGGGGAACGGATAACTGAAACCAAAGAATCTATCGAGTTTGGGCCAATTGACGCGTTCCACCTCGCGGACCTCAACGTACTTCGCGGCAGGATTACCAAGCTGCTTCTGAACTCCCCCGACCATACACACGTAACCAAAGACCTGGTTATAACCCTCGTGAGTCTCCGTGGTTTCACCTGTACGTGTCGTATTCATAAAGCCAAAGGGATTCAAAAACCCATCCAAAACGGAACGTCGTTTCTTCAGCAGCCGGTTGAACGAGCTGATCAACCTTGGGGTAATCGAGAAAGTTACCCTCACAAATTCGTCCACCGGGAAAACTTCTACGCAGTGCATTCGTCTGGTCAAGACTGAGACCGGAGATAGCGCAGAAGCGGAGGGAGAAACGGCTCCTGCCCAGGCTGGTCCCAGCAATCAACCGGATAAAGTACAAGGTAGGTCCTATGGGAATCTTGAATAAAAGATCTCTCGAAGTCTGATCGTCAATCAGATAAACAATTCCTGAAGGGGAACAGAACGATTCAATGGCAGATCCTCGAAGCGCTAGATAAAGCCGGCCCAAAGGGAATGACCCGCACCGTGATTACCTTTTCCCGGTGTACTGGAGGTCGAACTGAATCCGGAATCATAGGAAATTTCGGACGTAATGGACGGATTCGACCCTCGTATCGTGGAGCACGTTCTACAAGGATTCGATAAGTCCCGCCCTCACTCGAATATGCTCGACTTTGGGGTTACGGTAATGGACGAAACCTACGGTCGGGAGCGCAGGCACCGCTGGTTCACCTTCAAGGGGTACAAAGTACTTCTAAGTCAGGAAAATATCAACGAAGCCGAACACGAATTGCCTGTCGACCTGGCCAATACAGGAGGATTCACCGACGTTTCATCAGACTTGTTTTACGATACGCTAGACCAGCTGCATCAACGCCAAGATACGGACTCTCGAGAGGAAAAGACGAAGAAGAAACGCAAACCGCCCAAAAATCCCATCCTTCCCGACGGGACCGTAAAAAGGGGTCGGCCCAGGAAAAACCAGCCCAGTGCGGCCAAACGGAAACAGGATGACCTCGCCGAAGACGGTGGGGTGGATGGCGAAGCTCGGCCTTCGAAGAGGGCAAAAACTGCCGCGGCTGGAGGAGACGTGGTTGTCGAAACCAATCAAGAGGTGCCTGTCGTAGAGCCTACCCCCAGGAAACGCGGGCGGCCTCCGAAGCGTAAACCGGAGGACGAGCCTCCTGTTACACCTACTCCGAGGAAGCGGGGTCGACCGCCGAAGAACCGCACCCCAGCCACCACGACAGGACCAGAGACTCTAGCAACGGCCACTCCCTCAGTCTCAGCTCAAGGAGCTATCTCTGGGACCCCCCGTGATCAGGAAGGACCACCCGCGCTGTCGCATTCAGAAGCCACTGAGCGCCCAGTCCAGCAGAGTGGTCCTCCAGAAACTGACACCCCACGCCCCGCTGGTGTCTCGCAACCGGCTCCGCCGTCCGAACTACAGCAACCTACTCCCAGACCTCAAGAACTCATGGAAAGGAGCCAACGGGATACCAACGGGGTGCGTAACCCGTGGACTATCCTGTACATTTGCAGCTTGCTCAAGGTTCTATTAGATTTCGGCGAGCGTTCCTACTGAACCACCCACAACAGCGAGTGTTGTCAAACCCCCTGCAGGGCAAAAGAAACCCAACATGTCTCACGCACGTCGAGACAACGAGTTCTACCGGGTCATCCAAGAGTTTGGAGGAATCACTATCGTCAACGTGAAAGAATTTGCCGACGCTCACGTTACCCTCCTTGCTACCCTGGCCGAGGCTGGAGGGCCGGCAAGCGGACCCCCAGGGACTCGGGTGGATCGCAGGACCATCGATACGACGCTTTCCAACCTCGAGAAGGATGGTCGAATCAAGACCCTCAAGACGAGCCTCGTTACACCAATCTTCACGACTCGGAAAGTCACCATTGCTTACCTTTCTCATCTTGAGGAAGAGAAAGTTCAGGCGTTCCTGTCCACACTAAATCAAGGGAACCCCAGTCGGATGACAGTCGACGCACCGAAAAAGTCGGATCAACCCCGCGATTTACCCTCCCAGCCAACTCGTGACATCCCTTCCTTGACAAGGTCCACTGGCGCAGCCGACCCCCACGACACCGCTATCAGGGAAAGCATCGTCGCGGATCCTCATGGTCACGGCGTTCCTCAGATGTACGGGTTTATCGTAGGCAAGGTTGCGAGGGCCAGGAAGTTGCACCTGCTCGCACTTCAACCTTTCGAACCAGAAAACAACAATTCACCGAATATCATCTCAAGGGGCGCGAGAATACTTTATCTCGACTACTTTCTGCGGGATATTACGATCGCGGACTATTGTTCTCTGTTCTCCGTTCGTTTTCCCATCGAAGGGCTAGATAGTCTTGTCCACCCGGAGAGCGGTTCTTCTCCCGCGTTGTGGGACGTTCCGGAAAACATCCTTTTAGCTCTCGGACTCGGAGCCTCTAGGAGTCGCAACCGGTTGATGGAACTCCTTTCTATTCTTGGGGATCTGGGCGTCCTCGCACCGCTACAACAGTCTCAATCCGAAAACCCGTTCCTCACGTGCGAACAGAATGGAACTCACCCATCCCGCTTTGATGTTGTCCCTCAGGAATCTTGGAACACATCAGCCGCAAATCTTGCCCCCAAGTACTGGCATATCCGACCGTCGGCATCCATCTACCTCTGGGCATCACCCACCAATCGCCCTCCCTTCTGGAAGACCTTCCCGCTCCGGACCTCTGCGGAGGGTAAGCAGTTCTGGAAGAATCTAAAGGAGGTCTGCCTGCATCCAAGCCTTATAGAGAAGGTCCAGAACGAGGAAGGGGATGCACCCGATGATCAACCCAACTTCGCTATTAGGAACTCACTACGTCGCGATGCTGGGTGGCTCGCGACGTACTACATGTCTTCGCATCAAGAAACTTTTCTCAATAAATTCCTCGATAACCCGCCGCTTTCGGACGACGAAGGGGCCAAGGCGCAACTCGCTCGCCTCTCTTGGGTAACCCTTGCTCCAGAGCATGTCATTAAGGAGTTTTACAAGACGACTCTTGATCGACGGGCTCGACAACTCCAGAAGAGGAGGACAAAAGAGAAGTCGACCCAGGACGAGAAGCGTGCCTTGGTGGCACAGAAGGCGGCGAGAGGAAAAGCCGAGCGAGTTAAACTTTGGGATCAACTCCTGGCGGATTCACATCCTACGTTGGTAGGAAAACCGCTCCCGCCTCGGGTCCAGCATATTCGGAATGAATACCTCAAAGCACCGTCGGTAGAGGGGAGGCAGTGGGACCAAAGCATCGCAACTGCGATTCAGGAGGAGGCTATAAATCGACTCACTCGACCGAAAGGGCCCGTAGCCATCCCTGTTTCATCGGGTTCCGGAGTTCCAGCGGAGAAGACCATAGCTCAACTCATGAGCGAGCAGAATAAGATGAGGAACCCTTCGGGAACGCCTGTGAGGAGACGGAGGGGTAAGGAGAAGCCAGGTCAGTCTTACGTTTGTGTTCACCCAACCTGCTTTCCGACAGTTTATCTACAGAGGAGTCGAAGAAGAGACGGAATCGATTCAAATGGAACCCCGACTTTGACGAGCTTGCGAAAGACGCGTCGGTCATCATCAAAGCGCGCTGTCGGTCTGGGCAACGAATGGATTGGAGTGCGGTCACTCAGGTGTTTCCCGTGCTCGCGCAGAACTCCGTACGACAGAGGATGGATGGCCTAACGAAGGATTCTCCGCCAACAAGGGCGTACCTCCAGCGGTTGGAGGACGCTTGGTATAATCTCTGGATGCGCCACCGTGGGACTCCTCAGTTACCAGACCCACGTCCTAAAAGTATGACGGATTTTGACCTTATCGCCCACTTAACGTTCCTCCGTGCTCATATCGACAAACCATCCCTGTGCGTTCTTTCAGGCTTCTCAGCGAAGTGTGAATGATTCACTGGTGTTCCATAGGGGGATTGGGAGTGACAGCCTCGCCCTCCCGTCGAGCATTGAAGGGTTGTTGCTTTTGGATGTAAAAGAAACGCAACCGGTCACTCCGGCTTGGGATTACATGTGGAACACCGTGACCGAGGACAAGCGGGAAAAACTACTTTTTTCGAAATCCCTACTTGTGGACGAAGTCGGCCCATCTGTTGAAGCCTTGTATGACGTTGACGAGATGTACGTTGCGGAGACCGCTGTCAAGGTACGTGCGCTCGGTCACCGCGAAAACGTGAACCTTGTTAACCGGAATTTTTTAGATTGTGGTCGGGACTCCGAATGAGAGATACGCTATCGAAACTGCGAACCAGCTGTTGAAACGGTTCGGTGACGAGGCTGTGTCTTCGGTCGCGGAATGCATGCTTGAGAAGGGTGTACTCTCGAAGGCCGTCCGAGACCCGAAGAAGCCAAAACCTGGTCGATCTCTCAAAATATCCGATCAGTATGCGAACCGACCTCAATGAAGGGCCACTCTAATGCTTAGACCGCATTTTAGGAACCAAGTGTTGCTCAAAGGGCCTGTACCTCGTGAAACCTTCCGAGATGCGTCTTCTCTAGAGGAGCTCTGGATCGAGCAGGATGAGGAAGAGGTCGAGTGGAGGGAATGGCCGTTGCTAGCGTCCGATGGAGATATGGTGGCACTCATCGAGCTTGTATCCGAAGACAAGGTGAGTGTTGACCTCCGATAAAACGATTGACCTGTAACCTACCGGTGTAAAGATCGACTTCAAGATCGACACCACCCAAGCAAAGGAATCACGAACCTCGGTAGAGTTCAACAGCAAGAAAGCCGGTTCGTTACCTCGTCCCTCAGAGTGCATTTGTTTACATCCGACTTAGATGACGTCGAACTCGAGACAGCCCTTCGAATCAGAAGCCGTGACCTTTCGTGGTCTTCCATCCACATGGAAACATTGGAAGAACCTCCGTTGTTATCCATTTCTGCCGACCCAGGCACGAATCATGGATTTACCAGAAATGAAAGAAGCGCTTGTTGTGGTCTGAATTCCTCGGGCTTGGTGGACTGCCAAGCTTGTCTCGATGACGAGGTCGATAAACTTCCTGAATACTTAGATGAGGCAGAGAAGGCTTGTGCTTTGGAGATCGTTTCATTGCTAAACGACGCTGGTCCTCACGGCATAAGGAAGAAAGACATTCTGGTAGGCCCCAGGCGTACTTATAGTTTACGAAAGTTTTGATGTCACCTAATCTTCCAGGTTCGCGGACAACCGGCGGGCGACGTGGACGTCCACGACGTAGTGGATAAAATTATCTCACGACGCACACCCCTATTCTTTTGGACCGGGTACTCGTCCGTTGTTCTGGTGTCGTCGGCTTACCTTCAGACGTGGAGTATCGTCATACCCACATCGGAAGTCACGGTGAAGCCACGGAGGTGGACCGATATTCGTGGTTCTCAGGTGCCAGAGGTGTGGGAGGCGGGTTTGAGGGCGGTGGTGGGGACGATCGTCTCCAGGCCGGCGATTACACAGGTTTGTCGGTGAAAGGCGGAAACCTGACGAGAATAGCTAACCCTGGAACAGGTTGAGCTTCGCTGGAGGCTGCAGAGTGTCTTCAATCGCCAAGAGCTTGAAGACCTCGTTCAGTATTTGGAGGATCGCAAAGTGATCGAACGGCGAGGGCTGCCTGTGGGTTCGAAGTGGGTTGGACCGCTGGATGACGCTGAGGAACGTTCTGCATGGTTACTACTCGGGGAGCAGCACTGGTACCACGTCTAGATGAATTCCTGTATGGTATAGTGCGCCGTATGATGGATAACTGTATTGAGCCGTTGTCAGGCAACCGTCGCGTGTCGCTTAAGAGAACAAGTGGAGGGTGATCCTGCATGGGCCCAGTGATATCAGCTCCCTCAGCTCTTCCTTCCTTCCCTTCATCTTCCTCTTTCTAAGACTCACCACAAGTGAAGTCCTTGTCTTTCTTTTGCCCCAGCGGCACCCCTTCTTTTTCGCCCTTCCTTTTTTCAGCCAGGTGAGTTTCGGTCAACACGTCTCATGCAGACCGACAGTGTGCCAACATACATTCCAGATAGCCGGCCTTTTTCCAGCATGCATTCTATCCTACGTTCTGTCTTCGATAAGTGCAACCTCTTCGTGAGTTCCCTGATCCGTGACTGCTTCTCGCGGGACATTCTAATGAGCCGGGTTTCCGAATGTCAGGCTTCGCGGGTTACACTTTCAAAATTGACCATCTGTTACTTCATTTTTACCGTCTTGCATTGTGTCATCCAACTCGGTTTGCAGGGGCATGCATTCTCGGTACGTGGGCGTTGTACCCGGTAGCTCGAGGCTGATTTCCATCTAGACCAACGCCAGAGCCGCCGCTTTCTTGTGGGATGTTGTCGTAAAGGGTGACGCCAAGGTCAATGGGGTGCTGAGTTTTGGGACCGACCTTCAAGTCTGCGATACCGTCGAGGACGCCTTGTCCCGTAATTCCTGTCAATTGGTCTGGGGTGAAGACTCGTCTAAATCCGTGCAGTCTGCCCTGCCACTTTCAACCTCAACCATCCCCGCAGTTCCTCCAACCTCCACCCTCAGTTCGTCTTCAAGTCGTCCACCAACCAGCACCAGCACCCGAACCAGCACCTCCAGCATCTCCTCCCCGACACCCACCGCCACACCCAGCAGTGTCACACTTTCCCCTTCGAGTTCCTTGCGGAGAACCTTCACCACCATTACGAGGCCCGGAACTCCTCTCCCGACCACATCTCCTATTTTGATTGGGGGTGAGAGTAGCGATGACGAGAGGTCTGAACCCATCCCGCTCGTGATCTTGAAGCGTCGCACACACGTATGTTCATCCGCCTCCACGATTTACAATACCGCGACTGACGTACTACAGGAGGAGTTTGGAAGGATCCACGCGATTGGTATCAATGGTACGACAGAGGTACAGATTCAAGGATTGGGTCGCACCGGTTCCAACGTAGTGCTTGACCGCAAATGCCTGGTTTCCCTCAACTGGCCTGCGACAAAGTGAGTTGAGATAAAGCAGCTGGTTCATTTTATCCCTGACGATCCCGGTAGCCTGGACAACACCAAGCGAGAAGGTACGAGGAGTCGGGTGTGCCTGATCTGCTCCCATGTTCAACCCCTTCTTAGACATCGTTTTTATCGCTTTCCAATTTTGGGTGCTCGGAATGTCCATCGTGGCGGTAAGGTTTCCCCACTAAATCTTTGCCATGCGCTGAGTGGAACGGTATCAAGATCCTCAACGAATCTATCCCACACGTCATTGCCGCTCTCCTCACACACATGGCCGCCACCGGTGAGTGGACCGCTCACGAACGCGATCACAGACTGAAATGACAACCAGGGTGGGGTGCCTTCCAAATCGTCCATACCAACGGATTCCGGTCCAGTTTCGCCCGTTTGACCATTGATGGCGCGTGTGGAGTCAACCTCTTGCCTTCGTACTGGAATCTTAGAAGGTCCGCGGAAATCGCAAGTCTGACCTTGAATGTCCTCGCTCTTTTAATTGGAATCGTCCTCTCTTGGAGACTGATCAAGGTACTTGTCTACTTGCTTCCATTGACCCTCTCATCTCATATGTTGTAGGCCTTCGGCTGGAGAACCTTCAAGCGTATGGGTGCTTCCATGCAAATCCGCAGGCAATACAGCGCTGTCTTAACCCTCTCGGTTACCATCCAGCTTGCTCTGTTCTTCATCGTCGCATCCGCTGGACTCTGGTTAGACCAGTTGATCAACGGCGTTGCCTCGCAGACCGCAAAGGGGAGGGCGGCATACGAAGTGGTGACCGTCTTCGTCCTCGTCGTATGTGTATTGCTTTGATCGATAATGAACTGTATCTAACCGCGATTTCAGCTGTTGGTTCCATGGCTCGCATTGGTACGAACTACCTGACCTTCGCTACATTCCGGTGCTGACACACGACTCGTAGGGGTGGACCTCTGTCCGTAAAGAACGAAGGACGTTGATGGCTGTCTTCCTCGTCATGTCGATCCTCTACGTCGCTAGCTGGGCCGCAATGTTCTTCAGCATGACTTTCCGCTGGACCTTCATGCAATGGCGTTTCTTCAAGCTCATGACCTCAGCTTCCGTATTGTTGACTTTATCGACCCTCATCATTGGGATCATTTGTCGAGTAGGATTCGGCAAGGGTCTCCCCGAACATCGTACGCTTTTCCCGTTCCTCTCGCACCTTACGACTCTGACGTCGACATTTGTGCAGTGAGTGAAACCCGTCACACGGAGGATGAGGATGCACTCTGCACACCTTACATACGGGATGACATCTCCGAGATCTCGACCGAGAAAGTGGAGTTCCCTCCCCAGGGGTACCTTGTCCCCACGTTCTCCGCCACCTACGGGCCTAACGACGAGGGTGCCCCACCGGAGAAATCACAGTTCCCGAACCCACAAATGGGCCCTCGTTTCTTCTACGGATCTTCGGTTCCGTTCGACCAGCAGACCGTCTCTCAGCCGCCCCCCGTTTACGCTCGCCAACAACCCCCGAGTTCTACTCCCCATTTGTATCAATATGACAGGAGCGTCAGCGACCACTCCCGCAACAATTCGGATGCCACCTCCGATGATTCCCACGTCAGCCGGAACCCCAGCGGCAGGAAGCGTTGGGTCATCGAGTAGATTGTGTTTGTTCTGTGCTTTGTTTGCTACTCTACCTTTTCGCATCTTTTCTTAGCTTTTGTATTCGCGTAGCATGCTGCTGGGAATTACAGCATTTCTGGATTGTTTCTAGTGTGATCCCGCTAATCAACCCTATTAACCCTCGTGTACAGTTACATCGGTAAGTACGGCTACATGAAAAATGATGGTGACAATCGGTGGCGCATCTACAGTGGCATCGGTGGGATGGTTTCAAAAGGGGTTTCTGTCGGTGAAATCGGTGAAATGGATCGAATCGCTTCGATCTCCTGCTCGTGAATGATTGCGGCTTGTCGGGCGACGGAAGCGTTGTCGAAGTTTTCGTCGACGTGGACTGGAGGACTTGTCTGCATTTCCACCTCTTCGTAACTGAGCAGAGCCTCTCGGAATTCGAGCATCCAGTGGCAATCCATGAGCTCCTTTGCAGACGGTCGTTTGAGAGGGTCGATGGTGAGACATTCCTTGAGGAAGTTGATCCCGCCCTCGCTCAATTGACCCGGTTCGGGTAATGGAGGGTGTTGGGTGGCGACGCCGATGTGGAACATGATGGCCCTACCGACATCATCAGAAATGCAACGGGATTGTGGAGAATAAAGACGCCTTCCCCACCATTCGTTATCGAGATTGCTCCATGGTTTCTTCCCAGTCGAACACTCCAACACCACGCACCCCATCGACCAGATATCCATCGCTCCATGGCGACCGCGTTGCCCATTCCGAATAACCTCAGGAGACATGTACATCGGAGTACCGGTTAAGCTGTTGTTCATACCCAGGCCCCCACCCTTTGTTCCGAGGCTATCCATGACACGTCGGGACCGCTGGACGGATCGTTGATTCTTCGCTAGAATCTTTGCGGCTCCAAAGTCAACGAACTTGATGACACCCATATGGTCCAGCAGGATGTCTACGACCACAAATATCAGTCTCGTATACGGGATGAAGCAACACAACACGAACTGTCAGGTTTCACATCACGGTGGGCGACTCCCTGCGCATGAAGGTAGGCTAGCCCTTCAAGCATCTGCATGGTATACACCTGTATCAATCCCTCGTCTTCGATCCGCCCGTGTTCCAAGAGCGACGCCAAGGTACCGCCCTGGCAATATTCCTCGAAGATGTAAACCTTGTCTCGATGAACCTCGATTCCGTAGTACTCCACAACATTCGGGTGGTGGAGCATCTCCATAACGGCGAGCTCGTCCTTGATTTGCGAGTACAGATTTGGTGACCCTGCTACCTCCGTGTACTTGATCTCCTTCACCGCCATGAGAGCGCCAGTGTCAAGGTTGACGGCCAAGTAGACGGAACCGAACGAACCAGCACCAATAAAGCGACCTTGTTGCCAGCGGATGGAGATGTTAGAGCTGGAAGCTGCTAGTGAAACAAGCGAACGGTCGACCATTTTCTCCTCGTCCAATACACGACCGACAGCATCTTTCGAAACCATCTCGGAACGTCGTGCATCTAAATCTCGAACCGCGTTCATGGCCCTCTCCCAGAACATCCGCACGGCAGGGTCAACGTAGTGCGAGGCAGGTGGAACGTCAGGCAGGGCGTCACTCTCGATTTCACTGAGCGCGGTCGCCGCCTGTCTCTCGACGAGCTCCTGCCTCTCCTTCTCCTGTGTCGCTTCTTGGCGTGCTCCAAGGATATCGAAATGACTGATGAGGAGCGTCATGCAACTCGCGACCTTTTGTCGGAGGAGTTCGAACTGGTCATCGGGGAGCTGGAGAATATTGTTCCTCTTCGTGCGTTGGAGAGCGAACTCGAGAGCGTTGACCGCCCACTTGAACGTCACCCGTTGGTCCGGGTCGCAGTCGTCACAAATGAACGCGACCCAAGAAATCGCGAGTTTGATGAGGAGTTGGTTGAATTTCATCAGAGTGGGACCGCTCATCTGCTTCAGGATGTGCTGCCCGTGTTCCGAAGCAAAGAGATACCAGTTCTCTAAGAGTTCTTGATGGCCCTTCGCACCTTGTAACGAGGTCCGCACGTGGTGAACCGAGTCCACGATGGATTGTGCCAGTCGATTTGTGGCTCGGGTGATCTTCCTCAACTCGTTGTTAACATTGGGGAGGTGTGACTGACTTTCGACTACACAGGGTAACGGTCCACAGACGGGTTCGAGGGGCTCATCGTCCTCGTCCACGGGCATGAAGGCCTCGCAGAACTGCCGTTTGGCAGCGGTTAGTCGCGCTTGTGTACCATCGGCAATTAGACGAATCCTATTCTCCTTCATGTCGAGGTCCAGGCGGGGTAACTCCAGCAACAGTACGAGACCACTCCAAATGAAACGGCTGGTGGGAGAAAGGACGAGGATGTAATCCACGTAGTCGATGGAGTCCGGATCTTCCTCCTTCGCCTCGAACATGCTAACTTCCTCCTCCTCGCTGATGTGAAAGGCCTGGGTGAGCAGGCGGCTAATGGCGCTGGGGTTATCTCGAAGCGAAGGAGGGGCGATTATGTACGTGCTGTCCTCCTCGTACGTTTGTGTATAAACGAGGAAGTGGTCGGACTCGATGAGCGCCGTCACCAGGTACTCCATTTCCACATTTTCTATGGAATACTCCGCGGATAGTTTTAGACGCTGGCCAAGTGCCCTAAAATACCACATATTGAGTCATGACGAAGGGTAGATTGTCACTGATTAGTCAACTCACCGACCGAAGCGTTGCAGCTTCCTGTACCGAATCCGGACTCCGTCCAGAATTGTTGCATACCAACTGACTATCTGTTCCTCGGATAGACTGCTCCGGGCCCTCGAAGCGGTAGGCAGCGCCGTTACGTCCACGCCTCGGCGGCCGCGCGAACTGGCTGGCATACGTATTTGGGTTTCGAAATAGTTTGTCACCCGGACCATCATCTTGTTTGTGAGAGCGCTGATTGAGCGTGAAGTAACAGTTGTAACGAGAATAGGCCAGAACGTACCAGAGTTCTTCGGCAACTACGGCGCTGCCGCCGGCGATGGTTAGGCTGACATCCTGGAAGGTAGCCCAGTGGCTTTCGATTATGTCGGTCTCCTTAAAGTATATGCCTTTGACACCGCTTTTGAGCTTCCAATGGATGAGTTTGAAGAAGAAGACAAGTGCCTCCAGGATAATACGATCGTAGTCGAGGGTAATACAGGGAGGCAGATTCCAGTTGCCATTGCAGTCGGGAGCTAGGAATGCATCGTACTGTCGTTTGAGGGTACAAGCAAAGCCGATCTTGACCTTTATGTCTTCGAGCATCTGGTCGATGATGAGGACTTCCGGGTCCTTAAGCTTCCTCGCATACTCCAGACGGACGCGCAACATGTGGTGAGAAAGGTTCGTGGCGAAGGAAACGAGAGGAACGAGGACGGTTTCAAACGTTGGGAGATTCATCTCGGTGAAGAGTTGCCACAGGTTGACCTGGGTATCGCGAGCCGCGCCGACGAGAGAGTGTATGGTAGTCATGGAACCCTTTTCGAATTGCCGCTGAACATTTTCCTCCTTGAGAAGTCGGTCGATGAAGGTGGACGCTTCCGGCTGATTGGAGATGGGGTTTCCAAAAGCTTCATTGGCGCTGCCAATGGTCTCCTGGATGACATCAAGGTTGTCGTTCCCAGTCCAACGACGGAGGAGTGCTGTCTCGTGTCGTAATGAGGACAATATGTTCGACCAGGCGTTAAGTGTGTCAATGCGAGCCTGGAAAGCTTTGGACTGGGCGGCAGGTTTGTCGGTGTAGAAAGCCCTCAGGCATGGATACAACGACATGGCGACGTCTAGGTGGTGGATAACACGGTTCACCTGGAGCAATGCGGCTTCGTAAGGATCCTCCGTCGCCTCGGTCGTATCGACGCGAAAGTGGAGGATTTCCTCGAGAACACAATCCACCACCCGTAGACGGCGTTCCTCCAATAATTTCCTTTCTTCTTCCACCGTCCGACCTCTCAGCTTGGCGCGCAAACCCATCCAAATGTCTTCATACATGTGGCTGAGTTCATCGTTGGAGGTTTCCAATGCCGTAGCGATCCGGGACTTCTCGGTCCTTAACACGTCTCCGGACAGGACGGAGGCCAACATTGTCTGCCACTCCAGACGCTCCCTATCCTCTACCGTCTCAGGGCGAATAGGTTCGGAATCGAGCATTAGAATTGAAGCGCGATCGCTCTCCCCTGAGGCGGCCATTATAGACAAATCTTCGTCATCACTATCTGGGCCGTCTCCCGGAGCCCCCATACCACGCAGGAAATAGTGGTTATCGTAAACATGACGCTGGTCGTCGACCTCGGGTTCGGAGCGGTAACGTCGCAGGAATTTGCTGTAAATATCGGAATAGTTACGGTTATGAAGAGTTTGCTGTGTGGAGGATGACGAAGGCCGTTGTTTTAGCTTCGACCGCTTTAGTGAGCCTGTGCTGGAGGACGATGAGCCATAGGTGTGTGGGCCTTGCGAGCCAGACCAATCGTCGGCGTTGGGAGATTCGTGGTGTGTGTACAACGAGGGCGTGTGTCGTCGCATAGTCGTCGTCGGTCGTGGTGGCGGAGCGGGAGCCAGGTGTCGGTGATGTCGTCGACGTCGTCGATGACCCTTTTGGGCTCGATCTCTGATCACGCTTCCACGCAACATCCACAACCGCAACCATGGGTATCGTAGAAAAGGTACACATCGATCTAAAACTCTCCAAAGGGTGATTCTGACGTTTGACCTCAAGATCAAGGAGATTGAGGAGGAGATGGCTCGGAGTCTGTCTCTCTCACTCCCACGCCGGACGGTCACTGACAGATCTGTTTGATAACTCCCAGCGCAGAAGAACAAGGTACGCTCGGCTCCGGTTGCTTCGTGAGAGCCGACTACAATCCAAACCCTCTAGGCGACCGAGTACCATCTTGGCCTGTTGAAGGCCAAACTAGCGCGATATAGAGCCCAACTTCTGGAACCGGTAGGAAAGTCCAGCGGGGGCGGTACGGGCTTCGATGTCCAGAAATCCGGCGACGCTAGAGTCGCCCTCATTGGGTTTCCATCCGTCGGAAAGGCACGCCCACCGGTTAACCGGTTCTCACTCCCACTCATTTCGATCCGCCAGAGTACCCTCCTAAGTAAATGCACACACACAGCATCGGAGGCCGCCGCATACGAGTTTACCACCCTCACGGTCCGCTTCCACAATGCCGAGTCGGGGTTCATGAGACCGATGCACCGTTGACAGGCTATACCCGGCGTTCTCGAATTCGAAGGGGCCCGGATCCAACTACTTGACCTTCCTGGAATTGTCGAGGGCGCCAGTCAAGGTACGTGCGCCCGCTTGCCCGCGGTCCTATCTCTTCGGTGGCTCAACCCTCTAAAGGTCGTGGTCGTGGTCGGCAGGTTGTGTCAACAGCAAAGACTGCGGATCTCATTTTGATAATGCTTGACGCCACCAAGTCAGATGAACAACGCCGGCTGCTGGAAATTGAACTGGATGCGGTGGGAATTCGCCTCAACAAGAAAAAGCCGGATGTTGTGTTCAAGCGTAAGACAACAGGAGGAGTAAGGTCAACTTGAGGTTAACGCGCTTCTTATCGCTCATATGAATCATGTGTCAGATCACGGTGGGGTCGCATGTTCTTAAGCCTTCATTGCCCCTCAAACTCATACTCCGCGCATAGCTAACCGCCACAGTAAAACTGACGCGGACTGATGAAAAGACCATCCGGACGATCTTGGCAAGCTGTCCGTATTCGTTACCACAATTTGGGGCCTCGTTTATGCAGATACCTCCAATCAGACAAACTACACAACTGCGACGTGATGATTCGAGAGGACGTCAGTATTCCTCGGATGCTCTGATACTACGATGCACTTATCGTCATCCTCCAGATAACCACCGATGAATTCATTGACGTCCTGATAGGGACCAGGAAGTACATCCCGTGCCTCTGTCAGCTCTCTCCATCAACCTCAAGGGACCGTCGCTCAACTTCTTGTCCTTTCTTTTCGCTCAGATGTATACAACAAGATAGATGCGATCAGCCTCGAGCAGGTGGGTAAGCTGGCTCGCCAGGACCACACCGTGGTGATTAGCGCCGAGCAAGACCTCAAGTGGGTATTGCAGCCCCATCTGTTGAGTTCCTCCCCCCTAGGCTAATCCCAACTCCACAGCATAGATTATTTGATTGAGCGCATCTGGGCAGACCTGGGATTGGTCAAAGTGTATACGAAAAAACGGGGCGCCCAGCCGGACCTCACCGATCCAATATGTTTGCGAACCGGCGCTACCATTGAGGTTCCTCAGAACTCAGATGTTGCCACATTTAATTCACTAAATTCCCGCCACAGGGAGTTTGCAATGGAATTCACCGCTCTTTGGCCACAAATTTCCGATACGCCCTCGTCTGGTAGGGTTTCGATTATCCATGTGTTCGTGTTCCTGACTCATAATTGTACTCTCCGTGTAGGGTGATTTCCTTCCCGCTACTGAAAATCCACGGGTCGCTTAACGCTGAATATTTTTTGGTAGGGAAAGTCTTCGAAGTTTGCGCCACACGCACAAAAGGTAGGTTTGAACCACCCGGTCCAGGATGACGACGTCGTATCGAGTGAGTGTTTGGCGTTTGATCGATGGTGGAATACTAAGATAGCACAGTCTTCACCAAATAACGGCTTACGTTTACACTGCACTCTAATCACTGCCACTGTATTACTACGTGGGTACCTCTGTGAGAATCGCCGAACACACGCTTTACCATAACCGCTTCATTCTGCGGGTCAGCAATCATAAGGGAGATCGGATCATCAATGTGGGAAAATGGAGACACCTTATAAATAACCTCCATGTCGACTAGATTTTGGAACCTCTACTCTTCGACTCATGCCTGCTGTTTGCCAACGGGAGTCAGCCCCTGCCTTTGAACTGATCTTCTTGGGAACAGGCACTTCTGGCAGTGTGCCCAACATTTCGTGTCTGACTGCCCCGCCTGAGCAGGAACCATGCCGGACGTGTCTCTCGACGCTGACCCCCGAGGGCAAGAAGAATATTAGAAGAAATACATCAGCCATTGTTCGGGTTGACGGCACGGATGGGAAGAAGGTGTAAGTTGGGAATTTTGGCTCGTCTATCGCTTCGATTCGGACACTGATTATCGTTCATCTTCATCGTCTAAGGACAATTCTTATCGATGCGGGAAAGAATTTCCAGGCTGCCGCACTTGAATGGTTTCCGAAGTACGGGCTGCGCCGTATCGACGCTGTGTTGCTCACCCACGGTCATGCAGATGGTAAGCGCGTATATCCTCGTTGTTCATCACGTTCCTTCTATTCACACCACATCCAGCCATGAATGGTTTAGACGACTTGCGTGGTATGTCATGTGGGAAACTGTGTCCGGCGTCAGGCTATCTGAACCCTGGTGTGTCCAGCGTGGACATTAAACTCGGCGATCCAGCCGTATATAGACCTGTATCTCTCTCAGGCGACTTTCAGCGAAGTCAAGAAAGCATTCCCGTATCTAGGTTGGTGGTTGGTGCTGGCCGTTGTTGGTCGTCTGTTTACCCATCACTAGTGTCCAAGGAATTCGCATCTGGTGGAGGCGATGTACGTGTATTAATGCAATCCGATGCGCAGGCGCGCTGACATAGAACCCAGGTTCCTGCCTTCAAGTGGCACATCATTGATGAGGGCGTCTCGTTTGAAATAGAGGGAGCTGGCATTCAGGTTCTGCCATTTTGTGGTATGTAATCCTATCGTCCTCATGATAGTGGGACTAAACGCCCCCCAGTGCATCACGGTCGCATCTTTTCGGCGCCACCGGGCATATCGAACCAAGCGCCGAGGGCTACTTTGCACACCCCACCACCAACCCTGCCCTCCACTCCAACCAAGTTAGATATGCCTCGGTTCGCGGACAAGGTAACACCGTATATCGCCAACGGGTTCCTAATCCAAGGTTCCTTAATCTACATTTCGGACGTCTCGTTTGTCCCCGACGAGACTTGGATTCTCCTGGAGGAATCACGGAAACGGAACGGACAACCGTCCGTCGCCGTCATCGATTGCTTACGACCCGAGAAACACACTTCTCACTTTGGCCTGAGGGAAGCGGTTTCCGCTGCGAGGAGAATTGGGGCGGTCCGGTCATACTGTGTTGGGTTCGAACACGAGGTGCCACATGTCGCATACGAGAAGATCTTTGGGGCAGTTGATGGACAATGCGATGGGGACGGGTTGACCGCGACGGAGCTGAATGGGATTGGGATGATCGAACCAGGGGATCCGATTTGGATAAGGCCTGCCTACGACGGGCTGCAGATCACGGCCTTGGATGGCGGGGTCATTAGGGATAATGGGTATTGATCATCTTTACGGCCATATGCCAACCTATGCGCAATGACCAGCTGGTTCCTATTGAGTGGTTTTGGGGCAGGCTACAGTACGTGGATTAGTGAGATTGTTTTTCTGATTTACCGATGTGAGTATGCCACATCTTATCTCCCAATAACCAACCCGGTTAAAGGTTGGGTGGGGGTGTGATGTGAGGGAATAAGCGTCGATACGTGCGGCGATGGCACCAATTGCTCTGAGAGCGGCCCAATCGGGTGTCGGTGGCACTTGTGCCTGCGACGCCGCCACGTCCCTGCACCAGGATCTTCTGGTCTGCGCACGCACGCATTAAATATGACCACCAAAGGGGCATGTTCGGCTTGCAGGTAAGCCCGAAGGAACGCTTGCACATTCTCCCCGGGTTTTGACGGTTTGTCACGACTTTGGTGCAGAACTCAAAAAGTGGTGAGCTATTGTATTGACCCCCATTCCCCAGTGGCCGATGATCAAAATTCGCTTGTAAAGAGGTGCACCCCTTGGACTTGGCGTTGCTTACGATGCGAGGAATTGGACATCGAAGAGTGCACTTATGCGCCAGTGAAGAAGAGGGGCGCGGGAAATACTTTAAGGATGGGAGAGGCGTGTCAACAATACCGGTAAGGACAAGGCCGGAACTTGTTGGACGAAAAGGCACGACAACTGATCAAACATCCCGTTCGGTATGTCAGCAAGAGGAAGCGGGTATGTAATCATTCTGCCTCCAGCGGCAATCCGGGCGCTTATTTACGATATTGATGGATAGAGATGCGACGCACAACAGCCCTGTACCCCATGTTCCGAGGATGGGTGGTCCCACTGTGAATACTCGGAGAAGAGTCGGACAAGGCAACGTATGCGCAAGAAACCGCCCGGTGCTGCTCAAGCTCCTCGCTTCTCATCTGATAGTGGATCAAGTCCATGTAGCTCAATATCTTCTCGGCTGAGCAGTGAGGGTTTTCCCCTTTCCGCCCTCGACGTTACTTCGCCTCGCACCTGTGGCTCGGTTTTCACTTTGGGGGACCAAAACTTGCCTGATCCTCCCGCGAGAGGACATCGCTTTCCGGAATCTAACTCGCTGGGTGCGCTTGGGCCCCCTGGAGTCTGTCCAATTCAAGAAACGAAACTCGTGCCTTTCCGAGGAGGGCATCCCAACACCTCTCAGCCCGCTACGATGCCCACCTTCTCCTTCCTCCCAACACTTCGGTTACCCTCCATCCCCCGCCAGCTTCATGCATCACCGTCGCTCTTCAATCCAGACCGCTTTCAGGTCTCCGTTGTTACAACATCACCAGAACTAGATTGGACGCTGTGCGTGTTTCATCATTTTTGGTGTCGTACAGACATTAGAGGAGCTAAACCCATTTGTTCAGCCGTCATGCGGCATTATTGCGGTCAAGACAATTCGGGGTTTATCTCCCTGGTCCCAAGCAAGACGCCGTGCTACGTGGAGACATTTCGGGCACCGTCGTCCACCCGTGGTTCGTCCACGCCATGGCTGGGCTCGGGGTACATTTCTGTGCCGGCGTCGGAGACTCATCTGAAATGGGCCAACTGCGTGCGAAACACGTTCGGCGAGCTCAAGAGCTAGTCGCGGAAATCACAAAGGGGAGTGATGCAAATCTTGCGGTTCAGGTACTGGTTTCCCTCGCTGCCATGACCCTCCACGCAAGGTAGCTCCTTCCAAGCCGTCAATGTCTCACTAAGGCATGCATTATCCTCAATGCAGCAAAACTCCGGTTTATCCCAGCTGCCGGGCATCCGCTGGGACTCACAGAGGCTATCCGTGAACGAGCTGTTGTGCTCTCGCAGATTATCTACTATGAGAGTTACCTGTTTTTAGCCGTGGATGGAACGGAGCCGAAGTTGGCAACCCGGATCGAGAAGGAGTTTCGACACGAGCTTCAGGTGAGGGTACATCTCCTCACTCGCGACATGTGCTGACGTTAGCATAGCAAGCGTACCCGCATTTATTTGAGATATGCCCGTTGATCATGCGGACGCGTGGAATCTTGTTGGTCAGGGATGCGATTGTGGCCTTCTGTTCGGCTGACAGTGGGTTATCCAATTTCGCCATTGACCCCAGTTGACGCTTCCCACTTTATCACAGGAGCGGAGCCAGATCAATGGAGGCAGTTATGCGAGGAACTCGTGACTCGTCTCGACGAATACTCCGACACCCTCCTGCAGAATGCGCGGACATTCCTGCGGCTCGGGGATACCCAAGATGCAGAGATCATCCAGAGCAGTTGTATCGGATGCTTGGCGCATCTTGCCGTGTTGTGTGACCTCGTCAGTCATTTGGAATCCGACTCCAAGTCTCGGATGGACGCAGTTTGTGATTCGTCGTTGGAGCGACTTGGCCAGCTCACGCAAGGAATGAGTTTCGACGGATACACGTACTTCGATCTGTTACTTAGGGTACGTGATTGGGTCGACCACCCTGAACAGCAAGCTGATAACATTACCGATTAGCTTTCGTGGGAGAGGTCGCTGGTCGCGTTCGATTCTCGGATCGGTTGTCTATCGTACGAGGAGGGTGCATCACTGCGATGTTACCGACAGATAGTTGCGGAGGCACGGTCAGACATCGAAACCAGACTCCCGGCCCCGTCTCCTCCACCACTTTCTAGTCTCTCTGCACACGTGATATTTGCTGGTGGTCAGGAAGAGGGATCGAGGTACATGGTGGCTGGTCACACGTGGATTTCGTTATGGACCCCCTAGTACTTCTATGGTTGAACATTGAATAATTGTCTTTCATGTTTATGCTTAGTGGACCAAACTCACAAACTGGGTGGGAATCGACGTTCTTTAGCCGTTGTTGGGGGATGTTACGGGATGTCATGGGTCCTCTGTATGGAGATATCGGACAAGGGGCCCACACTACCTCACCGTGTATACAGAGTGGGGTTCCCACGGAAGTTGTGTAATTGGTGGTCGCTCACAGGAAGCATCCGCTGGAATATTTGACCCAACAGTAAGGAGGTCCGATTGTACTGGTAGCCCCCGGGGGTGGTGGGGAGATGGCGGACTTTCGGCCCGGTCGGGACGAGATCGCTGCCAGGGGGTGATGTCACGACCTTCCGCGGTCACACCCGTCCCCCACCACTTCGGACAGGTCGACGAAACCCACCGCATCTTAATATTTCTCCCTCAAACATTCCAGCCCATCCTTTCCTTCCCACAAACCACCGGGGTCGTTGGCAATGAGATTCTTCTCAAACTCTCACTTGTACGAGTAAGTAATCCGTTCGTGCACGTTGTCGACTTGCACGCGACAAGTCTCACGACCATCACAGCGATCCTTGGTCCATCGTTTCTCTCGCTTTCTTCCTCCGCTACCCCAACCCATACGCCGCCCATGTCCTCTCTTGCGACGTCATTTCCCGCACCCACACGCCCCAGGGCACACTGCTCACCACTCGCCTCATCCTAAAAAAAGGGTCACTCCCTAAGTGGGCCCCAAAAGGAATCATGAACCGTGCCGAGAGTTGGATTCTTGAGGAGAGCGAGGTGGATCCTGGTGGTAGAGTCGTGCGCTGCAAGACGAGGAACCTTGACCACGTAAAGGTAATGCGGGTTGAGGAGATCACGACGCTCCGCCAGGCGGAGGACGGGTGGGTATTCCTCGGAGACTTTTGATGCGGCTCCCCCCTAACGCGTTCTTTCCCGTTCGTAGGAAGACTCTACAGATGAACGAAGCGCGCATAGTCTCTCGTTTTGGCTGGGGCTTGACCAAGACCATTGAGAACCACGGACTTGCCAAGTTCAAGGCAAATCTTCAAAGGGTCAGTTCCACCTCTACCACGACCTTAACGAGGCTCCTAACCCTTTACTCAGTCGCGCGAGGGGGTTTCTCATATCCTGAACATGCTCCGACAAACCCGGCTACAACCTATGGTTGCGGGTGGGGCCCTACCCCCGCCCATAGCTGAGAATTTCAAGGTTCACGATGCTTCCTCTTCTGTTTCGCAGTCAGCCCCCGCGCCCGATATTCAAATTCTATCCGACGAAAGTGAAGGACAGTTTGAAATCGATACTGAACAACTCGAAAACCGACCTGGGATGTTCGGTCGAATGTCGCAATGGTTCCGATCTCGTTGACCTCCTCCTCGAAAAGTTTTCCCCACTTTTACAAGTACACTTCTGGATTGCTGTCTGTTCTGCGCTTTGTTACTCGTTGTACAATTAGTAGTCGCTAGTTACTCAAAGGTTTGTTAGTGATGTGTTGGATACCCACCCATGTGAGCCCCTGTTCTCCGGACGCGTGTCCCGTCGCGAGACATCTTTGATCGGTGTCGTCGCTTGATTTCGATCGTTCCGTTGCCTTCGCGGCTCAGGTTGGACTGCAGTGAGACTGATGTACTTCCCCGTGTTCGCAGCCAAGCAGCTATCGACTGCCCCAACGATACCGGACGCTACACCGGAAGAGGTTTTGTCGATCTCTTCTGGTCCCAGAAAGCTCCTATTTTGTACCCTGACCACAAACAGCCTCTCTGTTTGGCGAGTGCGGGTGAGTTGATCCTAGATCCCCCGCGTATAGCCTGTTGACACCCGACCGTCAACCGTCCCAGCCTCCGGTGGTAGTGGCCCACTTGACACGCACACAGAAATCGTTGGCAGAGCATGGAGAGAACGTCCGGGCAGAGTGGGCGCCTGACGGATCCAGGATTGTGATCCAGGTGCGTGTTCCATGCGTTTCTCCCAACGTAATGTCTGACGAGTTCTGGCGCGTAGACCGCGGGTTCATACTTGGTGCTAGTAACAGTGGAAAACAAGTCTTATCTACCAGTGTACCAACCACCAGCTTTATCGTCTGCTTCCCAACGAAGCTTCCAACCTGGCCCTGGTGAAGCACATCCGGTCCATTCGGTCAGTTTGCACTTTGAGGGCGTGATTTTTGTGGAGGGGCACCTCTTGAGGTCGGTGAGCACGTTATGTGTAGCCCAGATGTGATTGAAACACCATCTCGTCCTATTAGTGTATCTCCCAGACGGGGCTATATCCTCTTCTCGACTCGAAATCCTCGCGCAGTGCAAAGAATTCCATGGCCCGACGTAGATGGAGAAGAAACTACTGACTTTCAAGGGAATTATGACTCTTGGAGCGTGGACGAGTATAACTTTCCTTGGTTCGATTGTACCGATGGTGAGGATGGCCGATCCAGCGCAATATCACCGCAGAATCAATCGCTCTAACGACGGAACCTGTTTAGTTGCGGTAACGAAGATAATCCAACCAAAAGCGAACATTGAAACTTGGATAACGTCCGAAGGGAACGCCTACTTCGTCCAACTTCAAGATGACAACGATGGCGATCGTGGATCGACCTTCTCCGGTGACGATCCCATGGTAGGGGGTTTAGCTCCTGGATACTCATAGGTGGTTGAACCCTTATACCTCAGGGCGAGGACATAGAAGAGAGCAATTTCCGGCTCCGGCCGCGTCGGAAACGCCAGGTCGGTCCTAACGGAAATGCGTCACCCCCGACTTGGATAGGGACGTGTGTCCATACGTCGCCAATCCCCCGTTCAATTCAAAAACGAAGGCAGCTCGAAGAGAGCGATACTCACGAAATCTTTGACTATCCAGAACCCCGGAGGGCCGTGGAAGTTGCTGTCAACCTCAAGTTCTCCTTGATCGCTGTGGGCATGGAGGGGTACCCATTCGAACTAAATCCCACTTGACAGGACTGACTCAGCCGTGGTAGAGGCTCGGTTGAAATTTCCAGTTTCCCTGCGGAAGGGTACACCCCTCAATCGCAGGCTCTCAGCGTGCCAAACATGTACACGCACTCCTCTACAGGACCTGTGCGTACAATCGACTGGAGCTCAGATGGTTATGTCCTCGCGGTTGGTTGGGAACACGGCTGGGCGGTATGGAGCGTCGCCGGTCGATGTCTTGCCTGGGGGTTCGGCACTGAATATGCTGTAGATGAAGACAGGTGCGTGTGTTTGGTGGGACCAAATGGAGAACGGGTTTTCACGTCTCCAAGGTTTCAAGATGCGTTCATGTACGGGATACGAGATCTCGTGGGTCATTTCGATCAGAGTTTTGCCTGCCTTGGATGGGGGGACTAATGGACCTCAGTTCTGGGCCCCAGGGAACTTTGAGCTCTTCGTCTTGGCCGAAAGGGCCCCAAACAGTACTCCATCCCTTCATTTCCGCGTACTTGTACTAATCGGGGGATGTCAGGATCTGACGGTCAACTTTTTACAATTCCTTTTGCGAAGAGTGCAGCTACCGGACAACAATCACCCGTGAGCTTGTCTCCTGTATCTTTTCATACTTTCCTCTGATGTACCCTCTCAGGACAACACGCGGCATGCGTTTTTGCATCAAGACGACCGGGTGCTCATATACCGTGGCGCGGAACAACCGGACATGAGCGTAATCAACCCTGAGTCGGACGTGTGGCAGCACATCAAGGCAATCACTCTCGTCCTCTTCCACCCTTGCGGAATATTTACTTTTTTTCTCCCCAGATCCCTGAAACCTACATGGGAAAAAATTGGCCATTAAGGTACTCAGCGTTGAGTTCTGATGGAAGGCTCATCGCTGTTGCTGGAAGGAGGGGGTTGGTACATTACAGCTCAACGTCTGGAAGATGGAAGTTATTCGCGGACGAAAGGCAAGAACAAGCGTTCGTGGTGAAAGGTGGAATGGTTTGGTTCCATCATGTCCTCATCGCGGCAGCCGAAGTCTCCAAATCCTATCAGGTAGCTCACCTTGAAGCCGGCATCGACCCCTAACTGACTTTGAACGCGTTCAGATCAGGTTGTACTCCCGGGACGCAGAACTTGCGAACAAAAATGTCCTACATCGTGAAATCCTCACGTCTCCCATCATCGTCCTGTCCCTCGTGGACAACTCCCTGCTTGTATACACGGCTGACAACAATCTACACCACTACTTGGTCATTCCTACCCCGGATACGATCAAGGCGCACTTCTGCGGGACGATAAATTTTAATGGAATTATAGCAAGCCCGAGTTCAGTCCGAACCCTCAGCTGGATGCTTCCCGGTGCTCAGAAACGTGTGTTCTCCTGCACGGGGCTCTCTTTTTTTTCGCCTCTCATGTCCGTCTAGAGTTCGGCGACCCAGTGGATGACCTCGCGGTCGCAACTGTTCTAATGATGGTGGGAGGGAAATTGGTGCTTCTCCGCCCGAGGAAGGTGCGTTCGTCCTTCTGAGAGCTGACGATCCGAGACTCATAGAGTACGATAGTCTCGAGATCAAGAGGTCAGATACGACCTCCAGATTCTCGCAGACCGGATCGAGTTCTGTTGGATACATCTCCAAGGCGTAGGCTCCCTCGAGAACTCCTTGTGGGGGTACGATGGCCAAGGACTAAGAGTGTGGCTGAACGCCCTTTCCATCGAAACGCCCCCGGAGGAGTCCAATCAAAATCGGCTCCCAGATCACGTTAAAGAGAGTTTGAATATCCCGCTTGACTTTTATCCGTTGTGTAAGTTCGATGCTGAGCGGTTTGGAACCGGTCTTCTTATCCATCTTCTAGCCGTGTTGATGGATAAGGGAATCATCATCGGGGCAGAGCACGAAGTGGCCGCGAGGATGAACCTGTCCTTCGTGATGTTCCGCCAGTCCACAAGTGTTCGTACGTCTGACAGTGACCTCTTTTATCCCACTGATCACAGTGCAGTCCCATCTTTTCCTGCATCACATCCTCTTACATTATCTCGAAGCTTGCCGCACCGAGGATGCCGTCATCTTTGCTTCTTACTACAAGGAACTGACTTTCTTCGCTCACGCGCTCGAAATCCTTCTGCACACTATCGTGGAGGCAGAGGCGGATATGGAAAATATCGAGACAAACCCCACTGGTGGTGTCCTCCCTACTGTTGTCGAGTTTCTGGATCATTTCGATGCTGCGCTAGACGTGGTGGTAGGTTGTGCACGTAAGACGGAGGTGACACGGTGGCGTCGGCTCTTTGACATCGTAGGTAACCCCAAGGCGTTGTTCGAGGTTGGTGGTTTACGTTTTGGTACCTTTTGCCCCGGCGTGGTACTGACGCAGAGATCACAGACCTGTCTACAATCGGGTCGCCTGAAGACCGCCGGCTCATATCTGCTCGTTTTGCACAACTTGGAACAGCTGGATGAAAGCCACAGTCACGCTGCTCGGTTGTTATCAAGTGCGGTGGGGACATGCGACTGGCAACTTTGCAGGGAGTTGATGCGATTTTTGCACTCCATCGACGAAACCGGCACGGCACTCAAACGCGTCCTGTCGCAGACGAACATAATGCCGGTGTTGGATGAGGTCGGTGGAATGAACGGGGTTTCGCGGTAGATTGCTGTAGTTCCTCCTTTCTTTAGCCGATTTGTACGAGCGCCTAAGTCAGATCGCGCGTTTCTTAAGATCACCATTTAAGATGACTAAAAAGCGTGGCAAGAAGGCTCGAAAGAACATGGCCAGTTCCCTCCCCACCCCATCCACTGCTGCTGCGACAAGCAAAGACTCTCCCATTGACCTGTACGCGTATGCCTGCCCCCGCCAACCGTCACCGTCCTGACCATCCTTGCCAGCACTGGAGACACACCTGAGCCTTCAGATCAAGCCGGCGGCGACCTCGATGAATCGGATTCCGTCCCCCAAAGACCGTTGCCTGAAGAGCCTGTACCCCAGACCCCAGAGGAGGTGAAGGAGCAGGGTAATGAAGCGTTCAAGTCGAAAAACTATACCAAGGCAATCGACCTTTACACCCAGGCGATTGGTGGGCACACTCGACCACGCAAATCTGGTCATCCGCCACTCATCATGAATTTTTCTTGAACCAGACTTATCTTCAGGCAATGAACCGTCGTATCTCACGAATCGAGCAGCCGCATATATGGCTCTCAAGCGATTCAAACCCGCCCTTGCCGATTGTCAACAGGCCGCCTCGTTGCAAACGGATTCTCCGTCCGCAAAAACATTAATTCGTCTCGCGCGATGCCAAACGGCTCTTGGATCCTCGGCCGCTGGGTTATCTACGATCCGCGCAGTGCTGGATTTGGAGGCTACGAATACTGTGGCGTTGCAACTCCAAACGAAGATATCTCAACTCGAGAGCCATCAGGCGAACTACCTCGCTGCTATGAAGAAGAAGGAGTGGTCGTTGGCTAGGTTGGCTTTGGATCAGTGTTTGCAGGGTATTGAGGGTGAGGGCGGTGAAATACCCATCGAGTGGCGGATATGGAGGATCGAACTGGAGCTCGCTAGGGGCAATTGGGAAGCGGCAAGTAACAGTGCAAAGTGAGTTCACCAATGACCGAGTTATCACCCCATTCTAGTGCTGAGGCTGCTACCCACAGTGATGCACTGCGGTTGGCACCCAACTCTCCTGATGTACTGACGACTCGTGGTCTGGTGCTGTTCCTCACTGGAAAACTCCCGCAAGCCCTTCAACATGTCCAATCTGCCCTGAGGCTGGACCCTGGACACGAACCGGCGATGCAATTACGGAAACGCGTCAAGGAGGTCGAAAGGCTCAAAGAAGAAGGCAACAAATCGTTCAAATCCGGCGATCTCAATGATGCCATCGAGAAGTACGCTGATGCTATTCAGGTAAATCATTTTTCGTGTCGCGGCCACGGTGACGCTAACTACACCCCCATCGTAGCGAATTGGGAACAAGGACGAGGAAGCAAAGGGCGGTCAGATACGTGCGATGCTATTGTCGAACAGGGCGACCACGTTAGTGAAGGTACGCGGATTCCTTTGATAACCCTTGGGTTTACAAAACTTAATCCCGCCCTCCGCTAGTTGAACAAACACGATGAGGCGCTGACAGACATCGAGGAATCGATTACCCTCAACCCTGGGAACTTCAAAGCTCTGCGGACGAGGGCACGGATTCACTTGCATCTCGAGAATTTGGAGGGTTCCGTCGCTGACTTCAAAGCTGCACTGGAGCAAGCCAAGTTCGAAGACAGTATCGCCGAAGTGCGGTCTCTCCAGGCAGAACTCAAGAAAGCCGAGGCGGCCCTGAAGAGGAGCAAGACTAAAGATTATTACAAGATTTTGGGCGTACCCAGGGAGTGTACAGAAACGGAGATCAAGAAGGCTTACCGTAAAGAGAGCTTGATCCATCACCCAGACAAGGGCGGCGACGAAGAAAAATTCAAGCTCGTGGCTGAAGCCTTCGCGGTTCTCTCCGACCCTCAACGACGACAGAGATACGATATGGGGGAGGAAGATTCAGAGTACGGGGGCGGCGGTATGGGCGGCATGGACCCTCGAGACTTCTCGGACCTGTTTGCACAGTTTGGAGGTGGGATGCCTCCCGGATTTGGCGGCGGCGGCTTCCACAGCTTCCACAGTCACGGAGGCGGCAGAGGGGGATTCCCCTTCTAGACGACCACGTCGCACCATCTCCCACCTCATTGTTACGCGTAACACCGTACCCGTCTCGTATTGTGACTCCCGTTCGTGTTCATCTGTTACACCTAGCCGCACACCCCACTCCCAATGGTATACATGTTGCATCCTTACGCACGTGTGGAGGCCGCGAATATCATTCCTGGATGTTATTTCGACTTCTTTTACAAAATCGTTTACAAGATCTACTTGTTATACGAAAGCGCCGCAGCAAGGACGCATCAGTGAGACGAGAGCGTAAAGTACGCCTACGAGTCCCAGTCCGTTTTCCAGAGTTTCATGGAGGTAAGCCGGGCCGTGCCTGTTCTCCGGAGGAGCCTCTTGAATCTTGTAGTGTACGTGGGTGACTCGAGGAGACAAAGATCCACCATGACACTCTTCGTACGGCTCAGGATCACAGGCCAGACAAGATGGTACTATGCATTCTGTGGGCATGGGTCCAACATAGTACGAGCACAAGTCCACAAGGTACCAGTGACAAGCTCGCAGGCAACCAGGTGCTGGGGTGGCTACTATATATTGTATGTGGGGAGGAGAAGCAATAGAGGAACATAGAAAGGGTGGTAGGATACTTTCGTTGGGTGAAACAGAGGGAAAGGTGTAAAACAGGATCAAAGGTCAAGAGATACGTCAAATATAGTGGAATTGGGGTGGGAGGCTGTGGTAGCAGCGGTAGGTGTAACCAAGATACTAGAAAGCCTCGCATCTGGCAGAGAGGGTCGGGTGTCGGTGACGGAGATGAGATGTTGGGTGTTTCACAAGCGCGAGTAAGCAATGCCGGGATGAGACAAGCAAGCGCAAGTTACAACGTTCGAACGCCACGTATGCGTGACGCGTCTTTTACAGCCTTCGGTAGCCTGGTTCTGCGTTGTCACGAGAGGCACGAGGAGGATAGTCTCTAGTACCGCCAGCGTTCCTTGGAGGAGGATTACTGCCCGAATAGCCATTACCGCCTGAATATCCAGCGGGAGGACCGCCAGCAGAGTACGGAGGCCCGCCAGTGCCGCCTGGGTATCCGGGATCATAAGCACTAGAAGCAGAGCGAGGAGGGGGACTCTGGGAGCGACGCCTGCATGAGGTGTTAGCATAGGCCTGGACCTTGGAGCATGAACATACCTATAGCGAGGGTTGGGTGGTCCATCGGATGTGTTCGTTCTGGGAGGAGGATAATCATAGGATCTAGGGGACATAGAGCGAGGAGGGTAGTCCCTGGGGAAGAGTTGAGAGAAGGGGTTGCGGCGGAACGAAGGAGAACTTACCGAGGAGGTGGGCGATCAAAGTCATCTCGACCGCGTGCTGGTGGAGGACTACGACGACCGCCGCTGGGGGGAGGGTAAGGTGGGTACCTCTCAGGAGGGGGGCCTCTGCGCTCGTAGATGTCACGGCTAGCGGGCTGACCATAGTTCCTGCCCGGCGGGTAAGGGGCTGGACCGTCAGAATCTGGATAGTACGCCCTCCCGTCGTATCGGGCTGGCGGGGGCCCGCGCATCCGATAGTCATCATAGTCGCGGCGTGGAGGAGGCCCGGGAGGATAGTCCCGGGGAGGGGTCACTGGTCTTCGATAATCTCTAGCGGGCGGCGGTGGCGGGTAGTCATAGTATCTATCGCGCGGAGGGGGATAATTTCGGGAAGAGTCGTCTCTGTACGGAGGGTAGTCCCGCGGCGCTGAGTAGTCCCTGGAGGGCTGGATTCTATCGATCAAGGGGGCGTCGTTGTGGTGACCTCCACGACGCGTGTTTCCTCCGTGGTTAGGGCACTCTCTGTGTTTGGAAGTCAGGGGCACGAAACCTCGAGGATTCTGGGCCGACTAACCTCGCCCAGTGGCCCTGCTGCCCGCACTTGAAGCAGGCACCAGGTTCACCATTGTACTTGGCGGTCCTCCCACCGCCGTGAGAAAGCTCGACTCGAATCTTGTTTCCCATGAAGAATCCTTCGTGGTACTTGGCAACGCTCTCCTCGGCAGCCTCCCTGCTCTCAAATTCAACGAAACCATAGCCAAGCCTATGAACCAGGGTAGCTGAATCAGCGGCAGGTTTGGAGTCCGTTTAACAGACGTACTTTAGTTCAACGTTGAGAATTGTGCCGATTTTACCGAAGCAGCTCTCCAAGTCCTCTTTTCGAGTGTGCTCAGGAAGACCGCCAATGTAGACCTTGTTCGGCTGAAGAGACAAGACGGGAGGCATGAGCACCAGGTTAGAACAGCAGATAGATAGTGGATAGAAGCGAGCAAAGCTGGGGAGATCAAAGGATGGGCCCGAAGGTGGAAAGTGCCCTCTGGTCAGGTGCAAAGCTGAGGGACACGAAGAACGCGAGGCAAGTGTGGAGCTGTGCGCGTGCGTGGACGCGCCACGCGTTTCACTCGTTGGCCAAGACCACACAGTCGACAACAGAGAGGAAGGGGGTATAATGGGGGATAATGGTAGAGTCCAACGATCAGTAAGCAAGTCGAGGGCAAGCAAGCACCTTGATTTGTTTCTCGCCTCGGTAGCCCGCTCCTCTTCCTTCTTCTCCACTTGGTCCATCCTGGTCATGTCCAACGCCGTTCCCAGCGGGATGGTGCGAGTATTCCGCTGAGCCAGGATCTCCTGGTACTCCAAGATGGTCGTCGGCAGATGATCCATTGGGGTGTTCGCCAGGTCCACTAATCGGCTCAGAGCCTGGACCTCCACCGTTCGGACCGCTACCGTCCCACTTGTCTTGGTTAGAGGGTGTCACTGGATCCGCAGCACTAGAGCCCATCGTTCTTTTTCACCACAGTAAAGGGATTGTGGGCGAAGCACAGAAGGTTCGCACTGGTGACAGAGAGAGGGGTCGTGAGAAATTTTCTTCGTGACGCGGACGCACAACAGTTGGATCAGGGTAACCCGGATTTGGCCGGTCGGAGCCACAATATTCGCACTCAGACAGATGGCGGATCCCAGTGGCGAGTCCGTTGGGAGGGTGGTTAATGGATGGTGATTTAAACTAGTTTTATGGTCCAGTATGCGTAAGAACAGTACTGTAACTGTAATCAAGTATCGATGTATGAAATGCGTCAAAAATGTCCATACAACAGAAATAAGAAGGGGTGGTAGGTGATGAAAAGAAATTAGTCCAAGGGTCTCACAGGTGAGATGTGTCCATCAAGCAAGCAAGGTCCAGAGCGCACCAATTGCGCTGATACCCATCACGAGTCCTAGGCTCTGAATCGAGTCCATAATGGAGACGGAACCTCCGCTTCCACCGTTGTTTCCGGTACTCGTTGGCTTTCCCGAAGTCGACGAAGCGGGTCCGGGGACAAAAGTGGCACTTGGGTTGGCAATGCACGACGCAGCAGAGTCTGCTGCGTTCACGGTCAGAGCACCGGAGTTCAGGTGGGCGTTTCCACCAAAATCACATGCGGCAGCGTTCCGGTTCTGCTTCTCGTAGTACAAGCTCATGACATACGACAGCTTCTCACCTACATAGAAACACGGTGTTAGTTCAGCCTTGAGGAGGGTTCAGTTTGAGAATAAACACCCACGGGCATCACAGAAAGAGACGCGGCCGTAAGTTCCGGTCGTGCCGTTGCTAACAATGTCGTTACAGTTTCCACCACTCCCCGAGAGCAATCCACAGGCGGTCCCCAAAAGCTGCCCGTTTATAACGCTGATAGCGGTGGAGTTGGTTCCAGCAGGAGGGCTGAAGGTACAAGACAGTTTAGGCTCCAAACACTTGCAAGCGGGATCGTTAGGAGTAGGCGGGAGGGTAGTCGAGGCGAGGAAAGTCGAGTTCTGGCTGGGGCACGAGGGGTAACTGGAGTCGCTGGTAGAGTCCCTGGAAGGAGAGTTCGGAGGCGTGATTCCCCCATATTGGGACTTCAAGCGAGTGAAATCTTCGGACTTGGTGACGGTGCTTCCATCAATGGTGACCATACCAAACTCTCCTTGGCCACTGCGGGCGGGGAAGTAGGAGAAAGCAATACCTCCACTCCAGGTATTGGTCATGGGGCTTGAGAACAGGGCTGAAACCTCGGTCCAGAGACGGGGAGGAGCAGTGATACATCCATACTCGCTGAAGTAGGCAGCAACACCGTAGCCCGCGAAATCGCCGTTCTTGGCGTTGTAGACACTTGCTGTGGCGTCACCGCACCATTCGCTGTGAAGGCATGAGTGGAAAAGCCCGAATAAGTGTGGGCTGGACACGCACTAGTTGTTCAAACCGAATAGATCAATCGAGGAGTCGCCAGAGCCGTTTCCATTAGGATCACAGGTCAAGTAGTTGGCGAATGGGTCGAGCCACTCGCTGGGCGCGTCCACGGCGGCGTAAGCAACTAGAGCACTGGAACTTTTGGATTTGCTGCAAGTGATGACCAATAAGTGCCCGCAAGAGTAGAGAGGGGACCCCCCACATACAGATAAGCCTTGATATCGCGAGCAGCGGCCTTGACGAACGTAGCAGCGCCGGTACCGTCAGCGGAAATTACGACCTCATTTCCGATATGGTATCCCAACACGTTCTGGTATTTGGAGAAGACGTCAATGGTGTTGATGTAGAGGTCCAAAAGGTTGGTCGTCCACGAGGGGGCGCTTCTGTCTGCAGATCCGCCCTCAGTTCACGGAGTTTACGTCTGTTGGTGAAACACATACCAATGGATCCGTTAACGGGCAGGGAGAGATCAATCCTAAACGCAGCGAAGCCATAAGTGGTTAGCTTGCTCTTAACCTGTGGTATTAGTGATGGAACGAGGCATACATGGTGTAGATTCCGGCTTGTTCAAGGGCGCTCATGCACGAATCATGACTGCGGGTATTGTCCACGCTGTAAACACGGATGACGTTGACTCCGAGGTCTTGCAGAGCTGGGACATCACGAGCACATCCACTGGAGTCGGCCAAGGGGTCAATGAAGGTGGCGGGTTCAAGGAATGGGTTGTTTGGATCATTAGCGGCCTCGCCTGGATGCCGGAGCGAACGGTCAGTCGCAGCCCGCAGAAGTCGGGAACGGACATACCCTGGGGTTGATATGCGACACCCTTAATGTAGAACCGCGAGCCGTCAGGGCTATTTGGAGGGTCATCGTCAGGGGTGACTCGCTGATATAGCGAAGGTAAAATAAAAAAAAAGAACACTCACTTGTAGAGGTAACGACCTTTGCGGGTAACCTGAGGGAGGGCGTGGACGGCCGTCGAAAGTGCTGCGGCTGCGACGAGCAGCGCTTTGAAACGAAACATTACGGGGGAGCAAAAAGGTGGTATCCGAAGTAGATGGAGGAGGTAAGTAAAGAAAGAGTGTGGTGATGGACAAGAGCACAAGGGGGAAGGAAGACTGCGGGGGTGCCACCGTTGATGATCCGATTTTATTCACGAGAAAGGCTCGGTTGGAGCTCGGTGAGGTCGGGTGTCAGCGGGGTTTGGATTCAGAACGGCATGTTCTCTTTCTGTCTACTGCCCAAGGGCGATTACAAAAAGTATTCGTGGAATCGTAAGTAAATATATAAAAATTCGTTTGCTTTCGTCCATTCATGGCTTGCATGAAGTAAGACGACCAGCGGGGGCCGTCACCCTCGGAACGTGCAGCAACTAAGCCAGAAACGGATCAGGGCCCGGGAAACGTAAGAATCAGATGGTTGAGTGGGACAGACCTGATCATGTAGGGAATAATGCTCGTCACCAGGCAGCCGAATGCCGCCCAGGAAAGGTATAACCCAATGCCAGTGGAAACCTCTATGCCGAGAGGAACCTGGGCGGGTCGAACTATCCACGTATTGACATCCCCCGCCCTCTTGATGAGGGCTGTCCAAAGGGCTGAACCAGCGAGAACGAATATGCTGGCTACAATGGCGGACGAAGTGGACACGAAGAACGCCCACGTGTGTTTGATCACTCCGCTGGGTGGAAAGAAGAAAAAAAGGTAAGCGAGTCAAGACTTGAGATTAGTTGGTGGGATCACACTAACGTGGCGAGGGATATGGTTGCCAGGATGGAACCGAGCAACAAAAGGTAGTACGCGGAGCGAGAACTCCTTCCCAGCGATGTGGAATCGGCAAAGGTGGCATTATGGATGATGGCATCGGTATAACCGCTGTAATTGGAGAGCATGTCACTGGTGATCACCGTGTACGGCTGGAATTGGTATGCAGCGGTCGAGTTGGAACACAACCCAGCGGTGGCATTGACGTAGGCGCAGTGTGAGTAGAGTCCGAACTTGTAGAGTTGTCGCAGGCCGGCGCGAACATCGAGTGGAGCTGAAGCATTATTGGTGTAGAGTCCGAGGATTGGGTCGGAGAACGCAGAAAACAGGGCATCTCTGCGGGTAGGATGAGACGGAAATGGACCACGTTTATAACGCTGACTGACCCATAACCCGAGACATTCACTTTTGCCTAGGCGCACTCGTTAGTGATCGTCGGAGGAGGGTGAAGAGGTATCTACCATATAGATTGACCGGGGCGTCGAGGACGTGTTAATTTGCCCGACCTATAATCAAGGTTCTAGCACGCCGCTTACCAGGTAGAGAGATAAAAGGGACGTACGTGGACGAAAATGAGCAGCAAGACTGCAACAAACCTGGGCCATGGGGGAGGATGAGTGATCGGGACGCAATGTTGAACATCTCGGTCCGCACGTTAGGAAAGACGCGGTGCCGATGCAGACCTCGCCTCGCATAGTTGGGGGGATATTTGCAGTCGGGTATTAGGGAAGCGTGAAAACGTGTGAGAAGAAGAGGACGGGGGTGCCTCGGGCGCAAGACGGGGATTTATAAGACTAATGACCTCTCTCTGTTATAAAAACACGACACACACGCGAGGCACTTTCCTAATCAGGTCGCCCTCATCTCTCAGCCACCCTCTGCCGAGAACAATGAGCGACTCCAAGCTGCCGTCCAGCCAGACGGCCGGGAATCCAATGGGCCAGTCAATCCACCTCAATCCTGCCCACATTGCCCCGCCAATCCCAGACACCTCGCCCCAGGCCCTTGGTCTCGACGACGAAGGCGATAAGTCTCTCGAGACCTCAACCTCTGGTCTCCGTCGCGTCGTAGAGAAGACGGTAGACAAACTCGGAAGGAGTCGCTCACTTAACAACAAGTCCCCGTCCAAGAGGATCTTCAGTCTCGGTCGTAACAGAGGAAAGGAGCCTGTTCCTTCAGGTGCGATCCTATTACCCTCACCCTTACTCAATCCAACACTCAGTCGATTGCAGACAACGTAGAGGCATTGGCCTTGCCCCGGAACCGTGATTCACCCGATGACAGTACTTTTTTCGACCCGTACTCTCCTGTTACTGCAATCCGCCCGTCGCTGAGCTCGTTCCCTCTGAATGGATCTGTGAGTCCGTTACCCTAATCACACGGAGGGGGCTAATCTCCACCTTAGATGCGCCTTGGCACCCAAACTTTAATCCAAGCGTTGACCGCAATTCCATGGACAGATGATCCTGAAAATGAGGATGAACATGCGAGTCAGGATAATGATGCCCGCCTCTCCGAAGATGAAGACGATGACAAATTCGGTACTGTTCCCTCCTCCGCGGAACATTCCTCCGGTTTGGCTAACGGAATGAAACCCGTTATATACCCATAGACCACCACATGGCGTCCTCAATCCATGCTATCCACAGACCTGTCGCTCGCTCCCAACGAAGAGAACGCGCGGGCAAGGACAAGAACAAGATGGCCCGGGATATCTTCATATCCGACACGGAGGAGGAGGAGAGACAGTATCCCACCATTCTGTCTGAGGAAGAGGACGATTTCGACCCTCCGACGATCCCAACTCATTTACCCACTTCTCTCAAGCCCACCCCATCTACCCCGGCATCTCGTAGGCTAAACAGGCGGTTTAGCACAACCGGAAGTATGGCGACGATCCGCGTAAAACGCAGAGCACAACTTGCTGATAAGTTGCGCGATATCTTTGAGCTGGACGGCATCCGCCAGGTCGTCGCCGGTGAGCACCGCCCGCCCGCCCCCCACTCCCGCGTCTTACTAACTGCGTTTCACTCAGAAATCCCGTGCTGGCTGCTGCGATCAGTGTGTACGTGGTTCCATTCGTCCGCCCCAACTCGGCTAAAGCCATCAAAGTGCTCCAGGGCTACCTGTATCTGACAGACACATACCTCTGCTTCTTTGCCCACATGCCGTCCAGAGAGGTGCGCGGGTCCGCATCTCCCGCGAGGCGTTTCACGCTAACTCGCACTAGGACCAAATCCTCAAATCCGGATGGATGAGCAAAAAGGCAGCCAGGACGAGACGGTGGGTAAGACACTGGTTCGTCCTGAAGAATGACGTGCTTTCCTGGTACCCCTCGTCGTCTGTCCGTGCCGTTACTCCTCCACAGACGAAAGTACTGAGATATCTTGTGCTCCATATGCAGGATCCGTATTTTCCACACGGGGTGGTTGACCTTCGGTATACCATCTCATGTGAAACCGTCGACTCCAAGAGTTTCAGGTTACGCACGAGCCAGAAGTCGGTCAGACTCAGCACTGATTCGACCGTGAACCGAGACGAGTGGATTAAGGCGATTCGAAAGGTCGCATTCAAAGCTCAGAATCAGGGTGATTCGGTGAAGGTGTGTCCCTTTCGAGATGACGTTTGTTTTGTGACTAAGTCGAGTAGATCGCGATTCCATACTCCGCTGTGATGGACATCGAGAAATCATCTGCCCTGGATTTTAGCGAAACGATCGAGGTCAAGGTGGTGGACAAGAGCGAGAACTTCTCAACCGTGGACTCTTACTTCTTTGCATATTTCCAAGAGCTGGATGCAGCATTGGAGCAGATTCGGGATACGGTCCGGACATATCGCTCATCTTCGGAAAGCCTGCCAGAAGCCACCGTGATCGACACAACTGGGGCAAAGGCGATCGCAGCCTTCCCACCCATATCTCAAGCCCAAGATGAAACACCCCGCCCTGCTAGCATTGGGTTCAGACTTTCCTCGCTATGGAGACCCTTCTCCGAAACCACTTCCCCTGGTAGACCGACTCCTCCCACTTTGGAGGTAGATACGAGTGACGACTTTACGCACGTGACGAAACGCAGGACGAGCTTTATTCCCATCACGGCTTCCCCAGAACGCATGACCCCTGCTTCCCCGCCCAGCAGGGGCTCCGGCGATTGCCTTGCTTCCGAGGATCATTCAGAACAGCCCACCCCAATCGCCACGACAGTCTCTGAGCATACTTACCCACCCTCCACCTCCGTTGACTCGAGCTCATCCGGATCCAACCTCTCGTCATGGGGCCGGCCGTCCTGGCTTCGTATCCCATCACGAAGGCCATTCTCAATCCAGAGTGGAAACTCTACTGTGGTTGCGGAGCACCCCCCACCAAATCCCGTGTCCTCGCTGAGCTCTGGCGGGATCGCGGATGCATTAACATCGGCACTGTCCAGTGCGGGGAGCAAACTGATGCCCGACTTGGGCTTCAGCGTGTTAGACATACCGGACGGGCAGATCGAACAGGAGGTGCAAGACAAGTTTAGGCAAGCCTTCGCGTTCGATGAGAATGAGAAGGTTCTGGGGTGTAAGTTTGACCCGATGCTTCCCTTTTGATTAGAGGCTCACTGGACCTACGCAGATTTCCCTGGCCATCTGTTGAGGTTGTTCCCGATATCCGGACGACTGTACGTTTCGGAGAATTACTTCTGTTTCAAGTCGAGCGGTGCCTTGGCCTTGCGGACAAAGGTACTCCTGTTTGCGCCTTCAAACATGGGCAAGAGCTAACACACCATCCCAGATGATCCTCCCAATTCGAGACGTTCTGTCTACAGAGAAGTCACGGGCATTCTATTTCAACGGTTATGGATTGGTGGTCATAATTCGTGGCTATGAGGAGCTGTTCTTCGATTTCCCAACGGATGAAAGGCGGAGTAGTTTTGTCAGGCTTCTCGAAACCCAAGCCGAACACGTTCGTAAACGCCCCACCCCGGAGGGTTCCCAGCCAACCCAAGCCAAACTTGACGCCCTTTTCCTCGAGGATGTCGATTCGCGGATATCCCCAACGGATGATTCTAGCGAGGACGAGACGGGTCTTGCGGACGATCATACCGTTGCATCCCACATGTTCCAATCCACGAGTTCAACTTTCTTGACCTTCAAACCTTCCAAACCGATGCATATCACCTGCCTGACCATCGGCTCGAGAGGAGACGTGCAACCCTACATTGCGTTGGCTAAGGGACTCATCGCAGATGGACATAAAGTGAGGATCGCAACGCATGGGGAGTTCAAGGAATGGATCGAATCGGTAAGGTTAACTTCACCAGGTACCCGTTTCATGGGCTGACGCGATACAATAGCACGGGATCGAGTTTGGTTACGTCGGCGGGGACCCTGCAGAGCTGATGAGGATCTGTGTGGAAAACGGCATGTTCACGGTTTCGTTCTTGAGGGAAGGTGTCACTAAGGTGGGTTACCGCGATATCTTGTCCCCCTTCCCTCGCGGTATTAAATCCACGTGTCCACAAAGTTCCGCAGCTGGATCGATGACCTACTCAAGACGTCTTGGGAAGCATGTCAAGGCACAGACTTATTAATCGAGAGCCCAAGTGCCATGGGAGGCGTTCACATCGCTGATGCTTTAGAAATTCCGTATTTCCGCGCGTTCACTATGACTTGGACGAGAACGAGGGCATACCCCCACGCCTTTGGCGTCCCGGAGCGCAAGGTACGTGCTCTCAAGGTCAACGACCAGCAAATTGTATTGAGCGGCATCTTTCACCTTTCGCAGATGGGAGGAAATTACAACTATCTCGTAAGGACTCCACCCGTTTTTACGTCATCCGGTTGGGTGAGACTCATGATTTCGTAGTCCTATGTGCTCTTCGACCAGGTCTTCTGGAGGGGCATCGCTGGCCAGGTCAACAGATGGCGGCGTTCTGTTTTGGGACTCCCAAGCACGAGCCTAGATAAGATGGACCCCAACAAGGTCCCATTCCTGTACAACTTCAGTCCCATACTCGTCCCCACTCCCTTAGATTGGCCGGAGTGGATCCGGGTGACGGGTTCGCCATTGTTTCTCCCGCCCATCAACTGCGTTCTAACTCTTGTGTTCGCTAGGCTATTGGTTCTTAGACGATGCAGACGTCAGCGCTAAGAAATGGACCCCGCCTCCGGAACTACTCAAGTTCATCGATACCGCTCAGGCAGCAAACAAGAAGATTGTATACATTGGTTTCGGGTCTATTGTCGTCTCCGACCCGAAGTCCATGACCCGATGTGTCATTGATGCCATCGTTCAGAGTGGTGTGTACGCGATCCTGTCAAAGGGCTGGTCCGACAGACTGCAAGTCAAGAGTGCCGGAGAGGTTGCCGAACCTGAGGTCCCTTTACCAAAGGAGATATTCCCGATCTCCTCTATTCCCCACGATTGGCTATTCAAGAGGGTCGACGCGGCGTGCCACCATGGCGGCGCAGGTACCACGGGAGCTAGCGTGCGAGGTAACTCATTATTTTCGGGGGTTGTGGTGCACGCTCTTACCGTTTTACGCAGCCGGTATACCCACCATCATCAAACCCTTCTTCGGTGATCAGCACTTCTGGGCAGACCGTGTAGAAGCGTTAGGAATCGGATCGGCCGTTCGGAAGTTGACGGTGCAGAACCTTTCCGATGCTTTGGTAGCCGCCACCACCGACCAGAAACAGATTCAGCGCGCTGCCCGGGTTGGTGAACAAGTGCGAACGGTGAGTCGATCATTATCTTCTGACGTGGGTAACGCTAATCCACCGGCACCTATAGGAGAACGGTGTCCGGAACGCTATCGAATCCATCTACCGCGACATGGAATACGCTCGCTCATTGACTCTCAAACGACGCGTGGGTCCCATCCCCAACAACAAGAGCGGGGACGACGATGGGGAGGTCGAGAAGTTGCAATGTGGCATCCGGCGACTTTCGCTCTCGCTCGCCCGGGGCCAGGAACGACCTCTCACAGGATCATCTGACAGCTCGGCGGCTGGTGCGGTCAGCGAGGATTGGAGTGTCATCTCCGACCCTGAGGATGCTGTCAACCGGTCTCCCTCCGACAAGAAACGACACGGAAGACGCAAGAGCCTGAGCAGCGTCATGTTATCTGCCCTCCCAGACTCTCTGGCTCACCTATCCACATCCCCGCCCAGATAGATTATATCCCTTACTTACGAGATTTCAGGCTTTGCTTGACGACCCCCACTCCAGCTATGTAGCATATAGACTTGTGATTGTTTCTTTAATCGGCCTACTTCTGTGTTTATGTTTTGTACTTAGAGAACAGCATTGCATTGAGCGACTCGATGACTGCTCGTAAGGTTCGATGGAACCGTACGGCACAGACGAAGAGACCCCAACCGCTCTGTCAGATCGCGGACGGCGCGAAACTCGGGGATTTGCACCATTCCGGGTGGGATGCTTCCATTCCTACTGATTGCAACCCAGTATTCTTGAACCGGATCCTAACTGTGTGCACTTCCACGCCTCTACCGACGTTCACGGCGAAGGGGATCTGCATGGTATATCAAACACAATCGTTGGTTTTTTGTTCACGCTAGCTCCGATCTACCATCCACTCGGATGGTCCACTCGCTGGAAAGGAATCTCTGTTACCATTGCTTACTCGTACTGGAAAACGAGCTCAGTCGAACCCGGATCACGAACACTGAGAAATGTAGACGAGGTCCCAGTGACCAAGAAACAAAGGGAGGACTTCTGTTTCCGCCAAGCGGACGTCGGCCACAGTTCCCCGTCGGTAAATGGAACTATTTCCAACTCTCCGGGATTCACTGCGAACCTTTCGCCGGATCTTGAGTCTCTCCGTCTTTCATTGCAATTGACCGCCCACTTCCGATGACGCGACTTCAGGATGGATTCACCCTCGTTCTCTTCTGAGGTGGGGAAGGTCCCCGTTCGCCATTTTCTCCGGGATCTGACCTCACACCCGGTGCGATCATGAGCTTGAGCCTTGGGGTGGCGGCGAAGGAGCTCCATGGCAAGTACCGACATCCCAGCAATCCTCCCCACCAGTATGCGGACAATTCTCGTTCACCGGTCACCTCTCACCTCTTGGCTCCCTTGTTCTCTTCGTCACTACTGCCCACTCCAATTGCCCATGTCTGTATCCCAAGGTTCGAGGAGAATGTGGCAGATACTGGGTGCATTCTTTTAGGAGACGGCGATTCCAAGGTGTGCCTGGGGACAAAACGGACACATTTTATTCCTTATCCCATGTCTCCACTATTCACTGTGTTTCTGACACATCTCTCTTCGCCTCAATGGGCCGTAATGTGAATGGATTGATTCGTGCCATTTGACTACATGCTCTCCACACGGTTACATAGAAATGTGGCTGCACTTTCAAGCGTGAACTTGGATCGAGCCTGAAACTTAGGAATGCGAGATCTTCCCTCCGTATTTCCTCGGTGTGGGAACTAAGGGATAATATTTGAGGTGGTGCTGGTGCGTAATTAGTGTAGATTTTAACAGTGGGAGACAACAAAGGGACAGAGGAGAGTAGGTTCGAACACACCTCGGGACCAGAAGGCCTGCAAGATGTCGTTGCCAATACGTACAATTACAATAAGGGCTGTTGCAGCCAAACGTCCGACATTCTACACTCCGTTCACCCTAGGTTTCAACACACGGTCAACCCCTGGTGATGAATCATCATGGACCCTCTTCCCCAACACAGAATCCCCCTCCCGAGCCCGCTGGCTTTGCCCCCCTTCAAATTCTACCGCGTCAAACCACTCCACCTCCTCCAACCTCCGCATCACAACTGGGGGCTTGACATCCAAACCGCGAGATCTCTCTGCCAGGGCTTTCAGGCACACCCTCAACTTCTGGAAGATGAGTAGCATCCCAGAGGCATCGAAACTCTCCTCGAAGGACCGATAGGCACAAACGAGTATGTTCCTCATCTTCACTAGAACTTGGCCAAGGGGTTGGAGTGCTGCCGGTAGTAACTTGCAAACTTCGACAATCTCGCCTGTCACGAACATTAGAGATCGGTCCTCGTACACTTCATAGCGCAGTCTTTCCAGGACTCCATCATCCTCCGTACCCAGTTTGCAGCAAAAGACAAACCATACCGCAACCCACCAGACGGATTCGTAGTCATGAAGGTGATTGCGAAGGAAGATCCGCCGGGGAGGTCTGGGAGCATCATAGTAGTCATTGGGTGACCCGGCCACTTGCTCACCATCCCCCCCCTTCGTCCAGTCGTCTTGAATCAGATCATCCATAATTTCCAGATCTCCCAGATCCTCGGCCACGACCGGCGGAAGGAACAGGTATCTCCCCCCCTTGACCTCAACAGCCATGAACCTCCATGAACCCTGACCGGGATCAGCATAACTCATGAAACATCAATGGTGAACCTACCATGGGGAGGTCTCTTACAACATGTGAGGATGTACCGTCTTTTCTCGTCAGTCGCTCCAATTGGTTTACCGCCCGCTGTTGCGCCAGTTCCAGGTCAGATAACTTTGCCACCGTCCCTACCACGATGATGTTTCCTGGTGTAAAATCGCCATGCACCCACCCCGCCTGGTGTAGGTAGTATAGTGCTAGGCCCGTAACATAAGCAAGCCTGCAAATCCACTAAAGCTTACCACATACCATCCGCCGCCCGACCGATGTGCGCGAACACATCCGCGAACGAGGTTACGTCGAAGAGGGGTGTCCCCTTCTCCTCGTAAACCACCTGATGCCGACACCGTGGGTGTGGAGTATTTGCTGGGACTTGTTCCCTTCGGGTCCGTTGACCGGCGACGTAGATTGGTTTCGGGAGATTGGTGGTAGGAGCGGGAAGGTGAGGGTCAGAACGATTTCTCGGCACGGAGGTCGTGGATTTGAGGATCTCCCAGAGATTGTTGAGTGCTCCAGATGTGACTGTTTTCTGATGCCCGCAAATATCGATGAAGTATCTGCGAAAAATATTGTCGTCCATGTCGTTCTTGATTCCCGTTATGATGTCACACTCCAAGTGCACTCCGGGATAGTCGTCGATCCAGCAGTCCTTGATGATATACACCCGTTTCGTCGTTCGGTCCTTCGCTTCAAACACCCGTGTCCCCCGACCAATCGCTGTCCTGGCGCCAATGTCGTAGAGGAGTTTTAAAGTGTCGTATTTCCTCCCTTGGATGTCAAACCGATGGCGGAGGTTGGTTTTGCCGATCGTCTCGATGTTCGCTTCGATACCAAGGTCCTCCTTTGATGATGTGGCGAGGAGGATGAAGAACTTGAGGAGTGATTCAGGGTGCTGGGGAACATTAGATACGCTGACGCCCAAAGCACGAAGCCCGGACCAACCTCATTCCAATCGAAAGGGGCGAAAGCGAAGGACGCCGCCCGGCACAAAAGCCAGATACTGAACGTGGTGCCGTATACCCTGACCCCAAAAGAGAAGGCTCGACGGGGGTCACTTCTCATGATGTGAGCAGCAGTCTGAGGCGCCTTGGCGTCATCCTGTGAGGGATGAGGATCGATCCAGTAAGCGATCGATTCAGGATCACTTACATCGGTGGTATCGTCGCCCAATGTGTACTCGAAGGGACAGACTAAATCTCTCCATCTGAACTTTCCTGGCGTCGGAGGGGTCCCGGGGGCCATTTGGAGAAAGGCATCCGGGTAACATCCAGCGATCCTAGTGGATCCTGGCTCAAGGGAGCCGACGCAAACCATCTTCTCGACACGGGTCGTACACTCACTGCCCAGAAGGAACCTCACCACGTCGAAGAGGCGTGAAAAGAACACGAGAGGTTCGGCTCCGCTGACTCTATCCCATTTCCCCTCTCCGGAAAGCCAGTGTGTTTTGATGAGGTGCAGCTTGACCTTCTGTAGGAGGTGATCCTCCAGCGAGTAGGCGTCCCACAAATCACTGGTACGGAGGTATATCGGATGGATGTCCTCGCAAAGCATATGGAGGGGTTTGATAGACCAGCGGTTTGAAAGATCTTTGCGATGTTGGTAGACGTCACTGGAAAGGAGGGAGTTTCGTTGGATTGGCGCTGACTGCCAAATTTGAACCCGCTTTTCCCACCCCTCTGGAATCGTAGTTGATCCACGTTGTCGGCAAAGACGAGAGGGGTTACAGTTGCCTATTTTATGGTAACGAGAGTGTGCGGCACGTTAGGAAGGCCTACCCTCCAGCCAACCCGCTTGCTAAGGGTTTCAATCTCACCGCTGGAACCGTCGACGTGACGATCCCCAGAGACACTCCCAGGATCTGATTACTCGTCTGTACGTGCCACTCTCCTCTTCTCCTGTGCGAGATATGTTCCACCATTTACTCATTCGCCTATCCCTCCATTCACAGTGATGGTGATTTTGGAAACAAGAGCCCGAAGTTCGAGATCCAAGTGTAACCACCCGATAAACCGCTGCGCAGCGGACCTCAACCCTCGCTCGCACCGCCTCATACGCAGCCCCGCATTCGATGACACTCGGACGTTCTCACCCGCATTGACATCCCGGACTTGAATCTTCCTTCCATTTTGTCGCCAAATAACGCACAACCCAGCAACACCGCACGGACCTCTTTGTTTGTACTGTCACAATGTAACCCACACGAGGACTTCTTCGCTCTTGATCACTCGTTTTCGGTTTTCGAACCGCTTTTACAGGCGTGTCATCGCGTCGTGCGAATCCGTACTTACCTTTGCCGGAGAAATGCAGAGTCAGTTTCCATAAGTTCAGAAATACTTAGAAGGGTGAGGTTACAATACGAGGGTTTCAAACGCCCTAGCGTCGAAATATCGGTATTCGAGTAAAATTGGACCGAGTACTTTGTTCCTCTTACTGAGTGGACCGAATTCCAGCGGTTGTCGTTTCGATAGACCGCTTCCCATAGAATGGGCCCAACCCGTCGCCCACCTTTTGATAGCACTAGCTGGCCACTCGCGAACTTGCCGGGCATTGTACATTAGTATCTGTGAACCAACTAAAGATCTTCATTTCCCAATCACGGCGTAGGCCCTCCCACTCGTCCAGATCATCGTCCTCGTCGATAACATCGACGACATATCGGGCGATTCATCGAAGGGTGATCGATGTGATGTGTGGGGGATGTTATGACCGCAGAAGTCGGAACGGGATCAGGACAGTCCAGGGAGAGGCCCTCCTTTTTTTACCCGAGCCTCAGGGAGAAGTTTGCACGAGAGCTCCCTCGAGCGCCCGAGGGAACTACTTATTTATAGTCCGTAGCTGAGTGTTGTATCGCCATATCCATTCGATGGTTTATCGGTCAGTTTCCCGTCATTGTCCTCCTTGATTCCTCTTCTGGAACTTCTCGAATTTCCCCAGTTCTCGTTCACAAGCTTGACATCCCTCCATACCAGAACCGTGTACTTTAGAGGAACGAGATGAATGAACGATGATACCCCGGTGTCAGGATTCGACCCGAGATGCCACAGTGGCCGATTGGACCTTCAACTTCGAAAATCGCGTTGTGCGAAGTAAAATTATTAGCAGGACATTATATTTCACATATGTATCTAGGACAATCTGTCTACTAAAAAAAAAATAGAATCCATGCGCTCCCCACCACGAGGGGAGCGAAAGCGCCAACTTCAAGTTCTGGCAGGCCGCCATGTAACCCCCTTCACACATGTAGACAGTCCCGGGCTCTGCCACTCGCCGGTCCTACGCCTTATTTGGCTGCCGTGCCCGCGCTGTTCTAACGCGTCCCCCAGAAATGGGTTTTCTACTTCCAAATATACTCACATGCATCGAGATTCACATCATGCCCCCCGCTTTCCGACACCCCAAGAGAACAAACAATTCAAGAAGACCTTCCAAATTTGGGGCACCGTCCGTGGTACGAACTCACAAGACGGTTACGGCTATTTGTATTTCAATAAACCGCCTCCTGCACCAGTTTCAGCCCATCCAATCTTCGGCCTGTCAGGCCCCATCAATCATCGCGGTTCATGGTAGGGTGTACCCTTGGTTTTCGCGAGTGATTTGAGAGCGGGAAAAGCAAGTTATAGCACGAGGACCTGGTGGTTATGGCATCATGCCGAAGTGTAGAGCTCCAATGTCGCCTGGCACACCACCGCCAGTTCTCATACAGCGCGTTTCATTCCGATAGACCGATACTATAAAATGACGGCACATGTAAATTGCTCACTCTTTTGTCAATAATCCATCCACATCGTCGTTTCTTGGGCAGAAAATTGCATACGCACGCAGCGTAGCATCTCAGACTCACGCTCGATTTTCTTCGTGATTTGAAGGGACGTTTTGCATTATCGAGACACGCGCAAAGACAGGGTGCGATTTGCCACAACATGTTAAATCTACGGTCACATCAGTCATGAGCGGTGGTCCCTTATAGATGAACACACACACGAGCGGTGGTCCCTCCCCACCACTCAGCGGCGTTTAAAATGGCCAGGCAGCATCGTCACAAAGTTGGTGCAGGAGAGCTTCGTTTCCATCGCACCGCCCGCTACATTCATTTTCATGCAGTGCTGTTTCGGAATGGGTGAAAGACCTACGCGTGAAAAATCCACTGAGACCCTGTCTAGGCCATGTTGAAAATGAAAAACTGTTGCTACTAACCTCCCGCGGTGCTGTCACGCCAGATGACATCTCAAAAGCTCGTCTTGGAATGGCCATGGCACCTCACACATTTGAGTTTTGGCCCCGAAAAACCCTTCAGGGCGTAGTTACGTATGATAAGTCGCCGCTGTATCCGGCTCAGATTTTTAAGGATTGCGTGTCGAGTTTAACATGTGACGGCACGTCCACATGTGGCGTCATTTGATAGTACTATCGATCACGTAGTGATCGTGTTCCGACCAGAGGGGGCACGAACACTCGTAGCTCACACAACACTTGTCCTAGACCATCGAAAATATTCACCAATGTACTAGCACATGTACACATGCGATATGTACACTTTGGTTAATTTTCTCTCCTGTACTTGAGGATACCGGAGCCAAAAGACCCCAAAATCAGCCCATCCCAACACATAATCTAGCCGGATTAATTCAATACTTATCCGGGACACTCAGTTCTTTGGATATAATTAGTATAGCATACATCGCGTTGGAAAATTAGTTCTCCGCCGGGTTTTGTGCAAATGGAGGCAGAGTATCTGTAGCAAGGGACGAGGCAGTTTGAGCGTGACGATCAGCCACAAGCGCATCCTTTTTAGGAAGGAGCATTTGGACTCCGCCAGCGAACCTTGGTGGGGGGATGGCGGAGTTTGAACGCGGCCCAGGTTGATCCGTGTGACCGGACGTTACACCCCCAGCCAAGATTCGTCACGTTGGGGGCACGAACACTCGTTTTGACTTTGACAGTAAATAACTACCCCCCTCCAGCTCCAATCATTACCTGGATTTTACCGAAGGTAGTTTGGGGTATTATCTCTGTTTCCACAAAGCCTCGAGGGATAAATTTGAGTATACGATCCATGATAATTCATCTACCATCGTGCCCTGTTCCTAAGCACGATCACTACGTGATCGATAGTACAGCCCCAAAATGTTGTCTACTTTTTGATCGCATTGGGGTTCGGCACCCCGGCATCCGCCGAGTCCCAGCAGACTGGTAACCTTGGTTGTTCATCTGCCCTCCGGTCGGTTGGAACTTTGCCAACCCGCAGTTCATGGCGGGGGGCGTGTCGTGGATTTTGCAAGCGACCCGAGTGCAGGAAAGCCTGTTTTCGAGGGGATTCGTCGACCTTGGCTCGGCACCATACTGGGATGCGGACAGATGCCGAGCTCCAATGTTCTCCGGGGTAGTGGCACACGACGGTCGGTGTTCATGTCAACCTCAGCGGGTCAGAAACTGGGATCTCCCTCCGGTTCTTCCGTTAGTAGGGTCGTCGGCAACCCACAATGCATGGGGGGGACATATCGTTGCCTTCCGTGGGTTGGGACGGGGCAGGGGGCAGGTTGTGCGCAGGGCCCTGGCTCCGGTACCGCGCGTCATGCCGGGGTGCCGAGTCCCAATGCGATCAAAAAGTAAACAACATTTTGGGGCTGTATCCTATACAGAACGGTCTATCAAAATAAAGCGCGCTGTAAACGACGAATTCTGTACAGAGGCAGTCTATCGAAACGCAAATAGCTTTGAGCTGTAAATGATGGATGAGGATTCCCACGATCGCAACACCTTGGGGCGCCTGAGGCCTGGGGCTGATCGAGATCAATCGGGGATTTCCCCGTATCCGGACCGCCGCGAAGGTGAAGGTGGTTGGGTTTGTGTTTTCAACCATACTACACGTGACATTGGTTGGTCGACGACTGGGGGAGAGGGGACGTTGAAGTTCGGTGCACGGCACACCGGACTCGCCGTCCTCCCTCTCGTAGCAAAAGGTTACGCCTCATCTCCCCCCCTGCGATCTCCCTTCTCTGGGAATGTCCGCCAAAGACTCTGGCGTAGAGGACCTCGCCGCCGTCCAACAACGTGACCTTGGCACTGGGGTGTGCGGACTTCGACTCGATACAACAACTTTTCGGACCGCGGGCCTAGTCCAGGCTCGGCGGATGCTCATTGAGAGCGTACCCTACGTAATTAATCTCCCCATCAGCAGGTTATGGGACTCGTATTCGCCGGGAACGCACTTAACGGAAGTTAAGGCGCACCTCGTCGAGAGAGGCATCCTCTCCGAAGAAGGGGACTGGGTTAATGTCGATCGGGAAGATTTCGATAGCCGCGGTTCGGGTCGCAGGGAAGACAAAGTTTTTGAATTCTTCTCAGATCTCTTCAATGTGGTACTGGAATATCTTAAACAAAGAGGAGCTGTGACCGCTGTCCAAACGATGGTCAACGCCGGCTTCGTTGGACCTGAATCCACCAGGATCAGCACCAATAGGCCGGACGCCTACGTTCAAGTGACCTCTCCAACGGGTGGCGGACTCATATGGAGGAAGGTGGTCTCTCCCTTCGAGTATAAATTTGGGGATGGTGACCGCAACGACGTAGGTGAAACCGAATTGATCGCTCGGTGGTTCGGTTCTAATCCTTTACAGAACGATACCAAGCTGTTTTGGAGCCTTTATCATACGATGCGAAGTGACCCCCGTCGCAACTTCGCCCTTGGGGTCACAATCCTCGGCACTACGTTCCGTGTTTGGCTGTTATGTCGGGCAGCGCCTTTCACGTTCACCCCTTTCAACTGGTTCGAGGTCGGTCCTGTTTTTGTGCTCTGGGTACCGACGTGTTTAACGTCTCCCAGAGGCCCGACTCGCTCCTCAAGGTCATCATCCTCCTTGTAAAATCCTCCAGGGAAGACCTTGGCTTCTGCACGAACATCAAGAGCAATGGAGGCAGGACAGATTTTGATGTGGACTATACCATCGGCATCAGCAAATCGTGGAAAGTCTGTTATAGCCTTGCAGCACCTGGTGATCAAGCCGCTTCCCTTACAAGGGCTTGGAACGAATTATATGGGCTTATAAGTCACTTTTGACGCCCAGGATTATAACTATTATAACGCGTTATAATTGAATATATGGGTCTACCACTTTCGTAGACCATGATATTACAGTATACGATTTTCCACGATTTGCTGATGGGGGGGCGGGTTTATCGCACATCTAAGCTACTATCCGACGTCGATGCTGGCGAGGTGACCGGTCAGGGGACGTGGATGTTCGAGGCAACAGACCGACGGGAGAGGAGTTCACACATCATCAAGGACTGCTGGGTCGAAGACCGCGCCGGAAAGCAGCCGGAACACGACATCACAGAAAAAGTCAAGAACGACATGGGTGGCGAGAAATTTCACGAATACTTCGTCGACGTTCGTGGGCATCACAGAGCGGTCACATCTGGGACATTAGACCATCTCTCCAAGATCCTCGAAACCGGTACCTTCGCACCAGGGGATGACTTTGAACCTCGACTCCTTGCCCCGGCCACCGACACCAAAAAAGAGATCTACGACAGCGCAGCAAAGGATCATATCGCTAATCAAGATAATCGTCTTCGCCAAACTCCAACGGAACTGCCCCCCACGAACCCGCCACATCCCCGGTTTCGTTACCAGGTGGTTTACTGCGAGACAGGGATACCCCTCTCTAATGTTACCTCTTTCACGGATGTGTTCACATCCATCGGTCGAGCGGCGGATGGTATGTGACAAAATTCAGTGGATTTACAGTCCCCCTTACAGTGCAATTTTGATTTCAGCGCTGTGCTGGCTACACAATGCAAAATGGCTGTATAGGAACTTTGCCCCGGAAAACATCATAGTCGTTGGGGGTGTGGCGAAGCTCTCTGGCCTTGAGCACGCAAAGAAGCGGGCAACAAGTGACTTAGAAGGACTGACAAGGCCGGACAACGTGTCTTTGTCTACTGAGAGGAACATCCGTATGGTAAATCCGTCTTGGTGATTGCTACAGACCAAGTAAACTGATCTCAATTCAGACTTCATTGCAGTTCGTGGCCACTGAGGTTGTGGCGGGAAAATATCTGTTCCTTCCGCCAGTCGAGGCCGAGGATCTGGGAGATTCGGAGGCTGAGGGTGGTTTGGTTCAAGATGACTGGACAACTGGACAGGATGGCAAGCAAGGAGCTGGATCACGCTATGACGACTATGATACCCCCAAACCTCCCAAACGGATCTTCGTTCACAATCACCTCCATGATTACGAATCCGTCTGGTGGGTTGCGGTCTGGTTCATCTGTCGGTGGAAACCGGGTGATGAAGATATGGAAAGAGTACGCTACGAAGTGTACAAGGACCGCCGCGAAACATTTGTGTTTGGGGAGATTGAAGAGGCTTTGGAATTGTTACCGCCGGTACTTCAACCCCTTGGCAAGATCCTGGTCAGAATGAGGAACATACTCGTTTGTGCCTATCAGTCCTTCTAGGAGAGTTTCGATGCTTCTGAGATGTTGCTCGTCTTCCGGAAGTTGAGGGTGTGCCTGAAAGCCCTAGCAAAAGGATCTCGCGGTTTGGATGTCAAGTCTCCAGTCGTGGAAGGAGGTGATGGAGCAGGAGGACCGCCAACAGGTGTTGACAGTCCATATGGCGGTGTGTAAGGGGAGGATGTTGTGTTGGACTCAGGGTCAGCAGTGCGCTGAGGAGGGGAAGTTCTCAGGTGAATCAATAGTAGAACTGTGGATTTCATATCTCCATATAGACGATGAAGCATCAAATGATCATAAAACTAGCACTTCAAAAAGTCATGGATCGTAGCCCGAAGCCACATAGCGTTACATGAAGCCTGGAAATACCCACATAGGCTCATTTTGCCATCGCGTACAACGCGTCTTTGTCGCCGCTCTCGTCGACTAGCGATTTGAGTTTCCCTCCCTCGATCTTGAGGAGCTCACCGGGCTTGCCAAACTCGACGATGTTTCCGGCGTCCAGAACCAGAATCTTGTCAGCATCCATCTGAAATGTCGCACGTTAGCCCAGGGGACGAGCAGTTAAGGAGACCGACTCGTACAATAGTCTGAAGTCTGTGAGCGATCGTGAATAGCGTCACATCGGCTCCCAGGCCGTGACGGAGAGAAGTTTGGATGACAGTATCGGTCTCATAGTCAATGGCGGAGGTGGCTGAGCAAAAAGGCTTCAGCGTATGTGAGATAGTAGTTCGAGGCGACTGACCTTCATCCAGGATGAGGAGCTTGCTACGACGAACGATCGCTCGAGCAAGTGCCAAGATTTGACGTTGGCCAATCGAAAGATTTCCGCCACCACTAGAGATGGCAGTCTCGAGAGTGATCCTTCCTTCATCATCTTCGCTCTGAACGGAGAACAAACCAGCGGCACGGAGAGCGTCGTTGAGCGTAGCGTCATCGTATTGTTCGAATGGATCCAGATTTCCACGGAGAGTATCAGACAACAACTCGGGGACTTGGGGGATGATGGTAACGTTGGTCCTGAGTGCCTCAAGGTTGATCTTGTTCGTTGCTATGCCGTCAAAGTAGACGGTGCCCTCCGTGAATATGCACCTGAGCAGTGCCAGAGTCAAGGAGCTCTTTCCACTACCAGTGCGGCCGACTACGCCGACACGTTCTCCAGACGCGATTCGGAAATTGAGGTTATGGAGGACCTCTGGGCTGTCTGGACTGTACTTAGCGGACAGGCCCTCCACGACCACTTCTCCACTGGCTGGCCAGTAAGCAGGGGGGACACCGTCAGGCGTAGATTTCGGCTCTTGCTCGATATCGACATAGTCCTGGATACGTTCCAAACTGGGGCGCGGTTAGAAATGCCCTCGCTAGCTTATCAAGGAATACCCACCTATTCCCGCTAACCTCGAATTCATTCAGGATTCGGACCCACCACAAGATCATGCTACTGAAGCCGACCGCCATGTTCAAAGAGAAACCGATCGCGGCCGCGTAACCTGGACGGTGGATGGCACCAGTTCCATAGACGAGATATGCAGCCAAGCCTGACGAGAACATGGCACCGATGACATCGATACGAATGGAGATCCACCTGTTCAGGTTGTAGAACGTCCTTGCAGGTCGAGAGAATTTGTCGATGCGATCGAGTGACTCCTGTTTAAACATACCCTGGGCAGAGTATGCGCGGATAGAAACTGCAGGATCATCAGTACCCATATCATACTGCCTGTAAGACGACGCACCAATGCCAGCAATTGCAGCACCGAAGTGGGATAGTACAGGGGAACGGGCATTGCTCATCTCACGCTTGACCGACAGTTGAGCCTTAATGTACATCTGACCAGCCCACCCACCAATGAGGAAGGCGGCGACACCGGGGATGGTAAAGATAGGAGAGAAGATGATGACGGCCCCAAACTTGATCAACATAGACAAACTGATCTCGAGTAATGCAGACAGGTTACGGGAGATGGGACCATCCACTGTGGGTAGGATTAGTATGCCATTCGCACGGGACGCATCAACGCAACGAACCTGCTTGCATATCCTGAGTGCACCGAGCGATAACACGAGCTGTAGGGGTCGAGTCGAGCCACCTGAGGGTTGTACCGAGCACCGACGAGATCAGTTTGCGGTGGATGGCCCTAGAGGCTCTCAAGGATCCGAAGGTGAAGATTGTGGTTGCCAAAGCGTACAGTGCCGAAGCACCAGTGAGCAGGATGCAGTACACCAGAAGGTATTTGACGGAAGAGACCTCAGAAGCATCGTGGTCGTCGTATTGAGCAGACCAGAAACCTACCCCACAGTCAATATCGGGACAAACAAACAACCGGCAACAACTTACCCAAGTACCAGGTTTGGACGGCAAGTGAGACCTCCGTCAGTCCCAAGCTGAAGATGAACGTGAGCCAGAAGAGCAATGGATAAGAACCGCCCATCCCAATGAAAAATAGTCTCACTGTGGCCCGTCAGCGACGTTTTGCACTAAGGGTGGGGAGACTCACGGGCCGACCAACTGACATGCCCTTCTGCGACTTCTTCGGCAACCATAAGCTTTCCAGATTTGCTCTCGGGAACTTCTGGAATCTCTCCGTCCACCGTCTCTTCAACTTTCTGCAACTCCTCTTCCTTAGCCTTGAGTTTTTTGGTAAGAGTCTTGCTGGTGGCGAGGGCGTTGGACATTGTTCCTTGGCTGATTATGCGACCGTCAGATCCGAGGGCCACAACAAAGTCGGCGATAGGACTGGTCATAGCTACGTTGTGAGTCTGCGGAGAGTCGTTAGCCCTCGTTCCACAACAGTCGGTGCGGGTACTTACAACCAACAATACCGTGCGCCCATGGACAAGGTCCCCCTGCAAGCACTTGTCGACGACCCAGCGAGCAGTGTGGACGTCCAATGCAGCCAAGACGTCGTCCAAAATCAAGATCTGGGCCTGAGAGTAGATCGCCCTCGCGAGGGTCACCCGCGCCTTCTGTCCACCGCTCAGCGTCAGGCCCTTCTCACCGACCTCGGTCTTGTCGCCAGCATCGAAGAGGGTCAAATCCCTACTCAAGCCGCATTGGTAGATGACCTTCTTGTACCTTTTCTCGTCGTAAGGGGAACCAAATAGGATGTTGTTCCTGATGGTCTCGTTCTGGACCCAAGACTCTTGAGCAGCAAACGCGACGCCCCCAGTCCTTGGCAAGTTGCACCACGAATCCGGTCCCGCGGGGACGTAATGAAGTTCCCCAAGCAGCGCCATCAGCAAGGAAGACTTTCCACACCCGGTCGGACCAACGATCAAGTTGATCTTCCCCTTCCTGAATATCACCTCGTCGTTGATCCGGAGGGTAAAGTTACGACGAGAAGACCCGGGGGTGATGGTTCCGGTGGATTGGCTAGTCCATGTGAAAGAGGCGTTGCGGATGCCGATAAGCTCGGTATTCGCTTCGACGTTGTCGGCAATGGTAGTTTCTTTGGAGTTCGGATCAAACTCGTCAAGGAGCTCGGTCGTGCGAAGGAACTCATTCAGGCGATCAAGTGAGACTTTGGCTTGGATCATCATTGGAATTCCGCCAAAGACCATCCACATCTGGTCACGCAACATGTCGAAAACTGGATAGACAAGTGAGCCTTTTGTCCCGGTTTGTTACGTGTGACGGATCGTACCGGACATCGCAGAGAACACTTTGGCAGCGGTAAGTTGTTCCTTCATGACGAGAGTCTATATGGGATGGGTAAGTGATCCATCTTGTGGCGTGCGGAGAGCAGCTTACAAAACAAGCAAACGAGACGACCATGGTGATGACTGGAATAGTAAAACTGTGGAAAGTGCTCAGTGACGAATCCCGTAGAAAAATCCCTACGCCTAGCTCACTTGACCATCCCATTCAGGATCTCGAGGAAGAGGCGCTTCTTCTGGTAGTACAGCTCATCTTCACGCTTCTGGGCGATCTTCTCGTCCATCTTCTTCTCCCAACCGAAGAGTTTGATCATACGTATGACGTTCATGATCTCAGTAACGATTTGCACACGCGAATCTGTCATCTTCATCTTTTCGTTCTGGATTGTCTGCAGCTTCGCGGCGAAGTATCCCGGCACGGGGAAAAGGGCGACCATGGTCACCATTCCGACTACAGCACTGGAAAGCGAGGCGGATGGAGTCAGACCAGTAAATCCGAAACTCGTAAAACGCTTCGGCGTACCTCCAGCCCAGGATAGTGTACAAGAATACGATACAAAGAATGATCTGAATGGGGCAAGCGACGGCGATCATGAGGAAATCCCTTCCGTCGATGATGTTGTTCAAGTCCGTGGAGACCAAGTTATTGATCTTTCCGACAAGGTTTCCACCCTTCTCTCCGGCGGGTTTCTTTTCTTCCCCCTTGATGCTCGCCTTGTCCGCCTCCGATGGGGTAGCTTCGGAGGCGAGGGTCGTGGAGGTACCTGCGGTAGCCTCGGTTCCATCGGGTGAGTGACCGGAAGCGAACTCGGCAATTGATGCATTGTCTGGGGTCGGGACGCTGGTTGAAGGCTGGCTTAGAGAGGGTGGGGATTCGGAGGGTTCCGATTTCATGCGGATACGTAGGGCGTGTTCAAACACAAGTTGGGTGATCATCCCTTGGCCCTGCGTGAGCAATCTTGTCTGCGGAATATCAGAGCTGTCATCCGTTTGGAGACACCAAATATGCTCACCGTGATGAAAATGTACCTGGCGGGTGACGTTTAATCAGTCTCACGAAACCAGGAGTCGATAGGTACAAACCATTGGAAGATCATGGAACTCAGGAATGGCCCAATAAACAATAGTGCGATCCAGACCCACGGACGAATTAGGGCGTCTTCTCCACCATTCCCAAGGAACCTAGGAGTTACAGCCTGTTACTGAAAGCCGTGCAGTGAATAACCGAGATACCCACGTGAGAAGGCGATTGACGGCAACGGGATTCATGAATCCAACGAAGGTCTGCACGGGACGGTTGAAGATATGACTTTCAAACACGAACAGGTAAACTCACCCTGAAAGCCATGAGGAAAGCGAGCGTAATATACTCCTTGCGGAACACTTTCATGAGGCCCCAGAACATGTGCTTCTTCACGGTCCCAGAAAGGGGGTCTAAGTACTAAACGGGAGGAGTCAGTGTCGAAATTTCGGATTTGCTGGGACTGGACCAACGGGAAAACTCTTCTGGATTAGGTGGTGTGCCCAGTCGTAGTCGGCGAGGGGAGGGCATTCCTCAAGTGGCAGGTGGGGCACCTTGGAGGCCTTGATGATGAGAGGGTCCAGGAAAGTGAAGAGCGAGAACGACAGCCATGAAGCTGTCTGCTCTGGATTGGGCTCGGACGCTGGATTCTGATATCATAGTAGAGTTATGTCTCACGTGAAATAGCTCAGTGTTCGCTAAAGTCTCACCTTCGGATCGAAAGGGATGTATTGACTAGGAATGATGATTGGGATGATAGTGGCAACAAATGTAAGAACGCCGACTTTGCCCCACATGAGCCACCCATCTTCGATGTCAATAGGGGAAAGGGTGAACGTAGCCAAGGGATATAAGTCCCTGTACGCAAAGAGAAGCCAGGTGGCGAACAGGAACCAGACAAGATGAGTGTTGGCCAGGTTAGCAGT
>Ga0307511_10000120_pt1 | contig 71419 bp, 72 predicted proteins | sample 13_EM_MG_FD_200266 | JGI IMG/M metagenome (GOLD analysis project Ga0307511, IMG submission 200266) | Populus trichocarpa ectomycorrhiza microbial communities from riparian zone in the Pacific Northwest, United States - 13_EM | ecosystem: Host-associated > Plants > Roots > Unclassified | place... | reverse complement strand
ATCGATTACGTGTTTGCCTCGTGCACGCGCCTCGTCGACGAGATAATGAAACTCGGGATGCAGTTCCGGCGCGCCGCCGGTGATGTCCACTGTATGCGCCGAGGTTTTGTCGAGCGCTTGCAAACAGGCATCAACAGTTTCGCGGGTCATCATCGCGTCGGAGCGATCGGGACCGGCGTCGACGTGACAATGGCGGCACGTCATGTTGCAGAGCTTGCCGAGGTTGATCTGAAAGATTTCGAGAGAGGCGGGCGTGAGGTCGGGCCAGCCGGCGCCGTGAAGCATCTCAAGAAACGCGGGCCGGCCGGCAGCGCTGGCATCCAGCGTTGCCAGTTGTTCGCGCGGGTCAGCCAGGGGTGCGCGGCGCGACGACAACGTCGACGCCGGCAGAGATATCGTCACATACCCACCTTTTCGGCGTGTTCTTTCATCTGCATTCCGTGAACAAGCGACGCGCCACCCCGGATTGCACAGGCCACATGGATGGCCTCGGTCATTTGCTCGACGTCGGAGCCTTTTTGCAGACAGTCGGTCGTGTACGCATCAATGCAATAAGGACACTGAACTGTGTGCGCGACTGCCAGTGCAATCAATGCCTTTTCACGTTCCGTGAGCGCGCCCGCGGCAAATACGGCGGAGTAATAGTCGAAAAACTTCTTTCCCAACTCCGGTGCGCCTTCGGAAATGCTTCCAAAGGCCTTGAGATGATCAGGACTGTAATAGTGATCGGACAAGTGATTCTCCTTATGAATCCGCTTCCTGTGCATCGACGACGGCAATGGCGGCCATATTGACGATGTCGCTGACGTCGACGCCGCGCTGTAGAACGTGCACCGGTTTGGCCATTCCCTGAAGAATGGGGCCGATCGCTTCGGCGCCGCCGAGTCGCCATAAGAGCTTGTAGGCGGCATTGGCGGCATCGAGATTCGGAAAAATCAGTACATTGGCGTCGCCCTGAATCGGACTCCAGGGATAGTCGGCGCCGGCAATGTGCGGCTCGACTGCAGCATCGGCCTGCATTTCGCCTTCCACAATGAGATCTGGCCGCTGTTTCTTCACCAGCCCTACGGCCCTGGCCACCTTCTCCGCCTGAGGATGCTGCGTCGATCCGAAATTCGAGAAGGAGATCATGGCAATTCGCGGCTCGATGTTGAAGCGCTTCGCCGTTTCCGCAGTGAGGATTGCAATCTCGGCGAGATCCTCAGCCGTCGGCTCGATCGTCACGGTCGTATCGGCGAGGATGAGCATCCGCCCTTTGAACATCAGGAGGTACGCGCCCGAAACCCGTTTCACCCCCGGCCGTGTCTTGATGATCTGCAGCGCCGGCTTGATCGTGGCCGGGTAGTAGGCGCGCAGGCCGGCGATCACGCCGTCGGCATCGCCCGCTTCGACCATCATCATGGCGAAATAGTTGCGGCTGTTCAGAATCCGATAGCCGTCGGCGACCGTGACGCCATGCCGCTGCCGGATCTCGGCAAACCGGTTCACGTACTGATCGCGTTGTGCGCAACGTTCGATGTCGATGATGGTGACCTTCGACTCGTCGATGTGATGCTTCTGCAGCAGCGGCGCGACGACTTCGCGCTTGACCAGCAGGATGGGGTGAGCGAGCCCTTCGTCAATGAGGTCCTTGGCGGCGCGAATGATTTTTTCCTGGTCGCCCTCGGGGAAAACAATCCGCTTGGGATTGCGTTTGGCGCGGTCGTAGACGCCGTGCATCATGCCGCGGGCGCGCCCGAGGAGTTGTTCGAGACGGCGGCGATAGGCGTCGTAGTCGGCGATCGGTTCCTGCGCAACGCCGCTTTCCGCTGCGGCGCGCGCAACCGCGACGGGCACATTGAGCAGGACGCGCGAATCGAACGGCTTCGGGATCAGGTACTCGCGTCCGAAGTTGAACTTGGCGCTGCCGTATGCGCGCAGCACTGCGTCGGGCACTTCTTCCTTGGCTAGCGCGGCCAACGCATGCGAGGCGGCCAGCTTCATCTCATCGTTGATGGTCGTGGCCCGGCAATCGAGCGCGCCGCGGAAGATGAAGGGAAAACCGAGGACGTTGTTGACCTGGTTCGGGTAATCGGAACGGCCGGTGGCCATGATCACGTCCGGCCGCGCCGCGACGGCGTCGTCGTACGGGATCTCCGGATCGGGGTTGGCCATGGCGAAGACGATCGGATCCTTGGCCATCGCCTGCACCATGGCCGGCTTGACGATGCCGCCGACGGAGAGACCGACGAAGACATCCGCTCCTTCGAAAGCCTGGGCCAGAGTCCGCTTCGAGGTATCGGCCGCGAACTCTTCCTTGTACGGCGTCATGTCGATCGTGCGGCCTTTGTAGATCACGCCTTTGCTGTCGGTCAGGATCACGTTCTCTTCGCGCAATCCCATCCTGATGTAGAGGCGCAGGCAGGCCATGGCCGCGGCGCCGGCGCCGGAGATGACGATCTTGACGTCGCCGATGTTCTTGCCGGCGACTTCGAGCGCGTTCTTGAGCGCGGCGGCGGAGATGATGGCCGTGCCGTGCTGGTCGTCGTGGAAGACGGGGATCTTCATCACCGCCTTCAGCCGCTCTTCGATCTCGAAGCACTCCGGCGCGGCGATGTCTTCGAGGTTGATGCCTCCGAAGGTCGGCTCCATGATCCGGACAGCGTTGATGAACTCCTCGGTGTCGTGCGTGTCGAGCTCGAGATCGAAGACGTCGATGTCGGCGAAGCGTTTGAAAAGGACGGCTTTCCCTTCCATCACCGGCTTGCCGGCGGCCGCGCCAATGTTGCCGAGCCCGAGGACCGCCGTTCCGTTGGTGATGACGGCTACGAGGTTTCCCTTGTTCGTATATTTGTAGACGTCGCCGGGCTCGCGGGCGATCTCGAGGCAGGGCTTGGCGACGCCCGGTGTGTATGCGAGAGCCAGATCGCGCTGCGTCGCGGTCGGTTTGGTCGGAACGACTTCGGTCTTTCCCGGACGCCCTCCCGAGTGGTATTCGAGAGCGTCGTCGTGATCGTTGTCAGCCATTGAGGGAGTCTATCAAGCGGGTGTGCGTTTTGTTGCGGCCGCGGATTTGGGGGGCTGCTTCGTTCCGCCGTCCCGAGCCGAGCGCCGAGCACGGCACTGGGGTTCTGGAGCGCGCCTTCGCGCGCGCGACGGCGGCTACCGTTTGCCGCACTCTCCGCAATCGCAGAATGCGCGCAGGCTGTCGTAGGTCCACATCCCGTACGTGTGACCGTCCATCCAGTTCGGCTGGAGGGCGTAGTTGCCGATCGGGATCACGCTTTCGAGTTGGAAGGAGGCGGGCGTGTAGCGAGGCGGCGGGCCGACCGACATGTTGCCGAAAAGGTCGGGCTCGCCGGAGCAGGCGGCGCAGGGGCAGGCGCGGCGGAGGGCTTCGAGCGGGTAGTAGGACTCGTGGCCGTCGTCCCAGACGACTGCGAGGAGATCACCGATGATCTGGTAGGAGGCTGGTCGCATGTTGTTCTTGGTTTTCAGTTTATCCCGAGCGCAGCGAGGGATCTGGAACGTATCTCGCGAGTGATCAGATGCCTCGCTGCGCTCGGAATAAACTGCGAAACTGCAAAACCACATGCCCACCTACAAACTCACCATCGAGTACGAAGGAACGCGGTACTCGGGATGGCAGGCACAGGGGAACACGCCGAAGACGATTCAGGGGAACCTGGCCCGCGCGGCGACCCAGGTGCTTGGCGACGTCGACATCGGTGGCGCAGGCCGCACGGATGCCGGCGTTCATGCGGCGGCGCAGGTTGCGCATCTGCGGGCGCACAAGGCGGTCGATCCGCTGCAGCTTTCGCGCAAGATCAACGACCTGCTGCCGCATGACATCAGCATTGTGGCGGCGTCGCGCGCGAGCGACAAGTTTCATGCGCGGCACGATGCCACGTCGCGTGTTTACCTTTATCAAATTGCTACGCGACGCACGGCGTTTGCCAAGCCGTTCGTCTGGTGGATCAAGGACAAGCTCGACGTCGGGAACATGACACGCGCGGCGAAACTGCTGGAAGGGAGACACGACTTCAGCGCCTTCAGCGACCGGCGGCTGAAGGAAGAAGATTCGCGGATCGTCGTCGTGGAACGATGCGACGTGGCGGCGAACGGCGATCTGATTCTGGTTCGCATCCAGGCCTCGCATTTTCTCTGGAAGATGGTGCGGAAGCTGATCGCCTTCCTGGTCGAGATCGGGCGCGGCAATGCGTCCGCCGACGATCTTGCGAAACGGCTCAAGCCCAATGCGGCGAATATCGAGCCGACGGCGCCGCCGTCCGGACTTTTTCTCGAAGCGGTTCTCTATCCCGGCGAAACGTTCGATCGTCCTCTCGAGCCGATCGTTCCGGTCATCAAGCGATGAGCGAGCGCGAACTGATCAATCGAATTCGTGAGCTCTGTCCGCGCGCCGGAGATGATGCCGCGGTCATCGGCACGCAGGTCATCACGAACGATGTGCTGGTCGAGAGTGTCGACTTCACGCGCGACACTCCGCTGCGGCTCGTGGCGCGCAAGAGTCTGGTCGTCAATCTGTCCGACATCGCGGCGATGAGTGGGCGGCCGCAGTTCGCGATCGTTGCCATCGGATCGCCGGAGGCGGCGCTGGCGGCGACGATCATCGAAGAGCTGGCCGTGGCGGCGCGGGAGCATGACGTTGAGATCATCGGCGGTGATCTGTCGCGCGCGGAGCATCTTTTCATCTCGATCACGATGATCGGCGAAGTGGCGCAGCCGATTCTCAGAAGCGGCGCGCGTCGAGGCGATCGCATCTACCTCAGCCGGCCGGTCGGCGGATCGGCGGCAGGACTGGTCTTGCTGAAACGAGGAGCTCAAGGTGCGGACTACGCCGAGCGCGAGTTCATCGAATCGGCGAAACGGCGTCAGCTCGAACCGGAAGCGGAAGTGGCGCTGGGGTTGAAGCTGGCGGGTATCGCTACGAGCTGCATCGACGTTTCCGACGGCCTGTCGACCGATCTTCACCATCTGTGCGACGCCTCGAATGTTGGTGCGTTGCTCGATGGCGACCGCATCCCGGCCTTCCCCGATCTTCCGCGCCTCGGTCCCAAACTCGGCATCAACGTCCGCGACGCGGTGCTGCATGGCGGTGAGGAGTACGCGCTCCTCTTCACGTCACCGATGCGCGAGTCGGAGCTGAGCGGGCGGGTGGGGCGGCCGGTGTACGCGATCGGAAGGATCACCGAGGAGCGCGGTATTCTGGTCAACGGCGTCGCGCTCGAGGCGCGCGGGTTCGATCACTTCGGGTGATTGCGACGCGAGAGATTCGAAGCGACCGCGCAGAGGAACGCACCGACGCCGAGCGTGGTGCGGACGGCATGTGCGCGCGACCAGTTCTTGGCCAGTGACTGGGAGCGATCGCTGGGATAGTCGGTCGGCGCCTGTTGTTCCAGCTCCTTGTTGATCGGAACCGTGACCATGATCGTGGCGGCGAGGACACCTGCCAGGCTGATTGCGGCGGCGGCATCGAGAGCGCGTTTGAGTGGCTTCACGCCGCGTGAGCCGACTGCCAGCGTGACCGCGGTTCCGAGTGCTACGGGACCGATGGCGTTGAAGTAATTGGTCGCATCCGTGAGCGCGGCGATGGCACGCGTGCGATGGTCCGCGTGCTGCGGCAATTCGTGCTGCCAGCCGGGCACCAGCGCTTGCTCGCCGAAGCCGAGCGAGCCGGCGAGCAAACCCGAGGTCGTCAGGTTCACAAAGCGGAGAAGCGATTCGAGCGTCTGATTCATTTGCTGGCGTCTTCGAGTTGTTTGATCTTAGTGACGATGTCGCGGTAGTTCGAATTCAAGCCGTAGACCTCGACGAAAGCCTTTTGCGCGTTGTCAGTATCGCCGACTTCCACGTAAGCCGAGCCGAGGTCGTAAAGTAGACCGACGTGTTCCTCGGGGAGGATCTCCGGCATCTCCAGCCCTTTGCGGTACCACTTGATGGCCAGTTGCGGCATGCCCTTCTCGAGGAAACAGAGGCCGAGCATCGACGCGCATTCGACGGCGCGCTTGGGATCCTTCGAGGCGAGTTGAAACTCGCCGATGGCCTCATCGATCAGCCCCATCTCCTTGTACGCGATGCCGAGGTTGTAGTGCGTGTCGTAATCCTCGGAATCGAGTTGCTGCTCAACGCCCTTCTTGAACTCCTTGAAAATCTCCTCGAGCGACTGCTCTTCTTCACTTAGAGAGACTTCTTCCGATTCTTCCTCCAGCTCCGACTCCAATTCGGCGGCAAGATCGAAGAAATCGTCCTCGTCGGCGAAGAGGTTCTCTTCATGGACGGGCGGGAGGGGCGGAGGCAGGACGGCGCGGGGGGGCGGCGGCGGTGGCGGAGTGAAAAAGTCGTCGTCGTCATCCGGCAGCGCGGAGAGGAGTTCGCTCTCGATCTCGTCGCGCGACAAGCCCGCAGGCGCGAAGGTATCGGCGACCGGCTCAGGCGGAGGCGCGGTAGCAACTTCGAACTGTTTGCGGCGCTCGGCGACGGCGGCGTCTCCCGGAAAACTGGCGGTGAGGGCGTCGAGTTTCTCGCGCGCTTCATCGAACAGCTCCTGCTCGATGTAGAAATCAAGCTCGCGAAGCTCCTCGGCCGAGGGGGCGAGTGTGAACGACGAAGGCTCGGCGAAGACCGGCTGCTCGACTGGGGCATCGAACGAGAATTCTTCGACAGGCGCGGGTGCCGGAGGAGGCTCGAACGACGGCATCTCGAACGACGGTTCCGGCTCGGGATCGAATGAGAATGTGGGCTCGGGCTCCGCGGCGGGTATGGCGAATTCCTCAACACCCGAGTCGAGATCGAAGCTCAGCTCTTCCTCGACCTCGGCAGGCGTGGGCATGGCCCGCTCCATCGTCGGCTCGCGTGTGACAGGCGGCGGCGCAGCCGGTTCCAGCGTGTGGCCGCGGAGGATGAATTCGTCGCGGACGTTTTCGGCGGTGGAGGTGTCGCCCTTTTCTTCGAGAACGCTGATGTAGTGTTTGGCGGCGGCGCGCGCGCCCTCGACGTCGGATTCATCGAGCAGGATGCGATACAGCTTTTCGTGCGCGCCGAGGTGTTTCGGCGCGCGCTCGATGATGGCCCGAAGGTGCTCGGCAGCCTTCTCGGCGAGGCCGTACTTGGCGAAGACTTCGGCCTCGGTGAGATGTTCGGTGACGAAGTCGAGATCCTCGCCACCGTCTTCGGCCTGATCGAGGTCGGCTCCTGCCAGTTCCACGGCCGACTGCATGCGTTGCATTGCTGCCGGAGCTGGTGGAGGTGGCGGTAGAGCAACCGGAGGCGATGGCTGTGGCTCGGGAATGCTGTCCAGCTCGAGCTCGATCGGTTCCGACGAATCGAGGTCGAAAGAAAGCGCCGGCCCTTCGTCGAACGAGTCGAACGACGGCACCGGCTCGTCGATCTCCATCGACAGCGGCGCGATCGGAATATCGCTGGCGGTCTTGTGCCGCGCCGGCATCGTGTCGACGCCGCCCATCTGCGTGCGGACGAACTGGAGTTTGGTGCGATGTTGCGCGTTCTGCGGCTCGCGCTGGATCAGTTTGTCCAGCACCTCGGCTGCCTTTTCGTACTGCCCCTTGGCCACATGCGCTTCGGCCAGGCTGCTCATCGAGGAGAGGATATTCGTCTCCTCGTTGAGGCGCGCGTAGACGGCGACCAGTCGCTCCAGCGTCGGTGTGTGGCCGGCGTCGACGCGCAGGATCCGATTCAGCATCTCCACCGCCGCGCCGCGCTCGCCGCGCCCGAGGGCCTTCTCGGCGACAGGCATCAGCATCTCCAGCGCGTTGTCGGGATTGTTCGTACGAAGGTACAGATCGGCCAGCGCCTCGCGCACGGCGTTGTCGTTGGCGTCGCGCGCCAGGGCGCGTTCGAGCGCTTCACGAGCACGCGTGGTGTCGCCCTTCGCCAGCAGGATGCGGCCGTAGATGGCCAGCAGCCGCGGGTTGTCCTGCGACGAATCGATCGACGCCTGCACGATCTGAATGGCGTTGTCGTAGTCCTTCGCTTCGAGGAGCGCGGTGACGAGCGACTCCACCAGCTCGACATTTCCGGCATCGATCTTCAGCGCTTTCTTGAAGACCTGCACCGCTTCGTCGAGCATGCCGCGCTTGAGCAGCATGCGGCCGACGCGGTCGTATTCCTTGAGCGCGTCCTTGGTCTGATTGTTCTGCGAATAGAGATCGGCCAGCTTGACGTGGACGTTGATGGAGTTTGGATCGAGCTCGGAGATCTTGCGGTAGATGGCCAGCGCGTTCCCGGGATCGCCGTGTTTCAGGTAGTAGTCGGCCAGAACCTGGTACTGGCTCTTGGCCTCCATGGCCAGGCCCTGTTTGCCGTAGAGATCGGCCAGCTTGGCGTAGATGTCGAGCTTGGAGGGATCGAGCTTGTTGATCTTTTTGTAGATCGCGATCGCTTTGAGGAAGAAGCCGTCACGCGAGTAGTGATCGGCAATCCGGCCGAAGACTTTGACGGCTTCGTCGTTGCGGTTGATGCGCACCCAGAGATCGCCGATGCGATTCAGAGTGTTGACGTCGCTGGGGTTATCGTCGAGGAGGCGCTCGTACTCTTTGATCGCCGGCTCGATCTTCCCCTTCGCAACCAGCTTTTCCGCGCTGGCAATGATTTTATCGCGTTGGATCGCCATCGGCTCCGTTCCGCACGAACAGCAACATCGGCTCTTCCACCCCTTCGAACGACTTGCGGTGAATCGGCGAAGGGCCGTAGAGCTTCAGCGCCGCCTGATGCCCCTCCGTCGCGTAACCCCGATTGTGTCGGAAATCGTAAACAGGGTAGAGGTCATGATACGACTCCATCAACAGATCGCGATAGACCTTCGCCACGATCGAGGCCGCGGCGATGGAGACGCTGCGGCGATCGCCGCCGATCAGCGGGACCTGCGGCAGGTCCATGTCGATGGTGACGGCATCAAGGAGGAGTACGTCGGGACGGATGGCCAGGTTCTCGACGGCTTCGATCATGGCCTGCTTGCTGGCGCGAAGGATGTTGATGGCGTCGATGGTCTGCGGCTCCATGACGCCGACGGCTACGGCGCGGGCGCGGCGGAGAATCAGGCGGCAGACGTCGATGCGATCGTCGTGACCGACGAGCTTGGAGTCGTTGACGCCGAAGAGGGTTGGATCGGTGTCGAGGATGACGCAGGCGGCGACAACCGGTCCGGCCAGACAGCCGCGGCCGACTTCGTCCGTGCCGGCGATGGCCCGAAAACCAGAATCGCGGAGCCGGCGTTCCATCGCTGACATTTCAGCGACACGCGCCAACTCCGCGAAGAGGTTCCGGACCAGCCTTTCGGCCGGCCTGGGTTTAGCCTTTGCGCTTTTCTTCGATGCGGGCGGCTTTCCCTCGGAGATCCCGGAGGTAGTAGAGCTTCGCGCGGCGGACCCGGCCATGTCGTTCAACCTCGATGCGATCGATGCTGGGAGAGTTCAGGGGGAACATGCGCTCCACGCCGATTCCACCGGAGATTTTGCGGACGGTGAACATCTGCCGCGCGCCGCCGCCTTTGCGCGAGATGACCAGACCCTGAAAGATCTGGATGCGCTCTTTGTCGCCTTCTTTGACCTTCACGTGGACTTTGACCGTATCCCCCGGAGCGAAGTTCGGGATGTCGGTCCGCGTCTCACGCGATTCGACGAGTTTCATGAAATCCTGAGCCATTCTGCCAACCTTCCTGTGTTTCTAAGCGAGCCCGCAAGGATCGCCGATTTGCTGGATTTAGGCAACTTCAACCGCGGAGCCCCCCTGAACGGCAGAGAGTGCGAAGTCATTCCTCCTGAATCCGCCTCAGCATCTGGCGCGCTTCGTCATCCAGCTCGGCGGACTCGAGCAGGTCCGGCCGTTTCGCCAGCGTGGCCCGCAAAGCCTGCTCTTTCCGCCACTTGCGAATCTTCTCGTGATGCCCCGACATGAGCACCTCGGGCACCTTCATCCCCCGCAGCTCCTCAGGACGGGTGTAGTGCGGATAGTCGAGCAGGCCGTTGAAGAACGAGTCCTCCTCGACGGAGCCGCTGTTTCCAACGACGCCCTCGATCATCCGCCCGACGGCATCGGCGATGAGCATGGCCGGCAATTCGCCTCCGGATACGACGAAGTCTCCGATCGAGATCTCATCCGGCTGCAGCGCCTCACGGATACGCTCGTCGAACCCTTCGTACCGCCCACAGAGGATGACCAGCCACTCGCGCGACGCGAGCTCGCGCGCGACGGGTTGGGTGAAGAGGCGGCCTTGGGGGGATGTCATGAGGACGTGCCCGCCGCCGATGGCCTCGACGCACCGCAACACCGGCTCGGCCAGCATCACCATCCCAGGCCCGCCGCCGTACGCCTCGTCGTCCGTCGAACGATGCCGATCGGTGGCGAAGTCGCGCAGATCCCAGACGCGAACGTCGAGCAGCCCCTGCTTCACGCCACGCGCGATGATGCCCTCCGCCAGCAACGGCTCGAACATCCTGGGGAAGATGGTGACGAAGTCGATTCGCACGTTAGCCGAAAGATATCAGCGGCTCGGGATTGCGATCGCCGCGGAGCGGCTCCAGAGGGTAGCCAGAGGTTCGAGCGAAGCGAGCACCTCTGGAAAAAGAGTCGGCCTGATTTTGTGCCGCGTCAGCGGCACCGGACGCGTGATTCCAGTGCCGCTGACGCGGCACTAATCCTATGTTCCCTACGCTTTCCAGGGGTGCTCGCTTCGCTCGAACCCCTGGCTATCGTCCGATGCCGCTGACGCGGCGTTTAGAGATCTTCGATCCCTTCCGGCAAACTCACCGAAATCGTCTTCGCCTCGAGATCGACCTTCGTGCAAATCTCTGCCGCAAACGGAACATCGAAACGTCCCCGCGGACCGTCGACTACGAGCAGCAGCCCACCCGCGCCCTCCTCGACCTCGGCCACTTTCCCTCGAATCCCTGAGTCGTCGACAAGCGTCAATCCGATCAGATCGTGGAGGAAGTACTCATCCGTGTCGAGTTTCCGCGCGTCGGCGAATGGGATCTCGACAGTCCAGTTCTGAAGATTTCGAACCTCCTCCGGCGAGTCGATGCCGGAGAACTTCACCAGCGCACGGCCGGCGTGGATGCGAACACTCTCGATGGCGGGGTCGCGGGTCTCCGAACCGTCCGGCGAAACGAGCGTTACAGAACCTACCTCGGAGAATCGCTCCGGAGAATCGGACCACGACTCGACGCTGGCTTCGCCGCGGACTCCATGCGCCTTGCGGATGACGCCGAGGGCGATGCGATCGCCGGACATGGATCAGTCGACGATGTCGAGGGTGTAGCGGCGGCGCGTTTTCTGGCCGGCGGCGGAGAGGAGCGTGCGCATGGCCCGCGCTGTCCGTCCCTGGCGCCCGATCACCTTGCCGAGGTCGTTTTGAGCGACTTCGAGCTCGACGATGGTCTGGTCGCCGCGCTCGTACACATGCGTATTCACCGCCTCGGCATCATCGACGAGCGACTTGGCGACGAACTCGATCAGCTCTTCCATAGAGCGAGATTACGCGGTTTTGTTCTTTTTGAGCAGCGACTTGACGGTCGGCGAGAGCTGGGCGCCCTTGCTGACCCAGTAATCGACGCGCGCTTTGTCGATTTTGACGTCGGCAGGGTTCTTCTTCGGATCGTAGTGGCCGATCTGCTCCACCGTGGCGTTGCTCGGCGTCTTCAACGAGTCAGAAACGACGACGCGATAGAACGGCGAGTGGGTCGCGCCTTGACGGCGCAGGCGAATCTTCAACATGCGTGTGATGCTCCTTCGTGAATGGGGCCGGCAATCCTACCGAACTGGGGCGTGAAACCGCAATGGGTGTGCTCCCATTCCTATCCACACTCTATCCTACGAGCGCAGCGAGGAAGGATCTCCGGTGGCGCCGCGCGGGCCTGCTTCTATGCGAAGGTCTCGCGGTGCCACCGGAGATCCTTCAGCCGCGTTGCGTCTTCAGGATAGACCGAGACCCGGCGGCATCCCCTTCATCATCTTGCCGAACTTCCTCGCCCCGAAGCCTTTGGAGAAGCTGCGCATCATCTTCTTCATTTGCAGGTACTGCTTGAGGAGCTGATTGATCTGTTGCACCGAGGTGCCTGAGCCCTTAGCGATGCGCTTCTTGCGCTTGCCGTCGATGACTTGCGGGAACTCGCGCTCCCTCTTGGTCATCGAATCGAGGATGGCCTGCATGCGGACGATCGCTTTCTCGTCGACGTCGTCCTCGCTGATCTTGCCGGCGCCGGGAAGCATATTCACCAGCGACGACAGCGGGCCCATCTTCTTGACCTGCTGCAGTTGGGCGCGGAGGTCTTCAAGGGTGAACTTGTCCTTGGCGACGCGATTGGCGAGCCGCTCCGCTTCCTTGCGATCGATCTCCGTCTCGACCTTCTCGATGAGCGAGAGCACGTCGCCCATGCCGAGGATGCGCGACGCCATCCGGTCGGGATGGAAGACGTCGAGGTCAGCGTACTTTTCGCCGACGCCAACGAGCTTGATGGGGCGGTTGACGACTGACTTGATCGAGAGGGCAGCACCGCCGCGGGCATCGCCGTCGAGTTTCGTCAGGACGATGCCGGTCACGCCGAGGCGATCGTCGAATTCCTTGGCCGATTTCACCGCATCCTGGCCGGTCATGGCGTCGGCCACGAATAGGATCTCGCTCGGACGCGTATCGCGCTTGATGGTGTCCAGCTCCGCCATCAACTCCGCGTCGATGTGCAGGCGGCCGGCGGTGTCGAGGATGACGGTGTCGTAGAGGAGAGTGCGCGCATCGGCCACCGCTTTCCGCGCGATCGAGAGCGGATCGCGATCGTCGCCGATCTCGAAGAAGGGAACCTTGACGCCGTTGGCCACGATGCGGAGCTGCTCGATGGCGGCGGGGCGATAGACGTCGCAGGGCACGAGCATCGGACGCCGGCCGCGATTCTTGAGATGAAGGGCCAGCTTGCCGGAAGTCGTGGTTTTGCCCGAGCCCTGCAGTCCGACCATCATCACCACCGCGGGCGAGCCGACCAGCGCAAGGCCGACCTCGTTGCCGCCGAGCAGTTCCTGCAGCTCATCGCGGACGACTTTCGTCACCTGCTGGGCCGGCGAGAAGGCAGTCAGAACGTCCTGGCCGACTGCTTTTTCGCGGACGCGGTTGGTGAACTCTTTGACGACTTTGAAGTGAACGTCGGCTTCGAGCAGCGCGACGCGGATTTCTTTCAGCGCGTTGTCGATGTGCCACTCGTTGAGGGCCGCCTCGCCGCGCAGGGTCTTGAAAACCCGGTCCATCTTGTCCTGCAGGTTGTCGAACATGCGGGACTAGAAACGCGGTGGAGGCTGGGTCATTCCGAACACGCCGTCGCGCTGCATCAGGCTCAGAAAGACTCGGCTGCCCCGTTCGTTGAGGTGGACGTGGTCGGCGAAGTCATCGAGGTCGGCGATTGCGCCGCCGTAGTTTGAAACGCGGACGCCGGTGCGACTGCCGATCACGTCGGCCACCAGCTCCAGGTTCACCGGCACGCCTTCGCCGCCGTAGGGTGCGATGATCAGGCGCGGCTCAATCCCACGTTCCCGAAGGACTCGAACGATGCGTACGAGCGCATCAACGTTCTCCGGTCGCGGTTGAATGTTCCAGCCGCCGCCCCGCTGCGCGCGAAGCGACGCCGGCATGACGTCGTGATGAATCCAATCCTGATCCGAGCGCCGCATGTAGTGGAGTGCTTCGAGAAAAAACTCGCTGTTGAGCGGAAAGAGTCGGAACAGGCGCGCGGCGCGGGCCGCGACCGGATGCTGTTCGGCGTACAGCGCGGCGAGCCGGGGCGACAGCGAGGCGTACGTGCGCAACTCCGAGGTCAGCGTCCCGGTCACGTGCATGCAGGTCACCTCGATGATGACTATCTTCGGGGCACGATTCCGCTCCAGATAGTCGAGCAGAATCGCCTCCGCGATCCGAGGGGACATGCTGTTGTACGAAAGGTTCAACGCGCGGACGCCGGTAAGCTCCTCGATGGCAGGAGCGTAGAATGAGTGCACGCCTCGCGAGTCGCCGAGGACGAGAATCTCGGCGTTGTTGCCGCCGCGGTAAAGACGGGAGTAGCGAAACTGGCTCCGGACAAGAACCTGCTCCAGGCCCCAGGCCAGAAGGTGATCGCCGGCGATCGTGACTGTCACCAGCGCCAGAATCCAGATTACTGCGCGTCGTGCGTCGCTCATCAGAATTGAAAGTAGATGAAGTTGTTGCCGGAGAACGAACCGAAGATCAGCACGACCCAGACGCAGGCAGCGATGAATGCCAGCCGCATCATGGGTGACGTTTCAACCGCCTCTTCCCGCTTCGAAAGGAAGGCCGCGGCCTCGAAAAGAAGCAGGACGCCAACCATCACCAGGCACTTCAAAATACGTCCTCGGTTGTCGATATCCGCGAGATGGACTGCGTGGATCGATGCCATTCCGGTCAGCATCTGCCAGGCATTCGCGAACGACGAGGCGCGGAAAAAGATCCAGCCGAGACAGGTCAGATGAAAGACAAGCAGGATCAGGAAGGCATTCGACGCGAATGCCGGAATCCGCAAAGCGCGAATGACGCGCTGGTACGTCGGCGCGATGAAACGCTGCAGCACGAGATAGGCTCCATGCAGCCCTCCCCACGCCACGAACGTCCAGCTCGCGCCGTGCCACAGACCGCCGAGGAGCATCGTCAGCATCAGGTTGCGGATCATCAGCAACGTCCCGCCGCGATTTCCGCCGAGCGGGATGTAGAGGTAGTCGCGCAGCCAGCTCGATAGCGAGATGTGCCAGCGCGACCAGAACTCGCTGAAGCTGCGCGAGAAGTACGGCCGGTCGAAGTTGATCCCGAAATCGAATCCGAACACGCGCGCCAGTCCGATGGCGATGCTCGAGTAGCCTGAGAAGTCGCAGTAGATCTGAAACGCATAGAGGTACACGCCGAGAAGCAGCGACAACGCGTTGTGCGCCTCGGGATGCGCGAATCGAATGTCGACGAGCGGCGCGATCGAATCAGCGATGGCAACTTTGCGCACGTAGCCGGAAGCGATCAGCGTGAGCCCGGACACCATCCGTTCGAAACTAAACGCGTGATCGCGCCGCAACTGGGGAAGCATCCGCGAAGCGCGCACGATCGGCCCGGCCACGAGCTCGGGAAAGAAAACGACGAAGGTCGTGAACCGCAGCAGATTCCGCTCAGCCTTCTCCGTCCGCCGGTAGACGTCGATCGTGTAGCTCATCGTCTTGAAGACATAGAACGATATGCCCACCGGCAGGATGATTTTCAGCGTGTCGTAGTTCGCGCGCAGGCCAAGCGAGTTGCTGATCTGCGCGGCCGAGCCGACGAAAAAGTTGAAGTACTTGAAGAAACCGAGCACTCCGAGGTTGACGGCGATGCTGATGACGATCAGGCGTTTGCGCTTCGCATCGTCATGTTCGTTCTCGAGAAGAATCCCCAGCGAGTAATCGACGATGCTGGAGAAGAAGAGCAGGAAAACGAAACGCCAATCCCACCACGCGTAAAAGATCACGCTCGCTGCCAGCATGAACCACAGGCGAACCCGGCCGGAAGTCGCCCAGTAGCCCGCGGCGAAGAGCGGGAGGAAAATGAGGAAGGCAAGGCTGTTGAAGCGCAGGCGGCGATTCTAGCAGCCGAAATTGGCACAACCGCGCCGCCGTTCTGACCCGCGTGGCCTCGCTCGCGCAGCGCCTTCCTGACAACGTTCCCGGTGATTTTTTCGTCGACGACACCTGCATCGACTGCGATGCCTGCCGCATCTTCGCGCCCTCCGTTTTCAGCGACAAAGGCGACAAATCGTCGGTCTATCACCAGCCTCAAAACGACGCGGAGCTTCTCGCCGCGCAGAAAGCGCTGATCTCCTGCCCGACAGCGTCGATCGGGTCGGTATCGAAGCACGACATGCGTCCGGCGCTGAAGGCGTTGCCGGAACGCGTCGACGATGATGTCTACCGCTGCGGCTACGCCTCGGAATCGTCATTCGGTGCGATCAGCTATCTCATTCGCCGCCCGTCGTCCAACATCCTCATCGACTCGCCGCGCTTTTCCGGACCGCTGGCGAAGAACATCGCCGCAATGGGTGGTGCCTCGCGGATGCTGCTCACGCATCAGGACGACGTCGCCGATCACGCCAAGTTCGCAGAGCGTTTCGGATGTGAGCGCGTTCTTCATCGCGACGACGTTCACGCGCGCACGGCCATGATCGAGCGCCAGCCTGCCGGCCACGATCCGATCGCGCTCGGCGACGATCTGCTCATGATCCCGACGCCCGGCCATACGAAAGGCCACGCCGTCTTTCTCTATCGCAATCGATACCTTTTCACTGGCGATCATCTGGCCTGGAGTGAGACCCGCGGCCATCTCTACGCCTTCCGCAGCGCCTGCTGGTATTCATGGCCGGAGCAGATCAAATCGATGGAACGCCTGCTCGACTATCGTTTCGAGTGGGTTCTGCCCGGCCACGGCCGTCCGGTACATCTCGATGCGGCGTCGATGCACGCGAGTCTGGAACGTTGCGTGGCCTGGATGAAGAGAAAGTAGTGACGCCTACCTGCCTCGCGCCGCCTTCGATACCAGCACAATGCCGACGACAATCGCTGCCGCTCCCGCTGCGAGCAACGGGATATTCGCCTTCGCGTTCCTGACGCCTCGCCGGAGCGATCGCTTCATCTCGCGACCGCGGCGGCTGACGCGGCTGTCGAGCACCGCCACGCCGTCCTGCACGCCGGGCGATTCGAGAATCTTGCCGATGGCCCACATCGTCAGCGGCGGAATCAGCCGTGCCACCACGGCCTGTGTCGGGGACTTCACGTCCATGTCGTCCTCCTGAATCCGGCAAGAGCAAGCTCCTTGCCCGTCATCCCAGCAACTCGGCAACTGTCTTCACCGCCTCCACGCCGCCGCAGATGAACAGTCCGTCGCCTGATTGGATACGCGACGCCGCGGCGACCGGCAGAAAAGCGCCATCCCGTTCGATCGCCAGCAGCGAGCAGCCGTGTTGCCGCAGCGGCAATTCGCGCAACGCGCGCTCGAAACCGGCCGTGATGCGCATGACGCGCCGGTGCTCGTCGCGCGAACGCGCCACGCGACCGAGAAGACGCGCCGAAAGCATCTCGCCGGAGATGTCGCTGATGGAGAGCGCGAAGTCGGCGCCGGCGCGGTAGATGTTCTCGATGTTGCGCGAATGGTTGACGCGGGCGATCACCGGCACGTCCGGCGCGGCGTCGCGGGCGATGACGGTGGCGAAGAGCGTGGCGTCATCGCTGTCGAGTGCGAGCACTGCGGCGCGGCATTCATGCAACGCCGCGCGCCCCAGCACGGACGGATCGAGAACGTTTCCGACGACATCGACGCCGGCTCTCGCCTCCCGCTCCACGACGCGCACTTCCTCGCCGGCATCGGTGAGAAGCTCGTGCACCTTGTGCCCCACCTCGCCGAATCCGGCGATGAGATACGGCCCGCTGCGCCGCAGAAACGGGCTTCCGATCATCGCCGCTGCGCGATCGAGTGACGCGGCTTCGCCGACCAGTTCGAGAATGGATCCCGGCTCGATGATTGTCGTTGCGTCGCATCGCGCATGCAGCCGGTTGCGCATCCATTGGCCGACGACGACGACGCCTGTTGTAGCGCCGAGGTTCGATGAGGCTAGTGAGAGTCCCGCTAGCGGGCTCGTTGCCGTAACACGCAGCTCGCGTCGTTCGAGAAACTGCAGCGACTCCGAACCGGGAAGGCGCGGACTGATTTTTTCGCTGGCATGCGCGGCCAGTGCCGCCGCCACGATGTGCCGCGGCGTGTAGACTGCCGTGGCGCCGGCCAGCTCCATCGGCTTGCGATGAGCCGGCTCTTCGACGAACGCGAACACCTCGCCCTTGAACCCCATCTGCCGCGCCCGGAGAATGAGTGCCGCGTTTTCTTCATCGCGCCCGTTCGCCACGAGTGCCCGAGCCTGCGCCAACCTGCAGATGTCGAGCGATTCCTCCTCGGCGAGACTGAAGACGACGGGCAAACCACGCTCCTGCACCGCGCGCGCGGCCGTCTCGTCGGTCTCCACGACGATCGAAGCGACGTCGTGCGCGGCCAGGCGCTGCAGCAGCGTCTCCACGGCCGGACCGTAGCGATAGACGATGACGTGATCCACCATCTTCGGCGCCGTTCGCGGCACGCGCTTTTCGAATCGCTCTTCCAGAAACGGCACGAGCAGAATCGGCACGATCAGAAAGACGAGGAAGACGCCGGCGAACTGCACGACGACCACCAGCAGCACCATGGCCGGATGTTGCCAATGGCTGTCCGCGCCGTAGCCGGTGGTGCTGAGAGACTCCGCCGCCCACTCGAAGCTGTCCCAGAACGTACGGTGCTTCCCCTCCAGCCGCTCCATCCCCACCTGATAGAGCACGGCGGATGCGATCAGAAAAAGGACGAGACCAGCCGCGAGGCCGATGAGGCGTCGCGTGGAGCGGTGCATGGAATGATTGTAGTTGCTGGGTTACTGAGTTGCCGGGTTGCCGAATCTTGGCGACGAAGGCAACTCGGCAACCTGGCAACTCAGCAACCTTGCAACCAAGCAACCCATGACGCTTCTCTGCACCGTCCGCACCTGCCACGAGCCGCTGGCTCGTGAGGAGCGTCGTGTCCTCTGTTCGCGCGGACATTCGTTCGATGTCGCGCGCAGCGGATACATCAATCTGCTGCAGCCTCAGGACAAGCGATCGAAGGAGCCAGGCGATACGACGGAGGCGGTTGCCGCGCGGCGTCGTCTGCACGATCGCGGCGTGACGAAACCGTTGTTCGACGCTATCGCCGAGATGGTCAATGTCACACGCGATGACATCGTCCTCGATGCTGGCTGCGGCGATGGTTTTTATCTCGGCTCGCTGGCGCGCGCGAGCGGATGCGAGGCGCACGGCGTCGACATCTCGATTCCTGCCATCGACGCGGCCGCGCGCCGGTATCCCGAATGCGAGTGGATCGTGGCGAACGCAGACCGCTTCGTGCCGTTCGCCGACGCAACGTTCACGCGCGTCCTTTCGATCACCGCCCGAATGAACAGCGGCGAGTTTCGCCGCGTCGTTCGGAATGATGGCCGGCTGCTGATTGCCATTCCTGCCCCCGACGATCTTGTCGAAGTCCGCGGCGTTGGTCGCGATCGCGTTGCCCGAACGATCGAGACATTTGCGAACGAGTTCGCGCTCATCGACCAGCATCGCGTGTCGACGACGGCCGATCTCGATCGCGCTGCCGTCCACGATGTACTCCTCTCCATCTACCGGCCTCGCCGCATCGAACAGGTTGAAGCCACGCGCGTGACGTTCAGCCTCGACCTCCTCCTCTTCGCGCCGCGCTGAGCGCTACAATCCGCCGCCCGATGTCCGAGCCGTATTTCTCCGTCGTCATCCCCACTTACAAACGTCTGCCGATGCTGCTGCGTGTGCTCGATGCGCTCGAAGATCAACGCGAGGCGCCGGAGTTTGAAGTGATCGCGATCGACGACGGATCGGGCGACGAGACGTCTCGGACGATGAGCGAGCGCAGCACGAAGCAGTACGCGCTGACCTTCCGCTCACAGCCGAACTCCGGCCCCGGTCAGGCGCGCAATCACGGCGTCTCACTCGCCACCGGCCGCTACATCCTCTTCATCGGCGACGACACGGTGCCGGAGCCGCGCTTCCTCGCCGAGCACGCGCGCGTTCATCACGATGCCAGGGACAATCCCCTGATCGCTTGCCTCGGATACACCGGCTGGCCGCCGGGCGAGCGCGTCACCGCGTTTATGGATTACATCAACGACTACGGCCTGCAGTTCGGCTACAAGCTGATTCACCACAACGAAGTCGTTCCGTTCAATTTTTTCTACACGTCGAACATCTCGCTCGATCGCCAGCTCCTCGGCGACGCGCCATTCGACACGACGTTTCCCTCGGCGGCATGGGAAGACATCGAGCTGGCCTTCCGCCTCGACGCCCTCGGACTCAAGATTCGCTACAACGCCCGCGCCGTCACTCGCCACTACCACCCGATGACCGTCGATTCATTCGCCCGACGCCAGTACACAGTCGGCCGCTCCGGCGCGATCTTCTATCGCAAGCATCCCGAGCTGGCCGGCTTTCTCGGCGTTCACGAGTTGGAGACGCGAACGCTTGCCGACGACCGCCGCCTCGCGCATCTCCGCCGCCGCGCGCGACTCGGCGAGCGATTCCGCGTTCTCGCGACGAATCGCGTGTTCGAGACGTTGATGCGGGAGCATTACTTGCGGGGGCTTCGGGATGGGTTGGAGTCATCTCAAGTTTATCCTGACCGTTAGCGAAGGATCTTCGGTGGCACCGTGCGATCGCTGGCTATCGGAACAGACCGCGCGGGATAACCGTAGATCCTTCCTCGCTGCGCGCCTCAGGATAGAGTTTGTGTAAGCAAGCAACCATGTTCATCACATTCGAAGGCATCGAAGGCTCCGGCAAATCGACGCAACTGCGCCGGCTTGCGACGCGGATAAACGATGCCGTCATCACCAAGGAACCCGGCGGAACGCCGCTGGCGGATCGCATCCGAGCAATCCTGCTCGACAGCAGCTCGCACCTCGATCCTGTCGCGGAGCTTTTTCTTTTTGCCGCATCGCGACGGCAGCACGTCGTCGAGATCATCAAGCCAGCGCTCGATCGTGGAGCGACCGTGCTCTGCGATCGCTTCACCGATTCAACGCTTGCCTACCAGGGCTTCGGGCGGCTCATCGACCTCGACAAGCTGCGCATGCTCAACGCCTGGGCCACCGATTCGCTCACGCCGGACGTCACGCTGCTATTCGATCTGCCGGAAGAGGTTGGCCTCACGCGTGCGCGCTCGCGCAACGCCGAGGCCGTGCAGGATGAGGGGCGGTTCGAGGCCGAGGATTTGCGGTTTCATCGACGCGTTCGCGAGGGATATCTCAGTCTCGCCGTCGCCGAGCCGTCGCGCTTCGTTGTGATCGATGCAGTCGGCGATGTCGATGATGTCTACGCCCGTGTCGAGGCGGAGCTGACGCGAAGAAGGCCGGAGATTCTGCGATGAGCGCAGCGGCAGAGTTGCTCCTGGAAACAGCGCGCCGAGGAGAATTGCATCACGCCATCCTCTGCCACGGCCCGTCAACCGCGATGTTGCGCGAGGTTGCGATCGGCATTGCCAAAACGCTGAATTGTTTGAACGGAACGTCTGGCGATGACTGCACGGCCTGTCTGCGCATCGACCGGCGCATGCATCCCGACGTGCATTTCATCGAAGTAACCGGCGATCGGAAGATGATCAGCGTCGAGCAGATTCGCGAGATCGTTTCCGCCGCCACGATGCGTCCGTACGAAGGTCGCAGCAAGGTTTTCATCATCGATCCTGCGCACGCCCTCAGCGTCGGCGGCTCCAACTCGTTGCTCAAGACGCTCGAGGAACCGGCCAGCGATACGACCTTCATCCTCCTGACGCGATCGCCCGATCTGCTCCTTCCGACGATCCGTTCGCGCTGCCAGCCGATCTTCGTCGGCGGTGAGGCCGAAATGAATGACGCGCTCGCTGCGTCGATCGTGGCCGGGCTCGCGCGTTTCTCGGACGATCGCGACACCGCCGCGCTCCTCGGCGTGGCGTCGATCGTGGCCTCACAGGGCGAAGTGAGCGACGCAGTCGCGCTTCTCGGCAAGATTCTCTGCGACGCCGTTGCGGGCCGCCTTCCGCTATCGATCGAGCACGACCGATTGCTCGCCGCTGCTGACGCCACCACCAACGCCATCCGCTGGCTGAACGTCAACGCCGATGCCCGGATGCTGGTCGAGCAGGCGCTGGCCGAGCTCGTCACGTAACCGGTTACAAAAAAAGCCGGCCCCGCTTTCTGACGGGGCCGGCAAAATCTACTGGATGGGGGTGGGGTGCGAACGCTCGGGGGAGTGTTGTTGCTGGATCGGTAAGATTCAAAGAAGAATTCAAGCGGTAAATCGAGAGGCGGGCTGGTTACATCAGAAAGCTAATCCGCCCCCACATCATCCAGTAAACCCTTAAGTTTCTAACGACGATTTGGATTATCGCACGACCTTGTGAAAAATTTCTCAATGTAACAGCAACGTGACAACCTGCTTAATTGCTGAGAGATAAGCATTAATTTAGGAACGGCCCAAATCGTACTTCAGAACGACCGTTCGGTCAATTCTACGTGTGAAGCTGGTTTGAGGTTTCGATGTTTGCCCGAGCCTTATGCCGTTCCGATGCCTAACCGGGGCCTCGGGTACACTCGCGCCCTCAATGTCTCGTAGAAAAAGAGTCGTCGGCACTGCCGGACACATCGATCACGGCAAGACGGCCCTGGTCCGAGCCCTGACCGGCGTCGATACCGACCGGCTCCCCGAGGAGAAACGAAGGGGGATCACGATCGACCTCGGGTTCGCGAGCTGGTTCACCGACGACTACCAGATCGGATTCATCGACGTTCCGGGCCACGAACGGTTCGTCAAGAACATGCTGGCCGGAGTGGGCGGCATCGACAGCGCTCTTCTCGTCGTTGCCGCCGACGAATCGATCAAGCCGCAGACGCGCGAACACTTCGCCATCTGCCGGCTGCTCGACATCAAGACTGGTGTCGTTGCCATCACCAAGCGCGACCTGGTCGAGGACGACATTCTCGACCTGGTCCGACTCGAGATCGAGGAATTGGTTGCGGGCAGTTTCCTGGCCGGGAAACCGATCGTGCCGGTCAGCAGCGTCACGGGCAAGGGACTGGATGAACTGCGCCGCGCCATCCTTGCCTCGGTGGCCGAAGTCGACGATCGCGATGCGACGACGCGCGTCTTCCGCCTGCCGATCGATCGCGTCTTCACGATGAAAGGCTTCGGCTCGGTCATCACCGGGACGACGTACGCCGGCCGGCTCAACATCGACAGCGATATCGAAGTGCTGCCGGGTGGCGATCGCAGCCGCGCGCGAAACATCCAGGTTCACGGCGAGGCGCGCGAGTACGCGTCAGCAGGCGAGAGAACCTCGGTCAATCTGCCCGATGTCGATCTCGATCAACTTCACCGCGGGCAACAGCTCGTCACGCCGAATACTCTGCGGCCGTCGCAAGTCATCACCGCCCGGCTCGATCTCCTTCCCGATGCGAAGCCGCTGAAGGAACAGACGCGCGTTCGATTTCATCACCTGTCGGCCGAACTGCTCGGGAGCATCCGCTTCGTCGACGAGACGGCGGAGCTGCAGCCCGGCGCAAGCGCCTATGTGCAGATCCGGCTCGAGTCGCCGGTGGTCGCCGTTGCCGGCGATCGATTCGTCATCCGCCGCTACTCTCCCGCGCTGACTGCAGGCGGTGGGGTGATCCTCGACGCGCATCTGCCGAAGCTGAGCCGCAAGACGCGTTCGGAGTTGCTGGATACGCTGGCAAGTGGCGATCTGCTGGCGCGCGTCGAATTGATGGCGAAGCTCGAAGGGTTGCGCGGCCTCACCATTCAGGAAGTACAGGCGCGGACCGGCGTCCGCATCGAGACACTGGCGAAAGAGTTGAAGAGCGTGCCGCATCTTGCCGACAGCGGCGAGCGGCGCTGGATTCATCACGACGTCCTCACTGATTTCCGCAGGCGGGCGATGGAGTTTCTGCGCGGCTATTTCGAAGAGAACCGGATGGCGCTCAATGTGCCGAAGAGTGAGTTCGTGCAGAAGCTGCTCCCGCGCGGCGCCGACGGCCCGATGATCAATTTCCTTCTGCAGGATCTGGCCCGCGAAAAGATCGTGGCCATCGCCGGCGACGCGCTCGACATCCCCGGCCGTTCCAAGACCCTCGGCGGCGCTGAAGGTGAGCTGGCTCGCATGATCGAGTCGCGTTTCGCCGAAGCGGGATTGCAGCCTCCTCCGGTGTCCGAGATCATCAACGAGCGAACGCAGAAAGCGCGCACGATCGAAGGGGTGATCAGCTACCTCGTCAGAAAAGGGACGCTGGTTCGCCTCGCCGAGGGAATCTACGTTCACCGCGACGCCCTCGTCGCTGCGCGAGAGCGCATCGGCACGCGCAGCGGCGACACGATCGACGTTGCTCAGTTCAAAGACTTCTTCGGCCTGTCGCGCAAGATCGCCATCCCGCTGCTCGAATGGATGGATCGCGAGGGCGTGACGAAGCGGATTGGGGATTCGCGGAAGGTGTTGTAGCTGTGCCTGCAGCCGGCTGTCAGTCCGGCTGTTTGCTCGATCGAACGGCGACTTCTTTGTAGTCCGCGCGTACGTTCAGCCACGATGCCGGCACGTCGCGCTCGTCGATTTTCACGACCGTATTGTCGACGGCGAGCTTCGTGTTCTCGTACGGCAGCTCGGCGTGATCGGTGAACGGGAATCCCTGCACGTCCATCAGCGCCTCGTCGGCTTCGCGCATCACGCCCGCCAGCGGTGACGACGTCAGCGTACTTGCTTGCAGCATGGCGAAAAGGCCGCGCGGGATGAGCGGATGAGAGGCGATCCAGAGCTCGCGTTGGTATGCGCCGAGGCGGATGATCGACTGCTTCGCGGAGAGGCCCTGCATTGTTTTCTGCGCGCTCGTCACGGTGAATTGCGCACGCGGAATGCCGTCCGGGACTGGTCGCCTGACCCGAGCGCGGCGTGATGCAACAACGTCATCGAACGTCTCGTTGCGATACGTCTTGGCCAGATCATCGACGAACGTCACACGCTTCTGCGCGAAATCGAAGAGGCGCCATTGGTCGACCTCGTCGCCGCTGCGCGCGCGATTGTTGGCGATGACGATCGTGTGCGTGTAGCTCTTGTTGGCGGGCTGGATCGTGGTCTGGATCGTGATGACGGTGGCGCGGATCTTCGGTTCGTTCGACGACGACTCGGGTGCGCGGGCAGGCGGTTGGTTGCAGGCGACGAGGACGAGGACGCAAGCCAGACGCAAGACCTGCATTGGGCGAGTCATCTCAATCCTTTGCGTCGTACCAGCTCCGGCCGTGGTGCGCATCGACTTTGAGCGGCACGGCCAGCGGGAAAATGTTCTCCATCGTCTCTTTCACGATCCCGGCCACTTCGCCGGCGCGCGACTCCGGAACTTCGAGCACGATCTCGTCGTGCACCGTTAGAAGCATCGGCGCAGCATCGTCAAGCCGTTTGTCGAGCGCGATCATGGCCAGTTTGAGGATGTCGGCGGCCGTGCCCTGAATTGGCGCGTTCGTGGCCATTCGCTCGGCGTTGCCGCGAACGGTGAACGACTTGTTGTGGATCTCGGGGATGTAACGCACGCGTCCGAAAAGCGTCGTCACCTTGCCGCTGCGGCGCGCCTCTTCCAGCGTGCGGTCGAGGTACTCCTGAATCTTCGGGTAGCGCGCGAAGTAGGCGTCGATGAAATCCTTGGCCTGGCCGGTGGGAATGTTCAACTCATTCGACAGCCGGAACGCCGACATGCCGTACAGCACGCCGAAGTTGATGGTCTTGGCGGCGCGGCGCTGATCGTGCGTCAGCTCATCCTCGGGCACGTTGAACATCTTCGAGGCAGTGGCGCGATGGATGTCGGCGCCGCGCTGGAAGGTCTCGATCAGATCGGCGTCCTGCGAGATGTGGGCGAGGACGCGCAGCTCGACCTGCGAGTAGTCCGCGGCCAGGAGCACGTTGCCGTCGTCGGCGATGAATGCTTTGCGGACCTCGCGACCGAGCTCCGTCCGGATGGGGATGTTCTGCAGATTCGGATCGGATGACGACAACCTTCCCGTCGCTGCCACCGCCTGGTTGAACGATGTGTGCACGCGGCCATCCTTGGCCACGAGCTGCGGCAATGCGTCGATGTACGTCGATTTCAGCTTGTGCAGTTCGCGATGCAGCAGGATCAGGCGCGGGACCGCGAATCCGTGGCTGGCCAGCTCCTGCAGCACATCCACCGAGGTCGAGAAGGCCTTCGTCCCTTTCGTTTTCTTGGAGACCGGATATTGCAGCTTTTCGAAAAGGATGTGCCCGAGTTGCTGGGGCGAGTTGATGTTGAACTCCGTTCCCGCCTCGGCGTAGACCTCTTTTTCCAGTTGCGCGAGCTGCGAGGCCATCTTGGACGACATTTCGCGAAGGAGAGCGACGTCGATCCGGATGCCGCGCGCTTCCATCCGCTCCAGCACCGGGATGAGCGGCAGCTCGATACGGTCGTAGATGTCAACGAGGGCGGGATCGCGGTGCAACTCGGGCGCGAGGATCTCCTTCAGCGCGATCGTGACGTCGGATTTTTCGCCGAGGTATTGCTGATAAGGCGACAACGCCGTGGCGCCGATCTCGTGATCGAGCGCGAAGAGCGGCGCGGTCTTGGCCACATCTTTTCGCGCGGCCACATCCTGCTTCAGCCAATCACGGGCGATGTTGCTGAAGGCGTGGCTGGGCAGGCCGGGGTTGATCACGTACGACATGATCATCGTGTCGGAAAAGCGTTTCGGAAGCGGCCAGCCGGTCGCGGCCAGGCGGCGGAGCTGGAGTTTGATGTCGTGGGCGACGAAGAGACGATCCGATTGGAGCAGGGACTTCAGCGCCTCGCGCAGCTCATTCGTGCCGCCCACTGAATCCGCGATCGGCACGATGAGCGACTCGGCTTGTTTCACGGACAGCGATGCGGCCAGCAAATCGTCGTGCGCTTCAGGCGTGGCAGACTCGAACCAGATCGCCACTTCTTCTGCGCTTCCCACGAGGTCGCGTACATCGTCAGCGTTCGCTGCGATGCGGTAGTCGCGCTCGACCGGCGGCGCTGCCGGCAGGAACTCCTGCATCAACGACGCGAACTCGAGGCGTGAGAAGACGTCATGCAGCTTGGCGCGATCCGGCTCCTGCCGCTTCAGTTTCTCGAAATCGATGTCCTCAACCGACAGATCGCACTTGATGCGCGCCAGGTCGCGCGAGATGAAGGCTTTATCGCGATTCTCTTCGAGCTTCTTGCGCTGCGCCGGCTTGAGCTTGTCGAGGTTTTCGTACACCCCTTCAAGCGAGCCGTAATCGGTGATCAGCGCCTTTGCACCCTTCTCGCCGATGCCGGGGACGCCGGGGATGTTGTCAATGGCATCGCCCCAGATGGCCATGACGTCGACGACTTTTTTCGGCGGAAGGCCGAAGACTTCTTCGACGCCCTTTTCGTCGTAGAGAACCTCGCGGCCGGTGTGAAATAGCTTGATGCCGTCGCCGACGAGCTGGAAGAAATCCTTGTCCGAGGTGGCGAGAACGACGTCGTAGCCGCGGTCGCGGGCCACGCAAGCCAGCGTGCCGAGGAGATCGTCGGCCTCCCAATCCTGCACGCCGATGACCGGAATCCCGAAGCCCTCCAGCACTTCATTGACGAACGGCAATTGAATGGCCAGATCGTCCGGCATCGGGCGGCGATCCTTTTTGTAATCGGCGAACGCTTCGTGCCGCGTCGTGGCCCGGCCGATGTCGAAGGCCACGGCGATGCAATCAGGCTCGAAGTCCTTCAGCAGCTTCTTCAGCGTCTGCGTGAAGCCGTAGACCGCATTCGTGGCCAGCCCGGAGGAGTTGGTCAGATTGCGGATCGCGTAGTAGGCGCGATAGACGTTGTTGGATCCGTCGATGAGGAAGAGGGTGGGGCGTTTCTGCGGCATTCGGCTGCCAAAGTCTATCCTTCCTCGCTTCGCTCCTCAGGATGGACTTGGAAGAGGATCGCCAAGAACCTCAGCCCTTGCCGCTTCGACTGCCAGCAGGATCTCCTGGTACATATGAAACGCCAGATCCTTGTTCAGTGGCTCGGCAGCGCCGCGATTCACGATCTCCGCGATCTGGGCAGCATAGTGCGACGCGGTGGGAAGACGCTCGCCGGACTGATGGATTTGCCGGAAACCGAAGAGCAGCTCCTCGCGCAGCGACTCGCGGAAGAGACCGCTTTCGACGTCGTTTTCCAGATTCTCGTAATCGACATTCATCGGATGAAGGACTCCATCAGTTTCGTATCGGCGCCGTAGGCCACACGCACGCGAGCGCCCTCGAGCGCGATGCGCGGCTGCAGTCCGCGGTCGAGAAGGAACGCGTCGTACGCGTCGCGGAACGAGCGGGCGCGATTGGCGTTTTCCCACGTCGTGTCGACGAGCACAGTTGGATCGCAGTGCGCGTTCTGCGCGACGATGACACGGTCGTCGACCCAGCCCGAACTGGCATTGCCGACCAGAAAACGCCAGTGAAACTCGCCGACGTGCTCGACGGTGAGCGTGTTGGGAAGCGGGGACTTGTTGTCGAACGGCGTGGCGGTCTTGCCGCTGGCCAGCCGGCCGAAGTACTCGGTCGGATGAAGAACCTCGCGCGTCGATCGCGGCGGGTTCTCGTTCATCTTGTCGATCATTTTCCATCCGCCGCGCTTGTACCCATCGATGACGATCTTCAAGCCCTCGGCGTACGGAAACTTTAGCGACTCGGCGAAGTACTTCGGCGTCGAGGCGTCGATGGTCTTGTCGGCGTTCAGCGACGACGACAGGAGCGACAGCATCTGCTCGTTGGCCAGAACGTCGTCCAACTTCTGACCCGCGCCGTCGAGCAGGTAGTCGAGCATCACCAGCGTGGCCTCGCCTTCCATCAGCGCGTGGAAGGCCATGCTGCCGTCGGTGTCCTTCTGCAGCGCCAGATCGCGCGCGCCAGCCTGGAAGCGCTGGTCCTGCAATGCATGAGTCAGCTCGTGAATGACCACCGACTGCCGGAGCATCTCGCTGTCGGCGATTCCGGCCGCAGCGGTTGGAAGACGATCGATGGCGAAGTAGGTGTGCGTCAGCGGGTCGTAGAAGGCCAGGACCTGCGATTCGTAGAGATCGAGCATCTTGCCGACGAGGTCGGTTGTGTCGTCGTCGACCAGCTGCAGGGCGCGAAGGATGAGTGCGTAGTCGTCCGCCGAGTAGGGAAGCGACTTCTCCATCTGCACGCGCAGCACCTTCGGCAGTTCCTCGCGGGTGATGGTCTTCGAGACGACAGGCCGCGCGAAGGTAAGCCCGCGCAGTTTCTCCACGGCTTTCATCTCCGCTTCGAGCGATGCTCCGCGCGCAGTGGCGGAAATGAGAACGAGCGCGGCGATCAGGTTGAGGAGCCGTCGGGACATGCGGTTGGGAACGGCATCGCTCTCGTCCCTAATCCCTCATCCCTTGTCCCTCGTCCCTGCCTCCCCTACAATGCCGCCGGTTCAAAACCGATGGAACGTGACGGCGAGCGGATTGAGATCACCATCAGCAGTCGGTTCGAGAATATCGAGCTCGTACAGGTGATCGCGGAACATCTCTGCGAAAACGCAGGGATGGACGAAGACGGCTCGCACTGGATCGGCATGGCCGTCCGCGAGGCCGTGGCTAATGCCATCAAGCACGGCAACAAACTCGACGTCAAAAAGAAAGTGAATGCCAGTTTCGAGCTGAATGGCCACGATCTCGCAATCACGATCTCGGACGAGGGAACGGGATTCGATCCGGAAACGGTGAGCGATCCGCTCAATCCGCAGAACCTGATGAAAACGAGCGGCCGCGGGATCTTCTACATGCGCACCTTCATGGATCAGATCCGTTACACATTCGATGCGGGCGGCGGAACGTCGCTCGTGATGACTAAGAATCTGGCCAAAGGAACCGGCATCGCCAGCGGCAAAGCCTGATATCTTCCGCGTCCGGCGGTCGCGTGCCGCGGATACGAACAAAGGAGAAGAGAGATGAAAGCCACCACTCGCGAGGTAAACGACATCGCGATCATCAAGGTCGAGGGGAAGATCACGATCGGCGCGGGCGACCAGCAGCTTCGCGATGTGATTGCCAGCGCGGCCAGCAAGAAGATCCTGCTCGACCTTTCCGGCGTGACGACGATCGATTCGTCAGGCATCGGCGAGCTCGTCGGCTCTTACACGACTGTCACCAACAAGGGCGGCAAGCTCAAGCTGCTCCACCTCCCTGCCAAGCTGAACGAACTGCTTCACGTTACCCAGCTCATCACTGTGTTCGAGGTTTACGAGAACGAGCAGGAAGCCATCAACAGTTTCTAGGGTCGGCACGGCCGGCGGCGTTGGTTGCCCAAGGCTCCGCCACCATTGTTCACAGAACTTGCTGCGGCGACGTGCCGGCAGGGCCTAACCACCCGGCCGGCGTCTGCGTTGCGGGGGCGCGGCCGGCGCCTCCTCAATGCCACTCAATCGCGGACCCTGCCAGCGCATCGGCAGTGCGTTGGTGGTCACCGTCTCATTTCCTTCCACCCACTTCGGAAAGAGCTCCGCGGCGAGCTGCCGGTCGTGAACGGCTCTCTCCGGAATGTCGATCAGCTTCACGAACGGAGCCGTCTCGCCGAGGAAATTCACGCGGAGTTGTAAAGCCCGAGGCTTCGGCGTCCAGGGAGAATTGAGCGGCATCCGGATGTTGATGTGCGCGCCGGTGTTGAACGAACGCCGGGCGCCCGAGGGGATCGAGATCAGCCGCGGCAGAAGCTCTTCGCCAGGAATCTCCGATCCGATGTCGATCGTGACCATGCGCGTTTCCGGGTCGTAGTTCGTCTGCGCGATGAGATCGGCGATGAGGATTGGCGACGATCGTTGGTTCGTGACGTCGTACTTGATGGAGATGCTCGCGCCCTGGATCATGTCCTCGCCGTAGATCTCGGCATCGACGCGCACGTTGTTCTCCGTGCCGACCATCCGCCGCGGCTCTTTCATGTCGATGCTGCCGGGCTTCGCCGACGAGACAGCCGGAGCCGTGGAGTTGCAGGCGGCCGCGACCACCAGAGCCAATGCACAGGCAACTCGTCTCATGACGTTCATCCCCCTTCCGCAAAACTACTACCATTCGCTTGCGAAAGTGAAAAACAAACGCGCAAATGAAAAGGCCTCCCGCGAGGGAGGCCCGAGCATTGTCTGATCAGAGACCGCGTTTTTTCGCGCGGATGTTGCGCCGGCTGCCTTTCGGCTTGCCACCGCCACCGCCGTACGCGCCGCCACCACCACCGCCGCCGTAGCCACCTCCGCCACCGCCGCCGTAGCCGCCGCCACCTCCACCACTGTAGCCACCACCACCGCCCCCTCCGCTGCTGTAGCCACCACCGCCGCCGCCACGTCCGCCACCACCACCGCCGAACGAACGGCCTCCGCCGCCGCCAGCACGAGGCGGGCGATCCTCGGCGGCATTCACGCGAAGGGCGCGGCCACCCAGGTCATGTCCATTGAACTTTTCGATCGCCTTCGCCGCGTCCTCATCCGATTCGAACTCGACGAACGCGAACCCGCGGGGCCGGCCCGACTCGCGATCGGTCGGAAGAAACACGTCTCGTACCGTTCCGACCTGCGCAAACAACGCTTCGACCTCGTCGCGCGTTGTGTTGAAGTCGAGATTCCCTACGAAAACCTTGGAAGCCATCAACATCTCCTCTTCTGCGGCTCATGCCTGCCAGTGCATGGCTTCCGGCCTTCCGCGGACGCGAAGTGTATCGCGTTGCAGGATACGTGCGAGGGAAAAACAGAAAAAACGCGAAGGTCTTCGGACGATCAGAAGCCGCCGCCTCCGATCGGCCGTGTGGACTCCGCGGACAATCCACTCCTCGTATCGGTCCCGATCAGCGGTCAGCCGGAGCGATCTCAGTCGATCTTCAACACTGCCAGGAAGGCCTCCTGCGGAATCTCCACCTTCCCCACCCGCTTCATCCGTTTCTTCCCCTCTTTCTGCTTCTCGAGGAGCTTGCGCTTGCGCGAGATATCGCCGCCATAACACTTGGCGAGAACGTCTTTGCGCATCGCTTTCACGGTTTCGCGGGCGATGACTCGATTGCCGATGGCTGCCTGCAAAGCGACTGCGAACATCTGGCGGGGGATGAACTCCTTCATCTTCTCGACGAGGAGCTTTCCGCGCGCGTATGCCTTCTCTTTGTGCACGATGAGGGAGAGAGCATCGAGCGGTTCCCCGTTGATCAGAATGTCCATCTTCACCAGATCGCTTTCGCGGTAACCGACGAATTGGTAGTCGAGTGAGGCGTATCCGCGTGAGATCGATTTCAGCTTGTCGAAGAAATCGAGGATCACCTCATTCAACGGCATCTCATACACGATCATGACGCGGTTGGTGCTGACGTACTCCAGCTTCTTCTGTACGCCTCGCCGGTCCGTCGCCAGCGCGAGAATCGGACCGACGAATTCATCGGTCGTGATGATGGTCGCTTCGATCCACGGCTCCTCGATCGAATGGATGTACGCGGGGTCCGGCATCTTCTGCGGATTCTCGATCCACAATGATTCGCCGTCTGTCTTCTGCACGCGATAACGAACGCCCGGTGCCGAGGTCAGCAGCTCGAGATTGAACTCCCGCTCCAGCCGCTCCTGGATGATCTCCATGTGCAGCAGGCCTAGAAACCCGCAGCGGAAACCAAATCCGAGAGCCAGCGAGCTCTCCGGCTCGTAGCTGAATGACGCGTCGTTGAGCTTCAGTTTGCCGACCGCGTCGCGCAGGTTCTCGTAGTCGTCGGTATTGATCGGGAAGATGCCGGCGAAAACCATCGGCTTTACTTCCTCGAATCCGGGAAGCGGCGGCGGCGACGCCTTTTCGCTCGTGATCGTGTCGCCGATCTTGGCCTGAACGATGTCTTTGATGTTGCCGGAGAAGAAGCCGACTTCGCCCACTCCCAGCCGGTCGACCAGTTTGACCTTCGGCGTAAACACGCCGACCTCGGTCACTTCGTAGATGCGCTCGGTCGACAGAAACTTGATGCGCATCCCTTTGCGAATCTCGCCATCGACGATGCGCACCAGGCACATGACGCCGCGATAGGAGTCGTACCAGGAGTCGAAGAGCAGCGCGCGCAACGGGCCGTCGGCATTGCCGTGCGGCGCGGCGATCTTGGTGACGATCTTTTCCAGAATCTCGTCGACTCCGATTCCCGATTTTGCCGATGCCAGAACGGCGTCATGTGCATCGAGGCCGATGACGTTCTCGATCTGCTCGCGAACGCGCTCCGGTTCCGCCGAGGGGAGATCGACCTTGTTGATGACCGAGAGTATGTCGAGATTGTTTGCGATGGCCAGGTAGCTGTTGGCCAGCGTCTGCGCTTCCACGCCCTGCGTTGCGTCGACGACGAGCACCGCCCCTTCGCAGGCGGCAAGGCTACGCGAGACCTCGTACGAAAAATCGACGTGGCCGGGGGTGTCGATCAGATTGAAGACGTAGTCCTGACCATCTTTGGCTTTGTACTGAAGATTGACGGCCCGCGCCTTGATGGTGATGCCGCGCTCGCGCTCGAGGTCCATGTCATCGAGCATCTGCTCGTGCATGTCACGACCTTCCACCGCACCGGTCTTCTGCAGCAGACGATCGGAGAGCGTCGTCTTGCCGTGGTCGATGTGGGCGATGATCGAGAAATTGCGAATGTACTGAGGGTCAGGCATTTGGCGGCGGGCTGTCTAACACGGCTGGTGAGGATTGTCATCCCTCGGCGCTGCAAGCGCTTGGCGCGTGGAAAGTTATAGTTCGTGGCGGCGTGAACTGGAACGACATTCCCGGCTGGTTTCAGTGGCGATCCGCGCAGGAGGAGGCGGCACGTCACTTTCCGGCCAACAGCCGGTTCGTCGAGGTCGGCAACTACCTCGGACGCAGTCTCTGCTCCCTCGGCGAGGTGGCAAAGCTGAGCGGCAAGCGCTTCGTCATCGTCGGTGTCGATACCTGTCGTGGGAGTGGCATCGAAGGCCCTCGCCAGAAGGATTACCACGGCGAGGCAGTGGCGGAAGGCGGCGGCACGTTCGCCGGCACGCTGCACAAGAACATCATCGAATGCGGCCTCGGCGACACGATCTCTTTGATCGTTTCCGACTCGATCACGGCGTCGACCTTTTTCGCGGACCGATCGCTCGACTGGGTCCATCTCGATGCTCGCCATGAGTACGAGCACGTGAAAGCGGACATCGCGGCCTGGCTGCCGAAGCTCAAAGCCAGCGGCTGGTTGTCCGGCGACGACTACGACGAGGTCAAATGGCCGGAAGTCGTTCGCGCGGTCCGGGAGATGCTGCCGAAAGCTCAAGCGTGGCCGATCAATCAGTGGCGCTGGGTGGTTCGTTGAACGTAGGTCGGACTCTCCAGTCCGACCTTGGTAACGCAGCGGCGAGACGCCGACGCTCCGGCTGCGAATTGTTTAAGTTTGAGCCATTGGGCCGAGCAACTTCTCGACGATCACGACGTCGCGCCACTGTCCATCCAGCTTGCCGTGTTTCTCGTACGTGCCGACTTCGCGAAAGCCAACCTTTTGCAGCAGTGAGCGGCTGGCGTCGTTCTCGACGAACACGCGCGACACGAGCTTCCAGAATCCAGCCGCGCGCGCGGCGTCGAAGAGCGCCTCCATCGCCATCCGGCCGGCCCCGCGCGCACGCGCGGCGCGCGAGGCATAGACCGAAAATTCGGCGATGCCGGCATAGCAGTCGCGTGGCCGGTAAGTCGACGTTGCGGCGAAAGCAATCACCTCGCCGCCTTCATCCTCAACGACAACGACCGGATAGCGGCCACCGAGCCACGCCATCACGTCGTCTGCAGTGCGATGGCGCGTCTCGAACGTCGCTACCCGGTCGTCGATCCCTTCGTTGTAGATGCGCGCGATCGCCGGAGCATCGACGATCGCGGCATCACGACTCTTCATTTCCCGGTCAGTTCCTTCACCAGACCCGAAACGCCGTAGACCTTGTTGAGCGCGTCGAGGATGCCCGCCGAATGCACGGCCACGGCGCGTCCCTGCCGCTCGTCGAACTGGTAATCCCACGGCAGCGACTGGATGTTGCCGTCGAAGATGATGCCGACGAACTCATTGTTGCGGCTCACCACCGGGCTTCCGGAGTTGCCGCCGATGATGTCGGCGGTCATGACGAAGTTGTACGGGGTCTTGTCGTTGTCGAGGACCGATTTCTTCGCCACCCACGACGCCGGCAGCTTGAACTCGCCTTCGTTTCCGTGCTCCGCGGAATGCTCGAACGTCCCGCCGATCTCGGTGGCCCACGGCACGGCCTGGCCGTTTTCCGTAAAGCCCTTCACCGTGCCGTACGAAAGGCGCAGCGTGAACGTAGCGTCGGGATAGGTATCGCCGCCGCTGGTCTTGAACTGGGCGTTGGCGATCTTCGCGTATGACTGCCGCAGCACCTCGGCGATGTTGTCGTCGTATTGCTTGCGCAGCTCGCGGGCGCGGCCGTCGATGATGCGCACCACCTCGATCATCGGATCGTGAGAGGCGTCGACCGCCGCCTTGCCGCCTTCGCCGAGGGCCTTGCGTGTGGCCACGTCGCCCAGCTTCGTGCTGCGAACGAGCTCTGAGGCGCGTTCCTGTGGCGACTTGCCCGCGAGCACCTTCTGCACAAGCGGATCGGTTGGCGCAACTTCCAGCCAGTTCGACAGCGAGTCCGCCAGCGTGACGGTCTCGAGATCCTCGTAGATCGGCGCTTCGGAATAGAGATCCTGTTTCAGCGAGGGCAGATTCGACTCGCGATACTCGCGCAGCCGCTCGCCGTTCGGCTTCGTCGACTCCTCGGCCAGCCGGAGAATCGTCTTGGCGTGCTGGAAGTGCGCTGAGTTGAAGGCCAGTCCGGCCTCGACGAAGCGATATTCGAGATAGATCGGACGATACGTGGCAATCGCAGCATCGACGTTCTGCCAGGCGTCGCCATACGCGGCGCTGAGCTTCGGATCGGCCGAGACTTTCTGGCGCATCGCGGCTTCCGCGTCGGCCTTAGTCTTCACCACTGCCGGATCCTGCAGCCCGGCGATCCGCCCGAGGTACGCCTTACGCGAGTTCTTCACGCCGAAGAGCTCATCGTGCGCGCGGCGATCGTTTTCGAGGCTGCGCTGCGCGTAGTTCGTCAGCAGCACCTCGCGGCGGCGCAGCAGATTGAGCGTAAACGGGTACGCGATGTCGCGGAAAAACTGGAGATGCGTCAGCGTGTTCAGACGGCTCGTCGAGCCGGGATGGCCGGAGATGAAAACGAGATCGCCATCTTTCGCGCCGCTCTCGCTCCACTTCAGATAGTCGGTGACATGCACCGGCTTGTCGTTCTCGTAGGCTCGGAAGAAGCAGACATCGAGGTCGTAGCGCGGATATTCGAAGTTGTCCGGGTCGCCGCCGAAGAATGCGATACCGACCTCGGGGGCGAAGACGAGCCGCACGTCGGTGTACTTCTTGTAGCGATAGAGGTGGTACTCGCCGCCCTGGAAGAGCGTCACCACATCGCTGCGCATGCCGCTCTTCTGCACCGACTCCTGCTCGATGGCGCTCATCACCGAGCGTCGCGCAGCCTGCGCCGCTGCGGTGGTCATGCCCGGCGTGACCGCGGCATTGACGCGCTGCGTGACGTCTTCGATCGACTGCAGCACGTTCAGCTCGAGATCGACGCACTTCACTTCATCGGCGCGCGTCTTGGCGTAGTAGCCGGTGGTGACGTAGTCGTGATCCTTCGTCGAGATCTTGGCCAGGCAGTCGAGACCGACGTGATGATTCGTCAGCGCCAGTCCGTCCGCCGAAACGAACGATCCCGAGCCGCCGCTGTTGAAGCGGATCGACGACTTCTGCAGATGATCGAGCCAGGCCTGCGTCGGCTCGAAGTTGTAACGCTGTTTGAAGATGGCGTTGGGCGTCCGGTTGAACAGCCACATCCCCTCGTCCGCGGCCAGCGGAAGAGCGAGGAGCACCAGGAAGAATGCGAGGAAAGACTTGCGCATCGATGTTGCCTCCAGTCAATTTGTGGGAATTCTATTCTGGACAGCACGTCGCCGATCAGCTACACGCTCGGCCACACACGCAGATGTGTAAAATGGCGGCCATGGCTACGAATCTGGCGATCGACGATCGGCTCCTGGAAGAAGCGCAAAAAGTTGGCGGTCATCGCACCAAGAAGGCTACGGTGACCGAAGCGCTGAACGAGTACATCCAGCGTCGTAGACAGACCAGGATTCTGGAGCTCTTCGGAACGGTGGATTTCGACCCGAAGTACGACTACAAGAAACAGCGTCGCAAGTCGTGAAGGTTCTGGTTGATACGCCGATCTGGTCGCTGGCGTTGCGTCGCAAGCCCCTCCCTGAGTTCGTCTCGACCAGGTCTGAGCTCGCGTCTCTGGTTGCGGATGGGCGGGTCGCGATCATCGGTGCCATACGCCAGGAGCTTCTTTCAGGAATCAAAGAACGGGCTCATTTCGATCGAGTGCGTGATCACCTCCGGGCCTTCTCGGACACCGAGATCACGTCGGCGGACTACGAGGAAGCCGCATCGTTCTACAACCGCTGTCGAGGAAAGGGCATCCAAGGCTCAAACACGGATTTCCTGATCTGCGCGATTGCATCTCGCAACGAATACCCGATCTTCACAAACGACGCCGACTTCACACACTTTGCGAAAGTCATCCCAATCGTGCTCTACGATCGCAGGTAGGACGACTTCACTCTTCACGATTCGCCATACGGCACGCAGTAAGGATCATCGGCGTCGCAGCTCGCGAACTCGAACTGGATCGTCGTATGGGCGATGCCGTACTCGCGCGCCAGCACCTCGTTGATCCGTGCAAGCAGGTTGCCTGTCGATCGCACCGGAATGTCGCCGACCATGAGATGACACGACAGCGCCGGCCGGGATGCGCCGAGGGCCCAGATGTGCAGGTGATGGACTCCGGTGACGCCCTCAAGTGCGGCGATGGCGCGCGTCACCGACTCCGGATCAATGCCAGCCGGCGTCCCTTCGAGCAGCAGGTTGATCGCTTCGCGCAGGATCCCCCAACTGCTCCAGAGGATGAGCACACCAATCGCAATCGACACGGCCGGATCCCAGAACAGCGCTCCGGTGGTACGAATCAGGAGCGCGGCGGCGATGATGCCAGCCGAGGAAAAAGCATCGCCGAGCATGTGAAGCACAGCGCTGCGAACGTTGAGATCATGTCGCCCGTGGCCGCGAAGCCAGAGCGTGATCGCGCCGTTGAGAAGTAGCGCCGCGATGGCAGTGACGAGCATGGCGCTGCTGTTCACGGCCGCGGGAGCGCGCAGCCTTTGTGCCGCTTCGACGAAAAGATAAATCGTGAAAGCCGCCAGCGAGCCGGAGTTGATGAACGCCGCCAGCACGCCTGCCCGATGCCATCCGTACGACTTCGCGCTCGTTGCCGGCCGGCGTTCCAGGCGTACGGCGAACAGCGCCAGCAGGAGCGCGAGCGTGTCGGTGATGTTGTGCAGCGCATCGCCGACGAGGGCGAGAGAGTTCGCCCGAACCCCGACCACGATCTCGACGGCGACGAAGACAGCGGTGGCGATCGAAGCGATCAGCAGTTTGCGCGAGATCTCGCCGGTATGGTGCGTGTGCGACATGGCCTGTTTCACCACAGAGACGCAGAGAACACGGAGATGATCTCTGTGCCCTCTGTGTCTCTGTGGTTAATAAAACCTTGAATCTGCACACTACTCTCGAGTCGAGCGCTCTACTTTCTTCGACTTCACCGCGACTCCCTCGGCCATCGAAACGCGCTGATCACGAAGCCGTGAAGCAAGGTCCGCGTCCGACAGCGCGATGATCTGCGCCGCCAGAATCCCGGCATTTCGCGCGCCGCCCACCGCAACTGTCGCCACCGGGATTCCCGGCGGCATCTGCACGACGGCGAGCAATGCATCGAGTCCCTGCAACGCTCCGCCAACCAGCGGCACGCCGATCACCGGCTTCGTCGTGAACGAGGCCACGACGCCCGGAAGATGCGCCGCCATGCCCGCACCGGCGATGAACACAGCCGCTCCATCGCGCTCGGCATCGGTGATCACCTGCTTCGCCCGCTCCGGGCTTCGGTGCGCCGAGGCCACCTTCATCTCGTAGGCAATGCCCACTTCATCGAGTGCCGCGCAAGCCTGCGACATGACCTCGGCGTCGGAATCGCTTCCCATGACGATGCAAACCCACATGGAGGCGAATGGTAGCAGCGGTCAGCGGATCGGCGCTTCCGCTTCGCCAATGCTCTCGGCAGCCGAGGAGCGCGACGGCGGCGTCACCGGCAGACAGCTCCGAACCAGAGCGCTCAGCGCGCCGATGTCGAACGGCTTCGGCAGGAATGCGCAGATTCCTTTGTCCACCGCGCTGGCTACCTCGGGGGCGCGATTGGCGCTGATGATGATGACCGGAATCTTCTTCAGATCCGGCTCCAGCTCGCGGGCCTGCAATACGTCCCAGCCGGAGAGGATCGGCATCATCAGATCGAGCACCACCACATTCGGATGCTCGCTCCGCATCAGGTCGAGCGCTTCTTTGCCGTTCGGCGCCTCGTAGAAGCAATAGCCGTCGCGCTTCAGTGCCGCCACGATCATCCGCCGGATACTGGGATCGTCATCGACCACCAGAACGCAATACGGACGACTCTTCCCCGCCACTTCTTCGCCGGTCTGGACCACGCGCTATCGGCATGCACAACTGGTGCCTTTTGCGGAATTTAGGACTCGTTTGGGCTCTTGCTACAAGCATCTCTGGCGGCATCGCGCCGGTGCTGCCATTCCGCCGAAGATCCCTCGCTTACGCTCGGGATAAACTGCTTATGAAAGTCGCCGTAGCCATGTCGGGCGGGGTCGATTCGTCGACTGCCGCGTACATCCTCCAGTCCGCCGGACACGAGGTGGTCGGTCTGTCGATGCAGATGTACGACAACCTCACCAACGCCGACACGACCTACGGCGGATGCTGCACCATCGACGACCTGGCCGACGCCCGCCGCGTGGCCTGGAAGCTCGACATCCCCCATTTCACCCTGAACCTCGAGCAGAACTTTCACGAGAAGGTCATCACCCCGTTCGTGCAGTCGTATCTGAGCGGACTCACGCCCAGTCCGTGCGTCCTCTGCAACACGCACGTGAAGTTCGACCTCTTTCACGAGAAGGCGCGCGCCATCGGTGCCGAGAAGATCGCCACCGGCCACTACGCCCGCATCACCCGCGACGAGGGCGGCCGCTTCGAGTTGCGCAAGGCGCTGCACCTGGCCAAGGATCAGTCGTATTTCCTCTTCGAGCTGACACAGGAGCAGCTCAGCGGCGCGCTCTTCCCCCTCGGCGAGATGACCAAGCCCGAGGTTCGCGACGTGGCCGCGAAGGCCGGGCTGGTGGTGGCGCGGAAAAAAGAGTCGTACGAGATCTGCTTCGTCCCGCAGAAGGACAGCTACGCCGCCATCGTCGAGCGCGAGGCCGCGCTGACACCGGGCGATGGCGCCGGCGAGATCGTCGACACGAACGGCAACGTCATCGGCACTCACGACGGCTACTACCACTTCACCATCGGCCAGCGCCGCGGCCTCGACATCGGCGGCACCGCGGAGCGGATGTATGTGGTCGACGTGAATCCATTCACGAAGCGCGTGGTCGTAGGCGAGGCCTCGGACCTGGAGCGCGACGAGCTGATCGCCGAGCGCGTTCATTGGATCGGCGATGCACCATCTTCGTCAATCGAGGTTCAGGCGCGCGTTCGTTCACGTTCCGCGGATGTCGCGGCAACAGTAACTCCGCTTCCCGATGGCCGCGCTCGCGTGCAGTTCGCGCAGAAGCTCCGCGCCGTCGCGCCTGGGCAGGCGGTTGTTTTTTATGACAACGACCTTTGCCTCGGCGGTGGGTGGATAACGAAGAGTTAGTCCGCAGGTGAAGACATGGCACGTTGGCTCGTACGTCTTGTTGGAGAGCAGTTCGACGTGGAGGAGCTACCGCGATGGTTTCCAAGCGGCGAGGTTTTCGCGGTGCGAGAAGGCGAGTACGTGTATCTGACTGGTCCTGCCCTCGAACACCATAAGGATGCCGGCGAGGTCGTCAAGGTCACACGGAAAGCACTTGATGAGCTCAGCGCCGTGATTAGCCTGCTTGTGCCGAATTATCAGAAGCCAACGATTGATACGAGCATCATCCGTGAAGACGATGATGGTTGCCGACTAAAGCACCACGTGCTGGAAGCCGAACCAGGTCGCATTCGAATCAAGGGCACAGCGACTCTTACCGTCAAAGGCCAAGCCCGTCCGAGTACAACGATGGCCCAAGACCTTTTGGCTGCTTCGAAGCGCTCGCCCCATCTTGCTCGTGCGTTAGCTCTGTTGTCTCGTTCGGACGCGTCATGGCCGCATCTGTATGTCGCTCTTGAGGAAGTTGAGCAGGAATTGAGGGCAGCGAGCGATGCCGCCGGCCTTTGCTCCTCAGGTGAGCGGGATCGCTTCAGAAGTACTGCGAACAACGCAGAAAGCGCGGGTCATGACGCTCGGCATGCATCAGGAAAGTTCACGGCTCCACGAAGGCCGATGACCTTGGCTCAGGCACGCGAGTTCGTTCGAAAGATCTTAGAAGCCGCTCTCAGCGGCCATCCGTAAAATCGTTGAGCCTGCGCGTGTCTGACTCACGCCAACTGCTGCAATTTCGCGTCGACGTTCTCCGCCCACTCCGGCGAGCAATCGGGATGATGCCGCGCTTTCATCAATGCCTCGCGGGCTCCGCGGGCGTCGCCGGATTGCTTTCGCAGAATGCCGAGCTTGACCAGCGAGCCGATGGCGTTCGGGCCTTTCGTTTCTACATCGCAGAGTGATTCGTAAATCATGATCGCCCAGTCGCGCTCGCCGCGGCGCTCGGCGTACTGCGCTGCGCGGGCGAGGAATCGCGGCAGTGGCTCCGACTGAAGCTCGCGAATCAGATCGGTGGCAAGGTCATCGTGTTTCTCTTCGATGTCGCGCGTCAGGAGGCGCGTGGCGTAGCCGTCGCGCGTTCGATCGTCGGGTGCGGTGTCGACGGCGAAACGCAAGGCGTCGATGTTGCGAGGCTGTTCGGTGAGCAGGGACTGGATCAGCTTCCGCGCGCCGTCGAGATCACCCGCATCTCGTGCCGCGACGGCTTTCACCAGACGGGGATCCGCGTTCCACGTCGTTTCCGCTTCGACCACCGGCGCGACGAACTTCTCCTCGAAGCCCGTCAGCTTGACGAGGAACGCGACGCCGACGCCGTAGAGAAAACCGCCGACGTGGGCGGAGAAGGCAGTGCCGCCGCCGGACGTCTCCGTCGACGTCAGCAGGAACTGTTGCGCGAACCAGAGCGGGAGCACGACGAAGGCGGGCACGTGGAAGCGGAAGTTCCATCTCCATCGCAGCAGGAAGGGAATGAAGATGAACTCGACCTTCGAAGTCAGAAAGCGGACGAGGTAGGCCCCCATCACGGCGGCGATGGCCCCCGAGGCGCCGACGAGTGGGATGGTGCTATCGGGATGCCTCGCCGCGAAGGCCAGCGTGGCCGCCACGCCGCCGCTGAAGTAGAGGAAGGTGAAAAGCGGACGGCCGAAGACGTCTTCAATAAACGGTCCGGTGATGAAGAAGAAAAGGAGGTTGCCGAAGAGGTGCGAGAGGCCGATGTGAATGAACATCCCCGTGAAGATGCGAAGCGCGCCACCTTCGGCGGGGATGTATCCGAAGCGGACGCGCGGCAGGGCGTGGTAGGCCTTGGCCAGCGCATCGGCCATCGTGTCGAGCTCCGCCTGCTCATCGCGCACGATGGCCTGCGGAGGCGAAACGGCCGGAAGGGAATCGATTCGCGCTTGAATCTCGGGAGGGACGAGATTGGCCACCGCGGGCGGCATGTGCAGGTAGGGATGCGAGATGTAGTAGCGCATCGTGCGCTGCCAGTTCTCACTGACCGCAACATTGCCTCCGCTCGATTCGACCGCGGTGATGGCCAGCCAGACGAAGATGTTCAGGCCAATGATGGCGTACGAAACCCAGGCGTGGCGGCGAATGACCGCGTCATCGCGCCCGATCGGCAGCAGGATCATGGATGCCGCAAGTTTACGGCACTCGCTAGAAGAGTGTCCTGCCGGCAACGCGCGCTTCGAGGGCCAGCAGTTGCTTCTTGACGTCGATCCCGCCGCCGAATCCGGTCAGTGAGCCGTTCATGCCGATGACGCGATGACACGGGATCACGATCGGAATGGGATTGGCGCCGTTGGCCGCGCCGACTGCACGTACAGCCGCCGGCCTGCCGATCCGTTCCGCGATCGCTGAGTACGTCGTCGTTTCGCCGTAGGGGATCTTCTGCAGCTCGCTCCAGACGGCCTGCTGAAACTCCGTTCCTTGCGGAGACAGACGCAAATCGAATGCAGTCAGCTCGCCCGCAAAATAGGCGCGCAGTTGATCCGCCGCCTCGCGCAGCGCATCGTTGTCGCGAATCCACTCCGCTTTCGGCTTCGCGCCGGCGAAGTAGGTTTCGACGATAGCGTCGTCGTCGCCGGCGATGAGAATCGCGCCGATGGGAGTGTCGACGTAGGTGTATTTCACGCGAGGCTTCTCCACAACAGCATCGTCGCATACGCGCGAAACGGCCGCCACGCCTCCGCCCGCGCCAGCAACTCGCGATCGCTGATCATGCCCGCCGCTTTGCGCAGGCCGAGGTCGCTGTGTGGGAAGGCGTCCGGCTCGCGGAGGGCGCGCATGGCGATGTAGTGCGCAGTCCATGGGCCGATGCCTGGCATCGATGTCAGCCGGTCGATCGACTCATCGAGCGTTGCGCCGCGCTCGAACGTCAGCTCGCCACCAGCAACGGCGCGAGCCAGGCCGCGAATGGCGTTCCAGCGGACCAGCGGCATTCCGGGGTTCGCACGCGCGCGCATGAGCGACTGCGGCGTGACGCCGTGACGCGTCGCGATGCGCGCCATCAACGTCGTCGCGCCGGCTACGCTGATCTGCTGTCCGACCATGGCGCGGATGGCCATCTCGAACGGATCCCACGTGCCCGGTACGCGGATTCCGCGATGTGCGCGAACGAGCGGCCCGAGCATCTTGTCTTTCGCGAAGTGCTTTTCGATGGCCGCGATGTCGGCATCGACGTCGAACATCGCCCGCACGCGGCCGGCCTCGGATGCATCGTTGACGATCACCGCGCTTCGCGAGGCATCGTGAGTCACTCGCACGGACCCTCGCTGATACGAATCGGCATCGACCGATTCAACGCTGGCAATCGCCCGCGGACGAAGGAAGTTGATGATGGCATCCCATGCGTAGGGCTGCCTGTAGCTCAGGGCGATCACAGCAGCATTCTCCCCGAGGCTGCCCGCGTAGCTGTGCTACATTCATGTCCCAGTCCCTTCGTGAATAGTTGGTGAAAAATACAAATGGCCACTCCTGATCTCGTGATGTACGAGGAGGAGTACCAGCAGATCAAGGACACGCTCCAGCGACTGCAGGTCGACTCCAATTCCAAAATCGTCTTTCTGGTCGACAAAAACGGCCAGCAGATTGCCGTTCACGGCGACATGCGCGGCGTCGATGCCACGTCTCTGGCCTCGCTGACGGCCGGCAACGTCGCCGCCACCGACGGACTGGCCAAACTCATCGGGGAGAAGGAGTTCTCGATCCTCTTCCACGAAGGAGAGCGGGACAACATCCACATCTCTTTGGTCGCCCAGCGCGTAATTCTGGTTGTGATCTTCGACGACCGCTCGTCACTCGGATTGGTCCGGCTTCGCGTGAAAAAGGCGTCGGCGGAGCTGGAGCGGACCTTTGAGGTTCTGCTGCGCAAATCGGAAGAGGAGCGCGGCAATCTGTCCAGCCGCTTCGACTCTCCGTTCGCCGAGATCACCGACGAGGACATTGACAGTCTCTTCAGCGAATAGCTCGCATGACGTTCATCAACTACGCAGCCCGCGAGATCAACTGCAAAATCGTCTACTACGGGCCGGGCCTGTGCGGGAAGACGACTAACCTGCAGTGGATCTACGACAAGACGAACCCGCAGGCGAAGGGGAAGCTGATCTCCCTGGCCACGGAGACGGATCGCACCCTGTTCTTCGACTTCCTCCCGCTCGACCTCGGCACGGTTCGCGGCTTCAAGACCCGCTTCCACCTCTACACCGTCCCCGGGCAGGTTTTCTACGACGCGTCGCGCAAGCTAATTCTCAAAGGAGTGGACGGCGTCGTCTTCGTGGCCGACTCGCAGGAAGCCCGGATGGAAGCGAACAACGAGTCGCTCCTGAACCTCGACAAGAATCTGAAAGAACAAGGTTACGAGCTGAAAGCCGTCCCGCTCGTGCTGCAGTTCAACAAGCGCGATCTCCCCACGGCCCTGCCCGCCGACGAGATGTACCGGCAGCTCAATTTCAAAGGCGAGCCGACGTTCGAGGCGGTGGCCATGAATGGCACGGGGGTTTTCGATACACTGAAAGCGGTCGCCAAGCTGGTGCTCACTGAATTGAAGAAGAAATAAGGGCAGCCCGGAACCCCTTACCGCCTGACACCAATGAAAGTCGCTTTCGTCAAACCGCCGGTCGGCGGCATTCTCGGCCTGGAGATGCTGACGTTCGTCGAGCCGCTCGGCCCGATCTGCGTGGCCGCATGTCTCGAAGCCGAGGGACACGAGTGCAAAGTGTTCGACCTCCGTATCGACGGCGAAGAGCATGGCCTCGAGCTTTGCAAGCAATTCGCGCCGGACATCGTCGGACTGCAGTGCAATTTCACGACGGAGCGCAATCGCACGGTACGGCTCGCGCAACGCATCAAACGAGAGAATCCGGGCGTGTTCGTGGTCGTCGGCGGCCACGATGCGTCGCGCGACCCGAGCTGGTTCGGCAACGAGGTCATCGACGCGGTTGCGGTCGGCGACGGCGAAGAGGTGATGCCGCCGATGGTCGATGCCATTCAGCGCGGACACGATCTGGCCACGATTCCCGGCCTGATGCTCCATCGCGAGGGACGCTGGATCAGCACCGGCCACGCGCCGACGCGCAAGAATCTCGACGACTACCCGCTGCCGGCGCGGCATCTCATCGAGCACTACGCGGAGCACTACTACATCAACTTCCACAAGCCGCTGGCGCTGATGGAAACCGCACGCGGCTGCCCGTTCAAGTGCAACTTCTGCTCGGTCTGGAAGTTTCACGAGTCGACGTTCCGCGAGAAGTCGCCCGCGCGCGTCGTACGCGAGCTGCAGGCGATCAAAGCCGAGGCCATCTTCATCACCGACGACATCTTCTGGATGAACGTGAAGCGCGGCGAAGAGATGGCCAGGCAGATCAAGGCCGCCGGCATCAAGAAGTTTTTCACCGTGCAAACGCGCACCGACATCATCTGCAAGTTCCCGCACCTGATCGAGATGTGGAAGGACTGCGGCAAGCTGGCCATCTTCCTCGGCCTGGAGTCGGTGACCGACGAAGGGTTGAAGGCAGTCAACAAGAAGAACACGGCCGACAACAACGTCAAGGCCATCAAGATCCTGCAGGAGCTCGGCGTCGGTTTCACGCCGAACTTCATCGTCGATCCGGCCTGGACGCGCGACGATTTCAAGCGACTGCGCGATTGGATCGATCACACCGGCGCGTACAACAGCGGCTTCTCCGTCCTGACGCCGCTTCCCGGTACCGACCTGTGGGACACGGCCAAGGAGCAGGTCACGACGCACGACTGGGAGATGTACGACATCGTCCATGCCGTGCTTCCGACGACGCTTTCGCTCGACGACTTTTACGAAGAGTATTCGGGTCTCTGGCGCCACGCGCTCGACGTCCGCTACCGCTACCGCGGCAAGTGGAAGACGTTCGTGCAGCTCGGTGCTGCGCTGGCTACCGGCAAGGTGTCGCTGAAGAATGTCCGCCGCGGTCTGGGGATGGCGAAGACGTTCAGCAAGCCGGAGACGTTCCTGCGGGCGCACGAGTAGGGGCGCTGCACACCGCCGCGGAGCGGCCTCAAGAGGGTAGCGAGGGGTGCGAGCAGCTTCATCGCGAGCACCCCTCGAACAAAGAGTTGGGATGAGGGTGCCGCGTCAGCGGCAATGGATCGAGTGTCCCCCTTTCCCAGTGCCGCTGACGCGGCACGAATCGTGGACACGCTCACATTTCGAGGGGTGTTCGCTTCGCTCTCACCCCTCGCTACCTTCTAAAGCCGCTCCGCGGCGATGTCGCCCGGCAACGTGTACTAAAGCCAACCGCCACACCGCATACAATCCAGCGCGATGCGTCATCTTGGCCTCAACATCGTCGCAATCGGAGGCGGAACTGGTCTCTCCACGCTGCTTCGCGGTCTGAAGCGTTACGTCGACGCTGATGGTCCCTGGTCGATTCGCCGCCTCGGCGCGATCGTGACGGTGACGGACGAAGGGGGCAGTTCCGGAGCGCTTCGCAAAGAATTCGGGATGCTGCCGCCGGGCGACGTCCGCAACTGCATCGTCGCTCTCGCCGAGGAGGAGCGGCTCCTGTCGCGCGTCTTCAGCTATCGCTTCGAGAACGCAGAGTCATCTCTGGGCGGACATTCGCTCGGCAATCTGCTTCTGGCCGCGCTGACCGACATCACAGGCAGCTTCGATCAAGCCATCCTCACCGCTTCCGAGGTTCTCAACATTGCCGGCGAGATCTATCCGTCGACGCTTTCCGACGTTCGCCTGCACGCGACGCTTGCCGACGGGACTGCGCTGCTCGGCGAGGTTGCCATCAGTGGCTCGTACCTCGGCGAGAAGTCAGCGCCGGCGCATCACGCGCGAATCGTTCACCTGAGCATCGATCCGGCGGATGCCCAGCCGACCGATCGCGCTCTCGAAGCGCTGAGGGCCGCGGACCTCGTTCTGATCGGTCCAGGTTCGCTCTATACCTCGGTGCTCCCGAACCTGTTGATCAAACCGATCGCCGAGGCCTTGCGGCACTCGCGCGCACTGCGCGTCTACGTCTGCAACGTGATGACGCAGCCGGGAGAGAGCGACGGCTACACCGCGGAGGAACATCTCGCGGCGATCATCGAGCACGCAGGGCTTGTCGTCGACGTGATGGTTCTCAACGGCGGCCGGCCCTCGGAGGCGATCATCAGCGCGTACGCTTCGCAGGATCAGCATCTCGTCCAGTTTGACGTGAATGCCATCCGCGAGCTGGGCGTTACGCCGTTTTTCGGCGACATCATCGAGGAAGAGAACTACGTCCGCCACGATTCGGCGGCGCTGGCCGATACGATTTTCCGGCTGTACGACCGCTATGGCCGCACGCTTGAAAGGATGAGACGAACGGAGGCATGAGCAACTTGAGCGAAAACCTCGACGTCATCATCCTCGCCGCGGGACAGGGGACGCGCATGAAGTCGGCCACGATCAAGATCCTTCATCGCGCCGCCGGCCGGCCGATCATCGATTACGTGCTTGATCTAGCCGCGGAGATCGCCAAGCGACCGCCGGTCATGGTGGTCGGCCATCAGCGCGAGGCGGTGCAGCAGGCTGTCGGCGATCGAGCGCGCTACGCCGTGCAGGAACAGCAGAAAGGGACCGGCCACGCAGTTCTGCAGGCCGCGTCGCTTGTCGATGGCTCTCAGCACGTCCTCATCCTGTCGGGCGACGTTCCGCTCACGCGTCCCGAGACGCTGCGGCGGCTGCTCAAGGAGCACGAGCGATCTCAGAACGCGCTGACGTTGCTGACGATGAAGCTCGACGATCCCGCGATGTACGGCCGGATCGTGCGCGACGACCAGGGCGCGGTGACACGGATCGTCGAAGCAAAGGATGCGTCGGACGTTGAGAAGCAGATCGACGAGGTCAACGCCGGGATCTACGTGTTCGACGGCGCGCATCTCTTCGACAACCTTCGCAACCTCTCGACGAACAACGCGCAGGGCGAGTACTACCTGACGGACCTTCTGGCGACTCTGCGCGATGGGGGACAGCGTGTCGGCGCCGTCATCGCAAATGATCCAATCGAAACGCTGGGCGTGAATTCACGCGCCGACCTGGCCTCGGTGGAAGGCGAAATTCAGCGTCGCGTGGTGGCGAAGCTGATGAGCGACGGCGTCACCTTCCGCAATCCAGCAACGGTGGTGATCGATTCGACGGTGACGATCGGCAGCGACACGGTCGTCTATCCGTTCGTAACGATCGAAGGCGCGACGACGATCGGCTCGCGCTGCGTGATCGAGCCGGGAGTGCACCTGTCCAACGTGACGGTCGGCGACGATGTTCATCTCAAGACCGGCACGGTGGCGGAAGATGCCGTCATCGAGAATGACGCGAGCGTGGGTCCGTACGCGCACCTCCGCCCTGGCTCGAAACTGGGACGTCATGTGAAGGTCGGAAACTTTGTCGAGACGAAGAAGGCCGTGTTCGGCGAGGGAGCGAAGGCGTCGCACCTTTCGTACATCGGTGACGCCGAGGTCGGCGCGGACGCAAACATCGGCGCGGGCACGATCACCTGCAACTACGACGGCGTGAACAAGCACAAGACGGTGATCGAGGACGGCGCCTTCATCGGCTCCGACACGCAGCTCGTGGCGCCGGTGCGCATCGGCAAGGGCGCCTACGTCGGCGCCGGCTCGACGATCACGAAGGATGTTCCGCCCGAGGCCCTGGCCCTGAGCCGCATGCCGCAGCGAATCATCGAGGGGTGGGCGTCGCGGAAGAAAAAGAAGTAGGAAGCGGCGCTTCGAGAACGCCGAAGTACGGATGTTCCAGCTTCCAGGCGTGAAGCATCAGCCGTTTCGTCCGCGATCCGGAGCCGTAACGCCGGTCGCCGGCGACCGGATGACCAATCGATGCGGCGTGAACGCGGATCTGGTGCATCCGCCCTGTTTCGATGTCGACCTCGGCCAACGTCGAAGCCCCGTCGCTGCGCTGCGGCCGGAACGTAGTTCGTGCGCTCTTGCCCTGAACCGGCGTCTCGACTACCCGTTCTTCGCGCAACTCTCCTTCGAGAACGGCCAGATACGTCTTCCGAATCTCGCCCGCGGCAAACAACGCCGACAAACTTGCTGCTGCCTCTGCTGTCTTCGCAAACAGCGCGACCCCGCTCGTCGGCGTATCAAGCCGATGCACGAGCCAGATCCCTTGAAACCGAATACGCAGTAGTTCCTCGATCGACCGCTGCACCCGGTCGCGAGTAGGCTGCGTCGGCATCCCCGCCGGCTTGTCGACTGCGACCCAGTCATCACTCTCCCGAATGACAGCGATGTCGGGGACATCGTCGACGATAGCAATGCGATCGTCCGGATTAGTGTGGCGCGAAGCGATCGATACGACCCGCTCATTCACAAGGACCCGCCGCGCAGCGATCATCTCCCGCGCCTTGCGGCGGGAGATGTCGGGATAGCGGGCGGCGATTGCTTGATCAAGGCGCATCGGTCGGTTACCTTGTGACGGCCCGGGAACAGGCGAAAGTCGGCTCCAAGCCGGGTGTTCGATCCCAATGGGATGGAACCTAGCCTGTTCGGGCCTTTAGTTTTCATTGTTCTCTTGCGTTATCTATCTAGTCAAATGGCACAGCAACAGCGACGTTTCAACCCGCGACTGGACAAGTGCTACATGTGCAATTCCGCAGCAACGAGCAAAGAGCACGCACCTCCAGAGTCGTTCTTTCCGAGGAATTATCAGGGAAAGCGACTCGTGATCGTGCCATCTTGCAACGATCACAACCACGCAAATGCGCAGGATGTTGAATACGTGAGAAACATTTTCGCGATCCAGTACGGAACGAACAGCGCGGCCGCGGAAGTCGCGGAGACCGTGAAGCGATCGTGGGATCATAGCGAGAAGCTATTCAACCAAACGTTTCGAGAGTTCGGAGTTGCCCAAGTCACTTCGAGTGATGGTTCAGAAGAGACCGGAGTGTTCCGGATTGATGTTGCGCGCGTAGAACGAGTTATTACCGCGATCGCTCATGCGCTGTTCTTTCTCGAAAAACGCCAGCAGTGGTTTGGAAGTTTTGAGGTGTTTTGCGGATTCCATAGCGAGCGAAGTTTGCAGAGTCTTTCAGATGGAACAGAGGCTCGCGGTGAGTGGTTTGCTTCGCGTTCGTACGTCCAGCGGGCGACGCCATACCCGGACGTCTTCGAGTACGGCATACACGAGAATGATGAACTCGTATTTGCTATGCACTTTTACGCGAGGCTTTGGATCTACGCGCGAAGGACTGGCCGAGTTCTGGCACCGCCCCGTCTCGTTCTCATTGGGGCCGGCTAATTTGTGGTGCTACATTTTGTAGTCCGTGTTCGCTTTCTGACATCTACGAAAAAACGAAAGGCACAGCGGAGCGCTGTGCCTTTCCACATCGGTGAATTAAACGGCTACTTCGCTGCAATGCGCGCCGGCTTCGACGGCGCTGCCGCGGCCACTGCCGGCTCGCCGCCTTCGATCACAGTCAGCTCGGGGACGCCGATGCCGAGGGCGCGGCGGACTTTGGCTTCGATCTCGCCGGAGAGGTCGGGATTCTCCTTGATGAACGCCTTGGCGTTCTCGCGGCCCTGGCCGAGGCGCATGTCGCCGTAGGAAAACCAGGAGCCGGACTTGTCGATGATCTTGTTCTCGATGCCGATGTCGATCAGCTCGCCGGTCTTGGAGATCCCCTCGCCGTAACCGACGTCGAACTCGGCGTGGCGGAATGGTGCGGCGCACTTGTTCTTGACCACCTTCACCTTCACGCGCGAGCCGACCACTTCCTCGCCTTCCTTGATCTGATTGGTGCGGCGAATGTCGATGCGGATCGACGAGTAGAACTTCAGAGCCCGGCCGCCGGTGGTGGTCTCGGGGTTGCCGAACATCACACCTATTTTTTCACGAATCTGATTGATGAAAATGAGCGACGTTTTAGACTTTGAAACAATGGCTGTTAATTTGCGCAGAGCTTGTGACATTAAACGAGCGTGTAATCCCATATGAGAATCGCCCATCTCGCCATCGAGCTCCGCACGGGGGACGAGGGCGGCCACGGAGTCGATGACGATGACGTCGATCGCTCCCGACCGCACCAGCACCTCGGCGATCTCCAGCGCCTGCTCGCCGCTATCCGGCTGCGAGACGAGAAGATTGTCGATGTCGACGCCGAGTTTCTTGGCGTATTCGGCGTCGAGGGCATGCTCGGCGTCGATGAACGCTGCCAGTCCTCCCGCCTTCTGGGCCTCGGCGATCACGTGGAGCGAAATGGTGGTTTTGCCTGACGATTCCGGGCCGAAGATCTCGATGATCCGGCCGCGCGGGACGCCGCCGACGCCGAGCGCGGCATCGACGCCGATCGAACCGGTGGAGATCGCGCTGATGGGCACGAACTCCTTCGCGCCGAGGCGCATGATCGAGCCTTTGCCGAACTGGCGCTCGATCTGGGTCAGCGCGGTTTCCGCTGCCTTCAGTTTGTCTGTTGGTACTGTGGCCATGGCTACTCCTTCATTCGAATGAGTGGATAGAAAAGTAGTGACGAATGGTCGGATCGGCGGGCATTCGTGTGGTGGACGCGAGTGTACGCCGCGTTTTTTTCGGGCGTCAAGAAACTCTACCCAGCGTGGGATTCTGGGCCAAAAACGGCCTCACGACTCCGGGGCGATTGCAACAGACGAACCCACCCAGGTGAATTGCTTGTTGAAGTCGACGCCGAGCATTTTGCCGCGCGAGAGGCGGACGAGGTTCTGGGCCAGGATCGGTTTCGCTTCATCGTCGGGGCGAAGGAACATCATCCGGATCTCGATCTTCACGCCGCCGCCGTCGGCTGCCTGCAATGCGGGCTCGTACTCGATCTTCTCCTGCACGCACCAGGCGTGACGTTCGGAGGCAGGGATTGCTGCAAGATCGTCCGCTGTCGGTTCGACGTTGACGCCTCCGCCTGCGAAGGAGAAGAGCGGCTTGAGGACGTAGCGTGCGGTGAAGTCGTCGGGAACGCGATCGAGATCGGAGACGAACGTTGCCCGGGGCACGGACGGATGATCGAGAAATGGGAGCGAATACTTCGACCAGGCCCAGTACCAGTTCGGATGCGGCGCCCATTCGACGTCGAGCTCTTCGCGGTAGTCGAAGGGGAGCTCGATCTTCTTGCCGATCAGCTCATCGAAGACGACGCGGTTGTAGATGCGGCGAATGCGGGTGTTGCCGCGGAAAAGCTGCTTGCCGCGCTTGGTGAGCTCGCGTGGGTCGACGGCGTCGACGCCGGTCAGCATCTTTGTCGCAGCGAAGTCGGGATAGGTCTTCTGCCGCGGCGGATCGATGTCCATCAGGATCACTTCGGCCGGATCGTGTCCGCCGGCGATCGTGCGGCGGGCCAGGTCGATGAAGGAATCGCGGTCGAGGCCGGAGAACCAGCACGACCACTCTCGATCGAGGCCGTCCATCGTGCGCATGGTGTCGCGCCAGGTGTCGCGCTGAACGACCTGCAGGCAGGTGAGCGATGGGAAGCCCTGCAGTTCGATCAGCTTCGGGACGAGTTTGCCGTTCTCGCGGACGACGGCGAAGTCGACCTGCGTGAAGCTCGGCAGCGCGTCCATGCCCGGCGTGTCCCATCGTTCGGGGATGGCGCGTTTCATTGCATCGAGTCGCGAAGCGTCGGAGAGCTGCGCAACGATGGCTTGTGCGGCATCGGCGATCTGGGTTTTGAAATCGTCGGGTAGAAAGAGCGGAGACTCGGCCAGGCGAAACTCGAACGTGCAGTCGAGGCGTGACGACAGCTCGCGGACGTACCAGTCGTATCGCTCGGGCGTGATCTGGGCGTTGAAGAGGGGGCGAAAGCGCTGGTCCATGTCTGTCTACGCCGAGTGGACTTCGCAACGCTCGGCTACGAGCTGTTCGAGGTGATGACGCAACGGGCCGAGGAGCGTGTATTCCGAGGTCAGCCGGCTGTCGCGCTCGAACTGGTTGAAGAGATCGCGAAGCGGAATGAGGCGCTCCTCGTACCACGACTCGGAGACTTCGCCGCGCGCGCGCTTCTCTTCGAGCACGGCCATGATGTGATCGCGATCGACAATCTCCGGGTGATGGTTGACGCCGAGAATGCGTGGCATTCCGTCAGCGGTGCGGGCGAATTCGATCATGGTCACGCCGTCGCTCGTTTCGTTCTCTCTCGCGACTACTTTCGTCGAGGAACGTTCGGCAATCAGATCGAAGAGGCGATTGTCGACCACGCGGAAGTGGCAGCCATCGAGGAGCTTTTTCGAGAACTGTCCGAACCACGGATGCGAAGAGCCGTCTTCGGTGAGCACGTTCTCAGGCATCCCGCTGCTTTTGTCGGCGCGCAATTCGACGCGGGCTTCGCCTGACCAGCGGCACATCAGACCGAAGCTGTGGCATACGCCGAGAAGCGCGGCGGAATCGTGCGCGGCGATGTCGTCGTACAAGCGGAAGAGCGGCGCTTCCCAGGCGGCGCTTTCGACGATCCCCTGGCTCCACTCTTCCACGCCGTCGTTCCGGCGCGGATCGAGATGGCCCGGGCCGCCGGTGCCGATGTAGAGGCGGAAGCGGCCGTTTGGCGATTGCGGGATTCTCAGCTTGCGGCGGACGTCGTAGGACAGGACGCGCACCTTCGCCCCGGCGGCAACAAGCGGCTCGCGCAACGGCTCGGCAGCTTCGATCACGGCGTGAACGAGCGAGTCATGGCCGACGTTCGGCCACGAGTGGTTCATGTCGAGGATGGCGACGTCGATGCGATCGGAATCCGCCGGTGGCTCCGAATCGGTGACGCGAACGTACTCGAAGAAGTCGTGCGGCTGGTGGATGTCGCGTCGTGGCATCAGGTTCTCGTCAGATAACACCGTGCTCCGTCTCGCTGATGATGTAGTCGACGACCGACTTCAGATCGCTCGTCTCTTCGAAGCGTTTCAATTGGCGGTCAGCGCCGGTGCCATTGGCGATGATGGTGCGGGCATAGTAGACGGCGTCGCGGGAGCCGAGCTCGTCGACGACGTCATCGACGAAGGCCAGCAACTCTTCCAGCAACTCGACGTACGGCACCTCTTCCATCCGGCTGAAGTCGATGAGTTTTCCCTGGATTCCGAATCGCGCCGCGCGGGCCTTGTTCTCGTTGAGGAGCATGCGCCGGTAGAGCCGCCATCCCATGTTGCGGCGATAGAGCGTCCAGAGTTTGTAGGTGATGGCCTGGAAGAGGGCGGCGATGCAGATGGTCTCCTCGACGCGCATCGGGACGTCGCAGATGCGGTATTCGAGCGTGGGGAAGAATGGATGGGGACGAACGTCCCACCAGATTTTCTTTGCGTTGTCCATGCAGTTCGTTTTGATGAGCAACTGCACGTACTCTTCGTACTCGCTGTTTGACCGGAACGAGTCCGGGATGCCGGTGCGCGGGAAGCGCTCGAAGACTTTGGCGCGATAGCTTTTCCAGCCGGTGTTGTGGCCACACCAGAAGGGCGAGTTGACGGAGAGCGCAAAGACGTGCGGCAGGAAGTAGCGCGCCGCGTTCATGACCTGGATGCGCGTCTCGGGATCTTCGATGGCCACGTGCACGTGCAGTCCGAAGATGAGATTGGCGCGGGCCACCATCTGCAGGTCGTAGACGATCTGGTCGTAGCGTTCGTTGGACGTGATCGGCACGCTGGCCCAGTGCGAGATCGGATGGGTGCCGGAAGCGGCGATGCGCAGGCCGTTCTCGCGGCAGAGATTGATGATCTCGCGGCGCAGCCGGGTCACTTCGCGCCGGGCGTGCTCGACGTTGGAGCAGATCGGCGTACCGACTTCGATCACCGCCTCATGCATCTCGCGCTTGATCTCGTCGTTGAGGCGCTTCTCGCCTTCCGCGAACATTTCGGAGATGTGAGAGCGCAGCTCGCGCGTTTCGGGGTCGACAACCTGAAACTCCTCTTCGATGCCGAGAGTGAACGTAGGTTGTGCGGGCATGGGTGAAGGATATCAGGTGGCGCTTGGATGGCGCTTCGCGCGTTGTCGGTTGTCGGTTATCTGTGGTCGGGTATCGAGTAATGCCGATCAGCAAGCATCATTCCTGATGCGCGACTGAACCATCGCCTCTGACAACCGATAACCGACAACGCGCGCAGCGCAAATCAGATCGCGGTTTCCACGTCCTTGCTCGTATTCAGCGTCTGCGGCCAGGTGCCAGTCAGCTCCATCTTTCTTCCGCTGAGGACGATCTCGATCAACGCCTCGGCCATGTTGCTCACGACCCATTCGAAATTCGCTTCGCCCACCGAGACCAGATCGGCGTCGGGAGCGCAGTTCATGAAATCGATGGCGATGGGGATGCCGTCGCGGACCGCGAACTCGACGGTGTTCATGTCGTAGCCGAGGGCATCGCAAAGGGCGATGGCATCGCGACGGATGCGCGCCTCGAACTCCGGTTCCATCGGCGGCGGATTCTTGACGTAGCGGAGATGGTGGGGCTGCTTCGGGTCGTAATGCATGATGTGCACGCGGCTGCGGCCGAGGACGTAGCAGCGGTAGTAGCGATCGAAGTCGATCGCTTCCTGCGCCATCATGGCCAGATCGCGCGTCTGGTCATACGCAGCGAAAAACTCCTGCGGGTTGTCGCACGGGTAGACGTCTTTCCAGCCGCCGCCATACGCCGGCTTCATGAAGATGGGGAAGCCGAGGTAGGCGAAGACTTCGTCCCAGTTCACCCAGTTCATGTTCCGGAACGACTTTGCCTCGGTGCTTGGTGGGTAGTCTTTGTGGGGCAGGAGCACGGTCTTCGGAACGGCGACGTTGACCGACTTGGCGACGAGGTTGTCGAAGAACTTGTCGTCGGCCGACCACCAGATCGGGTTGTTGACGATCTTCACGCCCGATGCGGCGGCACACTTCATGTAGGTGCGATAGAACGGGATCTCGTGGCTGATGCGATCGAGGATCAAGTCGTACGGAAAGACGCCGTCGTCCTTCAGATACGAAATCTCCGCGGGCATGGCTTCGACGCGATCGCCGCCGCGTGTGTTGATGGCGTCGATCAACGCCCAGGGGAACGTATCTTCCATGCCGAACACGAGTGCAATTCTCTTTTTTCGCATTGAAATCTCCGGGCGGCGGATCGTATAGAATCGCCCGCCGCGCCGCAAACGACATCATGTACCGCGAACACGTCCAGTGGCACAGCTCGGCCCTCGGCCGACCGATGGAGTTTCTCTGGTACGGCAAGTTCGGCCGTCCGGTGATGCTCTTCCCCACGTCCGCCGGCCGCTATTCGGAGAACGATGACCGCGGGATTCCGGAGTCGCTTTCGGACAAGGTGAACGGCGGCGAGATTCAGCTCGTCCTCGTCGACACGGTCAACGACGAGAGCTGGTACAACCGCAGTGTTCATCCGGCCGTCCGGGCCTCGCGTCACGTGCAATACGACGGCTATCTCCGCCACGAGCTGGTGCCGTACATCTTCAATCGCGCGCAACGCGGCGATCTCGCAGTCTACGGAGCAAGCTTCGGTGCGTATCACGCCGCCAACTTCGCGGCCCGCTATCCGGACGTCGTCAGCCGCGCCATCTGCTTCTCCGGCATCTACGACATCCACGCCCAGCTCGACGGCTATTGGGACGACAACTGCTACTTCAACTGTCCCACAGCCAACATCCCGAACATGGATGGCGAGTGGGCCGGCAAGCTCTCGCGCATCGACTGGATCATCGCTACGGGCGAATACGACACGATCGTCGACAAGAACCGCGAGTTCTCCGCGATTCTCTCGTCGAAGGGGATCCGGAACTATCTCGAGATCTGGCCGGGTGTCTTCGGGCATGACTGGCCGTGGTGGAAAGAGAACCTGCGCAGGTTCCTGTGATCAGCACGTCTCTCCGTAATTTCCTTGCTGGGATCGTCAAATCTCTCGACAAGATGACCCGCCGCGGGCGCTCGAACAAACAAGAGGTCCTCGCGCAGATCGAAGCAGGGTGGAACCGGCAGTCACGGCGCCCGACGGCCAAAGAGATCGACGAGTGGATCGAGTTCGGCCGTTCATAACTCGAAGCCGCGACTTCAGAAAAACGTGAGAATCATGCGGTCTCGCGCGAGAAGCCGTTCGCTACTCGCCGCGGAGCGGCGAAATCTCCGTAGCCCACAGCGTGAGCTGTGGGGGTTTCGATCGGCGCGGGTTCAGCCGCGGAGCGGCGACATTTCGAATGTGGAGCAAAGGTGAGATTCAAGATGTCGCCGCTCCGCGGCTTTGATTCATTGACATGGAATCCCCACGGCTCACGCCGTGGGCTACGCAGATATCGCCGCTCCGCGGCTAAATCGCAATCACGATGACCCCGTCTTTGGTCATCGCACGTTTTCGCCGGGGGGCATCGCAAGAACCTAATTTGGACAGCTGTGGTCTGTGCCACATCTGAGTACGGCGGCCGGAGCCGCCGTACTCAGAATCAGAGAAAACCTAGCGAACGCTCGAGTGCGACTGAGTCTTCGCCACCCACGTCTTGAACGTTTCCGCCGGGACGCTGCCGGAGATCGTGACGGAGTTGTCGGTGCGGGTCACGCTGAACTTGCGGATCAGCGAGACCATCTCGGGGGCTTTGTCCTGAACGGCGAGGCGCATCGCGGAGAGCGCGCCGCGGAGGGTGTCTTCGACCAGGCCGAGGGTTTCGCTGTCAGTCGAGAGGCCGATGGCGCTCAGCTTGAGCGAGTCGCCGCTGTCGGTGGCCCAGATGGCGACGGTCGAGACGTTCTTCAGCGCCGCGCCGATGGCCTGCGACTGCGTGCTGCTGCCCATCTTCGGCGTGCCGGTGATGCGCTGGGCGCGCGGGACGTCGACGAGCACGAAGGCCGTGGCGTGCGGATCGACGCGGACCATGTCGCGTCCCAGTCCGCTGGCGGTGGCGAAGGACGTGCCGCCGGCGGCGCGGCTGGCCAGCGCTTCGATGACTGCGCCCTCGCTGCCGATCAGCGCCAGGTGCGCGTCAGGGAATGCAACGACGCCCCGATGATTGCCCTTCACTTTCTCGGGCATGGCGAAGTAGACGCCATTCGGCGACGTCTTCTTCACCGCACCTCGGGAGACGAGCGCGCTGGTGAGGCGCTCGACGTTGAAGCGGCCGTCGGCGGCGATGAGGAAATCGGCCTCGCTGCCGAGGTTCGTGCGCGGCGAAGTGGCGAAGACGACGACGTCGACGTCTTTCGTCGGCTGCAGACCAGCCTCGGTGAGGAACTTCTCCCCTTCGCTGTCGTTGGCGATGTGCGCCGTCTGGGCGAACAGTGCTGCCGACATCGGGCTGCTGCGCATGTCGCTGAGACGGACGACACCGACGGTGACGGAGTCGTTCGGGATGAGCGACATGGCGTCGTTTTTTGCGAATGCGCCCGGCGCAAGCGCCAGTACGAGGATCGCTACTGCTGCAAACTGCCTTTTCATTTTAGAACTCCTTTCGTTGGAACAACCAGGAAGCAAGGACGAGACAAACCAAACCGAAGATGGCCGTGCTCACGAACGGCGCCGGCGTGATCTTGAAGACTTCGTTGTGCACACCGCCGACGGTGGCCACGACGGCCGTGGCCAGCTCCGCGGTTTTCGGCATGACCCAGTAGAGAAACTTGATCCCCATGGCCTGCCATTCTTTGGACAGCGCCGCTTCGATGCGCGCGTGCCCGGCCAGCATGACGCCAAAGAAGAAGACGCCGTACGTGGCCATGATCGAGACCGCCGTCGATGAGGTGACGACGCCGATCAGGAAGGCGAACGCCAGGAGCGTTGCAATCAGGAAGAGGATCACGCCACCGGCAAGGAAGAATCGGGGATGCAGCACGTGGGTCTTCCAGGCCACGATCAGCCAGATCGAGCCGATGAGGTAGAGCACGTTGCTGCCGGCCAGGATCAGACCGGCCACGTAGCGCGACAGGATCAATTTGACCCGCGACACCGGCCGCGAGAGATAGAGATCGATCGTCCCCTTTTCCTGCATGCGCGGCACGAGGTGGGCCGTGGCGAAGATCGCCAGGAAGGTGCAGAGGACGTAGAGCACGCCGGAGAAGCCGGACTCGAAGCCCATGACCAGTTTCTCGATCGACATCGTTCCGCTGACGTCGACGGTTTTGCCGAACAGCTTCGCGCCAGCCAGCGCGCCATCGACGATGTCGAGATTGATGGCCGAGGCAAAGATGATGATGAAAATCGTGGAGAGGAAAAAGTACGCGACGAGCGTCCACCGCGCGGCGGCTTCGCGCATCACGTCTTCGATATTCGCCATCAGCACTTTCATAGCGCAGCTCCTTCGACCGTTGGCTGCGCGCCCGGATCGACGGCGCGGACGAGATCGACGAACACGTCTTCGAGCGAGGAACGGACCGGCGAGAGCTCGGCCAGCATTCCGCCGCCGGCGCGCAGTTTGTCGACCAGTGCGTTGAGGTGCGTGACGTCATCGACGGTCATCAACAAGTGGCCGTTGACGCGCTCGACGCCGGCGCCGGTATCGCGGAAGGAGGCAACCAGCGCGTCGTCGACCGGCGCGGTGGGAACGAGCTTGTACTTGGCAGCGCGGCGAGTCAGATCTTCGATGCTGCCTGCAGCGGCTACTTTGCCGCTGCGAAGCACGGCGACGTGATCGCAGGTCAGCTCGATCTCGGACAGCAGGTGCGAATTGAGCAGGACCGCTGTCCCATTGGCTGCCGCTTCGGCGCGCAGAATGTCGCGGATCTCGCGGCGGCCGACGGGGTCGACGCCGTCCGTTGGCTCATCGAGCAGCAGCACGTGGGGCGAATGCAGAAGAGCGATGGCCAGCCCGAGGCGCTGTGTCATTCCCTTCGAATACTTCTTCACGCGGACATCGATCCACTGGGCGATGCGCAGCTTCTCCAGCAGCTCCAGCGAACGGATTTTGATCGTCGCATCGTCGAGGCCGGACATCTTTCCGAAGATCCCCAACGCCTGGCGTGCGGTGAGATAGCCGGGGATTTTGTGACCTTCCGGCAGGTAACCGACGCGGCGGCGGCTCTCCGGATTACCGGCCGGCAATCCGCTGATGCGCGCTTGTCCCGCGGTGGGCCGCGTGAGATCGAGAAGGATCTTGACGGCGGTCGTTTTGCCGGCGCCGTTCGGACCGAGAAGGCCGAACAGTTCGCCTTCGCGCACGGCGAAGTCGATGCCGTCGAGCGCAGTGATCTTCGAGCGCCCGACCGACGACCGGTATTGCTTTTTGAGGCCTGAGACCTCGATGACGGTCTGACTCATGGGGTGGTCTTACGGGGTAACGTGGCCCGGGTTGCGCAGAATGCCACCTGATCGTTTCCGGTTCTGTATCATCGTCCGCTTCCGCAACCATGACCGATCGCGCCGTATTTTTCGATCCGACCCATCGCCGCTGGTGGTGGGTGAAGCGCATCGGAACATTGCTGGGGCTGGTTTCGGTCCTCATCGTCAGCGCCTGGCTGGTCAGCTTGTTCACCGTGCCGCTGCTGCCCGGTTTTCGAGGAATCACCGAGGCCATCAAGCGTGGCGGACGCTTCCCGCCGCACCGTCAGGCGCGGTCTCAGTACCTTCTCAAACGCGATCGGGAGCGTCTTCTGGCCAGCGTCAGCAGAGACACCAAAGCACGTCTGGCCCGCGAGGCGAAAGGTCCTGTCCGCACGATGGAGACAGGCAACAACAACAGCATCGTGGCCGCGTTCTATGCGCCGTGGCAGGAGACCGGACTTCATTCGCTGACGGCCAACGCCGATCGGATGACGCATCTGATGCCGGTCTGGGTCCATCTCAGCGCCGACGCCAGAGGCCTCGATTTTCACGACTGGGATCCGCTGCTGACGCCGCACAACATCGACGTGCTGCGCATCGCGCGGGCCAACAACCTCAACGTGATGCCGGTCTTCAGCAACGCTCAGATCTCCGCGAACGGCTCCGGCCAGTTCGATGGCCAGCGCGTCCACGTCTTTCTGCACGATGCCGTCCTGCAGCAGAACGCCATCAACGGCCTGCGGAACTGGTGCATCGCCAATCGGTTCCAGGGCATCAACGTCGACTTCGAGAACCTGGAGGCGGACGACTACCCGCTTCTCGTCCCGTTTCTCAAGAGGATGAAGGCCACCTTCGCGCAGGCGCCGCATCTCGCCGTCAGCGTCGATCTCGAGGCCAGGAGCACGGTCGACTGGCGCGCCGTTTCCTCCGCCTGCGATTTTGTCATCGTCATGGCCTACGACGAGCACTCGGAGAGCAGTACCGCTCCGGGACCGATCGCCTCTATCTCCTGGTATCGCAACATCGTCCGGCGGGCCGTCGATCCGGCCCATGGCATTCCGCGGGAGAAGCTCGTCGTGGGGATCGCCAACTACGCCTACGACTGGATGGAGGGGCGCGCGTGGGCCGATCCGATGACGTATCAGGCCGCGCTCGTGGCCGCGCACGACTACCGGCAGAACGAGAAGCCCGAAGACATCGTCGACTTCGATGACGAGTCGCTCAACCCCACCTTTCGTTACCAGGACGATGATCAGAAATGGCACGAGGTCTGGATGCTGGACGCGATCACGGCCGCGAACCAGTGGCTGATCGCGCAGAACTACGGCGTGCGCGGTATGGCCATTTGGGTTCTAGGCTCGTCCGATCCGTCAATCTGGTCGTTCATCCGCCGCGATCATCTGAACCAGCGGCCGGACATGGCCGCGCTGCAGGAGCCGAGTTTTCCTTTCGACGTCGAGTTCATCGGCGACGGCGAAGTGGCGCACGTCGATCAGCTTCCGACGAAAGGCTCACGATCGCTGGAGATCGATCCGCGGACGGGACTGGCGCTCGACGAGAGTTACCACCGGTTTCCGACGTCGTACGTCATCAGCCGGACCGGCTACAAGCCGAAGCTGATGGCGCTGACGATCGACGACGGGCCTGCCAATCCCTACACCGGCCAGATCCTCGACGAGCTGAAAGAGCTGCACGTTCCGGCCACTTTTTTCCTGATCGGACAGAACGCGGAGCGCTATCCGGGGCTGGTCCGTCGCATCTGGAACGAAGGACACGAGATCGGGAATCACACCTTCACCCATCCCAACATCGGCGTGATCGGGGAGCCCGAGGCGCGCCTGGAGCTGAACGCGACGCGGCGCGTGTTCGAGAGCATCCTGCACCGTTCCACGCTTCTGTTTCGCCCGCCCTACAACGCCGACGCCGAGCCGACGGCCGACTTCGAAGTGAAGCCGATCGTGCTGGCCTCGAGCCTCAACTACATCACCGTTCTCGAGTTCATCGACTCGCAGGACTGGAACACCGCCGAGCGGATGCCGGACGGTTCCATTCATCGCCGTGGCGCGGAGGACATGCTGAAGACCGTGCTCGCGCAACTGGAAGGCGAGCGGGGAAGCTGCATTCTCCTGCACGACGGCGGCGGCGACCGCGCCGAGACCGTGAAGCTGATTCCGCTGCTGGTCAACGAGCTTCACAAACGCGGCTACACGTTCGTCCCCGTCTCCGCGCTGATCAATTCCGATCGCAATACCGTCAATCCGCCGGTGAAGGCCTCGGACACCCTGATGCTGGCCAGTGACCGCATCGTTTTCGAGGCGATCTATCTCTTCGAGTTGTTCCTCGGCGTTGCGTTCATCACTGCCATCATCCTCGGCACGGCTCGCATTCTCTTCGTGACGACGCTGGCGCTGATCGCCAAGTGGCGCGAGCGTCACCAGTCATTCGATGGTTCGATCCGGCCGGCGGTGAGCGTGGTCATCGCCGCGTACAACGAGGAAACCGTGATCGCGCGGACGATCCGGGCCGTGCTGGCGAACGGTTACGAACCGTTGGAGATCATCGTCGTTGACGACGGCTCGCTCGATGACACCTCGGGGCAGGTGCGCGAGAACTTCGGCGATGCCGTGACGCTTTTCGTCCAGCCGAACGGCGGCAAGGCCTCGGCGCTGAACCTCGGCATCGCCGCAGCATCGGGCGAGATCATCATCGCTCTCGATGCCGATACCGTCTTCGCCCGCGACACGATCGAAAAGCTGGTGCGTCATTTCCGCGATCCGATCGTCGGAGCCGTGGCCGGCAACGTGAAGGTTGGCAATCGGATGAATCCGCTGACGCACTGGCAGTCGATCGAATACGTGACCAGCCAGAATCTCGATCGCCGCGCCTACGCCATCATCAATTCCGTGACCGTCGTGCCGGGAGCCGTCGGCGCCTGGCGGCGCGAAGCCATTTTGCAGGCCGGCGGTTACACGACCGACACGATGGCCGAGGATATGGACCTGACTTGGCGGATCCGGCGGATCGGGTGGAGGATCGAAACGGAGTCCGCCGCGTTCGGCTACACCGAAGCGCCGGACAGCTTCCGCGCCCTCTTCAAACAGCGCTTCCGCTGGGCCTTCGGCACGCTCCAATCGTTGTGGAAACATCGCCGCGCTCTCGGCCGCTATGGCTGGTTCGGCACGGTGATGCTGCCGACGCTCTGGCTTTTCCAGGTCGCGTTCCAGGTGCTGTCGCCGCTGATCGACGTGCAGATTCTCTGGTCGATCGGCGGAGTGGTCCGAGCCTGGGCGCGCGGCCACCTCGTCGGCGACTGGCAGCCGTTGCCGAGCGCGCTGTCGTCGCTCTACCTCATCGGCTTCATGTACGCCTTCTTCTTCGTCCTTGAGCTGATCGGCTCGCTGATCGCCTACAAACTCGATCGCGAAGATCCCAAGGTCCTGGTCTGGCTTTTCTGGCAGCGCTTCCTCTACCGGCAGTTGATGTACGCCGTCGTCCTCAAGTCGATCAAAACCGCCGTCTCCGGCATCCGAACGGGATGGGGAAAACTGGAGCGCAAAGGAACAGTGGAGATGGCCGGCGAATCGGTCGAACTGCAGGTGCGGGAAGCGCCGCTGTCGTCGTAGGACTGGTTACGCGGCTTTGCGGATCGTTGCCGCGACCGGCACCATTCGCTTCTCCACCGCCTCCCAATCGACATTGGCCAGGAAGGCCTCGATGTACTTCGGACGATCGCCAGGCTTGTAGTCGAGCAGGTAGGCGTGCTCCCACACGTCCATCACCAGCAGCGGGACGAAGCCGGCCACGTTGCCGTTCTCGTGCAGCTCGATCCAGTGATTGGAGATGCGGCCTGCCGTTGGATCGAGATAGGCGATGGCCCAGCCGACGCCGCGCATCTTGCCGACGCTGGTGAAGTCAGTCTTCCAGATGTCGAAACTGGGGAAGCTCTGCTCCACCGCCGCGCGAAAACGAGCGCCCTTCGACGGTTCGCCGCCTCCGCCGCGCTTCATGTTGCCGAAGTAGTGCTCGTGCAGGACCATGCCGTTGTATTCAAAGCCGAGGCGGCGGGTGAGCTCGGAGTAGGCAGGCATCTCCTCCTTGTCGACCTGACCGTCGGCGAGGATCTCGGCGATCTTCTCGGTCAGGAGATTGGTGTTGGTGACGTATCCCTCGTACAGCTTGAAGTGCATCTCCAGAGTTTGGTCGGAGATGCCCGTGAGGTTGGAGAGGTCGAAGGTTTTGGGTTTGTAGATTTGCGTGTCCATGCACCGGTTGTTGCACTAATCGTGCGCACACCGGAACGTTGCATAGGCGTACGGATAGCCCGGCCGGAACCAGTTTCGGAAGCTGCGACGGATGAGCTCGGGAGCGGTCGCAGGCGACGCCCCTTTCATCACGAAGTGCTTGCCGTCGAAGAAGTCGGCCGAGTAGACCGGATACGACGAGATCGGCTCGAAGCCGGGCAAGCCGTCGAAAATCGTCGAGGTCCACTCCCAGCCGTTTCCGACGAGGTCATGCACGCCCCACGCGCTGACGCCGGCGGGATACGAACCGATCGGGACCGGATCCCAATGCGTGAATCCGAAGTTGCCGCGCGTCGAGTCCGGCAACGCATCGCCCCACGGAAAACGGCGCTCGCCGTCGGGAGATCCGAATGCGGCACGGTGATACTCGCTCTCGCTCGGCAGCCGTTTGCCGCGCCATGCCGCGTAGGCAGTCGCTTCGTCATGGGTGACGTACACCGGCGCATCGAGCGGCAGCGGTGTCAGCGCGAAGAGTCCACGCCAATGCCACGCGCCGTCGCGCTCCATCCAGAAATGCGGCGGATTCGAATTCGTCGCTTCGACGAATTCGAGATAGTCGCCATTGGTCACGTCATGCCGGTCGATCGAAAATCCATCCACCGCGACGCGCAACTCCGGCAGCTCGTTGTCCCATCCGAAGTCGGCTCCCGACGCGCCTAGCGTGGTCTCGCCAGCCGGAATGCGCACCATGTCTTTGACGACCCCGGCGCACGACAACGATCCATTGCCGCGCAAAGGCGCGATCGGATTCTTTCGCTCGTACGGCATCTCGTGAAACAGGTAGAGCAGCGTCTCCTGGTGCATCTGCTCGTGTTCGATGATCGTGAACGCGGCCTCGGCGTTGCGTCTCTGCGCCACGCCGCCATCGTCGATCGGGCCATCGCACATGGCGCGCAGGATCAGGTCGTCCGCATCGCGCCCGTACGCTTGCACGCGCTCGCGCGAGGGCCAGGTCACAGGCGGTGCCGGCGTCGTCGCTTCGCTCTCCGGATCGATGCCGCGCGCGAAAAGCGTTTCGAGATCGCTGTCGATGCCTTCGTGTTTCAACGCCAGTTTGATCAGCGTGTTGACCGCAAAGGCCGGTATGTGTCCTTCGTAAAAAACGATCGGATTGCGCAGCCGGATCGGCCGGTCGTGATAGGCCGCGGCGATCGGAATCGTGAAGAGATCGCGCGTGATCCTGCGGCAGTCGCGATACCAGTCGATGAGCTGGTCGCGCGTCAGCCCGTCCGGAAACGCCGCGTGTCGCATGCGCGAATTGTAGTTTGCCTTCAGGCGACAGCCGCCTCTCCGACCGGCACTTCGATCACGCGGAACGAATGCCGGTCGCCGAGGTTCGCGGCGAGAAGAGGCATGGCCACGTTGTAGACGGGAACGTTCCCTTTAGTCCGCCCTTCCAACGAGCCCCGATGCGCGTGGCCGTGAAAGACCGCGTTGCAGCGATAGCGATCGATCGGCTCTTCCAGCCGTGACGACCCGAGGAACGGATTGATGTCCGCAGGCTCCCCGGCGCACGTGGCGTGGATCGGCGCGTAGTGCAGCACCGCGATCTTCTGCGGCGTGCGCAGGCGAGCCAGTGCCATCTCCAGTTTCAGCGCCTCTTCGATGGCCTCGTGGACGAACTTCTTGATGATGTCTTCGCCCCAGGCGTTGAGCTGACGGCGTCCGAAGCCGCCGCCGAATCCTTTGATGCCGGCGAAGCCGACGCCTTCGATCTCGTGCGCGCCGCCGTCGAGCATCGTCACGCCGGCATCGGTCATGATCCGGACGACGTCGTCCTGCTTGCCCGATTCGAAATCGTGATTGCCGAGGACACCGATGGCCGGGATGCGCAGCGAGGTGGTGATGTCCTTGGCCAGATTCTTCGCTTCTTCGACGAGGCCGTAATCGGTGAGATCGCCGCAGAGCAGAAGAACGTCTGCCTCTGCCGAGATGGCGGAGAAAAGCGGCTGCAAGCTGGCCTGCCCCGTCTTCTTGACGTGGATATCGGCAATCGCGGCGATGCGAAGGTGCTCTTTCATGGCGTTCCGTCGATCTCGATTCCTGCAGTCCACAGCGCGATCTCTTCGGCCGTCAGGTTTCCGAGCGGCCTGAGTCGCGCGTCTTTGTAGCCCGCCTCGTTGATGTCGGTGAGGTATTGCTGCCGCGAGATGATCGTTCCGTAGCAGACCTTCTCTTTCGCGTCCTTCTGCTTCGTCTCCTCGGCGACGCGCTCACCCAACTCTTCCATCACCCACGCCGGAACCTGCGACCGTTTCGATGGATAGATGAAGCCGTAGAGCACGAGGTGCGCATAAAGCCCGCGCCAGTGATGTGCGTAGCGATCGATGAGCCGCCGCCAGTCGAGCTTGTGGCCGACGGAGTGGATGATGTGCGCGACGTCGGCGCCATCGAACCGCTCCCGCTCCATGATCAGCCCTTTCGACCAGATCATCTCCTCGGCAGGAATCAACTTTACCTCGACGTCGAAAACGACGGCATCGACAGCGAAGTCGAACCACAACTCATCGACGACCGCCACTCCATTGCCCGCGCTGAAGATCAGATCGATGAAGTCATCGCCCTTCAACGCCTTCCCTAGCCAGTGAGGAAAGCTCATCTCGCATTGGTAGCCCGCCGCGTCGAAGAGCTTCTGCGCCTTCGGAAAATCCTCGCGGCGAATGAAGACGTCGAAGTCCTTCGTATGCCGCTCAATGCCCGTGTACTGCGCGAATGCATACGCACCACCCACGAGGAACGGCAATCCGCCGTCCTGCATCAGCGTCATCGAGTGGACGTAAAACGCGCGGCTCCGCGGATCGACGAGAGGTTCGGCAGGTATCGGGAGGGCAGACATGCAGGGGTGAAAAAGTGCATGGGTCGTGCCGTACTTTCTCCGAGAGCCTTTAAAGAAATCGCTTCAGATTGCAGGACCAGACACTGCATCCTGCCAAAGCACAGACAAGAGTGTCTGTGCCACACTGGCTCTCCCCTGTAGCCGCATTCGCGCAAGTACGACAATCAATGTGGCACGGACACTCTTGTCTGTGCCGGTGCTCGGGGCTACTGAGAATTCACCCCCTCCGCCCACGCTACCGAAAACCACAGTGCGGCATCCGGGCGTTGCGACCATCGTTGGTACTCGTCCATCACGCGATCGAAGGCATCGGCGTCGAAGAGGCGCATGGAGATGATGGTGTTGCGCGCGGTGCGGACGACGCCAGCCATGTTGTCGGCCAGGATCGGGAAGGTCTCCATTCCGGCGCAGCCGCCGAAGAAAACCCAGGTGTTGCGCACCGGCGCGGCGCCGGCTTCGTGCAGCAGTTGCACGAGGCGGCGGCCGACCAGCGGATCGTTGCCGGCGCGATCGTAGGCGCGCATGTAGGCATCCCAGAGACTCATCCAGCCGGGCGGCTCCGGCCAGAGCCGCATCACGCCGTGATCGTCGTCAGCCAGAACGATGCGACCGCCGGGACGCACGGCTTTCACCATTGATTGAACCGCGCGCAACGGATCGGGGATGTGCTCGAGAAGAAAACGCGTGTGAGCGACGTCGAACGTTCCCCATTCGTCTGCGAGATCAAGATTCAGTGCGTCGCCGGAACGAAACTCCGCCAGAGTCGCCTCACCGTCATTCGCCGCCAGACGCTTCGCTGCGGCCAGTTGCTCCTCGTTGTATTCGATGCCGACGACGCGTCCGTTCGGTACGGCCCGCGCCATGGTTCGCGTGAACTGGCCGAGACCGGAGCCGAGATCGAGAATGCGCTCGTCGCCGCGAAGATGCATCTCCCGCAGCATCGCCGAGTTGAGCAGCACGTCATTCATCAACGACAGGCGCCGTTGCTCATCCTCGGCCGTGCCGTGAATGTAGGCCGACATCTACGCGACCTCCTGCACCGGAAAGCCGGCATCGATCCAGCCATCGAGTCCGCCCGCCAGCGGCCGCACCTTCGTGTATCCCTTGTCGATCAGCATGCGCGCCACACGGGCCGCTGAGGCTTCGTTTGGTCACGTGCAATAGAGCACCACCTCCTGATGCGGTGCCAGATCGCCAAGCTGTTGATCGATGTCATCCATGAGCCAGAGGATGGCCGTGGGAATCGAGCGTGGATTGTGTTTGCGCGCGCCGGAGGAACGGACGTCGAGCACTACCGGCAGCTCGCCACGGTCGAACATCGCCTTCAACTCTTCCGGTTGGATGCGCGCCAGGCGCAGTTGTTTGATGAAGTGAATCCGCTGCGCCCACTTGACGGCGATGATGACGATCAACAGGCAGGCGACGACGATCAGCGCCCATCCGCCGAGGCTCTCGAGTGCGGCCAGAAGCCGATCGATCGCGTGATGAAAGGCGCGTCCTGCCGCAACGGCAGCTCCCGCCCAGATCAGCGCGCCGATTCCGTCGTAGAGGAGAAAGGCGATCGTGGTGCGTCCCGATGCGCCGGCCAGAGGCGGTGCGACCGTCGAGAATCCGGGGATGAATTTCGCAATCAACAGCGACTTCAGTCCCCACCTCTCGAACCTGGCCTCGGTGTCGCGCACGCAGGAGTCAGGCGAGAGCGAGATGCGGCAAAGCGTCCGCAGGATGCGATAGCCGTAGCGCCGCCCAAGGAGAAACCACATGTAGTCGGCAATCAGGGAGGCGGAGATCGGCGCCAGCAGAATGTGCGTCGACGACATCTTCCCATCGCGCGACAACGCCCCCGCCACGATCAGCGCCGGCACCGCGGGCACCGGCGCGCCAAGCTGCTCCAGCAACACGTTGATGAAGATCAACGGGATGCCGTAGTGCAGGACGTATTGGACGAGCGTGGTCACTGGGTGAATGGTAGCGGCTTCGCCGCGTTGTCGGTTGCCTGCGCTTCGCGCGTTGTCGGTTGTCAGTTGCCTGCGCTTCGCTGGTTGTCACGTTGGGGTTCGCCGCTGACGCGGCGAATCCGAACGTGACAACGCGCGAAGCGCCACCAACCGATAACCGACAACCGACAACGCTGCGAAGCAGCCAGTTACTAACCAAATGCCCCACTTCGAGTCTAATCGGTCTGGGATGGAGATAACGACCGACCTTGCCGTGGTAAGCCGGGCTCGAACCGGCGATGCCGATGCGTTCAGGCAACTGGTCGAGCGTCACTCCAAAACGACGTTTCGAGTGGCGTATCGCATGACCGGAAATGAACATGATGCCGACGACGTGGTGCAGGAGACTTTCCTGCGCGCCTACCGCCAGCTCCAGCACTTCGAGGAGCGGGCCAACTTCGGCACGTGGCTGCATCGCATCACCGTCAACTGCTCGCTCGATCTGCTTCGTGCCCGCGGCCGGGCCGACAAACACTACGGCGGCGATCCCGAATCGGCCGAGCTGGCCGGTGCCGCGCGATCCGAAGCGCAACAGGATCGCCTGCTGATGTCCGCCGAACTGCAGAAGCACGTCGCTGCGGCGATGGAACGCCTCAGCGGCAACGAGCGGACCGCATTCGTACTTCGCCACTTCGAAGGAATGCCGGTCGAAGAGATCGGCAAAACACTGGGCATTCAGGTCAATGCCGCAAAACACACGATTTTCCGCGCCGTGCGCAAGTTGCGCGAGGCGCTGCAGCCGTTCGTGAGGTCGACACCATGCAACACCTGACAGAAGAGCAGTTGATCGCGCACTACTACCACGACGGCGATGCTGTCGTCGCCGAGGAGCATCTGGTCTCGTGCGACGAATGCCGGCGGCAATTCGAGACGCTTCGCGACGTGCTTGCGCTCGTCGATCAGCTCCCCATTCCGGAGCGGAGCGAGGGATATGGCCAGGAAGTCTGGACGCGGCTGCGTTGGAAACTCGGTAGCGAACGGCGGCGTTCGCGCGTTTGGGGAACGATCGCCGCGATCGCAGCCGCGCTTGCAATCGCATTCATCGGCGGCGCCTTCTGGCACGCCCGCAACCAGCAAATCCAGCAGCCGCAAGCCATCGTTGCCCACTCCGTTACGCCCGCTCCCGCAGCAACGAATGCATCGATCGGCTCCGCATCGAAAGACCGGCTCCTTCTCGTCGTCGTCAGCGATCATCTCGACAGCTCTGAACGGATGCTGCTCGAGCTCTCCAACGCCGACGCCAAGCATCCCCTCGATGTCTCCGCGCAAAGCAAACGCGCCGTGGAGCTCGTGGCCTCAAATCGCATCTATCGGCAAACGGCCACGCGGAGGGGCGAGACGCGTATCGCCTCCCTGCTGTCGGACCTGGAGCCGGTTCTCGTCGAGCTGTCGCATGCCGGCTCGACTCTCTCACCCGACGAGATCGCCGCTCTGCAGAAGCGGATCGATTCGAAGGGACTCCTGTTCAAAGTGCGCATCGTCAGCGCACAGGTGGGCGGCCACGAAGCCCCCGCCAAAGCCCCGCAGAAAGGAATGGACACGCTATGAAAACGAA
>Ga0307511_10000119_pt1 | contig 71453 bp, 65 predicted proteins | sample 13_EM_MG_FD_200266 | JGI IMG/M metagenome (GOLD analysis project Ga0307511, IMG submission 200266) | Populus trichocarpa ectomycorrhiza microbial communities from riparian zone in the Pacific Northwest, United States - 13_EM | ecosystem: Host-associated > Plants > Roots > Unclassified | place... | reverse complement strand
GTTGGCCGGCACGCTCACGCTGAGCAGGTAGTCCAGCGACGCCGGCCCGATCTGCCGGACCCGGCGGCCGTTGGACGACGCCGAGCTGGCCGCCAGCACCGCCCACGACCGGGCCAGCTCCTCGTCCGCGAAGGCGCCCGAGGCCAGGAACTCGTCGACCGCCGGCTCGAAGTCCTCGATCTCCGGCAGGTCGTCGGACAGCCCGGCGATGCGGGCCTGCAGCAGCGCGAACTCCATCGCCGGATTCGTGTCGTCGGGCAGCTCCAGCATCTCGCCGTGCGCCTCCGGGCCGTCCACCAGGAACAGCCCCAGCGGCCCGTCGATCCGCTCCAGCGCCTGCACCGGCGTCAGCTTCACCGGCTTCGGCTGCGACTCGATGTTCACGCCCAGCTCCCGGGCCAGCGCCTGCGCGTCGGTCTCGGACCGCTCCACCACGGCGATCTGCACGATGTGCAGCGCCGAGGCGTGGTCGACCAGCACGCCGATGACGATGTCGGCATAGCCCAACGTGATCAGCTCGATGTCGCCGAACAGGTCCGCCACCGACCAGGCGTCCACCAGCGGCGGCTGCTCCTGCCGGTACCAGTCCGGCGCCGACACGCCCGCCGCCGTCAGCTCCGTCGCCGCCTCGAGGAAGAAGTCCCGCTCCTCGTCGTAGCCGACCGAGCCCAGCGCCAGCAGGGCCGCCAGCGTCGCCGGGCTGCCCCGCTCCACCAGCGCCTCGACCAACCGCTCCACCGACCGGTCCATGGTCTCGTCCGGGTCGCCGTCCTGCCGCCACGCCGACCGCCAGAACCCGCCGACGAGCCCCGCCGCCCACAGCTGCGCCTCGTACAGCGACTTCATGCCCAGCAGGTCGTTCGCGGCGGTCACCGCCGCCTGGACCGGGGACTGCGGACGGGGACGCTGCTGCCCCTTGCGCTTGGGCTTGCGGTTACGGCTGACCGGGCTCATGCGGCGAATCGTCGCACGAGCCCCGGCCGGCGCTCCAATCAGCCGTTGGTGGGGAAGCCCAGGTCGATGCCGGACTGGCGGGGCCAGCGGGCGGTGACGGCCTTGGCCCGGGTGTAGAACCGGACGCCCTCGGCGCCGTGCACGTGGGTGTCGCCGAACAGGGAGTCCTTCCAGCCGCCGAAGGAGTAGTAGGCCATCGGCACCGGGATGGGCACGTTGATGCCGACCATGCCGACGTGCACCCGCCGCTGGTACTCCCGCGCGGCCAGCCCGTCGCCGGTGTAGACGGCGGTGCCGTTGCCGTAGGGGTTGTTGTTGACCAGCCGCACGGCGTCCTCGAAGGTGTCGACCCGGACCACCGACAGCACCGGCCCGAAGATCTCGTCGCGGTAGATCGACATCTCCGGGGTGACGTGGTCGAACAGCGTGGGCGCGATCCAGAAGCCGTGCTCGAAGCCGGCCGGGGCATGACCACGGCCGTCGACCACCAGCCGCGCGCCCTCGGTCGCGCCGGCGTCCACATAGGACACGACGCGGTCCCGGTGCGCGCCGGTGACCAGCGGTCCCATCTGCGACGACGTGTCGTCGCCGGGGCCGGTGACCAGGTCACGGGTGCGTGCGGCGATCGCTTCGACCAGGCGGTCGGCGACATCGCCGACGGCGACGACCACGGAGATGGCCATGCACCGCTCGCCGGCGCTGCCGTAGCCGGCGGACACCGCGGCGTCGGCGGCCACGTCGATGTCGGCGTCGGGCAGCACGACCATGTGGTTCTTGGCCCCGCCCAAGGCCTGCACGCGCTTGCCGTTGGCGGTGGCGCGGGAGTAGACGTGCTTGGCGATCGGCGTGGAGCCGACGAAGGAAACCCCGGCCACATCGGGGTGGTCGAGCAGCGCGTTCACGGCGGTGGCGTCGCCCTGCACGACGTTCAGCACGCCGTCGGGCAGGCCGGCTTCACCGAACAGCTCGGCCAGGCGGACCGACGCGGACGGGTCACGGTCGGAAGGCTTGAGCACAAAGGCGTTTCCGGCGGCGATGGCCACCGGGAACATCCACATCGGGACCATCACGGGGAAGTTGAACGGCGTGATGCCGGCGACCACGCCGAGCGGCTCACGCACCGAGTACGCGTCCACGCCCCGGGACACCTGCTCGGAGTGCTCTCCCTTGAGCAGATGCGGGATGCCGCAGGCGAATTCGACGACCTCCAGACCGCGCTGCACCTCGCCGGCGGCGTCGGAGACCACCTTGCCGTGCTCGGAGCTGATGATCTCGGCCAGCTCGGCGGTGTGCTCGTGCACCAGCTGCCGGAACGCGAACAGCACCCGGCTGCGGGTGGCCAGCGACGAGTCCGACCAGGACTGCGCGGCCTTCACTGCCGAGGACACGGCCAGGTCCACATCGGACTGGTCGGCCAGTGCCACCTGGCCGGCGACTTCGCCGGTGCTGGGCCGGAAAACGTCACCGGTGCGGGTCGACGAGCCGGTGGTGCGGGCCCCGTCGATCCAGTGCGGTGTCACGCTCACGTCGAAATCCTCCTGCTCGCGGTGGTCGCGCGGACCACGAGTGACGGGTGTAGGAGCCGGTGCAGGGCATCGATCCGGGTGCCGCGCACCCGGTCGATCAGGGCCTGCGCGGCCAGCCGGCCCATCTCGTGCCGGGGCTGGTCCACGGTGGTCAGTGACACGTGCCGCAGCGCGGCCAGCGACGTGTTGTCGTAGCCGACCACGGAGACGTCCTGCGGCACGCGCAGTCCGGCGTCCTCCAGGGCCGAGATCGCCCCGACGGCGTTGTAGTCGTTGGCGGCCACGATCGCGGTCGGCATCGGGCCGCCCTCGGCGATCAGGCCGCGCACGGCCCGGGCGCCGGCGGTGTCGGTGTACTCGCTGGCCACCACCAGGGGCTCCAGCCCATGTCGCTGCATCGCGGCGACGTATCCCTTGCGCCGTAAGGAGGCCTGCGAACCGCCGCCGCCGTCCAGGTGCGCGATGTGGTGGTGGCCGAGCTCGACCAGATGGTCCACGGCCAGGCCGGAGCCGACCTCGCCGTCGTCGTTTATGGTGTCCACAGTAGACAATCGTGACGCCCGGGAGACCAGCACCAGCGGGGACTGCTCGGCCGCCTTGGCGATGGTGGAGGCCGGCACGACCGGCCCGAGCAGCGCGATGCCGGCCGGCCGGAATGACAGCAGGTTGTCCACGGCCCGGCGCTCCCGGGTCGGGCTGCGGCCGCCGGTGTTGATGATGAGGTCGAAGCCCTGCTCGGTGACGGCGGCGTCGAAGCCGTCCACCACCTCGGCGAAGAAGGCGTTGTTCAGGTCGGAGACCATCGCCCCGAGCACCGTGGACGTGGCGCTGGCCAGCGACCGGGCCATCAGGTGCGGCGAATAGCCGAGCTCCTCGGCCGCCTGCAGCACGGCGCTGCGCCGCTGCTCGCTGACCTTGGGCGAGCCGCGCATGACCAGCGACACCAGCGCGCGCGACACCCCGGCCCGCGCGGCCACGTCCTCCATGGTCGGACGGCCCATCGCACCTCCCGGCTTGACCGATCCAATGGTCACAAGGGTGAAACCGCCCCTTGACATCGGTGTGACGCACCATACAGGGTTGGAGCGCTCCAACCAATAGAGCGCTCTAACGGAGGGGAACCCGCACATGCGCATCGGAGTTGCCGGCGTCGGGCGGATCGGCGCCATGCACGCCGCCAACCTCGCCTCCCTGGACCAGGTGGACGAGGTCGTCCTGTTCGACCCGGTGCCGGGCCGCGCCGAGCAGGCCGCCGGCCAGCTGGGCCAAGGCGTCAGCCACGTCGACGATCTCGACGCGCTGCTCACCGCGGAAGGCGTGCTGCTGGCCACCCCGACCAACACCCATCCGGAGATGCTGCGCCGCTCCATCGGCGCGGGCGTCCCGGTGCTGTGCGAGAAGCCGATCGCCGGCGACCTGGCGACCATGCAGGCCCTGGTCGACGAGGTGGAATCGGCCGGCGCGACCGTGCTGGTCGGCTTCCAGCGCCGGTTCGACCCGGCCATCGTCGAGTTGCACCGCCGGCTGCGTGCGGGTGAAGTGGGCAAGGTGTACCTGGTCCGAGCCCTGGGCAACGACGCCCAACCGCCGGACTTCGGCTACCTGCCGGCCTCCGGCGGCATCTTCCGCGACCTGTTCGTGCACGACCTGGACGCCGTGCCGTGGCTGGTCGGCGAGCCCGTGGTCGAGGTCTACGCCTCCGGCTCGGTGCTGGTCGACCAGGCCTTCGCCGACGCCGACGACGTGGACAACGCGGTGATCACGCTGAAGTTCGCCGGCGGCGCGCACGCGCTGATCGCCGGCGGGCGGCACGACCCGCTCGGCTACGACCACCGCATCGAGGTGCTCGGCAGCCGTGACTCGCTCACGGTTGGTCTAGACCCTCGGACGCCGCTGACCTCGCTCGAACCGGACGGGCCTAAGGTCTCCATTGACGCCTACCCAGGGTTCCCGGAACGATTCCGCAACGCGTACCTCAACGAGATGGCGGTGTTCGTCGACGTGGTGGCCGGTCGTGCCGACAATCCCTCCCCGGTGAGGGACAGCCTGGTCAGCCTGCGTCTGGCCGAGGCGTGCGAGGCTTCCCGCCGTTCTGGCAACCCGGTCCGGCTGCTGTCGGAGGTGGAGGCGTGAGCCCGCTGAAGATCGCCGGGGCGCCGATCTCCTGGGGTGTCTGCGAGGTGCCCGGCTGGGGCCGGATGCTGCCCCCGCAGACCGTGTTGTCGCAGATGAGCGGGCTGGGGCTGACCGCGACCGAGCTCGGTCCGCCGGCCTACCTGCCCGAGGACCCCGATGTCCTGAAGAACACGCTGGCCGAGCACGAACTTACGCTGGTTGGCGGTTTCCTCGCCGTTGTCCTGCACGACGACGAGCGCACCGAACAGACCCTGACCGAGGCCGAGCACTCGGCCGAGGTGCTGGCCGCCGGCGGCGCCGAGGTGCTGGTGCTGGCCGCGGCCACCGGCCTGGACGGCTATGACGAACGTCCACAGTTGACGGACAAGCAGTGGGCGACCCTGATCTCCACCTGTGCCGCGATCCGGGATGTCGCTGCCCGGCACGGCCTGGCGACGGTGCTGCACCCGCACGTGGGCACGCACGTCGAACGCGGCCCCGAGGTCGAGCGCTTCCTCGCCGACTCCGACCTGCCGCTGTGCCTGGACACCGGGCACCTGTTGATCGGTGGCACGGACCCGGTCGAGCTGGCCAAGCGCCACGCCGCCCGGATCAGTCACGTGCACCTCAAGGATGTCCGCGCCGCGCTGGCCGACGAGGTTCGGTCGGGGCGGCTCGGGTACGCCGACGCGGTCGCGCAGGGCATGTACGTGCCGCTGGGCGACGGTGATGTGGAGGTCGGCGCGATCGTGCGCTTCCTCCGCGAGGCGGGTTACGGCGGGTGGTACGTCCTGGAGCAGGACACCGCCCTTCCCGAGGATGACACCGACGGGGACACAGAAAAACCCCTGCGTGACACCGCTCGGAGCATCGCTTACCTCGACACGGTCGTCCGGGACCTGTAACCGGCGACCGAACTTCCCCAGGAGCGACAATGTTGTCCAAGAAGTCCAAGAGGATCCTGCTTGGCATGGCGGCCGCGGCGAGCGCGATCATGCTCGCCGCGTGCAGCGGGCCCGCCTCGTCGTCGTCGACCGGCGGCAACGCGCCCGCCAACGGCTCGGCGACCAGCGGCGGCCCGATGAACATCGCGGTGGTCACGCACGGCTCGGCCGGCGACTCGTTCTGGAACGTGGTGAAGAACGGCGCGACCGACGCCGGCAAGCAGCTGGGCGTCAACGTCACCTACAACTCCGACGGCGATCCTGGGGCGCAGTCGAAGTTGATCGACAACGCGGTCGCTCAGCACGTGGACGGCCTGGTGGTGTCCATGGCCAACCCGGACGCGCTCAAGACGTCCGTGCAGAACGCGGTCAAGGCCGGCATCCCGGTCATCACCATCAACTCCGGCCAGTCGCAGAGCGCCGCCTTCGGCGCCCTCGCGCACGTCGGCCAGGACGAGGGCATCGCCGGCCAGCAGGCCGGGGCCAAGCTCAAGGCGGCCGGCAAGACCAACCTGCTGTGCGTGATCCACGAGGCCGGCAACGTCGGCCTGGCCCAGCGCTGCGACGGCGCCAAGCAGGGCTTCGGCAAGACCACCAACCTACAGGTGGACATCAACAACCCGACCGACGTCGAGGCCAAGATCAAGGGCGCGCTGCAGACCGACTCCTCGATCGACGCGGTGCTCACGCTCAACCCGCAGATCGCGCTGTCCGCGGTGAACGCGGCCAAGGAGACCAACTCCAAGGCCACCGTGGCCACGTTCGACCTCAACTCGGACGTGGTCAGCGCGATCAAGGCCGGCCAGATCTCCTTCGCGGTCGACCAGCAGCAGTACGAGCAGGGCTACCTGCCGATCGTGATGCTCAAGCTCTACCACGACAACGCCAACACCGTCGGCGGCGGCCAGCCCGTGCTCACCGGTCCCGGCTTCGTCGACAAGTCCAATGTGGACAAGGTGGCCTCGTATGCGGCCAGGGGCACCCGATGAGTGATTTCTCGGGCACGCTGACGACCGACGAGCGCGTCGCCAGTCCCAGCCTGCTCACCCGACTGGCCGTCCGGCCGGAGATCGGCGCGCTGATCGGCGCGCTCGTGGTGTTCGTGTTCTTCTCGGTGATCACCAGCCAGTTCGTCACGCCGGCCGGGATCTCGACGTGGCTGGACACCTCGGCCACCCTGGGCATCGTCGCGGTGGCGGTGGCGCTGCTCATGATCGGCGGCGAGTTCGACCTGTCCGCCGGCGTGATGACCGCGTCCAGCTCGCTGGTGACCGCGATGCTGGCGGTGAAACTGGGCGTGAACGTCTGGCTGGCCATCGGAGTGTCGCTGGTGTTCTCGCTCGCGGTCGGCGCGTTCAACGGCTGGCTGGTGATGCGGACCAAGCTGCCCAGCTTCATCGTCACGCTGGGCACCTTCTTCGCCTTGCAGGGCCTCAATCTCGGCGTCACGACGCTGGTGACCGGCACCGTGCAGGTGTCGGGCATCGCCGCCGTGCCGGGCTACGCCTCGGCCGGCTATCTGTTCGCGTCCACGTTCACGGTGGGCACGGCGACGTTCCCGATCTCCATCGTGTGGTGGATCGTGGTGACGCTGCTGGCCTCCTGGCTGCTGGTGCGGACCCGCTTCGGCAACTGGATCTTCGCCGTCGGCGGCTCCGCGCCCAGCTCCCGGGCGGTCGGCGTGCCGGTGGGCCGCAGCAAGATCCTGCTGTTCATGATGACCTCGGGCGCGGCCTGGCTGGTCGGCTCGATCAACATCCTGCGGTTCACCACCGTGCAGGCCAACCAGGGCATCGGCCTGGAGTTCCAGTACATCATCGCGGCGGTCATCGGCGGCTGCCTGCTGACCGGCGGCTTCGGCTCGGCGATCGGCGCGGCCATCGGCGCGCTGATCTTCGGCATGGCCAACCAGGGCATCGTCTACGCGCACTGGAACAGCGACTGGTTCAAGCTGTTCCTGGGCGTGATGCTGCTGGCCGCGGTGCTGGTGAACAACGGCTTCCGGGCCAGGGCGGAAAGGGTGCGGCGATGAGCTCACTGCTGGAGGTCCGCGACGTCGGCAAGACGTACGGCAGCGTGATCGCGCTGCGCGACGTGTCCACCGTGGTCAACGCCGGCGAGGTCACCTGCGTGCTCGGCGACAACGGCGCCGGCAAGTCCACGCTGATCAAGATCCTGGCCGGGCTGCACCAGCACGACTCCGGCGAGTTCCTGTTCGAGGGCGAGCCGGTCAAGCTGGCCTCGCCCCGCGAGGCCCTGGACCGCGGCATCGCCACGGTGTACCAGGACCTGGCCGTGGTGCCGCTGATGTCGGTGTGGCGCAACTTCTTCCTCGGCTCCGAGCCGACGAAGGGGTTCTGGCCGTTCCGGATGCTGGACCGGCGCAAGGGGCGGGACGAGACCCGCTGGGCGCTGGCCGACATGGGCATCGACCTGCGGGACGTGGAGCAGCCGGTGGGCACCTTGTCCGGCGGCGAAAGGCAGTGCGTGGCCATCGCCCGCGCGGTGCACTTCGGCGCCAAGGTGCTCATCCTGGACGAGCCGACCGCGGCGCTGGGCGTGAAGCAGGCCGGCGTGGTGCTCAAGTACGTCGCCCAGGCCCGCGACCGCGGCCTCGGCGTCGTGCTGATCACGCACAACCCGCACCACGCCTTCCCGGTCGGCAACCGGTTCCTGCTGCTCAAGCGGGGCCGCAGCCTGGGCTGCTTCGACAAGAAGGACATCACCATCGAGGAGCTGACCCGGCAGATGGCCGGCGGGGCGGAACTCGAGGCGCTGCAACACGAACTGCGTGGTGCGGCATCGTGAGCACGCAGTTGGAGGCGCTCACGATCGGCCGGGTCGGGGTCGACCTGTACCCGGAGCAGAGCGGCGTGCCGCTCGCCGACGTGAGCACCTTCGCGAAGTCCCTGGGCGGCACGGCCACCAATGTCGCGGTGGCCGCCGCCCGGCTGGGCCGGCGCACGGCCGTGCTGACCAAGGTCGGCCCGGACGGCTTCGGCGACTACGTGCGGCAGGCGTTGACGGGCTTCGGCGTTTCGCCGGAGTTCGTCGGCACCGCGCCGGATCTGCTGACGCCGGTGGTGTTCTGCGAGCTGAACCCGCCGGCCGATCCGCCGCTGCTGTTCTACCGCCTGCCGATCGCGCCGGACCTCACACTGACCGAGGACGACGTGCCGTGGGACGTCGTCGAGGACGTGCCGCTGCTGTGGGTCACCGGCACCGGCGTGTGCACCGAGCCGGCCCGCTCCACCCAGCGCAAGATCCTGGAACGGCGGGCCCGGCGCGGGCACACCGTGCTGGATCTGGACTACAGGCCGATGTTCTGGTCCGATGTGGACACCGCGCGGGCCGAGATCGGCTGGATGCTCGACCACGTCACGGTCGCCGTGGGCAACCGGGCCGAGGTCGAGGTGGCGGTCGGCACCGCCGACCCGGACGAGGCCGCCGGCCGGCTGCTGGCCCGCGGGATTTCCCTGGCCCTGGTGAAGAAGGGGGCCGACGGCGTGCTCGTCGCCTCCCCTGAGCACCGGGAAACCGTGACGCCGCAACGGGTCGAAGTGGTCTGCGGGCTGGGGGCCGGCGACGCGTTCGGCGGCTCGGTGATCAACGGCCTGCTGGCCGGGCTGGACCCGGTGACGATCGCCCGGCAGGCCAACGCGGCCGGTGCGATCGTGGCCGCCCGGCTGGCCTGCGCCGACGCCATGCCCGACGCCGGCGAGATCGAGGAGTTGCTTTCCCGTGTTGACTGACACGCAGTGGGCCGGCCTGCTGCACACCCGGGCGACCGACCCGCACGCGGTGGCGATCGCCTACGCCACCCGGCGGCGCCGGCCGACACTGCTGTCCGACAAGGGCACGCTGTTCCTGATCGCCGCCGATCACCCGGCACGAGGGGCGCTGGGTGTCGGCGGCGACCCGCTGGCCATGTCCGACCGCCGCGAGCTGCTGGACCGGCTGCTCACCGCGCTGGCCAACCCGGCGGTGGACGGCCTGCTGGCCACCCCGGACATCGTCGAGGAGCTGCTGCTGCTCGACGCCCTGCACGACAAGATCGTCATCGGCTCGATGAACCGCGGCGGCCTGGCCGGCGCCGACTGGGAGATCGACGACCGGTTCACCGGCTACGACGGTCAGTCCATTTCGGACAATCGGCTGGACGGCGGCAAGATGCTGCTGCGCATCGTGGACTCCGACGCCGGCACCATCCCGACCCTGCAGGGCTGCGCCGACGCCGTGACCGACCTGGCCGGGCAGGGGCTGATGGCCATGGTCGAGCCACTGCCGTACACCCGGGATTCCGCGGGCAAGTTGGTGCTGCAGAAGGACGCCCAATCGCTGGCGCGGGCCGTCACCGTCGCCTCCGCGCTGGGCGTCACCTCCGCGTACACCTGGCTGAAGCTGCCCGCCCCCAGCGACTTGAAGGTGCTGGACACCACCACGCTGCCGGTTGTTGTGCTCGGCGGTGTGCCGTCCGGCAATCCCGCCGACGACCTCGCCGCCTGGGGCAGCGCGCTGTCGCATCCGGTGGTGCGCGGGCTCGTGGTCGGCCGGGCCCTGCTCTACCCGCCTGACGGCGACGTCGCCGCCGCCGTGCAAGCCGCCGCGAAGGTTCTGGAGGCCGTGTCGTGACGCTGCACCGTCCACTCGGGACACTGTCGGACGGCGAGGACCCGGTCCGGCTCGCGCCGGAGGACGCCGGCTGGGCCTACACCGGCCTGCGGGTGCTGCTGTTGCACCCGGGCACCTCGCGCGTGATCGAGACCGGCGAGTTCGAGGCGTTTGTGCTGCCGCTGTCCGGTGGCTGCGTCGTCGAGGTCGACGGCCTGCGCTTCGAGCTCGACGGTCGGGACTCCGTGTTCACCCGGGTCACCGACTTCGCCTACGTGCCAAGGGATGCCACCGTCACACTGTCCACACGGGACGGTGTCGAGGTCGCCCTGCCGATGGCCCGCTGCACCCGCCGGCTGGAACCCAGGTACGGGCCGGCCGAGGACGTGCCGGTCGAGGTCCGCGGCGCCGGCAACGCCACCAGGCAGGTCACCAACTTCGGCGTGCCCGGCGTGTGGGACCACGCCGACAAGCTCAACGCGTGCGAGCTGATCACGCCCGACGGCAACTGGTCCTCGTACCCGCCGCACAAGCACGACGAGCGAGGCGAGTGCGAGGTCGTCAACGAGGAGATCTACTACTTCCGGATCGCTGGCCGCGACGGCGTGAACACCTCGCGGGACGGCTTCGGCCTGCACCGCACCTACACCGCCGACGGCTCGGTCGACGAGGACGTGGCTGTTCGCGACGGCGATGTCTTCCTTATCCCGCGCGGCTATCACGGTCCGTGCGTGGCCGCGCCCGGCTACCCCATGTACTACCTGAACGTGCTGGCCGGGCCGGCCGACGACCGTTCGATGGCGTTCTGTGACGACCCGGCGCACGGCTGGATCCGTGACACCTGGGCCACGACGCCCCTGGACCCCCGCTGCCCGGTGACGTCTGCGAAGGGACGTGTGCGATGAGGATGACCACCGCCCAGGCCCTGGTTCGCTGGCTGATCGCCCAGCGGACGGAGCTGTTCGACGGCACCGAGGCGCCGCTGTTCCCCGGCGTGTACGCGATCTTCGGGCACGGCAACGTGCTCGGGCTCGGCACCGCCCTGGAGGAGCACCGGTCGCAGTTGCCGGTGTGGCGCGGGCACAACGAGCAGGGCATGGCGCTGGCCGCCGTCGGCTACGCCAAGGCCACGCACCGCCGGCAGGTCGGCGTCGCCACCACTTCCATCGGCCCCGGCGCGCTGAACCTCGTGACCGCCGCCGGTGTCGCCCACGCGAACCGGCTGCCGTTGCTCCTGCTGCCCGGCGACACCTTCACCAGCCGTGCGCCCGATCCCGTGCTCCAGCAGATCGAGCCGTTCCACGACGGCACCGCCAGCGTCAACGACGCCTTCCGGGCCGTCAGCCGCTACTTCGACCGCATCACCCGTCCCGAGCAGCTGCTGGCCGCGTTGCCGCAGGTCGCCCGGGTGCTCACCGACCCCGCCGACTGCGGTCCGGTCACCCTGGCGCTGCCCCAGGACGTGCAGGCCGAGGCCTTCGACTTCCCTTCCTCGCTGTTCGAGCCGGTCGTGCACCGCATCCAGCGCCCCCGGGCCGACCTTCGTTCGCTGTCGGAGGCCGCCGCCGTGCTGCGGGGCGCTTCTCGGCCCCTCTTGGTGCTGGGTGGTGGCGTCCGATACTCCGGCGCCGGCGCTGAGGCCGTTGCCTTCGCCGAGCGCTTCGGGTTGCCGGTGGTCGAGACCACCGCCGGCCGCACGCTGATCGCCCACGACCATCCCCTGCACGCCGGCCCTCTCGGCATCACCGGTTCCTCTTCCGGCAACGAACTCGCCGCCGAGGCCGATGTGGTCCTTGCCGTCGGCACCCGCCTCCAGGACTTCACCACCGCCTCGTGGACCGTGTTCTCGCCTTCGGTTCGCTTGGTGGCCCTGAACGCCGCCCCCTTCGACGCCGTCAAGCACGGCGCCGTGGCCGTGGTCGGCGACGCCCTGGCCGGTTTGTCCGACCTCGCGCCTGTCCTGGAGTCCTGGTCCGTTTCTGCCTCGTGGACCGCTCGCGCTGCTTCCGCCCGTGCCGTCTGGGACTCCCACATCGACAAGCTCCGGTCGCCGTCCTCCGAGCTCACCTATGCGCAGGTCGTCGGCCTCGTCAACGACCAGTCCGGCCCCTCGGACTACGTCATGACCGCCTCCGGCGGCCTCCCCGGGGAGCTCATCGGCGGCTGGCGGGCTTCCGGCCCCGCCACCATGGACGTCGAGTACGGCTTCTCCTGCATGGGCTACGAGATCGCCGGCGCCTGGGGCGCCGCCATGGCCCACCGCTCCGGCATCGTCACCACTCTTCTGGGTGACGGCTCCTACCTCATGCTCAACTCAGAGCTGTTCAGCGCCGCCTTCGCCGGCCACGGCTTCGTGGCGGTCGTCTGCGACAACGACGGCTACGCCGTCATCCACCGTCTCCAAACCGGCCAAGGCGCCGCCGGCTACAACAACATGTACGCCGACTGCCGGACCGAATTGCCCGACCCCCCTCGCGTCGACTTCGCCGCCCACGCCGCCGCCTTGGGCTGCTCCGTCTTCCAGGCCGACGGCACCTCCTTCGCCACCCACTACGCGGCCGCCCGCTCGGCCGCTTCGGAGGGCAAGGTCGCCGTGGTCACGGTCAAGACCCACCCGGCGTCGTGGACCGAGGCCGGCGCCTGGTGGGAGGTCGGCGTCCCCCAGACCTCACACCGCCCCGAGGTCCTAGCCGCCCGCGCCGAACTCGACGAGGCCAAGGCCAAGCAGATTCGGTACTTGGGTCACTGACTGTCGGCTACTGGTCGGCATAGCCCTGAAGGTCCACGAACAGGACACCGCCGACGCCGGCCAGGCCGGCTACCACCCAAACGGGTGTAACGGTGCCCTCGGCCTTGTCCTGGAAGTCGTTGTGCGTGTCCGGCATGGGTCGACTGTCCGGCGCTGCTGATCAACTACGGCTATCGTCTGGGGCGATGTCTTCCCCGCGTGTCCCGGTGCTCTGCCCGGACCACTTCCCGGACGGCTTCCGACGGGTGGTGGCGCAGGTCGTCGACGACGTCGCGGCGGCGCTGCCCGTGCTGCACCCGCAGTTGAGGGTGGAGGTGGGCGACCCGGCGGAGCGGCCGCTGTTGACCTTCACGGTCTGGTTCGACCACGTCCGGCGCGCGGCCTTCGGGCTGCCGGTGCGCATGCTGAGGGCCGGCGTGGAGCAGCTCAAGCGAGACCTGGCCGAGCGACTCCAGGACACGTTCCTCGAGGAGTACGGCCGGCCGCTGCCGCCGTGCCCCGGTCATGAGCATCCGCTGACGCCGGAGGTGAGGGCCAGTCCCGATGAAGGAGACAGGGCGGTGTGGCAATGCCCCTACGACCCGGGTCACTGGTCCTGTCGGATCGGTGACTACCGGGCCGGTGGGTAGGCAAAAGGGAGGGCTGAGCGGCCGGGTGCCCGGCAGCTCAACCCTCACCACGTCGTAGACGCGTCAACGACGGTAGTCGTCGTCGTAATCGTCGTACGGGTCTTCCGTTTGCTCTTCGTCCGGCGGACCCACGGGGGACTGTCCCGAGCCCGACAGCTCACGCTGAAGGGCATCGAAGTCCGTGTTGTGGGAGCTGTACTTGAGCTCTCGGGCCACCTTCGTTTGCTTGGCCTTCGCTCGGCCGCGCCCCATGGCTCGACCCCCTCGCACAGGGACGGGGGCGGCCGGGGGAATCGGCGGCCCCACTCGTCACGACAACTGGTTCCTGGTAACTACCGTACCGTGTCGATGGGGTTCGATGCGACGCGGCTTGCTTGTGGACCGCGCGACACCTCACCGACGCCCGGTCGGGACGCCGATCGTGGCACGATTCGGGTGTGCCCCGCCCGTTCTCCGCTTACCTGCGAGTGTACGAACCGTTGTCGGCCTTCGACGCTGCGTTGGCCGCCAGGTTGCGCAAGGCCGTCGACGACGGCCCGCTGACCCGGGCCGACGCCGGCGACCGAGAGCGGGAACTGTGGCTCCGATCACAGTTGTCGACCCCGCCGCGGCTGCTGCCCGGCGAGCTGTCCGACGGCCGGCCGGCACCCAACGCCCCGCTCGACGTGCTGGTGCTGGACCCGGCCGAGGTGCCCACCAGCGAGAGCGCCGCCGTGGGCCCCGGACCCCTGATCTGCCCCCTGGACATGCGCGCCCGCTCCGCCGCGGCCCTGGTGGGCTTCCTGAGCACCTCCTCGGGGGTGCTGAAGGCCGCCGCCCTGACCATCCCGGCCGACACCGCCCGCACCCGGGCCGGCGCGGTGATGGCCGAGCTGGCCGGCGGGGCGGTGCATGTGGTGTCCACCACGTGGACGGTGCCGCTGCCGTGGTTCTCCCTGGTCGACCCGGACAGCCGGCACATCATCCTCGCGCCCCGCGAGGACGGCGAGCGGCAGGTCGCCTGGCGGATCGCCATGGCCGACGCCCGCCGCCGGGTGGCGCGGGCCCACTCCGTGGTCCGGGAGACGCTCGGCGACAACGGCCCGGCCCGCGTGCTCAAGGACACCGGCCGCTGGCTGGAGCACTTCCACCCGCACTCCGCCGTCGAGCTCGACTACGGCGGCCTGGTCCAGCTGCTCGACGACGAGGAGCTGCTGGAGGACACATCGGCCCAGGACGTGCACGCCATCGTCGACGCCATGGAGTCCGGGGACACCGAGGAGGTCGCCTCCCGCTACGAGCAGCTGCGCGACTTCTGGGGCGAGCTGGCCGGCAAGGAACGCCTCGGTTAGTGCCCGACGTTCCCCCGTTGAAATGGGGTTACTCGGCCTCGGGGCGGGTGCGCTCGTTGGCCAGCAGGTCGTCGACCGAGGCGCTGCCGCTGCGGTAGCGGCCGGCGATCTCGGCGTTCAGCTTGTCCATCACGGTCTGCACCTCGCGGCGCCGCGCCGACACCGAGGCCTCCTCGGCGGCGAACGCCTGGCGGGCCTGGTCCAGCTTCTCGTCCGACAGCGACGCCACGTCGGACAGGTCGACGTCGGAGACGAGGGCCTCCACGTGCCGGCGGTGCGCCTCGGCTCGGGACGGCTCCATCGTCTGGTAGCGGCCGAGCCCGGACGCCGGGCCCACCGCGTTCTCCGACAGGATCGAGACCAGCCGGTCCACCACGGAGGCGCCGCCGCCCTCGACTCTGCGCTGCTTTTCCGCCTTCACGATGTCGATGCGGGCGTGCAGAAGCCGACGCAGGTAGGACAGGTCGGTCTCCTCCTGCGCCGCCTCGTCGCGCAGCGCGCGGACCTCATCGAGCGGGCGTTGCTCGACACCGGCCGTGTAGTCCGGCGCGAGCACCCGGTCGATGCGCCGCCGCCCGCCAGGACGGACCTCGATCACACCGCCATCCTGAAGCACACTGCCTTCACCCGCCAACACCTGAGAGTCGGTTTCAACCGGACCGTTGCACTCCGAGCAGCTTTCGGACCTCGTCCGAGGGCAGCGGCGGCCGCTGGGCTATCCGGGCGAGGCCACTGGCCCTGGCCACCAGCTGGGCGTTGTCACGGACCCGTTCGCCCCGGGCATAGGAGACCGTGTCCTCCATCCCGACCCGCAGATGACCGCCCGCCGACAACGCCGCGAACATCACCGGTATGGAGGAGCGCCCGATCCCGGTGGCCGAGAACGTCGCGCCGTCCGGGATCGCCCGCAGCGCCGCCGCGAGCGTCTCCGTGTCGCCCGGCATGCCACCCGGCACCCCCATCACCAGGTCCACGTGCACGTGCCCGCCCGCCGGCAGGCCGTGCTGGTCCAGCAGCCGGCGCAGGCTCGTCAGCTGGCCCAAGTCGAAGATCTCGTACTCCGGCACGATGCCCCGGTCCCGCATCCGCTGGTGCAGCTCGACGATGAACTCCCAGCGGTTCATGAACACGTCGTCGCCGAAGTTGACCGTGCCCATCGTGCAGGAGGCCGAGTCCGGGCCCGCCTCCAGCACCCGCAGCCGGTTCTCCTCCGGGTCCGTCACCGCGCCGCCGGTGGACAGCTGCACCACCAGCTCCGTCTCCGCCCGCAGCGCCGCCACCGTCTCCTTCAGCAGCCCCAGGTCCAGCGTCGGCCTCGTGTCCGCGCCGCGGATGTGCACGTGGATCATCGACGCGCCCACCCGCTCACAGTCCTTGGCCGTGCTGACCAGCTCGTCCAGGCTCACCGGCAGGTTCGGCACGTCCGCCTTGGCATGCTCCGCCCCGGTGGGGGCGACCGTGATCAGAGTGCCGTGAGAACCGGGCCGCGGTGTCGACGGTGACATGGCCCGATCCTCGCACGTCGACAACGGTGCGCGGAAGATTTCCCGGGCAAAGCCCCATATCGCGGAAATTCAGCGGCAAACTTCAGGGACCCACCACCCACCACTCCCGGGGGGCGTGCCCATCGCCAGCCTACCGGCGGGAGGCTGGCGATGGTTGGGGTGAAGATCCGGATGTGGACAACCCGGGGCCTGTGGATAAGTCAGCGGCCGAGGTTGCGGACGGCCTCTCGGCCCAGGGCGGCGTTGTCCGGGGGCACTGAGTCCGGGTCGATGGAGGCGGCGATGGGCTCCTCCGAGGGCCCCGTGACCAGCGCGGCGTCCAACGGCACCGAGCGCTTGATCAGGGCCAGGGCGATGGGGCCGAGCTCGTGGTGGCGGACGGCGGAGCCGATGCGGCCGACGGCCTTGCCGTCGAGCAGGACGGGGTCGCCGGTCTCGGGCAGGGCGTCGAGGGAGCCGTCGAGGTGCAGAAGCAGCATCCGCCGGGGCGGCCGGCCGACGTTCTCGACCTTGGAGACGGTCTCCTGCCCCCGATAGCAGCCCTTGTTGAGGTGCACGGCGGTGCCGATCCACCGGGCCTCGTGCGGGATGGTGCGCTCGTCGGTGTCGATGCCGAGCCGGGGACGAAGCAGCTCCACCCGGAGCGCCTCGAAGGCCAGGGACCCGGCGGGGCGGGCGCCGGCGTCAACCAGACGGGTGAACTCGGCGTCCTTCGACGCCCGAGGAACGAGCAGGTCGGCGCCCCAAGGCATGGGCCGGACCAGACCGCCGAAGGTGACGAGGTCGGCAACCCGAGGACCGAGAACCGACAAAACGGCGATCTCGGATGTGGCATCCCGGGGCTCGACCTTGGACCAGAACTTCATCGACTCCAGGTAGGCCAGCAGCGCCTTGCCGGAGCCTGGCTCGACGTCGAGCCAGGCGGTGCCCTCGAAGTCGGTGAGCACGGCATGGTGCTCGACCCGGCCCTGCACGTCCAGCACGAGCAGCTCGGTGGTCTCGCCGTCCCGCAGGTCGAGCACGTGCTGGCTGGTCAGGTTGTGCAGCCAGGTCAGCCGGTCCTCGCCGGGAACGGCGATGACCTCACGGTTGGAGCGGTCGACCACGGCGGCCGAGCGGGCGGCGGCGCGCTGCTCGGCGAAGGGGTCGCCGTAGTGCCACGGCACGCCGGCGTCGGGCGAGCCGGCGGGGGCATCGACGAAACTCACGAGTTCTCCTGTTCGGCGACGCAGTCCCGGCACGTGCCGGACAGCGCGAGATGGCTGGCGTCCAGCCGGAAGCCATGGCCCTGGTCGAGCCGGTCGGCCAGCTCGTCCAGCAGCGCGCACGGCACCTCGGCGACCCGGCCGCAGCTGTGGCAGACCAGGTGCACGTGCTCGTGCTCGTCGACGGAGTACGACGGCGCGCCATGGCCGAGGTGGGTGTGCCGGACCAGGTTCAGCTTCTCCAGCAGTTCCAAGGTCCGATAGACGGTGGTGATGTTCACGGTCGGCGTGACGCGCTGCACCCGCTGGCAGATCTGCTCCGGCGTGGCGTGCTCGAGTTCACGGACGGCGTCCAGCACCAACTGACGCTGAGGGGTCATCCGCAGCCCACGCTCGTGCAACGTGCGGCGCAGCCGCGCGGCCTCCTCGGGGCTCACGGTTTCCACACCCCCAGAATAGGACGCGGACCCGTGAGTAGGCTCGGGCCATGCGCGTGCTGGCCTTTCTGGACGGAACGACCGCGGACCCCGAGGCCCCGCTGCTGCGGGTGGACGATTTGGGACTGCTCCGCGGCGACGGTGTGTTCGAGACGATCCTGGTCATCGACGGCAAGCCGAGGGAGCTCGGTCCGCACCTGGACCGGTTGGACCGCTCGGCGGCCATGCTCGAACTGCCGGAGCCGGACCGGGCCGGCTGGGAGCGCGCGGTCGACGCGGTGATCAACAACTGGACCGGCGGCCGGGACATGGCGCTGAAGCTGGTCCTGACCCGCGGCAACGAGTTCGGCGACGGCACGCCGACCGCCTTCGCCATGGGCCTGCCGATCGGGGACAAGGTGCTCCAGCAGCGCGCTGACGGCATCGCGGCGATCACGCTGGAGCGCGGCTTCGAGCCGGGCCTGTCCCAGCGCGCCCCCTGGCTGCTGCTCGGGGCGAAGTCGCTGTCGTACGCGGTGAACATGGCGGCGGTCCGCTACGCCGCCCGCGAGGGCGCGGACGACGTGGTCTTCACGGCGGCCGACGGCTCGGTGCTGGAGGGCCCGACCTCCACCCTGGTCCTGGTGCGCGACCACACGCTGGTGACGCCGCCGTCGACCATCGGCATCCTGCCCGGCACCACCCAGGCGGCGCTGTTCCGCGCGGCCGAGCGGGCCGGCTGGTCGGTGAAGGTCGAGCCGATTCCGGCCGCCGACCTGCCCGGGGCCGAGGGCCTGTTCCTGGTCTCCAGCGTCCGCTGCGTGACCCGCATCCACACCCTGGACGGCAAGCAGCTCAAGGACTCCAGCGCGCTCCAGCGTGAGCTGACCGCCCTCTACGAGTCCGAGTACTGATGTCAGGAAGGGGCCTTTCCTGGCGTCCAACGCCAGGAAAGGCCCCTTCCTGTCACTTCAGGCCGCTGTCGACCGCGGTCATCAGGGTGCCGGTGTCGCCGGACATCTCCCAGATCATCGCGCCCAGCAGGCCCTTGCTCTTGATGTAGGCCATCTTCTGGCCGATGGACCAGGTGTCGTCGAACGTCCACCACTGGCTGCCGTCATAGCCGTACGTGGCCACGGCCTGCGTGTTGTGGTAGACGGTCATCCCGGGCACGGCGCTGAGCAGGTTGCTGTAGCCGCGGGTGCCGGCCTCCTCGGCGAACTGCCCGGGCGCGGCCCCGTTGGCCGCCTGCCACTCGCCATGGGCGCCACCGTCGGTGACGCCCTGCCAACCTCGGCCGTAGAACGGGATGCCCACGGTTATCTTGCGTGGACTCACCCCCGCGCCCAGATACGTCTGCACGGCCCCGTCCACGCTGAAGTGGAACGAGTACGGGTCGTTGCCGGCCGGGTACAGGTTGGCCTGGTCTCCGGTCCGGTTCGGCTCCCACGAGTTGTCGCTGCCGGAGCCGTGGAAGTCGTAGCCCTGCACGTTGAAGATGTCCAGGGACTTCGAGGTCTGCGGCAGGTCCCAGCCCTCGCTGACCTTGGTCGGGTCGGCCGGGGTGAACGCGGTCAGCTGGTACCGCTTGCCGTTCGAAGCGCCCAGGGCGTCCAGTTCGGTGCGGAACTCGGCCAGCAACGCGGTCAGGTTGGCCTTGTCGGACGCGCCGTAGTGGTTGCCGGGGTGGCCGTTGGCGTCGCCGGGCCACTCCCAGTCCAGGTCGATGCCGTCGAAGATGCCGGCCCCGACCCCCTGGCCGCCGGCCCCCTCGGTGACCGGCAGGTTGCCCTTGATCCAGGTGTCGAGGCAGGAGGCGACGAACTTCTTCCGGGACGCGTCGGTCTTGGCCACGTCGGAGAAGTACTTCGAGTACGTCCAGCCGCCGATGGACACCAGGATCTTCAGGTTCGGGTACAGCGCCTTGAGTTCCTTGAGCTGGTTGAGGTTTCCACGCAGCGGCGCGAATCCGTCGTCGGCCACGCCGTTCACGGCCTGAGCGGCCGCGAAGGGCCGGCCGTAGTCGGCGTCGGCGTCGCCGGCCCCGTCGCCCTGGCTGGGGTCCTCGGGATCGGCGGTGGTGCCCAAGGTGACGCCCGACAGGCACGTCAGGTTGACCGGGTCGATGTTCTCGAACGCGTACAGCAGATGCGTCAGCTTGGCCGCCGCGCCGGTGGTGACCAGGTTCTTCACGAAGTACTGGCGGCCGTAGATGCCCCACTGCACGAAGTAGCCGACCTTCGCGTAACCGCTGCCGATCACGTCGGAAGTCGTTGCGGTGACGGCATTGCTGGCCGCGGACACGTTGTCGTAGCCGTCACGGGCGCGAACGGTGAACGTGTACTGAGTGGACGGACTGAGGCCGGTGACGGTCGCGGTCGTGCCGGTAACCGTGGTGGCGACGGAAGATCCGTTGAACACGTCGTACGAGACCACACCGGTGTTGTCGGTGGAGGCCGACCAACTCAGCGAAACCGTCACGGAGTCCTTGCCCGTCACGGCCAGATTCGTTGGCGCGCTTGGGGGCTGAGTGTCCGAAGAGGGGTCGTTGGTGGTGACGGTGACTGGCGCGCTGGCCGCCGAGGACGTGCCGTGAGTGTCCTTGGCCTTGACTGTGAAGGTGTACGCAGTCTTCGGCGTCAGGCCAGTGATCGACGCAGTGGTGCCAGTGACCGACACGGCCAGTGCGGACCCGTTGTATACGTCGTAGCCGGCGATGGGCAGATCCCCTGGTGTGGCGGCGTTCCACGCCAGCAGCACGGTCTTGGTGGTCTTGGCCGTGGAGCGCAGGTTGGTCGGCGCACCCGGTGGCGCGTCGGCGGTTCCGTCGCACTTGCTGTCGTTGACCCGACAGTTCTGCGGGCTGCCGGCGCCGCTGACCGTGAACGTCAGGCTGTATGGCTCGGTGGTGGCATGGGCCTTCACCACGGTGTTGTAGTACGCCGGCGTCGCCACCACATGGGCGCCGGTCTGCGTCACGGTGCCGTTCTGGCCGAAGCTGGCGGTGGTGCCGCTGGGCAGGTCGAAGGCCAGCGACCAAGACTTGAGGTCGGTGTCGGAGTTGTTGGCCACCACGTACTTCCCGGTGGAGCCGGACTGCGAGTACTGGGCCGTCACCGCGGCTGTCACCGGCGGCGGGGTCGTTCCGCCCGACCCGTCGCAGTTGACGCCGTTGAGCAGGCAGTTGGCCGGGGACGCGGCCGAGTTGAGCGAGAACGACAGGCTGTACGGCTCGGTGTTGCCATGGGCGGCAACGGTGTTGATGTAGTACGCGGGGGTGGCCGTCACGTGGGTGCCGGTCTGGGTGAGGGTGCCGTTCTGCGGGCTGCTCGCGGTGACGCCGGCGGGCAGGTCGAAGCTGATCGACCAGCCGGTGATCGCCGCGGCCGTCGAGTTGGCCACGACGTACTTGCCGCCGCCCGCCGACGCGGTGAACGTGGCGGTCAGGCCGGTGGTGGCGGCCGCTTCGGGTGCGAGGGCGACCGCCGCGCCCAACGTCAACAGGGTTGCCGAGAGCAGTGCAAGCTTGCGCATGGTGCTCCTACGGTCCGGGTGGCGGCCCGTTCTGAACAGTAAAGTGGCCTAGACCATTGCGTCAACGGAGCGGTTGCAGCCGAACGGGTGTTCCCGGGCGCGCCTGGGCCAGCAGGGGCAGGGACTCGGCGGTCACTACGCCGATCACCGGATAGCCGCCGGTCACGGGGTGATCGGCCAGGAACAGCACCGGCCGTCCGCTGGCCGGCACCTGAACCGATCCGGTGACCACGCCCTCGCTCGGCAGCTCAACCGACTCGAAGGCGGCGGCGCGGCGCAGGGCGGCGCCGTCCAGCCGCAGCCCGACCCGGTTGCTCTGCTGGGAAACCGTCCACCGGCCGGCCGCCAGCTGCCGGGCCGGGTCGTCGAACCAGTCCTCGCGGGGGCCCAGCAGCACCGGCACCACCAGCTCGGCCGGGGCGACGGAAGGCGACAGCACGTCGGCCCCGACCGGCAGCCCGAACGGCTCGCCGAGCGGCAGAACATCGTTGGCCCGCAACGGGTGCGGCCCGATTCCGGAGAGAATGTCGGTGGCTCGGCTGGACATCTGCGGCGGCACGTCGATGCCGCCGGAAACCGCTATGTAGCAACGAAGTCCGCCCGAAGGCGCACCGAGCGACAGCACGTCGCCGTCCCGCAGGTGCACCGGGGCATGCGAGTCGACGAGATGCTCGCCGACCGACACCAGGATGCTCGGCCCGGTCACCGCGACCGTGCAGGAACAGTTGGCGCGCAACTGGATCCGGCCCAGCAGGGCCTCGATGCCGGCCGCTGGACCGGGATTGCCGACGAGCCGGTTGGCCAGCGTCAGCGCCGGCACGTCCAGCGCGCCCGACGGCGGCACGCCCAGATGCGCGTGGCCGGGCCGGCCCAGGTCCTGGATCAGCGACTGCGGGCCGGTGCGCACCACGGTCAGCGAGCGGCTCACCCGGCCACCTCGAACCGGACGTGGTCGCCCGGGGCCAGCAGCGCCGGGTCGGAACGCTTGGCGTCGAACAGGATCGCGCTCGTGCTGCCGATCAGCCGCCAGCCGCCCGGCGACGACGTCGGGTACGCGCCGGTGAATTCCCCGGCGATGCCGACGGATCCGGCCGGCACCTTGGTCCGCGGGTTGTCCAACCTGGCCTGCCGCAACGGTTCCGGCAGCCCGACCAGGTAGCCGAAGCCCGGCGCGAAGCCGCAGAACGCCACCGTGTACTCCGCGCCGCTGTGCAGCGCGACGACCTCGTCGACGCTCAGGCCGGCGGTCTCGGCCACCAACTCCAGATCGGGACCGTCGTAGGAGATCGGCAGCCGGACCTGGCGCGGCGTGCGGTCCGGCGGGTGCGACAGGTCGGCCGCCTCGACAACGGCCCGCGCTCTACTCAAGCCGTCCGAACCAGGACGCACCTCGACCAGCACGGTGGTGGCCGCCGGCACGAGCTCGACGACCTCGGGCAGGTCGGCGACCAGCAGCGCGCCGTGCAGCGCCTCCACCTCGGCCAGCGAGTCCAGCTCGACCAGCATCGCGTGCCGGCCACACCGCCGCAGCCGCACGCGTCAGCCGACGACGCGTTCGAGCTGGGCCGAGACGTGCGGCTGGAGCGGCTCGCCCACCATCGCCCGCTCCTCCACGTAGGCCAGGTCGCCGTCGTTGACCAGCCCGTACAGGCGCTTGGCCGCGGTGACCTCCTTCGCGGTGGACGTGCGCATCACGATGTCGGTAGCCAGCTCCCAGGACGTCTGGGTGAGCGGCGTGCCGTAATAGATCTCCACGACCCCGGTGGCGTGCGTGACGAGCACCTCGATGGTGTCGTCGGCCTGCGGCCGCCAGAAGCCCGACTCGCGGGCCGCCGGCCGGATCACCTTGCCGTGCTCGTCCAGCAGCCAGGACCGGGCCTCGTAGGTGAGGAACGGCCGGCCGTCGTGGGCGAAGGTGATCTGCTGGCCGAAGCGGAACGGGCCCTCGATCGTGGGATAGACGATCTGGCCCTCGCCCCGCCACACGCCGACCAGCGGCAGCAGCGCCAGGCAGGCGTCGTTCAGGTTCGGGCCCAGCCGCAGGTTCGCGGTGTCGCCCGGGATCGGCAGGTCGTCGAACTGCGGCAGGTTGCGGTCGCGCGTCGACTCCGCGCGCTGCTCGGCGGCGCGGACCGCGGCGTCACCGCTACCGAACTCAGGCTTCGTCATGGCTCAGCGGTGGTCCTGCAGCAGGCGGTACACCACGTACACCGAGAACCAGACGATGGCCACGCAGACCAGCACCATCAGGAGCGTGAAGAAGAGTTCCACCCAGTCAGAATACGGCTGAAGGCCCCAGCCAGCAGCGGCTGGGGCCTCCATCGAGCCGTGTTTCAGGCCACCGCGACCTGGAGCTGGTGCAGCCCCGGACCGTCGGCGGTCACCTGGGCCTCGCCGGTGCCGCTGCGGTGCAGCGCACGCACCGTCCACGCGCCCGGCGCGGCGAAGAAGCGGAAGTCACCCTGCTCGGAGGAGACGACCTCGGCGGTGAACTCGCCGGTGGAGTCCAGCAGCCGCACGAACGCGCCGCCGACCGGCTGGCCGCCGGCGGAGACCGTGCCGGACAGCACGACCTCCTTGCCCGGGTCGATGTTGGCCGGCAGTGCCGCGCCCTGCTCCGGTGCCCCACACCCTGCTGCGGTCATGTCAGTCCCTCTCATTCACTGCCGAGTGCGACCGGCACGCCGACCAGCGAGCCGTATTCGGTCCAGGAGCCGTCGTAGTTCTTCACGTCCGCGTGGCCGAGCAGCTCGCGCAGCACGAACCAGGTGTGCGAGGAGCGCTCGCCGATGCGGCAGTAGGCGATGGTGGACTTGGAGCCGTCCAGGCCGGCCTCGCCGTAGATCTCGCGTAGCTCGTCGTCGGAGCGGAAGGTGCCGTCCTCGTTCGCGGCCTTGCTCCACGGCACGTTGATCGCGCTGGGGATGTGGCCGGCGCGCTGGGCCTGCTCCTGCGGCAGGTGGGCCGGCGCGAGCAGCTTGCCGCTGAACTCGTCGGGGGAGCGCACGTCGACCAGGTTCTTGGTGTTGATCGCGGCCACGGCCTCGTCGCGGAAGGCCCGCAGCGTCAGGTCCTGCTCCTGGGCCTTGTAGTCGGTGGCCGGGCGGCTCACCTCGTCCTTGACCAGCGGGCGGCCGTCCAGCTCCCACTTCTTGCGGCCGCCGTCGAGCAGCTGCACCTTGTCGTGGCCGTACAGCTTGAAGTACCAGTACGCGTAGGCGGCGAACCAGTTGTTGTTGCCGCCGTAGAGCACGACCTGGCTGTCGTTGCCGATGCCCTTGGCCGACAGCAGCTTCTCGAAGCCCTCACGGTCCACGAAGTCCCGGCGCACCGGGTCCTGCAGGTCGGTCTTCCAGTCGACCTTGACGGCGCCGGGGATGTGGCCGCCGTCGTAGGCGCTGGTGTCCTCGTCCACCTCCACGAACACCACGCCGGGCGCCTCGAGGTTGTCCTCGGCCCACTGCGCCGAGACCAGCACGTTCTCGCGACTCATCGATCGGCTCCTTCGCCGGATTGGGGGTTGTCTGGCTTATTTGCCGGTGGCCGGCGCGAACCGGCGGATGATCAGGTACATCTCGCAGCCCAGGCAGAAGCCGAAGGCCGCGTTGAGGAACGCGGCGACCAGGGCCAGCGCGGTCGCCACGGTGCCCAGGACGGTCAGGCCGGACAGGTAGCCGATCGTGCCGACCAGGGCGAAGACGAAGCCGACGGTCTGCGCGAACTGCGGCGGGGCCGCGTCCTCGCGCTCGTCGGTGGGGCCCAGCCGCGGGGCGACGAAGCGCCGGTAGAGCAGGCCGTACGGGGCGTGCTGGAGCCCGAGGAAGCCGCCGATGGCGAAGACGATGGTCTGCACCGCGAGCAGCGGCCACCATCCGGTGGCCAGCACGACCGCGAGCACAACCGTCGTGATCCACGCGCCGAAGCGCGGACCTCGGGGATCGATCTGGGGTGCGGACATGGAAGGACCTCCTGACCTGCGGACATGACGGGTCCACCAGGACGTCGGGGGTCGAGCCCGGGACGTCCGGTCAGAAAGGCCGACACAGGCTGCTGCGCACGCGGCAGAGATCCACCGCGCGTCGCTTGGTCAGCAGCTGGGCCATACGGCGGAGACTACCCGCGGATCCCTGCTTGTGGGAGGGCAGTCCACCAGATGGAATGGCCTCTGTACCGATAAAGCTCGGTCGCGGAGTCTTTGCCGCCCGTCCCGGGCGGGGCTCGGCCCCTTTTGGGCCGATGCCTGTCCCTTGCCGGCCAAGCATCGGCGGGGCCTCGCGCTCTCTGGGGTCGGAGTCAGGCCAGGTGGGGGCGCAGGGCCTCGACCAGCACGTCCCGCTTGGGCACGCCACCGACCCGCAGCAGCTCGGCCCCGTCCGGGGCGAAGGCCACGGTGGTGGGGGTGCGCAGCACCTTCAGGGAGCTGGCGACCTCGGGCAGGTCGGTCAGGTCCAGCTCGCGGTGCGCCAGGCCGTCGGTCTTCGAGGCCAGGTCGGACAGGATGACCCGGGTGTGCCGGCACGGGGCGCAGAAAGTCGTCGAGAGCTGGACCAGGGTCACCGGGGCGGCGGGGTCGATCAGGTCCCGGACCTGCGCCGGCAGGTCAACGACCGGCTTGCGGTGTCGCACGCGCCCGTCCCGACCACGCAGCAGGAAGCCGAGCACCGTGGCGGCGGCCAGCACCGCGAGCAACACCCAGAGCCCGGTCATCCCAGTCCGCTCCTCCCGCTGCCCAACTGCACGTTCGTCGCCTTGCCGCTCACCGAGAAGGCGTTGCTGTCCACGCCGACCTTGGTCGGCACCACCGTGAACGGCAGGGCCTTGCCCAGGTCCAGCTCGGTGGACAGGGCGGCGAAGATCGGCTGCTGCACAGAGCCCGGAACCTTCAACGTCGTGACCCCGTCCACCAATTCCAGCCGGGTCGGCTGGACCTGGATCTTCGTGCCGGACAGGCCCAGCAGGCCGTAGGCGTTGATCTTCAGCGGCTGGCCGGCGACGGTGATGTTGAACGACAGCCGCACACCGACGCTGGTGTCGGTGTACGGGCTGGTGGTGGGGGTCGGCGTCGGCGTGGGGGTCGGGGTGTCGTAGAGCGTGTCGGGCGGGGTGGGTCCGATGGTCAGGTTGGACACCCCGAGCGCCTGGCCCACGTCGGTGGCGTCGAACGCGCGGTTCACGTCGGCGGCGCTGATCTTGACCTGGCCCTCGACCTGGTTGATCAGCACCGAGTGGGCCGAGCCGGAGACCAGCTCGGACAGCGGCACCTTCACGTCGTAGAGGTGGGCGCTGACCTGGAGGTCACGCAGCGTGTCGCCGATCGGGATGCCGTTGGCCTCGATCTCGATGTCCTGGTAGTCGCCGCGGGCGGCCTGCAGCATGAACGGGAAGCCGTGGATGGTCACCGACGGGTCGTCGGTCAGCTTCAGCTCGGTGCGCATCTTCTTGGACACCTGGTACTCGCCGACCGCGGCGAAGGCGAAGTCGGCCGCCACCAGCATCGCGGCCAGCACCAGCAGCACCGCGACCAGGATCTTCCACCGGCGACCGCGGCGCGGTCGGGTAGTGGTGGTCATCGCCGATTCTCCCCACCTTTGTTAATTCGTGTGACGCGCGTGTTTCGACCACCCTCGGGGCTGGTCACGACCGGTATTGTCCCGGACATCCGCAGGCAACGGGGCCTGGTCACCGTACGCCGATTATCCCGCCCGCCGGTGGCCAGGCCGCGGCGCGCGAGAGGAGGCGGCTTGCCCATGGGTGTCGATCTGCTGCTGTTGACCGGGGATCCGGACCCGTCGTCGGTGCTTCCGGCGCTGTCCCTGCTGCCACACGTGGTGCGGCCCCTGGCGCCGGAGGTCTCGGCGCTGCTGGAGGCCGGCCCGCACGACGCCGTGCTCGTCGACGCCCGCGGCGACCTGGCCGGCGCGCGCTCGCTGTGCCGGCTGCTGTCCAGCAGCGGCGTCGAGGTGCCGGTTGTGGCCATTGTCACGGAGGGCGGCCTGGTCGCCGTCACGGCCGACTGGGGCGTGGACGAGATCCTGCTGCCCACCGCCGGCCCGGCCGAGGTGGACGCCCGGCTGCGGCTGGTCGGCTCCCGCCGCAAGACCGACCAGCCCGGGACCGCCGGCGCGATCCAGCTCGGCGAGCTGGTCATCGACGACGCCACCTACACGGCCCGCCTCAAGGGCCGCCCGCTCGAGCTCACGTACAAGGAGTTCGAGCTGCTCAAGTACCTGGCCCAGCACGCCGGCCGGGTGTTCACCCGGGCCCAGCTGCTGCAGGAGGTCTGGGGCTACGACTTCTTCGGCGGCACCCGCACGGTCGACGTGCACGTGCGGCGGCTGCGGGCCAAGCTCGGCCCCGAGCACGAGCTGATGATCGGCACCGTGCGCAACGTGGGCTACAAGTTCGTCCGCCCGTCCCGGCCCGGCGCCCGCACCACCGGCGGCGTCGAGCACGACACGCACGACGATTCGGAGTCCGACGCCTTCGCCGCGCTGGCCAAGCAGTTCCGCTGACCGCTAGCGTCGGGCGGTGTGGCAGAGCTGACTGGGCGGGACCGGCTGACCGCGGTCGAAGTGGACGGGGTGGCCGGCATCTTCGAGGCAGCCCGCCTGGCCGACGAGCGGACCGGCGCCGGTGACTTGCCGTCGTTCGTCGCCCAGCCGGGCACGCACGTGCTGGCTGAGGACAACGGGCGCCTGGTCGGCTACGCCCACCTCGACACCGCCGGCGACGCCTTCGGCCACCTGGTCGGGGAGGCGCTCGTGCACCCGGCCGGCCGCGACCGCGGCGTCGGCACCGAGCTGGTGGAGCGGCTGCTGACGCTGGCCGGGGACCGGTCGGCGCGGCTGTGGTCGCACGGGGACCACCCTGCGGCCGCGGCCATCGCCGCCAAGCTGGGCCTGAACCGGGTCCGGGAGCTGCGCCGGATGCGGTGGATGGCCGGCGACGTGCCGCAGCCGCAGCTGCGTGAGGGCGTGCGGATCCGCAACTTCGTTCCCGGCCAGGACGAGGCGGCGGTCGTCTCCGTCAACCACCGGGCCTTCTCCTGGCATCCCGAGCAGGGCGCGCTCACGGTCGAGGAACTGGTCGCCACCGAGCAGGAGGACTGGTTCGACCCGGCCGGGTTCTTCCTCGCCGTGGACGCCTCGGACCGGCTGCTCGGATTCCACTGGACGAAAGTCCACCCCGGCCCGCCCGAGGCCATCGGCGAGGTCTACGTCGTGGGCGTGGACCCCGACGCCCAGGGCGGTGGCCTGGGCAAGGCGCTCACCGTCATCGGGATGGAGCACCTGCGGGCGGCGGGACTACGCAGCGTGATGCTCTATGTGGAGTCCGACAACGCCCCGGCGGTGGCGGTCTACAGCAAGCTGGGCTTCACTGTGTGGGACGCGGACGTGCAGTACGGGCGCTGAGCCCGCGTTACGCTGCGCTGCGTCACGAAGTCTCATCGACCGGGTCACATTGGGGTCGCGGTACCACTCCATCGGAGTAGTTGTCGTCACTTCGTGTGCCCTGTTCACCCTCCGTTCACTTACCCAAGGGCTGTCGTCCACCCGCGCTGCCTACGGTCGGCAAACGAGCGACGGGACCCGTCGCGCTCGAAGTCGAGTCTCCAAACGGAGGATCCAGGTGAACATGAAGCGGCACGGCGTCGCGCTGGGCATCATGGCGGCAGGCGCCCTCCTGCTCACCGCCTGTGGCAGCGACAACAACAGTGCGACGGGTGGCTCATCCAACACCAGCTCCACCTCGGCCGCGCCGAAGGTCGACTGCTCCGGCAAGAAGACGCTCAAGGCCAGCGGCTCCACCGCGCAGAAGAACGCGATGGACCTGTTCGTCAAGGCCTACAACGACGCCTGCGACGGCAACGACGTCAACTACACCGCCAACGGCTCCGGCGCCGGCGTGTCCGACTTCACCGGCAAGCAGACCGACTTCGCCGGCTCGGACTCCGCCCTGGACCCGAAGAAGGGCGAGCCGGACAAGGCCGCCGCCGCCTGCGGCAGCCCGGCCTGGGACCTGCCGGTCGTGTTCGGCCCCATCACCCTGGTCTACAACGTCAAGGGCGTGTCCGACCTCAACCTGGACGCCGCGACCGCCGCCAAGATCTTCGACGGTGAGATCAAGACCTGGAACGACGCCGCGATCAAGAAGCTCAACCCGAGCGCGACGCTGCCCAGCACCGCGATCAGCGTGGTCTACCGGTCCGACCAGTCCGGCACCACCGACAACTTCCAGCAGTACCTGACCAGCGCGGGTGGCTGGACCAAGGGCGCGGGCAAGACCTTCAACGGCGGCGTGGGCTCCGGCGCGTCCGGCAACCCGGCCGTGGCCACCTCGCTCGGCCAGACCGACGGCGGCATCGCCTACGTCGAGTGGTCCTTCGCGCAGGCCAACAAGCTCAACATCGCCTCCATCGTCACCACCGCCGGCGGCACCCCGGTCAAGGTCAGCGCGGACAGCGTGGGCAAGGCCATCGCCAGCGCCGCCTTCAAGAACCCGAGCGGCAACGACCTCTCGCTGGACCTGAGCTCGATCCACAAGACCACCGCCACCGGCGCCTACCCGCTGCTGCTGGCCACCTACGAGATCGTCTGCTCCAAGTACGCGGACCCGGCCACCGGCAAGGCGGTCAAGGCGTTCCTGAGCACCGCCATCACCGCGGGCCAGGCCGACCTGGCCACCAACGGCTACGCGCCGCTGCCCGACTCGCTGAAGGCCAAGCTGACCACCGCCATCGACGCCATCAGCTGACCGCCACACCCCGATGAGCGACACCCGACCGACGCGCGTCCGCCCCGGTCATCAGGAGGAGACTCCCGATGACCGGGGCGGTAGCCGCATGATTGGTGCCATGACCTCCGACAGCGGTCAACCAGGTGTCCGGACCGCGGCGGTGCGCCGCCCCGGCGACACGATCTTCCGCACGCTGACCACCGGCGCCGGCCTCGCGATCGTGTTCGCGATCGCGCTGATCGGGATCTTCCTGCTGATCAAGGCAGTCCCGTCGCTGCTGGCCGACAAGGAAAACTTCCTCACCAGCGCCAACTTCGTCACCCTCGACCCGAACAACCTGATGTTCGGCATCAGGGACCTGCTCATCGTGACGGTGCTGTGCTCGCTGGTGGCGCTGGTCATCGCGATGCCGGTCTCGCTGGGCATCGCGCTGTTCCTCACCCAGTACGCGCCGGCTCGGCTCAGCCGACCCTTCGCCTACATCGTGGACCTGCTCGCGGCCGTGCCGTCGATCGTCTACGGCCTGTGGGGCATCCTCGTGCTGGGCCCGGCCCTGGAGCCGTTCGAGACCTGGCTCAACGCCACGTTCGGCTGGTTCCCGCTGTTCGCCAAGGGCAACATCCCGCTGGCCGGCGCCGGCACCATCTTCACCGTCGGCGTGGTGCTGGCGGTGATGCTGCTGCCGATCATCACCTCGGTCACCCGCGAGGTGTTCCGGCAGACCCCGGTGATGCAGATCGAGGGCGCCCTGGCCCTGGGGGCCACCAAGTGGGAGGTCATCCGGACCACCGTGCTGCCGTTCGGGCGCAGCGGCTACATCGCCGCCTCCATGCTCGGCCTCGGCCGCGCGCTCGGCGAGACCGTGGCCGTGCTGCTCATCCTGCACGCCTCGCCCACCCCGTCCACGGGGAGCTTGTTCGACGGCGGCTACACGTTCGCGTCCAAGATCGCTTCGGCCGCGTCCGAGTTCAGCCAGCCACTGCCCACCGGCGCCTACATCGCGGCCGGCCTGGTGCTGTTCGTCCTGACCTTCGTGGTCAACGCGGTGGCCCGGTCCATCGCCGGCGGGAAGGCGGCGAAATGACCACCACCGAGTCCACCCTGGACCGTCCGGCCAGCCCGCCGGCGTTCCAGCCCGTGAGCGGCTCCCGCAAGTTCAAGAACACGGCGGCCACCGCGCTGGTCACGCTGGCCTTCCTGGTCGCGCTGGTGCCGCTGGTGTGGCTGCTGATCACCGTCATCGCGCGGGGCTACCAGGCCCTGCTGTCGGCCGACTGGTGGACGCACTCGCTCAAGGGTGTGCTGCCCAAGGACTTCGAGGGCGGCGCGTACCACGCGATCATCGGCACCCTGCTGCAGACGCTGGTGTGCGCGGTGATCGCGGTGCCGGTCGGCGTGCTGGCCGCGGTCTACCTCGTGGAGTACGGCCGGGGCCGGCTGGCCCGGGTCACCACGTTCATGGTGGACATCCTCTCCGGTGTGCCCTCCATCGTGGCCGCGCTGTTCATCTTCGCGCTGTGGATCGGCACCATCGGGCTGGGGCAGAGCGCGTTCGCCGTGTCCCTGGCCCTGGTGCTGCTGATGCTGCCGGTGGTCGTGCGGTCCACCGAGGAGATGCTGCGGCTGGTGCCGCAGGAGCTGCGCGAGGCCTCGTACGCGCTGGGCGTGCCCAAGTGGAAGACCATCATGCGCATCGTGCTGCCCACGGCGCTGTCGGGCGTGGTCACCGGCGTGATGCTGGCCATGGCCAGGGTGATGGGCGAGACCGCGCCGGTGCTGGTGCTGGTCGGCTACTCGAAGTCGATCAACTTCAACATCTTCGACGGCAACATGACCTCGCTGCCGCTGCTGATCTACAACGAGCTGAACAACCCCAACCCCGCCGGCCAGCAGCGGGTGTGGGGCGCGGCGCTGACCCTGATCCTCCTGATCATGCTGTTCAACCTCGTGGCCGCCCTCGTGTCGCGGTTCTCGGCCATCAAGACGAAGTGAGCTGAAAAATGGCCAAGCGGATCGACGTCAAGGACCTGAACATCTTCTACGGCAAGTTCCAGGCCGTGGACGGGGTGGCCCTCGCGGTTCCGCCCCGCAGCGTGACCGCCTTCATCGGTCCGTCGGGTTGCGGCAAGTCCACCGTGCTGCGCTCGCTGAACCGGATGCACGAGGTCACCCCCGGGGCCCGGGTCGAGGGCAAGGTGCTGCTGGACGGCGAGGACATCTACGCGTCCACTGTGGACCCCGTCGAGGTGCGCCGCACCATCGGCATGGTCTTCCAGCGGCCCAACCCGTTCCCCACCATGTCCATTCGGGACAACGTGGTCGCCGGGCTGCGGCTGGGCGGCGTGCGCAACAAGAAGCAGCTCGACGAGGTGGCCGAGCGCTCGCTGCGCGGGGCCAACCTCTGGGCCGAGGTCTCCGACCGCCTCGACAAGCCCGGCGGCAGCCTCTCCGGCGGGCAGCAGCAGCGCCTGTGCATCGCCCGCGCCATCGCCGTGCAGCCCGACGTGCTGCTGATGGACGAGCCCTGCTCCGCGCTGGACCCGATCTCCACGCTGGCCATCGAGGACCTGATCGGCGAGCTGAAGAAGGACTACACGATCGTCATCGTCACCCACAACATGCAGCAGGCGGCCCGGGTCAGCGACCAGACCGCCTTCTTCAACCTGGCCGGCGTCGGCCAGCCCGGGCGGCTGATCGAGATCGACGACACCGAGAAGATCTTCTCCAACCCCGGTCAGCAGGCCACCGAGGACTACATCTCCGGCCGCTTCGGCTGATCGTTCCCGTGTGCGGCGCTCATCTGGCGGCAGGGGCCAGCTGAGCGCCGCACGTGTGTCCGGGCCCGTGCAACACGATCCGGCCCCGCTCGGTGTCGATCACGTCCTGGTCCGCCGGCCGGCCGCGCACGGCAGCTCCGATGCCCGTGACCGGATGCGTCAGCAACTCCGCCAGGTCACTCCGGGACAGCCCGTCCCGCCAGTCGACGTAGCAGACGTCGTGGCCCGTGATCACCAGCGGCAGCCTGGGAAACAGGCCGAGTCGGCGGAGCAGGGCGCTGCCCAGCGACGCCGTCCCCGCCGACCGCCGACGGACCTCCATGGCCCGTTCCTCGTCCGGCGTCAGCGGTTCCGTGTCGTTGCCCAGCCAGCGGCAGCCCTCACTCACCTCACGCCACAGCCCCCAGTGCACCTGTGCCAGCTGCACGGCGACACCGGGCGCGCCATCGGCGAAATACAGTTCGACATGCCGACGGAAGGCTCTCACCCGCAGCCCCGGATACCCGTCGTCCCCGCTCGGCAGCAGTTTGTGGACTAGCATCCCCACCGCCTCCGGTGACAAATGCAGCACGAGGTATTCGCCGTGTGGACGCACCATCCGGAAACGCCGGATCAGGTCGTTCTCCGGGTAGTCTAGGTGCGTTACCTGGCAGAGCGTCTCGAATATCGCCGACTCCAACTCCTGCTGGCGTGGCAGGACCGCGTCCGGCAGCACCGTCGCCCGCAACCGCGTGGGCAGCGGCGTTCCGTCGTCCATCGCCGCCCTCAGTTGAGCGATGTCATCGCGGGTAAGCCCGCGCATGCCCGCGGCGAGCGCTGGCCGAAGCGCCGTCTCGGACTCGCCGGTGTACCGGCGGCGGAGAGCCACGAACCGTTCGAAGAGCGCTGAACTCGGCATTTCATCCCCCTGTTGGGTGAAGGAATTGGTTACTATCAGTGCAGCACGCCGTGTGCGCCTGATTCGAAGGAATAACGGTCGCATCCCTGCTCACTCGAGATTCAGGGGTCCCACTTGGGTCCCACTTCCCGCCGGGGTCTTTCGGAGTGGCAAATGCCACCCCACTATGGGCGTATGGCGAACACCGCGCTCGCGAGGCTGCTGGAGGCCGCCGCGCTGAGCAATGCCGCGCTGGCCCGCGCCGTGGTCAGTGCCGGTGCCCGCGAGGGCATCCATCTCGGCACGAACGCGACTGCGGTGGCCCGGATGCTCCAGGGCAGCCAGCCCCGCTGGCCAGTGCCCCGACTAGTCGCATCGGTGCTGGCCAAGCGCCTCGGCTACGCGATCGAGGTGATCGACTGCGGCTTCGTGGACAAGTCAGAGGAGGTCGACACGTTCGATGGGTTCGCGTGTTCGCCGACGGTGGATGGCACGATCGACACCGTGGCAGAGCTCTCGGGCAGAGACATGGGGCGGCGGAACTTTCTGATGGGGTCGGCGTTTGTGGCGGCCTCGTTCGCGGAGCCAGCGCTGCTCGCGCTCACCATGCCGACCGAGCACAGCGCCGGTCGGGTGAGGGGGCCGAAGATTGGCTCCGCCGACGTGATGATGATGCTGGAGACGATTCGGCACTTCGAGAACCAGGGGCGGAAGTACGGGGGCGCGGCCAACCGCGAGTACGTCGTCCAGTTCGTGCACCAGCATGCTGACCGCGCGCTGAGGGGGACATACACCGAGGAAGTCGGGCGGTCGTTGCATTCCGCGCTCTCGCAGGCGACCTGGTTGGCAGCCGACCGCTCTGTCGATACCGGCCGCCACGCGCTTGCCCAGCGCTACTACACCCAGGCGCTGAACCTCGCGCTCCATGCCGAGGATCACGCCTATGCGGCGAATGTGCTCTCCGAAATGAGCCGGGCGACCATTGACATCGCCAATGCGGCTGTCAGTGAGGCGGTGACGGTCCGAAATGGACAGCATGCGGCGGCGCTGGCGCGGTCGGCACTCGATGTCGCCGGCACGACGACGCCGGCGCTGACCAGCTACCTGCACGCGATCGAGGCAAGGGCCTTCGCGGTGCTGGGGAATCGGCGGTCCACGGAAGAAGCCGTGAACAACGCGCAGCGGGCGTTTGAGCGGGCTGGAGGCGAGGAGCCGGAGTGGTTTGGCTTCTACGGGGAGGCCGACCTGATGGCGGACGTCGGCCAATGCCTGCGGGACATCGGTCGGCCGCGTCAGGGGCTTGCGCTGCTAGAGCGTTCGGTGGAGGCACTGCCGGCGGGTCGGGTCACCGCGAAGGCCAAGACCAAGGTGCACATCGCGGCCGCATACCTGGAGCTGCGGGAGTACGAACAGGCTGCCACCACGGCGGAACAGGCGGTCGCGGAGATCGGATCCCTGTCTTCGCAACGGAGTCGGGACCGGGTGCAGGCGCTGCGGCACCGGGTGCGCCGGCACGGGAGCGACCGGCGACTGTCCGAAATGGATGATCGGCTCACCGAATTTCTCGGTGAGCCGATCCAGCCCTGACGGACTACAGGTCGTCGGAGCCGCTGGCGTAGCCGGGCATGCGGCCGGTGACGACGAAGACGGTGCGCTTGGCCACCGAGACGGCGTGGTCGCCGAAGCGCTCGTAGAAGCGGCCGAGCAGGGTGATGTCCACGGCCGAGGGCACGCCGTGGCCCCACTCCTTGTCCATGATCACCGAGAACAGGTGCCGGTGCAGGTCGTCCATGGCGTCGTCCTCGTCGTCGAGGCGGCGGGCCAGGTCGACGTCCTGGGTGCGGATCACCTGCTCGGCCTTGCGGGCCAGGTCGACGGCGATCCGGCCCATCTCGGCGAAGTAGCCGCGCACCTCCTCGGGCAGCACGGCCGCCGGGTGCCGGCGGCGCGCGGCCTTGGCCACGTGCAGCGCGAGATCGCCCATTCGCTCCAGGCTTTCCGCTGCGTGGATAACCGACAGCACCGTGCGCAGGTCGGTGGCGACGGGGGCCTGTAGCGCCAGCAGCGCGTAGGCGTCCTCCTCGCACTTGGCCCGTGCGTCGTCGATCTTCGCGTCGCCGCTGATGACCCGCTCGGCGATGCCGAGATCCGCGTCCAGCAACGCCTTGGTCGCCTGCTCCATGGCGTCGCCGACCAAACCGCACATGCCCGCCAGCTGGTCAGCGAGCTCGCCGAGCTGGTCGTGGTAAGCCTCACGCATGGCCGACAGCCTACGGGCCCGGGGTCGCGTCGACGGCATCGCTGGATGAACCGGACGTGAACCACGAGCGACGAAAGCGCATCGTCACTGGCAGGAGCCGTCGGCCCCACTGATCGTGGACACGTCGGTCGCCTGCTGGGTGTTCTGCGGGGCTTGCGGTGTCACGACATTTCCGTCGAACTCGGGCCCGGTCACCAGCTGCACCGCGCCGGCCAGGGACGAGTCCTCGACCAGCTTGGAGCCCGGCACGGCGGCGGCCAGCGTGCGGGCCTGCGCCTCCCGGCCCGGCGCGTACCGGACGGTGGTCTTGTCGATCGTGGTGGCCGCCTTGTCCACCGACACCACCTGGAAACCCAAGTGCCCCAAGGCGGCTGAGGTGTTGGTGGGCAGATCGCCCTTGCCGCTGCCGTTGACCACCTGGATCTTCATCGACTTGGGGTCGACCAGCGGACCGCTGCCGGTCGCGCCCTCCGCCGGCAGCGGCGTGCCGTTGATCACCGCGGTGAACAAGGACTTCGTGGCCTCGGGCGTGCCGCCCACCGGAACGCTGGTGAACACCACCTGGTCCGGACCGACGCCCTGCACCGACTGGGCCAATGAGGCCAACTGGTCCACGCCGACGTTGTCACCGGAGGCGTTCTTGGACACCGCGCCCAGCAGGCCGTTGAGCTTGGTCGGGTCGAGCAACACCTGGTTCTGCACCGCCGAACGCAGCAGGGCGCCCATCAGCCGCTGCTGCCGCTGGATCTGGCCCAGGTCGGGCGACGGGTCGCCGGGCACGCTGCGCGCCTTCACGATCTTCACCGCGGTGTCGCCGTCCACCGGCTGTGGCCCGGTGCCGGCCAGCAGCGAGCCCAACTGCCCGTCCTGCAAGGGTTGTTTCACGCACAGCTCGACGTTGCCGATGGCGTCGACGATGCCCTTGAGACCGTCCGAGCTCATCGTCATGAAGTGGTTGATCAGCAGACCGGAGACCTTCTGCACGTCCTGCGTCACGCACTGCGGGCCACCCGCGGCCAGCGCGCCGGACAGATTGGCCGGGCCGCACGGCGGCTGGCTGAGCTGAAGGCCGCTGGGGAAGGACACAAAAACGATCCGCTTGCGGTCGGCCGGCACATGCGCGACGAGCACGATGTCCGAGCCGGCCAACAGGAAGTTGTCGGCGCCCCGCTGCTTGTCCACGGCCTGGATCGCCGGCGAGCTGGTGTCCAGGGCGTCCACCTGCTTGATGTCCGCGCCGCTCCACTGCTTGACCGAGCCCCAGGCGATGCCGCAGACGATCAGCACTATCGCGGCGGCGGCGATGGCCACCACCTTGATCGCCAACCCGATCATGCGGCGCTTCTCGCGGGCGCGCTCGATCTCGGCCGGATCCATGTCGAACTCGGGATCGTCCTCGACCGGCTCCTCGGCCGACGCCGACGGCTCGGGCGGCGCGCCGTCCTCGGTGTCGATCCACGGCATGTACTTCTTCTGCCGGTTGCGACGCTTGGCCTCCTCGATGGCCATCTCGTCGTGCACCGCGGAGAAGCGCGCCAGCGTCTGGTCCACCTTGCGTCGGCGCTGCACCTCCTCGCCGATCGGCTCCATCTCCGTGGTCAGCGCGGCCAGCTCGATGTCCTCGCGGCGCTCCGGCTTCGGCGGCGTCTCCGGCTCATCGGCGTCCGCCTCGACCAGCGGCTCCTCCGGGGCCAGCTCCAGGGCCGCGTCGGGCTCCAGCCGCGTGCGCAGGCTGTCCTGGGACGGCGGCGGCCCGGACGGGCGGCCATTGGGCGGCAGCACGGGGCGCGGGCCGCTGCTCTCGCCCGGCCGGTCCATGATCGGACGGGCGCCGGAGGCCTCGCCGGGCCGTGGCATCGGGCGGCGGCCACTGGCCTCGCCCGGGCGAGGCGCGCCGTTGGGCGGCGGGACGACCGGGCGACGTCCGGTGGCCTCGCCGGGAGGCGGCATGGGCGGGCGACCGCCCGGAGGCATCGGCCGGCGCATGTTGGACAGGCTCGACTCGCCGGGGCGCGGGCCGGCAGGCGGCATCGGGCGGCGTCCAGTGGCCTCGCCGGGGGGCGGCACGGCCGCGCGGCGGCCGGTGGCCTCGCCGGGCGGCGTGATGGCGGCGCGGCGTCCCGTGGACTCCCCGGGCGGGGGCGTGAGCATGGCGCGTCCAGTGGCCTCTCCAGGCGGCGTGACGGCCGCGCGGCGGCCCGTGGCGTCGCCGCGGCGGAGGGTGGTGGTCTCGTCGTCGTCATCATCGTCTGGGGGCGGCGGCACGGCCGCGCGGCGGCCGGTCGACTCGCCCGGCGGCGTGATGGCGGCGCGGCGTCCCGTGCTCTCGCCGGGGCGTGCGCCGGCTACCGGACCCGGCTCACGGAGGGCCCGCCGGCCGGTCGGCTGGTCGTTCTGCGGAACGACCGGGTTATGCCCCGAATGTTGACCCGTTCCGGGGTTGGACCGGCCGGCTCGCGACGTGGGCGGAACGGGTGGCTCGGCCTGCGCCGCACGGCGGCGACCACTCGGCTGAGAAGCCGGTGGCGGCTCGACCGCGGGCGGGGTCGGGCGGGGCAGATTCGGGCGCGAGCCCGTGTGCCGCTGGACCAGGTCGGACACGCTCAGGCCGCCGGAGGCCTCCATAGACCTGCGTCGACGGCCACGGCGCCCGGTCGGCTCCTCGTCGGGTTCCGCGGCGCCGTCGGGACCGGTGCCGCCGAAGCGGGGATCGTCGGGCACCCAGGCTCCCTTCTGGCTCACGGCCCATACGGGCTGTTCATCACGAGTTGACGTCGGTGCGGCCACAGTGGTTGCACATCGCGGCGCGGCACCCAGCGCACGCGATAGTACGGACGACCGCTAGTTCTAGCGACAGGCAGCCGGAATTCTGACACGGTTCGTACTCGAAACCGCCCACTGCGTTAGGCCGAATGGGCACTTGAGCTGGGTGAGACTGCTGTCAGTAGTGTTCGGCGACCCGAACGTCGGCGACCGCGCGGCGCGCCGAGGCCGGACCGGCCAGCCGCACCCGGCCGTTCTCGCGGTAGGCGACCGCGTTGCGCCCCGACTGCTTGGCCGAATACAGCAGGCTGTCGGCCTGCAGCAGCTGGTGCTCGGCCCCGTTCTCGCAGCTGCCGCCCACCTCGTGGGCGACCCCGACACTGACCGTGACCCGCAGGCCAGGGGCCATCGCCGACCAGTCGTGCCGCTCCACCCGATCCCGGGCCGCCTCGGCGATCTCGACCGCCTGCGCCTGCTCGGTGTCCGGCAGCACCAGCACGAACTCCTCGCCGCCGTAGCGGGCGCAGAACGCCGGCTCCGGCAGCTCCACCTGCAGAAGTTCCACGACTTGTTGGAGGACCCGGTCCCCCACCAGGTGCCCATAGCGGTCGTTCACCTGCTTGAACCAGTCCAGGTCGACCAGCGCCACCGCCAGCGCCCCGGACCGGTCGGCCAGCATCGCGACCAGCCGCTGGTCCAGGTAGCGGCGGTTGTAGCTGGCGGTGAGGCTGTCCCTGATGCTCTGCTCGTGGGCCTCGGCGTGTTCACGGCGCAGCCGGTCCACCTCGCGGCGCAGCTGCTCCGGCACCGCCGGGACGTGGCCGTCGCCGTCCTGGTAGATCAGGTCGAGCGCGGACCGCAGGTGGTCGTATGCCTCGCGCCACTGGCCGCGGGAGGCGAGCAGGCCCGCGAGCTTCTCGTGCAGGTTCACCAGTCCGCCGTCGGCCTGCTGGCCGTCCGGTTCGGAGACGTCGGGCTGTGATGACGCGGTCACCGCGCTCACCTCCTCACGAAGGTGGTGTCGTCCCCGCGGCGGCGCGGCTTGAGGCGCGGCACCTTGGCCGGGCCGCATTTCCCTCGACTGGCTGACCGTGCCGTGGCCCGAAACGCTGACCCTGAGTAACACGGATGGGCGTATGTGAGTACCGTCACTGGGCCGGACAGGGGGCGAAGCTGTATGCCCGGCCGCCGTCGACCACGACCCGCTGCGAGCCGATCTGCGTGCCCACCACCGAGTTGCCCTGACGGATGGTGAGCGTCACCGCCACCACGTAGACCTGGCCGCTCGGCCGCTTGTCCGAGCCCGGCGGCGACCACCCGGGCTCCGCCCGCAGCGTCGACAGCGCCGGCGCGATCGTGATCGTCACGCCGTTCAGGTCGCACACCCGGTCCGCGAACGCCGGCACCTGGGTCGCCGCCAGGAACTTCTGCTCCTGCTGCACGCCCTGCGCCGCCGCCGTGTCCAGGTCGTTGAAGTAGGCCGTGACCAGGCCCGGATCCGGCGACGGCTGCGCCGTGCCCGCCACCGAGCAGCCCGTCAGGGCCAGCGCCGCGAGGGCGATCAGCCTGCCGTCAGCCACCTCAGCCCGCCCTCTCCGTCCCGCCTGCCCGTCGTCAGCCGCCGGAGTGCATCATCTCGGCGCCCGCCGGCACGCTCGCGTCCTCCGGGTCGTCCAGCCAGCCCTCCGGCAGCACCACCTTCGCCGCCGAGCCCTGACGGCCGCGAGGGCCCTCCGCGTCCGCCGGGAACGGCACGTCGTGGTCCAGCTGGCCGATCAGGTCGTCCAGCTCCTGGAGGCTCGACACCATCGCGAAGCTCCGGCGCAGCGTCGAGCCCACCGGGAAGCCGTGCAGGTACCAGGCCATGTGCTTGCGCAGGTCGCGCAGGCCCTTGTGCTCCTCGTAGTGGTCCGTCAGCAGCTCCGCGTGGCGGCGCAGCACTCGCGCCACCTCACCCAGCGTCGGTCCCTTCGGCAGCGGCTCGCCCCGGAACGCCGCCTGCAGCTCCCCGAACAGCCACGGCCGGCCCAGGCACCCGCGGCCGACCACCACTCCGTCACAGCCCGTCGCCGCCACCATGTCCAGCGCGTCCTGGGCCTTGAAGATGTCGCCGTTGCCCAGCACCGGGATCGTCGTCACCGACTCCTTGAGCCGGGCGATCGCCGACCAGTCCGCCTGGCCCGAGTACCGCTGCGAGGCCGTCCGGGCGTGCAGCGCAACCGCTTGCGCCCCCTCCGCCTCCGCGATCCGCCCCGCGTCCAGGTACGTCAGGTTCTCGTCGTCGATGCCGATGCGGAACTTCACCGTCACCGGAATCCCCGCCGGCTCCGCCGCCCGCACCGCCGCCGCCACGATGTCCCCGAACAGCCGCCGCTTGTACGGCAGCGCCGCGCCCCCGCCCTTGCGCGTCACCTTCGGCACCGGGCAGCCGAAGTTCATGTCGATGTGGTCGGCCAGGCCCTCGTCCACGATCATCTGGACCGCCTTGCCCATGGTCACCGGATCCACCCCGTACAGCTGCAGCGACCTCGGCTGCTCGTCGGGGTGGAACGTGATCATGTGCATCGTCGTGGCATCCCGCTCCACCAACGCCCGACTGGTGATCATCTCGCAGACGTACAGCCCCGCCCCGTACTGCCGGCACAGCTGCCGGAAGGCGGTGTTGGTGATCCCCGCCATCGGCGCGAGCACCACCGGCGGGTCGACCGTATGGGGTCCGATCCGCAGGGTCCTCGCCGAAGTGCTCATGCCTCCATTGTGCGGGACGGTGACCTGGAACCCGAAAGGCGGCCGTTGCGGCCTAGCTGTTCACGAGCTGATTGACCCGCTGGAAGGACAGGCCGAGGATCTCACCGGCTTCGCGCTGGGACAGGCCTTCCGCCAAGAGTTCCCGAACCGCAGCACGGGACTCCGCGGCCGCTTCGGCCTTCTTGCGGTCCGCTTCCTCGCGTAGCACCTCGGCCCGCGCGAGATGGTCTTCGACTGAACTCGGCAGCTTTACCTTCAGGTGTAGGTCGTAGTCCTCGCTGCCGATGCCTTCCATGATCTCGATGAGCTCCGAGGCCATGGCGGGCAAATCCTTGTACCGCAGTGCTTGTGTCGACCGGCCGATCTCCGGGATGCGAATGAGCCAGAACCTGCCGTCGCGAGTCACTTCGGCGTGGTAGGTCTTCACTTCCGCCACCATCCCCTCCCGAGCACGTCCTGGCATTCCTTGAAGATCTCGACCGTGAAGTTCTCGCCGAGCTCAGTATGGCGGGGGATCGGAATCACGGTGTCGTCGAGTGCGTAGACGCTGTGATTTGCCCCTTCCCGGACAAGCTGCCAGCCAACGCCCCGGCGCTTGGCTTCCGCTGCGATCTTTTTCACCAAGTCCCGCCGCTTCACCAGGGTACGTCTAGTCCGCACTAGACGCAAGCGTCAAGTCTGGACTAGACACTTCGCTCGATCAAGGTGTCGCACTCAGTCGGAGAGCGCCTCGTAGGTCTCCTTGTCGTAGGCGATGGCGGGGAGGGCGATGCTGCGGACGTCGAGGGAGTCGGCTACTTCGAGGGAACGGCGGTAGCAGGAGGCGAGGGTGTCGGCCTCGCCGTAGGAGCCGCCCTCCCAGACGGGGCCGACGGTGTGGATGACGAACCGTGCGGGCGCGACGTCGAAGGCGGGGGGTTGCCTTGGCGTCGCTGGGTTCGCCGGTGCCAACGGCGCTGCCGGCCTCCATCAGGTGGGGACCGACGGCCCGGTGAATGGCGCTATGCAGTCCGTCGCTGAGGCGCGAGTCGCTCTGCGGCAAACAGCCCCCGCCCGATCCCTGGGGTGGCGTCCCAGGCCCATCCTATCGCCGCTCGCGGTCTATGGATCTTGGCGGCGGTGTCGCTGTGGACAGAGGGAGTGATCGGGCGGGGGCTGTGGACAAGGCGAATCAGCCGAGGTCGCGGGCCAACAAATCCTCCTCGGTTTCGCGGCGGACCAGCAGGCGGGCGACGCCGTCGCGGACGGAGACGACGGGTGGGCGGCCGACCATGTTGTAGTTGGAGGCGAGGGAGTGGTGGTAGGCGCCGGTGCACGGCACAGCGAGGAGGTCGCCGGCGTGGATGTCGGTGGGGAGGCAGACGTCCTCGGCGAGCACGTCGCCGGCTTCGCAGTGACGGCCGACGACGGTGACGGGGCGGGCGACGGGAGAGAAGCGGCGGCCGACGGGGCGCACGGAGTAGCGGGCGCCGTAGAGGGAGGGTCGGGGGTTGTCGCTCATGCCGCCGTCGACGGCGACGAACGTGCGGGAGGCGCCGTGTTTGACGGTGACGACCCGGTAGAGGGTCACGCCGGCCGACCCGGCGATGGCCCGGCCGGGTTCGATGGTCAGGCGGGGCAAGGGAAGTCGGTGTGAGGAGCACTCGAAGTTGACGGCGCGCCGAATGCGGTCGGCGTAGCCCTGAAGGTCGAAGGAAGGATCACCGCAGCGGTACGGCACGGCATGCCCGCCGCCGAGGTCGAGCTGGGACAGGGTGAGCCCGAACCGAGAGTGCACGGTGGCCATGAGCCCGACCATGAGTCGGGCGGCCTCCTCGAAGGAGGCGACACGGGAAACCTGGGAGCCGATGTGGCAGTGCAGCCCGACGAGCCGGAGGCTGGGCTGGGCGAGCACGCGGGCGACGGCCTCCAGGGCGGCGCCGGAACGGAGCGAGAAGCCGAACTTCTGGTCCTCGACGCCGGTGGCGATGGCCTTGTGGGTGTGCCCGTCGACGCCGGGAGTCACCCGCACCAACACGTTCTGCGGATAACGGGCCAGGGCGCCGAGCTGGTCGATCTCGTCGAGGGAGTCGACGACGACGCGGTCGACGCCGTAGGCGATGGCGGCCTTGAGGTCCTCGGGCGTCTTCACGTTGCCGTGGAACAGGATGCGAGCGGCGGGAAAGTCGACGGAGCGGGCGACGGCCAGCTCGCCGGCCGAGCAGACGTCGAGCGAGAGGCCCTCCTCGGCGATCCAGCGCAGCACGCCGCGGCTGGTCATGGACTTGCCGGCGTAGGCGATCTCGACGTCGGGCAGCGCGTGGCGGTACTCGCGGCAGTGCTGCCGAACGGTGATCTCGTCGAGCAGGTAGCAGGGGGTGCCGAAACGGGCGGCGAGCTGGGTGAGCGGCACGCCGCCGAGCAGCAGGTCGCCGTCGACGCCGTGGGCGGTGGACCGCGGCCAGATCCCGGGCTCCAGCTGTCCGCGCAGCGACTCACCCAGCGTGGGTATCAGCTCGGCGAGGGTCATCGTGTCCTCCCACTTGATCGGTCCGTCGACTCCCAGAACACCCCTAAACCCGCAGGTGGGGACGGTTGTGTACGCGGTCATGACGGCATCTGCGGCCACGTTGTCGCGATGGTGACGCCGGGGTGGCCCGGACCACATAGTTGACACTGACTAGTCAGACATGGATAGTTAGAACTGACCATTTGGAGTGACGGTGAAACGACGCAAGGTGTCCAATCCGCTCGCGCTGGCCGTGCTGGCGGAGCTGTTCGCGGAGCCGACGCACCCGTACGAGATGGGGCGGCGGCTCAAGGAACACGGCAAGGACCGGGACATCAAGTACAACCGAGGCTCGCTCTACATGGTCGTGGAGCAGTTGGCCAAGGCCGGTTTCATCGCCGAGCACGAGACGGTCCGCGACACCCAGCGCCCGGAGCGCACGATCTACGCGATCACCGACGCCGGGCGGACCGAGCTGTACGACTGGATGCGCGAGCTGGTGGCGACGCCGGTGCACGAGTACCCCAGCTTCGGGGTGGCGCTGTCGCTGCTGGTCGTGCTGCCGCCCGAGGAGACGGTCGGGCTCCTCGGGCGACGACTGGAAACGCTGACGGCCCAGGTCGAGGAGATCCGGGACGGCATGCGCCAGGCCACCGAACAGGGCCTTGACTGGTGGTTCCTGATCGAGGAGGAGTACCGGCTCGCGATGCGCGAGGCGGAACGCGGCTACGTCGCGGGCCTGGCCAAAAGACTGGCGGGACCCGACTACCACCGCATGTGGCACGAATTCTTCAGGGGGAGAACATGAAAGCACTGATCATCGGGGGCGGCATCACCGGACCGGTGACGGCCCTCGCGCTGCGCAAGGCCGGCATCGAGTCGGAGATATTCGAGGCGTACCAGGCCAGCGCCGACGGAGCCGGCGGCTGGCTGATGATCGCGCCGAACGGCGTCAACGCGCTGGACCTGGTCGGACTGGCCGAGCCGTTGCGCACCATCGGCCGGCCCAACCAGCGCATGGTGATGACCGACGGCCGCGGCAAGCGGCTCGGCGCGTTCGCGGAGTTGGACGAGCACAACCCGAGCCAGCTGGTGCTGCGGCCGGACCTCTACCGGCTGCTGACCGAGCACGCGGCCGCCGCCGGCATCAAGATTCACCACGGCCGGCGGCTGGTGGACGCCACCGAGACCGCGGACGGCGTCACCGCGCACTTCGCCGACGGCAGCAGCGCCTCCGGCGACGTGCTGATCGGCGCGGACGGCGTCCACTCGACGGTCCGCAAACTGATCGACCCGAACGCGCCAGGCCCGCGCTACACCGGCCTGCTCGGCTTCGGCGGCTCCCTGCCGGGCAACAACTTCGGTCTGGTCCAGGACGAGTTCTACTTCGCCCAGGGCAAGCGAGGCTTCCTCGGCTACGCGCTCACGGCCGAGGGCGACACCGGCTGGTTCACCAACGTGCCCAGCGCGGAGCCGATCGCCGGGGACGAGGCGCGCCGCATCGGGGCGCCGGAGTGGCTGCGCCGGATGCGTGAGCTCTACGGCGACGAGTACCCGGCGCACGAGATGCTGGCCGCGGCCACGCCGGACGACATGGTCGTGCTCGGGGCGATGCACATCATGCCCAGCGCGCCCCGTTGGCACCGCGGCCGCATGGTGCTCGTCGGCGACGCGGCGCACGTCCCGTCCAACAGCACCGGGCAGGGCGCGTCCATGTCCATCGAGAGCGCGATCCAACTGGCCCGCAGCCTGCGCGACCTGCCGGTGCCGCAGGCATTCGAGGCGTACGAGAAGCTGCGCCGGCCGCGGGTGGAGAAAGTCGCCGAGTACGGCGAGAAGGTCAACCAGGACAAGGTGAACGGCCGGATCGGCCAGGCGGTCACCAGCCTGCTCGCGCCGATCGCGATGAAGCTGTTCATGAAGCCGGAGAAGATGTTCGGCTGGCTGCACCGCTACGAGATCAACTGGGACGAGAAGGTCGCCGCGTAGACCAGGGGGAGGGGGTGGGGCGCGCCGGCCGCAAACCGGCGCGCCCCAACACAAACCTAGCCCCGCTCCACCAGGTGCCCGATGACGTCCGGACCCGGGTGCGCGTGCCCGGAGCCGTCGCGGCGCGGGTCCACCTCGGGCAGCTCCACCGACGAGCCGGTGTCGGTCGAACCGGCCGGCCGGGGGCCGACCCAGGCCAGGCGCAAAGCGTTCTCGCCCTTGAGGAAACGGTGCGTCCGCACGCCGCCGGTGGCCCGGCCCTTGGCCGGGTACTCGGCGAACGGCGTGACCTTCACGGTGTTGCCGGTGGCGGTGACGACCATCGGCTCGCCGTGCTCCTCGTCGTCGGTGCGCACCGCCGCGAAGAACACGGTGTGCGCGTCGGCGGCCAGCTTGATGCCGGCCATGCCGCCGCCCTTGAGGCCCTGCGGCCGAACCAGCGCGGCCTCGTAGCGCAGCAAAGAGGAATCGCTGGACACGAACACCAGGGTCTCGCTGCCGTCACCCAGCCAAGTGGCGCCGACGATCTCGTCGCCGTCCTTGAGGGTGATCACCTCGAACTCGTCCGACCGCACCGGCCACTCCGGCGAGCACACCTTCACCACGCCCTGCCGGGTGCCGACGGCCAGGCCGGGCGACTCGGTGTCGGTCAGCGGCGCGATGGTGATGACGCGTTCGCCCTTGTCCAGCGGCACCAGCTCGCTGGCCGCCATGCCGCCGCTCAGCGACACGGTGCCCACCTGCTCCGGCAGCACCGGCAGCGGCAGCACATCGGTCTTGAACGCACGGCCCTTGCTGGTGACCAACAGGATCTGCCCACGGGCGGTGGTGTGCACGACGGCGGCCACGGCGTCGTTGCGGGCCCGGCCGTTGCGGCGGCGGGCCTCCGACGCCTCCTCCGACTCGGCGGCCGTGCGGGCCACCAGACCGGTCGCGGACAGGAGCACCTGGCACGGGTCGTCGGCGACCTCCAGCGGCCCGGCCGGCTTGGACGCGGCCAGCACCTCCTTGAGGTCGCCGTCGATCAGCGCGGTCCGGCGCTCCCAGGACAGGTCCTTGGTGACCTTCGACAGCTCGGTCGACACGACCTTGCGCAGCACCGCCGGGTCGTCGAGGATCTTGGACAGCTCGGCGATCTCGCCGGTCAGCTTGTCCTGCTCGGACTCTAGCTCGATCTTGTCGTACTTGGTCAGCCGGCGCAGCGGCGTGTCCAGGATGTAGGAAGCCTGGATCTCGGACAGCTTGAACTGCTTCATCAGGCCGTCCCGGGCGGCGGCCGCGTTGTCGCTGTTGCGGATCAGCCGGATCACCTTGTCGATGTCCAGCAACGCCTTAAGCAGGCCCTCGACCAGGTGCAGCCGCTCCTCGCGCTTGCGCTTGCGATAGCGGGTGCGCCGGGTGACCACCTCGTAGCGGTGCTTGAGGAACACCTCCAGCAGCGCCTTGAGGCCCAGCGTCTGCGGCTGGCCGTCCACCAGCACCAGGTTGTTGATGCCGAAGGACTGCTCCAGCGGGGTCAGCCGGTACAGGTCGGCCAGCAGCGCCTGCGGGTTCACGCCGACCTTGCACTCGATCACCAGCCGGGTGCCGTTCTCCCGGTCGGTGAGGTCCTTCACGTCGGCGATGCCGGTGAGGCGCTTGGACTTGGTCACCTCGTCGGTGATCTTCTCGATGATCTTCTCCGGACCGACGCCGTACGGCAGCTCGGTCACGGTGATCGCCTGCCGGCCCCGGCTGCCCTCCAGCGGCCCGGTCTCGGCCCGGGCCCGCATCCGCACCACGCCGCGGCCGGTCTCGTACGCCTTGCGCACCTCGTCCAGGCCCAGCAGCATGCCGCCGGTCGGCAGGTCCGGCCCCGGCACGAACTCCATCAGCTTGTCCAGCGAGGCGTCCGGGTGGTTGATCAGCCACCGCGCCGCCGCCACGACCTCGCCCATGTTGTGCGGGATCATGTTGGTGGCCATGCCCACCGCGATCCCGGACGTGCCGTTGACCAGCAGGTTGGGGAACGCCGCGGGCAGCACCGACGGCTCCTCCAGCGACCCGTCGTAGTTGGGCCGGAAGTCCACCGTGTCCTCGCCCAACTCGCCCACCAACAGCATGGCCTCGTTGGACATTCTTGCTTCAGTATAACGACTTGCGGCCGGTCCATCGTCTGGGCTACCAAAATTGCCGTGCCCGTCGATCAGCGGCGAGTTCAGCGAGAAGTCCTGCGCCATCCGCACCATGGCGTCATAGATGGCCAGGTCGCCGTGCGGATGGTACTTGCCCATGCAGTTGTGCACGACAAAACCCTCGGCGACAAACGTGTGCTCGTCGGCGCCGACTTGGATGTCGTAAGTCGTGTCGGAATCCACCGGCTCCACGGACTCGACCGTGAGGAACGAGAATCCGCCGAGTGAGTCGAGTCGGTCGGCCAGGGGCGAGCCGATTCGACGAAGCTTGGCCAGCCAGCCGTCCGCCTCCGCCCGACTCAGCGGGAACAGGCGGTCGGCAAGGGCGTTGCCGAGCCGGTCATTGCCCTGTTTACCGCTGTAACGGTAGTCGATGTCCGCGACGTGCCAGAGGTCATCGCGCTTGTAGCCGATCTTCGACCACGAGAGCAGGAAACGGGCGAGAACGGCCGCGTCGCTGCCGGAGACGGACAGGCCGAACAACGTCTTGTGCCCGGTGGTGCTCACCCGTGACCAGTGGTGGCCGTGGATGCCCACGTCGGCGAGCATCGAATAGATCTGACGGATCAGCAGTTCGCTGGTGCTGACGTAGACGATCTCCCGGTTGCGCTTGCGCACGTAACCGTCGCCGTCGAAAAGACCGGCCAGGAACGGGGTCCACTGCGACCGGTTCTCGAACACGCTCGCAGGCGCGCACTTGGCGTCGCTGAGCGGAGTCCCGGCCTCCAACAGTCCTTCGTGCCGGGCGAAGGTGAGGACATGCTGATCGCGGTGCCGGGGGTTCTTCGCGACCCGCTTTCCGCGGGACACGTTCAGCCCGGCCTCGATGGCCCAGCCGTGTGCGACGTCGATCGGTTCCGTGTCGCACATGTGGATCCGCACGCGGCCGTCCACATCGCGGGCGCGGTCCACCTTGAAGCCCTCGGCGACGATCAGGCCGAGGACGTAGCTGTACACATCGCCACCGGTCGGCTCGCTGGCCGTCCGGCCACGCCCGTAGCCGATGGTCTGGCGACCGGCCAGATCGCGCGCGTCCGTCCACTCGGCGGTCAGGTCGTCGGCGACGGTGCGGAAGCGCTGGCCCGGCGTCACGAGCATGGTGTGCCCGTTGGACCACGTGACCCGGACCAGCTCGGACACCGGGTTCTCGTAGACGGCGGTGACCGGTACCGGCGCGCCCGTGGCGTCCAGCACTCGCTCACCGACCTCGATGTCCTCGATGCGGCGCATGCCGGCCGGCGTGGACACGAGGGTACCTCGCACGAAGCAGTCCCCGACGACGCGGGAAGACTTCACATAAGCGTGCGTGGGGCGGTAACCCTGCTCGTGCATCGAGAAGAGGATGCGGCGGTGCACCGGCTTGAGGCCGTCCCGGGCGTCGGGCAGGGCCCGGGAGTGGATGACCGAGTAGGCGTACTCCAGGTACGAGTCCTCGATCTCCGTGGTCACCGGGGTGTCCAGCACGGTGGCGCCCGCGCGGTCGAAGGCCGACGGGTCCACCTTGGTCACGGAGCCCTTGCTGCGGCGTGCCATGTCTTGCCTGTTCTCCTACTCCGGAAGCGGACCGGTCAGATGTCGATCGCGGACTGGTCGACGCGGGCGGCCGACTCGACCAGCCAGTTGCGGCGGGGCTCGACCTTCTCGCCCATCAGCAGTTCCAGCGTCAGCTCGGCGGCCTCGACGTCGCTGAGCGTGATCCGGCGCACCGAGCGGGTGGCCGGGTTCATGGTGGTGTGCCACAGCTCATCGGCGTCCATCTCGCCCAGGCCCTTGAACCGGGGCACCGGGGTGACCACCTGCTTGCCGGCCTTCTCCAGCGCGGCCAGCTTGGTCTCCATCTCCCGCTGGGTGAAGGTGAAGATGGTCTCCGTGTTGCGGCCCTTGGTGGTGAGCTTGTGCAGCGGCGGCATGGCCGCGTACAGCCGGCCGTCCTCGATCACCGGCCGCATGTACTTGGCGAACAGGGTGATCAGCAGGGTCCGGATGTGCGAGCCGTCGACGTCGGCGTCGGCCATCAGGATCACCCGGCCGTAGCGCATCGCCGACAGGTCGAAGGTGCGCCCGGTGCCGGCCCCGAGCACCTGCACGATGGAGGCGATCTCGGCGTTGCGCAGGGTGTCGGCCAGGTTGGCCTTCTGCACGTTGAGGATCTTGCCCCGCAGCGGCAGAAGCGCCTGGTATTCCGACACTCGGGCCATGCGCGCCGAGCCGAGAGCGGAGTCGCCCTCCACCAGGAACAGCTCGCTGCGGGCCACGCCGGTGGTGCGGCAGTCGACCAGCTTCGGCGGCATGGCCGCGCCCTCCAGCGCGGTCTTGCGCCGGGCGGCGTCCTTCTGCTGCTTCTGGGTCAGCCGCACGCGCGCGGCGTCGACCACCTTCTGCAGCACCGTCTTGGCCTCGGTCTTGGTGCGACGGTCCTCGGTCCACGCCTTCACGTGCCGCTCCACCACGGCCTGGATCACCTTGGTGATGCCGGCGGTGGACAGCTCGTCCTTGGTCTGCGAGGTGAACTGCGGCTCCGGGATGCGCACGTGGATGACGGCGGTCATGCCCTCGAGCACGTCCTCCAGCGTGGGCATGTCCTCCTTGGGCTTGAGCAGCCCGCGGGTCTTGGAGATCGCGTCCTGCACGGCCTTGGTCACGGCCCGGTCGTAGCCCCGGCGGTGGGTGCCGCCGTGCATGTTGCGGATGGTGTTGGTGAAGCACTCCACGGTGCGCTCGTAGCCGGTGCCCCAGCGCAGCGCCACCTCGACCTCGGCGCGACGCTCCACTTTGGACCGCATCACGCCGTTCTCGTCGGCGGCGTTCTCGAAGTAGGTGCCCTCGCCGTTGACCAGCAGCGTGCCGGAGACCGGCTTCTCGTCGGACGGCGCCAGGAAGTCCACCATGTCGGACAGGCCGTTGGGGTAGTGGAACGACTCCTCGGCGATGGCGCCCTCGGTGGCGTCGCGCAGCACGTAGGTCACGCCGGGGACCAGGAACGCGGTGTTGCGCAGCTTGGCGCGCACGGCCTCGCGGTCCAGCGCGGCGTTGTTCTCGAAGTACCGGGCGTCGTACCAGTACCGGATCGATGTGCCGCTGGACTCGCCGCGCTTCATCTTGCCGGTGAGCTGGAGGCCGGACTGCTGGGTGAACTTGGCCTTCGGCCCGGGCGCGTCGAACACGCCCGGCACGCCGTGCGCGAACGACATCTGGTGCACCTTGCCCTGCTGCTTGACCACGACGTCGAACCGGTGCGACAGGGCGTTCACCGCGGACGCGCCGACGCCGTGCAGGCCGCCGGAGGTCTTGTAGCCGGAGCCGCCGAACTTGCCGCCGGCGTGCAGCCGGGTCAGCACCAGCTCGACGCCCGAGAGGCCGGACTTGGCGTGCACCCCGGTCGGGATGCCGCGGCCGTCGTCGTCGACCTGGACGCTGCCGTCGGCGTGCAGGGTGACCACGACGCGGGTGGCGAAGCCGGCGATGCCCTCGTCGGTCGAGTTGTCGACGACCTCGGTGAACAGGTGGTTGATGCCGCGGCTGTCGGTCGACCCGATGTACATGCCGGGTCGCTTGCGGACCGCCTCCAGACCCTCCAGGTGCGTGAGGTCGTCGGCCCCGTAAAGAGTCTCAGCGGTCACAGGGTCTTTCTCCCAGATCGTCTCTAGCCCAATGCCCAAACAACGCCGAGGGTAGTCCCCGGCCCCGACACTTCAGCCCGTCAGCGCCAGCTCGGCCACCACTGCCCGGTGGTCCGTGCCCGGCAGCAGGTGTTCGCTCGCCGACACCGCGGCCAGGCCGGGACCGTGCAGCACGTGGTCGATCTGGACCAGCGGGAACGCCGCCGGCCAGGTCGGGGCCCAGCCCCGGCCCAGTTCGGCGTGCGTGTCGACCAACCCGGCCGCGAGCAGCGAGCGCAGCGGCGAGTGATCGACAGTGGCGTTGAAGTCGCCGAGGACGATCACGTCCCGGCCGGCCACGGCCCGCAGCGCCGACATGTCCTGGGCCCAGAGCCCCGGGCCTCCGACAGGATAGTACGTGTGCACCCCGACTATCGGGATCTCGTGCCCGGACACGGTCACGGTGACCTGGGTCTGAGGCCAAGTGGTCGGCAGGTGGGTCGGGCCGCCGCGGGTGATCGGCACCCGGGAGAAGATGGAGGTGTCGTTCTCCGGGTGCAGCTCCCGGTAGGGCATGTACTGGGCCATGCCGGCGGCGTCCAGGGCCTTGATCGCCGGCGCGTCGAGCTCCTCGGCGGCCAGCACGTCCAGGTGCTGGTCCTGGGCCATCGACACCAGGGCCAGGGGGTCGACCTGGCCGCGGTGGGTGTTGACGGTGCCGACCCGGATGTGCACGGCGCCGGCCGGGACGGGTACCCGATTGGGCACGAACCGAGGCGCGATCCAGGCGATCTGGAGCACCAGCAGCGCGGCCGCCGCCACGGTCAGCCACCGGCCGCGCAGTGCGAGCAGCGTCACCAGCAGGCCGGCGGTGAGCAGTGCGGCGTAGGGCAGCAGGGCGATCGGCACCGCCAGGTAGGTGCCGTCGTCGAGGCCGAAGATCCGCGTGACGGCGAGCACAAGGACACCGGTCAACAGGACGGCGCAGCCGATCAGCGCCGCCAGGCGGCCTCGGTTCACCGGCCTGCCTCGGTGATCTGGGCGGCCTCGACCGATTCGATGTTGGCCACGTGGAACTGGCGCTCGTCTTCACGCAGGTAGCACCACGAGTCCAGCCAGCCGTCCAGCAGCTGCTCCGGACGAATGCGGCGAACCGTGCGTTCCCCGTGCCGGTCCCGGTATCCGATCACCACGTCCCCCTCGCCGTCGATGGCGTCGGCGAGCAGCGCCAGCTCGACCGGGCCCAGCGCCTTGTTCTGCGCGGCCAGCCGGTCGAAGGTCGGGCCGCGCCTGATCGGCACGTGCGGCTCGGCGAGCAGCCTCCCGGCCAGTGCTTCGGCGGTGACGGTGGTTCTGGCCGGGCGCATGTACGTTTCGATGAGATACGTCTTCGGCCGTTCCACCATGACCGTGCCCTTGCGGTTTTCGCGGGTCGGCGCGAAGCCGGCCTTGCGCAGCAGCTCCAGCACGTTGGCCGGACTGTCCGAACTGGACAGCACGGTCGGCGCGAGTTGGGTGAAGCCCTTGAGCCGGTGCGCGATCTCGGTGGCGGTCGCCTCGTCGGCCACCACGCAGCAGCGGACCTCGCGGACCCGGACCTGTCCGTGTCGGCGCTCCGCGTCCTTGATCAGATACGCCAGGGGCTGTGGCACCGGGCCCAGTTCCGCCAGCTCGCTCAGCAGGTCCTCGGCCCGCCAGCCGGCGTCCAAAGCGGATCGCACGCTGGCCGCGGAGAACCGCCACACCACGCCAGCCTCGCGCTCGGCGGCCGCGGGGAGCACGCGCGGCAGCGCGCCGGACACGATGGCCGTGAGATCGGATTGCAGGATCACGCCGGCCGCGACCGTGGGCAGCACGGTGTCGAGGTCGTCGAATCGTCCGATGAGGTGATCGCCGAGCTCGGTCAGCGTGTCGTCGGCGACCGCCCCCAGCAGCTCCGCCTCGCGCACCACGCCGGCGATGTCCTCATCCAGGGACGGGCAGAACCAGTCGATCTCCGCGGCCGCGGCCCGCACCGAGAAGCCGCCGGCCGCGGCGGTCAGCAGGGCTCGCCGCACCGCACCGCCCTCGGGGCGCGTATGCCAGGCCAAGGCGAGTTTCGCCCACCGCCGGGCCGGGTCGCGGTCTCGCCACCGCGGGAAGTCCGTGGTGGGCGCGAGGCCCTCGGTGATCTCGCCCAGCAGCCCGGCCGCGCCGGCCAGGTCGAGCCACAGCGTGATTGATCCCGGCTCGGCCGACAGCTCGCGGGCCAGCCGGGACAGCTCCCTGGTACCGATGCCACCTTTTCTCAACGTCGTGATCGGCTGGGTGGTTGCCTTGTCCAGCAGCGATGTGACGCCGTCGAGCAGCGCCGCCGCGGCCGCCTGGGCGGTTCGGCGCACGTGCCCCGCATCCATTCGGGTCAACGGCAGTTCGGGGCGGCCGGTCAGGGCGGTGCCGTGACCGGCGTCCTGCGACCAGTGCTGGGCCAGCAGCGGCGGCAGCCGCAGGTCCGTGCCCCAGACCAGGCCCAGCGCCGTGAGCTGGGCCAACACCGGCGGAAACAACCGCCGGTCCAGCTGGTGCTGCCGGCCGGCCGTGATCGCCTCGCCGGCCACCAGCTGGTCCCGGTTCAGCGTCTGCAGCACCGCGACCAGCGACGACGCGCTGGACAGCCGCTGCGCCAGCTCCGCGAAGCCGCGCGGCGCCGGCTCGACGAGCACGTCCGGGCGCGCCGCCAGCAGCGCCACCAGGGCCGTCTCGTCGAGCCCGGCCAGGTACTGGTCGAACTCCACCCGTCCAACCTACTTGAGCGCGCCGGTCACCAGATCCAGCCGCCAGTAGCGTTGCAACGAAAGGAACAGCGCGATCACCGGCAGCACCGACAGCAGGGTGCCGGTGATCACCAGCGAGTACAGCGAGGCCTCGGCCGCCCCGTGCCGCAGCAGGCTGTACAGGCCGACCGTCAGCGGGAACTTGCTGTCGGAGTTCACCATCACGAACGGCAGCAGGAAGTTGTTCCAGATGGCGATGAACTGGAGCAGGAACACGGTGATCAGCCCCGGCCCCATCAGCCGCAGCCCGACGGTGTGGAACAGCTTCCACTCCGACGCCCCGTCGATCCGGCCGGCCTCCAGCAGCGACTGCGGCACCGAGGACGCGGCGTAGATCCGGCACAGGTAGATGCCGTACGGGTTGAACAGCTGCGGCAGCAGCACCCCGAGATAGCTGTCGGTCAGGCCCACATTGGACAGCAGCAGGTACTGCGGGATGGCCAGCACGATCTGCGGCAGCAGCACGCAGGCCAGGATTACGTTGAACACGACCTTGCGGCCGCGGAACTCGTACAGCGCGATCCCGTAGCCGCAGGCCGCCGACACCAGGGACGCGACCACGCCGCCGATCAGGGCGTAGCCGAAGCTGTTGAGCATCCACTGCCAGAAGATGCCGCCCTGGTAGGTGGACAGGTCCACGATGTTCTGCCAGATGCCGGCGCCGAACGAGGGCAGGTAGGTGGCGGTGGAGAACAGGTCCGTCTTGGACTTCGTGGCCGCGATCAGGATCCACAGTGTCGGCACGACGCAGTAGATCGCGCCGAGTACCAGCGCGGCGGTCGGCAACAGCCTGATCCGGCCCGAATTGACTGACACGGTCATCGGTTCACCCTCGACACGGTCCGGGAGGCCACGAACGACACCGCCAGCGCGGCGATGACAAACAGCACCGAGGTGGCGGCCGCCTTGTTCACGTCCGAGTCGACGAAGGCGTCCTCGTAGATCTTCATCAGCGGCACCCAGGTGGAGGAGATGGCGTTGGACAGCGGCCGCAATGTGTTCGGCTCGTTGAACAGCTGCAACGAGGCCAGCGCCGTGAACAGCGTGCACATCGCGATGGCCGGCAGCACCAGCGGCACCTTGATGCGCAACGCCATCCGCAGCTCCGAGCAGCCGTCGATGCGGGCCGCCTCGTACAGCTCGGCCGGCAGCGACCGCAGCGCCGTGAAGATGACGATCATGTTGAAGCCGACCGAGCCCCACACCGCCACGTTGGCCACCGAGAAGAACACCGTGGTGGAGCCGAAGAAGTCGACGTGGTCGCCGCCGATCGGGCTGGTCGCCGGCAGGTACATGAAGCCCCACATCAGCGAGGCGATCACGCCCGGCACCGCGTACGGCAGGAAGATCGCCAGCCGGGTGCTGCGGGCCAGCCGCACCCGCGGCACGTCCAGCAGCAGCGCGAACAGCAGCGCGAAGCCGACGGTGGCCGGGATGAACAGCAGCGCCACCAACAGCATTCGCACGATGCTGGCCCACAGCTCCGGATCGGCCAGCGCCAGGCCGTAGTTGTCGAACCCGACGAAGACCAGTTTGCTGCCGCCGCCCAGCAGCCCGCCCACGACCTTGCGCGCCTGGAAGCTGAGCACAAGGGCGTAGACGCCGGGCGCCACCACAAAAAGCGTGAGCAGCGCGACTGCCGGGGCGACGAGCAGGTAGGGCAGCTTGGCCCGGTTGCGCGCGGCCATCAGCCGACCGTGAAGCCGAGCTTCTTCATGTCGGCCACGGTCGCGTTCTGGATGTCGTCCAGCGCCGTGGCGAACGAGGTGTTGTTCTGCAACGCCGCCCCGAACTTGTCGGTGTAGCCGCTGAATGTCACCGTCACGTCCGGACCCCACATGGAGAAGCTGCGCGCGCTCGGCGCCACCTGCTTGACCAGGTCGTAGTAGTTGGCCTGGTTGGGGAAGAAGGCCGGCGGCGAGGACAGGATCGGCAGCGAGCGCCCGGAGGTGGCCGCCGGGTAGACGTTGATGTTCTGGATCTGCGCGGTGAGCGCCTTGCCGTCGGTGTTCAGCCAGGACGCGAACTGCGCGGCCTCGGCGGCGTGCTTGGAGTCGGTGGTCACCGTGGTGGCCGAGCCGCCCCAGATGCCGGTGGTCTTGTCACCCGCGGTCCACGCCGGCAGCGGCGCGACCGCCCACTTGCCCTTGGTGTTGGGGGCGATGCCGCCCAGCTGCGCCGGGGCCCACGCGCCGGAGATCCAGGTGGCGATCTGGCCCTCGTTCATCTGCTTGTTCCACTGCGGCGAGAACGACGGGTTCTTGGCCACGGTGCCGGCGGTGACCAGGCCCTGCCAGTAGTCGGCGACCTTCTTGGAGGCGGCGCTGTTGATGGCCACCTGCCACGTCTTGTTGTCGGTCGACGACCACCAGTCCGCGCCGCCCTGCTGCATCAGGCCGGTGATCCAGCCCGGGTCGGCGGCGTCGAAGTTGGTCATCGCCACCTGCGGGGCCTTGGCGTGCAGATCGGCCGCAGCCTGCTTGAACTCGTCCCAGGTGGTCGGGGGCTTGAGGCCGTACTGGTCGAAGATGTCGGTGCGGTAGAACAACATCAGCGGGGCCACGTCCTGCGGCACGCCGAACACCTTGCCGTCGAACCGGGTCGCCTTGAGCGTGGTGTCGTCGAAGTCCTTGACGGTGTCGGCCGTGTACTGGGTGATGTCGGCGACCACCTGGTTGGACACCAGCGCCGGCAGCGACTGGTACTCCACCTTGGCGATGTCCGGGCCGTTGCCGGCCTGGTGGGCGGTGATCATCTTGCTGACCAGCTGGTCGCCGCCGGCCGGATTGGACAGTGTGACGTGGATGTCGGGGTGGGCCTGGTTCCAGATGTCCACCACCTTGTCCATGTTGGGATCCCAGTCCCAGAAGGTCAGGTTCACCTTGCCGCCGGCGGCGGCGGTGTCACCCCCGCCCCCGCCGCAGCCGGTCACAAGCAGAGCGCCGGCGAGTAACGCGCCGGCGAGTCGCCACTGACTCCGCATAGCCCTGTCTCCGCTCAATCTCACTGAACTACCTGTCGGCTCGCCCAGACCAGACCGCGATGGGTCAGTGTGTACACCGCCGGATCCCACAGATCCTCGGTGCGGTGCCCGATCGCGGAGAAGAAGATCCTTCCTTCGCCCCAGTGCCTCGTCCAGGCCACCGGCATCGTCGCGGGCTGCTCCGGCGGCCCGAACTCGGTGGTGGCCAGGACCGTGTTCAGCGAATCGCTGAGCATCCAGTACTGCTCGGTGTGCACGGTGAAGTCCGGCAGCCCGGCCACGATCGGATGGTGGGCCTGCTCCCGGCTGACCCGCACCTCGTAGTCCAGGAACTCCGGCGGGTGGTAGAGGAACATGCCGCCGACCATCCGCAGGTAGTCCGGGCTGTCCTGGAACGTCGCCACGACGCCGCCGTGCCAGCCGGCGAACCCGGTGCCGTTGCGGACCGCCGTCACCAGGCCGTCGCACTGCCGCGGCGTCAGCGTGCCCATCGACCAGCACTGCACGATCAGGTCGGTGGCCCGGAGTCGCGCGGCGTCGGTGTAGACGTCCAGGTCCTCGGCGATATCCACGTCGAAGCCGGCGTCGGAGAGTCCGGGGCGGAACATCTCCGTCGCCTCGACCGGGCTGTGCCCCTCCCAGCCGCCGCGGACGATCAGCGCCTTCCTCACCGGCGGTCCGCCCAGTCCGGCACGGTCAGCGGGGTGCGCTGCACGCCGATCCACTGGCGCTTGGTGAAGCCGGGCATCTGGTTCTCCGCGCCGTGCCGGGCGTGCGCGTCGTTCACGTGCACCTCGCCGGCCTGCAGCTGCTCGGCCACGTCCATGCCGCGGACGATGTCGTTGGAGAAAACGGAGTTCATCAGCATCGGGTAGCCGTTGGTCAGCGCGATGGCCTCTTGCTCGGTGTCCACCACGGTCACCGGCACCACCGGGCCGAAGATCTCCTCGCTGAACGCCGGCATCTCCGGCGTGACCTCGGTGAGCACCGTCGGCCGGTAGAACAGGCCGTCGTACTCCGCGCCGGTGAGCACCTTCGCGCCCATGTCGATCGACGGCTGCACGATCTTCTGGTGCACCCGGTCCCGCTGCCGCTCGCTGATCAGCGGGCCCAGGTCGGTGGCCGGGTCCATCGGGTCGCCGACGCGCAGCTTGGAGGCCCGGGCCACCAGGGCCTCCAGGTAGGCGTCGGCGACCGCGCGCTGCACGATGTGCCGGCTGGCGCTGATGCAGGTCTGGCCCTGGAACTCGTACGAGGCGATCATCGCGCAGGACGCGGCCAGCTCCACGTCGGCGTCGTCGAGCACGACAAAGGCGTTGCTGCCGCCCAGTTCCAGCCGGATCGGCCGCAGGTCGACGGCGGCCGCGGCGGCGATCTCCAGGCCCACCTCGCGGGAGCCGGTGAAGTCCATCAGGTCCAGGCCGCGGTGCTCGGCCAGCGGCTTGCCGGCGTCCAGGCCGTCGCCGGTGACCACGTTGAACACGCCCGGCGGGAAACCGGCCGCGTCGGCGGCCTGGGCCAGCGCGAGGCCGCCGATGAACGGGGTCAGCTCGGCCGGCTTGAGCACCACCGTGTTGCCGAAGGCCAGCGCCGGCGCGACCGCGCGCATGGCCAGGTTCATCGGGTAGTTCCACGGCGTGATCAGGCCGACCACGCCCAGCGGCACCGCCCGGGACAGCGAGAGCTTGCCGGCCTTGTAGGGCTGGAGGATGTCGCCGGCGGTCTGCGTGGCCTGCACCGCCGAGATGGCCAGCTGCCGGATGCTGGTGCCGACCTCGTCCTCGGCCTTGTAGCGGACGCCGCCGGTCTCGCGGATGCTCTGCTCGACCAGGTCGTCGTAGTTGGCCTGGAGGTAGTCGGCGAACTTGCGCAGGTACGCGGCCCGCTCGGCGCCGGACAGCGCCGCCCAGGCCGGCTGCGCCGCGCGGGCGGCGGCGACGGCCCGGTCCACGTCGACGGCGGCGCCCAGGGCGTACGTGCCGATCTCGGCGCCCGTCGCCTTCTCGAACACCGGCGCGGTTCTGCCGGACTCCGCCGCGCAGAAGGATCCACCCACGTACAGCCGACCGTCCGCGACTTTATCCATGTCTTAAGGTAAGTCGCGGATGAACGAGGGGTCAATACTCTGTTTCGGGGCCCCGGCACGACCCCGGATCAGCGGGTCGCGCTCACCCGCCGTTGGCCAGGAAGCGGATCACCGGCAGCGTGGCGGCGCCCAGCGCGACCGCCTCCGGGCCCAGCTGGCCCAGCTCGATGCGGGTGCGGTTGTGCAGGTAGCTCAGCGAGTGCCGCCTGGTGGCGTCCAGCACGGCGTCGAGAATGGCGTGCCCGATGGACAGGCTCACCCAGCCGGACAGCACCACGCAGTCCGGGGTGACCAGATTGATCAGGTTCGCGATGCCGATGCCCAGGTACTCGGCGGTGGTGGCCAGCGTGTCGGCCGCCGGCCCCGGCCGCTCGGCGCGGTCGGCCAGCTCCCGCATCCGGGCCTCGGTGTCCACCGCCAGGAACGGCACGCTGCCCGGCAGCGCCAGGTAGCGGTCCAGGATGCCCTCGGCCCCGATGTACGCCTCCAGGCAGCCGCGCGAGCCGCATCGGCACGGCAGACCGCCCGCGTGCACGACGGTGTGGCCCCACTCCGTGGTCGTGCTGGACACGCCCTGGTAGGAGTCGGACTCCACGGCCAGCGCCGCCCCGACGCCCACGCCGAGCAGCGCGATCACCGCCCGGGTCGCGCCGCGGCCCGCGCCCCGCCACATCTCGGCCTGGCCCAGCGTGCGGGCGCAGTTGTCCACGTACAGCGGGGCACTCACGCCGTCGGCCAGCATCTTGGCCAGCGGCACGCCCCTCCAGCCGAAGGTCGGCGCGTGCACCAGGCCGTCGCTCTCCACCGCGCCCGGCACGCCCACGCCGATGCCCATGATGGACACCGGGTTGGCGCTCACCTCGGCGATGCCGGCCAGGATCAGCTCGGCGACGTGCCCCGGCTCCAGGTTGCCGGCGATCGGGAAGGTCGCGGTGGCCACCGTGTTCAGGGCGCAGTCGAACAGGCCCACCTCGATGTGCGTCTCGCCGATGTCCACGCCGATCACGTGGCCGTAGTCGCGGCGGACCTGCAACACGGTGCGAGGCCGGCCGCCCTCGGACTCGGCCGAGCCGGCCTCCTCGACTACGCCGTCGGCGATCAGGTCCGAGATCACGTTGCTCACCGTCGACGAGCTCAGCCCGGACGAGTCGACCAGCTCGAGCCTGCTGCCCCGGCCCTGTAGGTACAGCCGCGACAGCAGCGCCGAGCGGTTGCGTCGACGCAGCTCACGGGTGGTCTGTTTCGCTGCCACGGACCGATCTTGCCAAACTTCCCGCGGAAAGCGTCCACATCGCACCTGTTGGGCGGAGTCGCGCGATGCGGGAGAGTGGGCACATGGCGACACGGGAGCAGATCGGCGAGGGCTTCGGCCACGCCCTGCGCACCCGTCGCGAGGCGCTGGGCTGGTCGTTGACCGACCTGGCCAATGTCGTGCGCTACGACAAGTCGCTGCTGTCCCGATTGGAGAACGGCCGCCGCAAACCGACCGAGCAGCATGCACGTGCACTCGACAGCGCGCTCGGGGCCGAGGGGCAGCTGATCACCCTGGCCCGCCGGGCCCTGCCGCGGTCCCCGGCGCAGCTGCCGGCCGCGCCGGCGCGGTTCGTCGGCCGGGACGCCGAGCTGTCCGCACTGGCCGCCGCCGTGCGGGAGTTCGCCGACACCGGCGGCCCGATCGTGGTGACCATCGACGGGCCGCCCGGCGCCGGCAAGACCGCCCTGGCGCTGCGGTTCGCCCACTCCATCGCCCACGACTATCCCGGCGGCCAGCTCTACGCCGACCTGCGCGGGCACTCCTCCGGCGACCCGGCCGGCCCCAGCGACGTGCTGGAGGAGTTTCTGACTTCGCTCGGCGTGGAGAGCGAGAGCCTGCCGGCCCGGCTGGAGCAGCGGGCCAGCCTGCTGCGCTCGGCCCTGGCCCCCACCCGGACCCTGATCCTGCTGGACAACGCGGCCGACTCCGACCAGCTGCTGCACCTGCTGCCCGGGGCCGGGGAGTGCGCGGTGATCATCACCAGCCGCGACCGGCTGTCCGGGATGGCCATGCGCACCGGGGCCGCCCGCGTCACCGTGTCCGCCATGGACTCGGCCGAGTCGGTGCGGCTGCTGACCACCATCATCGGCAACCGGGGCTCGGTGGACTCAGGTCTGCTCGCCGAGCTGGCCCGGCGCTGCGGGCACCTGCCGCTGGCGCTGCGGATCGCCGCCGAGCGGGTGGCGCTGTCCGAGGTAGCCGACGTGGTCGAGGAGCTGGACGACTCCAGGCTGGACGCCCTGGACGTTGCCGACGCCATGCCGGTGCGGACCATCATCTCCTGGTCGTACGGGCGGCTGGACGCCGGCAGTGCCCGGATGTTCCGGCTGCTGGGCCTGCATCGGGGGCCGTATCTCAGCGTCGCCGCCGCTGCCGCGCTGGCCGGGATCCGGGTCGGCGCCGCCCGGCGATTCCTCGACCGGCTCGCCGGCGCCCACCTCATCCACAACCCCCGGCGCGGGCACTGGCGGTTCCACGACCTGGTCGCCGACTACGCCGCCGAGCTGGCTTCCGGGGATCTCGAGGCCTCGGCCGCCGCGGCTCGGCTGGCCAGCTGGTACCTGCACGGCTACTCGCGGGCCGGCAAGGCGCTCGCGCCGTACCGGGACAACCCGCTTCAGGTCGCCGCCCTGCTGCCCGACGTGGAGCCGGTTTCGTTCACGTCCGAACAGGACGCGATCACCTGGTGCCGGGCCGAGCTGCCCAACGTGCTGCCCGTGCTGCGGCTGGCCCTTCGGTACGGCAACCGTGAGGCCGCCTGGCACCTCCCCTTGGAGCTGTGGAGCTACCTGCTGCTGGCCAAGCCCTGGGGCGTGTGGATCGCCAGCCACCAGCTCGCCCTCTCCGCTTCTGCCGGCAACGACTACGCCCATGGCTGGGTCGCCACCAACCTCGCCGAGGGCTACCGGCGCATGGGCGACCGCAGCCGGGCCGCCGACTACTACGCCCTCGGCCGGGAGCTCCGGGAACGCTGCGGCGACCGCCCCGGCCTGGCCTGGTCCCTGGCCGGCTCCGCCCTGCTGGCCATCGACCTCGGCGAGATCGCCCAGGCCAAGGACTTCTCCGAGGCCGCCGTCGAGCTGTTCGCCGAGACCGACAACTCCGAGGGCCGGGCCCTGCTGCTCGGCGTCCTCGGCGACATGCAGGACGCCCTCGACGACCACCGGGCCGCCCTCGACGTCTTCACCGAGGCCGCCGAGCTCATGACCGAGCTGGGCAGCCTCCAGGGCGTGGCCCAGATGCTCACCCGCTCCGCCGAGGTCCGCCGCTCCCTCGGCGACCACGCCGCCGCCCTCACCGACTTCGTCGCCGCCGCCAACGCCGCCCGCCAGGCCGGCGACTCCGTCGCCGAGGTCTCCGCCCTCAGCTCCTACGCCCACCTCCTCGCCACCGTCGGCCGCGTCGACGAGGCCCGCCAGGCCTACCACCAGGCCCTGGTCATCCTCGAGTCCCGCGGCGAGGACGAGGACACCCAAGCCGCCGAAATCCGCACCCACCTAGCGGCCCTCTGATCCCCGCGAGTCCCGCTCTCCGTCACACCGAATGTACGGTTCCGTCCGCTCAGAACGCCGCCACCTGACCGTGGTCCTCTTTCAGCGGCGGCAACACCCCCGCCGCCAGGTCCTCGCCGGTGAACCGCCAGGTCAGCGCGGTGTTGCGGCGCTCCCCGGTCTGCTCGACGGCCATCCGCAGCGCCCGGGGCTGTCCGACCAGCACCACCATCGCCTTCGCCCGGGTGATCGCGGTGTAGAGCAGGTTCCGGCGCAGCAGCAACAGGCCGGCGCTGGTGCTGAGCGGCACCACCACATAGGGGTACTCGCTGCCCTGCGACCGGTGCACGGTGATGGCGTAGCCGTGCGCGAGCTCCTCCAGCTCGTCGAAGTCGTACTCGACGGCCTCGCCGTCCTCGAGCGTGACCTCCAGCAGCCTGTCCTCGAGGGACAGCGCGGTCACGGTGCCCGCGGTGCCGTTGAAAACGCCGTTGCGGCCCTTGTCGTAGTTGTTCCGGATCGGCATCACCCGGTCGCCGACACGGAAGGCCCGGTCGTCGGACCAGTGCTGCGGATCGCCCTCCCGGTGCGGGTTCAGCACATCCTGGAGCAACCGTCCAATGTGGAGCGCGCCGACATCCCGTGCCCGACCTGGACACAGCACCTGCACCTGACTCGGCTCGATGCCGTACGCGGCGGGCAGCCGGCGGGTGGCGATGTCCACCACCGTCTCGGCGATGTCCTTGGCGTCCTCGGCCGGCACGAACCAGAACTCCGGGTTGTTGACCGGCACCACGCCGTCCCGCACGCTCAGCGCGTTCGCGGTGATGCCGCTGCCCGCACCCTGCCGGTACACGCGGCTCAGATGCGTGCGCGGAATGTCCGGCACGTCAAGGAGATCCCGCAGCACCGAGCCCGGCCCCACGCTGGGCAGCTGGTCCACGTCGCCGACCAGCAGCAGGTGCGCGCCGGCCGGGATCTTGTCCACCAGCGCATCGGCCAGGCCGACATCCAGCATCGAGCTCTCGTCCACGACGATCAGGTCCGCCGACAGCGGATCGTTCACGTCGAACAGGCCGCCGTCGTCTTCCTCCGGCTCGGCGCTGCGGCCGAGCATCCGGTGCACGGTCATCGCCGGCATGCCGGCCAGCTCGGACAGCCGCCGCGCCGCGCGGCCGGTCGGCGCGGCCAGGGTGATCTTCGCGCCGGCGGCCTTGGCCGTCTTGGCGATGTGCCGCACGGTGAAGCTCTTGCCGCAGCCCGGGCCGCCGGTCAGGATCGACACGGTGTTGGTCAGCGCCATCCGCAGCGCCTGACGCTGCGTGTCGTCCAGCTCGGCGTCGTCGAACTTCGGCTTGCCGGGCAACGACGACGGCATGTGCAGCAGGCGGATCACGTTGTCCGCCAACATGGTCTCCTGCTGGTGCAGGTGGGCCTGGAAGACCACATCCCGGCCGCCGATCCGCTCCTGCACGATCTTTCGCCTGCGCCGCAGCGCATGCAGCGCCGCCCGGATCAGTTCCTCGTCCTGCTCCACCATCGCCGTGGTGTGCGTGAGCACCTCGGTCACCGGCAGGAAGCAGTGGCCGCCCATGGTTCTGGCCTGGAGCAACGTGTGCAGCACCGCCGCCTGCATGCGTTCCGGGCTCTGCTCCGGGATGCCGGCCGCCATGGCGATCGTGTCGGCCGTGGCGAAGCCGATGCCCCAGACCTCCTCGACCAGCCGGTACGGCTCGGTGCGCACCACCTGGAGCGAGTGTTCGCCCAGCTTGCGATGGATGCGCACGGCCAGCGCCGGGCTGACGCCCACGCCCTGGAGGAACACCATCACCTCGCGGACCGCGCGCTGGTCGGCCCAGGCCGCGATGATCTTCGCCATCCGGTCGCGGCCGATCTGGTGCACCTCCAGCAGCCGCTTCGGCTCGCGGTCGATCACGTCCAGCGTGTCCGCCCCGAACGTGTCCACGATGGCGTCGGCCAGCTTGCGGCCGATGCCCCTGACCAGCCCGGAGCCCAGATAGCGACGGATCGCGTGCACCGTCGCCGGCAGCACCCGCTCGCACTCGCCGACCCGCAGCGTGCCGCTGTTCGTCCAGTCCCCGTCCACGCGGACCGTCTCGCCCGGCTGCAGGCCGTGCAGCACCGTGCCGGCGATCTTGGTCTCGCTGCGTTCGCCGGTGGTGAGGACCGCGACCGTGTAGCCGTCCGCCCCGACATACACCAGACGGTCGACCACACCCTCCGCGACGGCCATCCACCCATCGTAGTTGTCAACCTTGGTTGACGCCTCGATTTTGTCAACCAAGGTTGACGCAAACCGTTGCCTTTGGTGTAAATGTGCCCACCGACCAGCGCAAACGCTGAACACTTCGGACGTCAAGGCGCTTGAACCAACCCTGCCATGTCCTGACAGGGTTCGCCGGCACCGTGGTCGGCATGGACGATCTCAAGGGCACCTGCGTCGCGCTCACCCCCGGCTACCTGCGCTCCGAGGCCATGCTCGACGCATACCACGTCACCGAGTCGACTTTGCGCGACGCTCTGGTGCGAGAGCCCCACTTCTGCATCTCCGAGTCCCCCACCTACGTCGGCCGCGGCGTCGCCGCCCTCGCCGCCGACCCCGATCGATCCCCGCTTCACCGGCCAGACCCTCAACAGCGGGCAGCTGGCCCAGGTCTACGACCTCACCGACCTCGACGGCAGCCAGCCCGACGCCTGGCGGTACATGGTCGAGATCCACGGCACTGGCAAACCCGCCGACCCCACCGGCTACCGCTGACGTAGACGCCTCACCCGCAGCGAAGGCCGCCTTCGCTGCGGGTGAGGCCACGCTCTCCGCCTTGACGGCTACCGATGTCGGTCCGCCATTCCGCCGCGTCGGCGTCCAGGACGGTCGGCAGGGCGCGCACTCCCAGCGGGCTCAAGCGGATCTGCACCGCCACCGTCCGCAGTGACTGCTCGAACTGCGCCGACGAGCGCTGCCACCAGCCGACCAGGTCGAAGTCCGCCGGCCGCTCGAAGCGCTCGTGGTTTCCTCCACTGCGTCGATCCGGGCCACCCGATAGGTCCGAAAATCCCCGTCGACCTCGGCGATCAGGTACCAGACGCCGGCCTTGAGCACGATCCCCAACGGCTGCAACGTCCGCTCCACGGTGTTGCCGTGACGGCCGTAGCCGATCCTCAACCGCCGCTGCTCCCACACCGCCCTTGCGATCGCCGCCAGATGCTCGGTGTCATCCGCCGGCCGGAACCAGCCCGGCGCATCCAGGTGGAACCGCTGCGCCGTGCCCAGCCCCAGCTCCGCCAGCGCCTGCGGCACCCCCATCGCGAAGATTGCCACCGCTTCCCTGGACGTCAGGCCGTCCAGACGGGTTCGCCAGCCCTCAACCAGCCGCACGCCACCGTGCCGCCCCGTCTCCGTCCACAGTGGAACCCCCGCGTCCCGCAACGCCGCGATGTCCCGGTGCATCGTCCGCTCCGACACGTCCAGCGCCTTGGCCAGCTCCGCCGCCGTCGCGCTTCGCTTGCTGTACAACGTGAACAGCAACGCGACCAGCCGCTCCGCCCGCATCAGCCCGGCCTTCCCGTTCGGGATCACTCCACGCCGGCCGATCGTAGCGCCGTGGACATCAGCCGAAGTCAGTGTCGGTCGGCAGCCCGGACTGGACCAGCACTTCCCGCACGTTGTAGAAGTCGTCGAATTCCGCCAACGGTCCAACGTCTGGAGGCAAGAAGTGACAGACCCGATGACGCGTGCTCAGTTCGTCGCGTTCGTAAGGGCGGCGCGGCAGGGTGTCGTCGCCACGGTCGACGTCAGGGGGAACCCGGAGGCCGCCCTGGTGGGCCTCGCTGTCACCGACGAGGCCGAGGTGATCTTCGATTCGTTGACCGAGGCACGAAAAGTGCGCAACATCCGCGCTCACCCCCGCGTTGCGCTGGTGGTCGGATGGGACAACGGAGTGTCCGTGCAGGTCGAGGGATCTGCGGACATCGTGTCAGGCGCCGAGCGTGACAGGTACGGGGAGGTCTACCTCTCGCAGTTCCCGGGAGCACGAGCACTTGCTGATGAGTTCTCGATCGTTCGGGTTGTCCCACACTGGTTGCGCTACTACGACGCTCGGCCTGGATCGGCGCTGGTGGCGGAAGGTGAGTGCTGGTGAACGAACTCGCGTCGAGAGCACTCCGGTCGAGTTCAAGTTCAAGGTGTGAACCTGACTAGTTACGGCTAGCCAGTCTTGATCATTGGCGGCTGACGTGTGCATCCGTCGCCTGACCACGCGGCTAGAAATCGCCGATCAGTCCCGGAGTTCCATGGTGCGGAGCAAGAAGACAAAGCACAAGCGGACGCCCGTGCGTGCCCTGACCGGTGAACAGGTCATCGATCTGTTGACCAAACTGGGCCCTGACGAACAGGCGGTCCGGGATGACCTGCCAGACCTCATGCGGTTCGGGGAGCGAACCGGCGAGGCCGTGGGCGCGCATCGGCCTGACTTCGACAAGGACGAGAAGCTCATCCGCATGGGGGGCACCGTCGATGACGCGGGACGTCCACATGGGGCGTGGTTCGGTCAGCCTCGCAGGCGCTGAAGAGCTGGACGTGGCCCTGTCGCAGCACGCCGACCCATGCTAGGGCGATGCTATGGAATGCGCGGGGTTCGACGCCAACTGTCGAACCCCGCGAGGCGCTGACCAGCGGGTATGGTGGGCCGCCTGGGGCTCGAACCCAGAACCTACGGATTAAAAGTCCGCAGCTCTACCGATTGAGCTAACGGCCCGTGGCCACACGATAGCGCCTCCGGGTGGCGGCACGTCGGCATACCGGGTTGTCGGGCGGGCCACAGTGGGTCCCGGTCGGGTGAACTGGGACGATGCGAGGGAAGTCACTTGCTGTCACCGCTAGGATCCTTTGAGTAGCGAACCAGGCGGGGGTCCGGTAGGCGAGATCACGGCGTGTCACGAGCGGAGGGATGATCCGGAGGCGCAGCTGAGGGACCGGGACCTGGTGCCAGCCAACCTGGGCGCCCAGCATCCGGGTGCGGTCTCGCTGGCGATTCCGCTGCGCGGCGTTGTCCTTTCCACCGGCACGGACCATGCTGGGGGTGACGTGCATCTGCACGGTCATTCGCGGCCAGGTATCCAGCCGGCCGCCGACGGCTCTTGACTGGCTGAGAGGACCTACCGGCGCGGACGGAGGTTGGCGTGGACCACCTCGAACCCCAACTGATCCCGCACCGTGTCCAGGCCCGGCCGCTGGTCGGCCGGGCGGCCCAGCTGGCTCAGCTGACGGACGCGGCGGCGCAGGCGAGGGCCGAGTTCCGGCTGGTGGAGGTGGTGGGCGAGCCGGGCGCGGGCAAGACGAGACTGCTGGCGGAGTTCACGGCGGCCCGCCCGGCGCTGAAGGGCCGGGCGGCGGCCCAAGAGCGGGACGTGCCGTTCGCCCCGCTGGTCGACGCCCTGGTGGACCAGGTGGACGGCACGCTGGCGGACCGGCTGAGCGAGCCGGAGGCGCAGCTGCTGGCCACGGTCTTCCCGGTGCTGTCGAAGAAGCCGGCGACGGACATCCCGAAGGCCAGGCTGTACCGGGCGATGCGGTCGCTGCTGCGCGCGCTGGCGGTGGCGCCGACGATCGTGGTGCTGGACGACATGCACTGGGCGGACGAGTCGACGGTGGAGCTGGTCGACTACCTGGTCCGGCACCCGCTGCCGGCGCCGGTGCTGCTGGTCGTCGCCTACCGCCCGCACCAGGTGTCGTTCCGGCTGTCGAAGGCGCTGGCCGAGCACGCGGTCCGCGTCGACCTGGGCCCGCTGTCGGCGGCCGACGCCCACCAGCTGCTGGGCCCGGCGCTGAGCCAGCACACCAGGGAGCGCCTGTACGAGGCGAGCGGCGGCAACCCGTTCTACCTGGACACACTGGCCCGCACGCGCACCCAGGACGACCGCGTGGAGCTGCCGGAGCCGGCCCGCGCGACGCTGGCGGCGGAGCTGGCCGGCCTGGCCGAGCCGGAGGCATTGGTGGCCAAGTCCGCCGCGGTCGTGGGCGACACGTTCGAGCCCTCGCTCATCGCGCACGTCGCCGGGGTGCCGGAAAGCGTTGTCCTACAGGCCTTCGACGACCTGGTGGCCCGGGATGTGCTGCGCGAGGTGGAGGGGTCGGGCCGGTTCCGCTTCCGGCACAGCCTGGTGCGCCACGTCGCGTACAACTCGGCGGCGGCCGGCTGGCGGCATGGTGCCCACGCCCGCATCGCAGCGTACCTGGCGAAGGTCGGCGCGCCGGCGACCCGCAGGGCCGAGCACGTGCTGAAGTCGGCGAAGTACGGCGACCAGACGGCGGTGGACACGCTCACGGCGGCGGCCCGTGCGGTCGCGGCGAACAAGCCGGCGACCGCGGCCACCTGGTTCGAGGCGGCGCTTCAGCTCGCGGTCGACGACAACGTCACGGTCCGCGCTGAACTGGCCTTCTGCCAAGGAATCAGCGGCCGGATCATGCCCGCGCTGGAGACGTTCGGCACCGCCTTGCGGGCACTGTCGCCGGACGATCGCGCCTGGGCGGCCTCGTTCGCGTCGCTGCTCGCGCACCTGCGCGGTGAGTACGACTGGGCGCGGCTGCTGCTGACCGCGGAGCTGAACCGGCAGCCGGATCTGGACGCCGAGGCGACGGCCCCGCTGCGCCTGCAACTCGTGCTGGACGCGGCGCTGCGCGGCGACGTCCAGTCGGCCAAGCCGTTCCTGGACGCGGCCCCGAGCGACGACCGCAACCGCTGGACGGTCCCGTTCGCGGCGCTGGACGCGTACATCAAAACCGCGGAGGGCAACCGCTTCGCGGCGGTGCCGGCGGTGCTCGCCGCCGCGCGCCTGGTCGACGCCAGCGACGACGACGAGTTCCTGCGCTGGCTGCCGGCGATCCACATGCTGTGCTGGGCCGAGGTGCTGATCGGCGAGCACCGACTGGCGCTGCGCCACTTCACCAAGTCGGTGACGCTGGCCCGGGACAACGGCCACCTCTACTTCATGCCGCAGCTGCTGCACGGCCAGTCCTTCGCCTACGTCATCGCCGGCCGCATCGCCGACGGCCTGGCCGCCGCCGACGAGGCCCTGGAATCCACCCATCCGCAGGTCAGCAGCCGTGGCGTCCTGATGGGCGTGTGGTGCCAGCTGAACAGCTGGCGGGGCCAGCACGCGTCGGCGATCCGGGCCGGCCGGCGGGCCATCGCCAAGATCGGCGCCGGCAACCCGATGTTCGCCTCCTTCGCCCGCAACCAGCTGCTGCTGGCCCAGGTGCACGCCGGCAACTACGCCGCCGCGGTGGAGGAGATCCTCGCCGCCGCCGGCGGACCGGAGCTGCCGGCGATCGACCCGTTCACCCGGCTGATCAGCTACGCCCTGCTGGCCAAGGCCGACGCGCTGCGCGGCAACCACGCCCGGGCCCGGCAGTGGGCCGAGAGCGCCGGCCGCCTAGCTGACGAACGCCTCGACCTCGACCTCGTGTTCGCCGACCTGGCCTGGGCCTACGCCGACAGCGACGCCGACAAGGCGTTGACCGCGGCCGCCGCCGCGGAACGGATCGGCATGCCGCTGTGGGAGGCCACGGCCCGCCTGCTCGCCGGCACCTGCCTGGCCCGCGACGGCCACCGCGACCAGGCGCTGCGCGAGCTGCAGGCGGCCGCGGCGATCTTCAACGTCTGCGAGGCGACGGAGCTGCACGCCAGCGCGGTGCGGGAGCAGCGCCGCCTCGGGGTCCGCGTCCCGCATACCGGGGCCCTGGCCAACACCCTGTCGCCGCGCGAGCTGGACGTCGCCGAGCTGGTCTGCGCCGGTAGCACCAACCAGCAGATCGCCGAGAAGCTGGTGCTGAGCGTGCGGACCGTGGAGACGCACCTGACGCACATCTTCGCCAAGCTCGGCGTGACCAACCGGGCCGGCGTCGCCCGGGTGCTGGCCAGCCAGGCCGAGGATTGAACTGTCGGCCCCCGTCAGCGGTATTCACCCCGGCAGGACGACGCGGACAGGAGGTGGGCGGTGCGCCACGCAGATCCCGATCCCGGCTCGTTGACTGACGACCCGGGCGCCGTGCTCTGGCTGGGCCCACCGGAACAACCCCGCGTGCTCCTGCTGCATG
>Ga0307511_10000118_pt1 | contig 71578 bp, 23 predicted proteins | sample 13_EM_MG_FD_200266 | JGI IMG/M metagenome (GOLD analysis project Ga0307511, IMG submission 200266) | Populus trichocarpa ectomycorrhiza microbial communities from riparian zone in the Pacific Northwest, United States - 13_EM | ecosystem: Host-associated > Plants > Roots > Unclassified | place... | reverse complement strand
AACAACGCGAACAGCCCAAAGATCTACGTCTTCGCCGTCCCGCTTCCGGCCGGCGAAGCCGGCCGGAAGATCGCCAGCGTGACCCTGCCGGATGTCAGCAACGACGTCTTCGGACAGGCCCTGCACATCTTCGCGATGACCACCCGCAACACCACTTCGATCGACGACCAAACCTCATGGACCGGGGCATGGGCAAGCCCCAACGAAGGCCAGTACACCCAGCAGGGAACCAACTTCGCCGATCAGACGTTCCGCATCGCACTCAAGCCCTCCCTGGCGGGCAACACCGTGCGCGTCAAGCTCGACAACTCCCTTGGCACCAGTCCGTTGACCATCAAGAGCACGACGATCGCGACGAGCTCCACCGGCGGCACACGTTCCTCCACAGCCGCGGCGGATCTAGTGCCATTGACCTTCAATTCGTCGTCGTCGCTGACGATCCCCGCAGGTGGAATGGCCTACAGCGATCCCAAACAGTTCGCCGTCAGCCCCAACCAGTACCTGCTGGTGTCCTTCAGTCTGTCCGGCTCGGTGCCATACCTCGTCGAGCACACGTGGTCGAACAACGCCTGGGAGTACACGACATCAGCCGGTGCCGGAGATCAATCCGGCACCAAGAGCGGCGCGGTGTTCAACGGAACGAACGGCGCCTTCAGCAACCTGCTCACCGGGCTGGACGTGACGACCAACCACGTCGGCACGACCGTGGTTCTCGGTGACGGCCTGATCGACGCGCCGAGCACCCATCCCTACCTTGAGAGCGACCTCGCGGCCGTGCTGTCCGCCGCCGAACCGACCACACCCGCGCCGTACGGAACGGTCAGCGCCGGCATCGAGTCCAACGAGGTGACAGCCGACTACGCCGTGCCGTCCAATGGCAGTCAGGTCGGCGGCCCGTCAGCACTGTCCCGGGTCGACCGCGACCTGCTCGCACAGCCCGGAGTGACGACAGTCGTTCTGTACGAGGGACTCCAGGACATCCTCAACAACAAGAGCGCCGATGACGTCAACACGGCCCACGCGCAACTCGTGAAGTATCTATACAACGCCAACATCACGGTCATCGCCGTCGGCCTGACTCCCTGCACGAACTACGCCGGGCGCGGCGGATCACCCAACGATGCCTGTTCCGCGTCCGTGGACGCGCAGCGCACAGCGGTGAACCAAGAACTCGGCGGTGGCACCATCCTCGGCCTGACCGCCCCAAATTACTACTACTTGAACCCCGACCCGACGATCGGCACCGTCGACCCGACGACCAACCACATAGTGCTGGACCCGAACGCTTCAATGACCGACCATGTCAACCTGTTCGCCACCGGCTACGCCGCCCTGACGTCGAAATACATGGGGCCACACGACACGTGGCTCCTAGATGACGGCACCAGCAGGCCGGAGACCTCCGGAACCAAGGCCGCCGACACCGCCGACCAAACCCTCACCCCTTGGTTCGCACAGGACGGCAACGTCGGACAGGGCGAGGGCACGCTGCACGGATCGACTTCCTGGACCGACGATCCGACGCGTGGCAACACACTCCAACTCGACGGCTCCACGGCGTACGTCGCGACTGCCGGACCTTTGCTGGCCACTACCGGCAGCTACAGCGTCTCCGCCTGGGCCAACCTAGCCAACACGAACAGCGACGCGGTCATCGTCAGCCAGGACGGCAGCCAGAACTCCGCCTTCACGCTCAAATACGACGCAGCCACACAGCGGTGGGCGTTCAGCATGGCTGCAGCAGACACAGCCGGTGCCGCGCAGGTCAAGGCCGTCTCCCAGTTCGCCCCGGCAACCGGCGCGTGGACGCATCTGGTCGGCACCTACAACGCCACAACCGGAACCCTGTCCCTGTTCGTCAACGGCGGCGCCGTGGGCACCGCCCATAACGCCACCCCCTTCGCCGCTGGCGGCGCACTCGCCATCGGCCGAGGGCTCAGCAACGCCACGAACACCGGTTTCTTCCCCGGAAAGCTCAGCAACGTGCAGGCGTGGTCGTACGCCTTGACCCCGGCCCAGGTCCTCGCCCTGGACCAGCAGATCAGCTGAGTAGGCGTCGGTGGGGGGTGGGGCAGGTCCCACCCCCCACCCCCCACCGACAGATTCGACTGGCTTCGAGGACCTGGCCCGTTGCGCCAAGGTCGCTCCGCTGCGGCGGACATGCCGTCACAGCAAGACATCCACCGATACGACAGATTAGATTCGACCAGCAAGAACGGCACACACCGCAGGTAGAGGCCGGAGCTTTCGCTCGCGGTAACCCTGTGCGTACCGAGAACCACGTCCGCACAGGTCAAGCGGCATGCCGATACTCGTGGAGCACCCCGCCATCCGGTCCGGCCGGCGTATCGCAAGCTCTTCGATCCGATTAGGCCCAAGAGGCTGAAGCCGGGCTCGCAGAGGTCAGTGGCCACCGATGGCGGCTTCACGCGGTCGGGGAGCAGCGCGGGGAGCAAATGGGGAGCAGACAGGCGCGCCCAACGGCCCTGAACTGCATTCAACGACGCTGAACGGACCAGCGCTGACCTGCGGAAGTGACGTTTCCGCAGGTCAGCGCACTATGTCGTCCTTGGTTCACACCGAAGAGGTCACTGGTTCGATCCCAGTATCGCCCACACGATGTTTTTGCTGGTCAGACGGCCTGTCGATGATCTTCATCGGCGGGCCGTTTCTGATTGTGGGGAGCAAATGGGGAGCACGGCCTGCTGACCACAATCCCCGATCCGAAGAGGTCACGCCGCTTTTGGCTCCACAGCGGGGCTTTCCCGCCACGTCCACCCGCCGTCCTGCTCCCTGTAGGGCTCGAAAACTCGTCGCTGCAGCTCAGGATGCGTATCGGTACTCGTTGATCACTCCACCGAGGACCTGGGTCCGCACGAGCCTTCGTGTCTTCGGACTGGTTGCGACATGGGGTTGCACGGAGGCGTCGGGTGGTCGCTGGTCTCGGGACCGGTGTGGTCGATGTCTGTTGCAGTGATCCTGGTACTCGGCGAGGACCCGTCTGGCGTGGGCCTCGTTCATGACCAAAACGTGGTCGAGCGCCTCCCTGCGGATGGTGCCGATCACTCGCTCGCAGTGGGCATTCATGCGCGGCGCCTGGGGCGCGCTGCGCAGCACCTTCATCTCCTCGGCTGCGAAGACAGCATCGAAGGAGGCGGTGTACTTGCTGTCGCGGTCGCGGAGGACGAAGCGCAGGGACTCGACGCGGTTGCCCAGATCACCGGTGAGATTGCGAGCCTGCTGGGTCGCCCACTGCGCGGTCGGGTGCGCGGTGACGCCGGTGATGCGGAGCTTGCGGGTGTGATGCTCAAGGAACGCCAGTGCGTACAGCCGTCTGCCGGTGATCGTGTCCAGGTGGAAGAAGTCCGCGGCGATGATCCCCTCGGCCTGGGTGGTGAGGAACTCGCGCCAGCTGGGGCCGGCGCGACGCGGGGCCGGGTCGATTCCGGCTGCGTGCAGGATCTTCCAGACCGTGGACGGAGCGATCTGGTGGCCCAGCTGCGCGGCTGGCCGGGTCGGGGGCCGGCCAGCCGCACAGGGCCGACGTGGGCAGCGGCTCGGGGAGCGGTGAGGGCTGCCGGGTCGGTTCCGCGGCGACGTCAGGGGGTGGCGGGCTGGATGGAGATGGCGCGCTCGGGGCAGGCGGCCATCCCGCGCTCCACGGCGTCGCGCTCGGTGTCGGGGACCTCGAACTCGCCCATTTCGTTGAAGCCGAGGTCGGTCACCTCGAAGACGGTGGGGGCCAGGGCGTCGCACATGGCGTGGCCCATGCAGCGTGTCTTGTCGACTCGAACAATCATGGAATCACTCCGTGGAAACGGGACGGGGCCTCAGTCGGCGACCAGGTCCAGGCTCACCAGGCCGCGATTGGGCCGGTAGAAGTGCTTGGGCTGGGAGCCTTCGGCGATGTGGTAGCGCGGGATGCGCGCGTGCCACTCCTGCATGGCGACGCTGATGATCCGGCGGGCCAGGTGCATGCCGAGGCAGCGGTGCGGGCCGATGCCGAAGGCGAGCTGGCGGGTGGAGTTGCGCTCGAAGTCGACCTCGTCGGGCCGCTCGAAGGCGTCCGGGTCGAGACCGGACATGCCCCACGACATCAGCACCCGGTCGCCCTTGCGCAGGGTGATGCCATGGCGCTCGACGTCCTTGACGACGACGCGGCCGGTGGCCGCGAGCGGCTCGTGCCGGATCAGCTCCTCGACGATCGCCGGCAGCTTGTCCGGCGAGGAGGCGACGAGCGCCTGCGTCTCGGGGTTCGCGGCCAGGTGCTCGAACGCCAGCCCCAGCGCGGACGTGGTGGTGTCCAGGCTGGCCAGCATGGTCATGAAGGTGACGTTGACCAGCTCGGCCATGGTCAGCTCACGGCCGGCGTAGGTCGACCGGAGCAGCTGGCTCATGACGTCCCGCCGGCCCTCGATCCCCTCGCTGCGCCGACGCTCGATGGCGTCGGAGAAGAACTCCCACATCGGCCGGCTGGCGGCGAAGATCTCCTCGTCGTTCTTCGCCGACGGGATGCCCACGTTGCGCAGCCAGTCCCGGTGGTCGAGCAGCCCCTGCAGGTGCTCCCGCCCGATGCCGAACGTGATCAGGAACGTCTCCGCCGGCAGGGCGACCGCGAACTCGCTGATGAACTCGCACCGCCCCTTCTGCCGGATCGGCTCGATCGCGTCGATCGCGGCCTCGCGGATCTGCGGCGTGAAATGGTTGACCATGTTCGGGTTGAACACCGTGGACAGCGCCTGCCGCCACTGCCGGTGCTCCTCGCCGTCCAGCTGGATCGGGATCTGCTTCTGCTCGAAGATCTCCCGGTGCGGAATGCCCAGCTCGGCGTTGGAGAAGTACTCCGGATTCCTGGCCGCCCACTCGATGTCCTCGTAGCGGGTGAGGATCCAGTAGCCGCCCGCCTCCTCGGAGCGGACGATCGGCGCGTGGTCGCGCATTTCCTTCCAATAGCTGACCGTGTTCTCCTGCGTCCACGGCTGGAACGAGCTCCACTCGCGGATACGCTCGTCGAGCGTATCCGGCGCGTGGAACGGGCACCGTTGTGCGTCTCGCTCCGTACCTGCCTGGTCCACGGGGTACCCCACCTCAATCCCCTGCGTGAGAATGCGCCCGGCGGCCCGAGCACTGGCAACGTACGCAGCGAGGCTTGTCGGGTTCTTGGCTCGCTCTAAACCCGGCTCACCACGCGATTCCCTGCGGCAGCTCGTCGCCGAACATGCCGCGGACGCGCTCCAGCGACTGGAGCTTCTCGCTCTCGTCGGTGACCGAGTTGGTGATCATCAGCTCGTTCAGCTGGGTCTTCTCGATGAACTCGGCCAGCCGGGCGCGGACCTTGTCCGGGCCGCCGACGGCCTGCGCGGCCTGCCGGGCGTCGGCCCAGGCCCGCTCCTCCTCGGTCCACACGTGCGCCGCCGCGTCCTCGGGGCTCGGGTACGGCTCGGTGAACGGGGTGTGCCGGGTCTTGAGCACCGACAGCACCGCCGGGTCGGCCAGGTAGCGGGCGTGCTCGTCGGTCTCGGCGCAGACCACCTGGAGCGACACGATCAGGTAAGGCTCGGACAGCCGGTCCGAGGGCCGGAAGCTCTCGCGGTAGGCGGCGACCGCCTCCAGCGTGCCGTCGGCGTTGAAGTGGTTGGCGTACGCGAAGGGCAGGCCGAGCCGGCCCGCGGTGCGCGCGCTGTTGCTGCTGGAGCCCAGCATCCACACCGCCGGCGCGGTGTCCGCGGTCGGCACCGCCGCCACCGTGCGGTACGGGTGGCCCTCGGGGAACTCGCCGCTGAGGAAGCCCAGCAGGTTCTCGAACTCGCCGGCGAACTCCTCCACCGGCAGCCGGCGCAGCGCGCCCGCGGTGATCGGGTCGGTGCCCGGGGCACGGCCGATGCCCAGGTCGACCCGGCCGGGGTAGAGCGCGGCGAGGGTGCCGAACTGCTCGGCGACGACCAGCGGTGGATGGTTGGGCAGCATGACCCCGCCGGAGCCGATCCTGATGCGGTCGGTCACGGCGCCCAGCGCCGACAGGATCACCGCCGGCGACGAACTCGCGATATTCTCGGCGTTGTGGTGCTCGGCGACCCAGAAACGGGTGAAATTGAGTTTCTCAGCACGCCTCGCCAATGAACTCGTGACACGGAGCGCATCGGTGGGGGAAGATGTCTTCTGCACCGGGACGATGTCGAGGACAGAAAGCGGCACACGCCGAAGTTCAGTCATGAGCGAAAGCATACCCGAACGTCTCCGACCAGCAAAGACCACCGAAGATTCACTTTAGAACGCCTTCAGAATCGGCAATATAATGTATTTGTATTCACAATTCCGCCGTCAGCAAGGGGCGCCGTGAATTCGGAGCGACACAGACGGCCGCCGGGCCGCGTGATCCGGCTGGCCGCGGCCGCGCTGACGTTGCTGGCCTCCGCCGGCTGCGGAGTGCTGGCGGGGGCGGACCCGGCCAGCGCGCCCGACGGCGTGCTCACCTTCGCCACCAACGCCCAGCCCGAGTGCCTCGACCCGCAGGTCAGCCCGCTGGACGTGACCGCGCTCGTGGACCGCAGCGTGTTCGACTCGCTGGTCTCGATGACGCCGGACGGCAAGTTCCACCCGTGGCTGGCGACCAGCTGGACGGTCTCCCCCGACCAGCGGACCTACACCTTCCACCTGCGCCACGGCGTGGTCTTCCACGACAGCGCCCCGTTCGACGCGAGCGCGGTCAAGGCGACTCTCGACCACGCCGTCGACCCCAAGACCAGGTCGAAGTACGCGGCGCGGCTGGTCCGCGGCTACACCGGCGCGACCGTGCTCGACGCCGACACCGTCCAGGTGGCGCTCAGCCGGCCGGACGCCTCGTTCCTCCAGGCGCTCAGCACCGCCTATCTCGGCATCCAGTCGCCGAAGTCGTTGAGCCAGAACGCCAACAACCTGTGCGAGCGGCCGGTCGGCTCCGGGCCGTTGCGGTTCGTCAGCTGGGACCACAACAGCAAGATCACCCTGACCCGGTACGACGCCTACGACTGGGGCCCGGCCTCGGCGGCGCACACCGGGCCGACGGCGCTGCGCGGTGTGGTGTTCCGCTTCGTCACCGACGACAGCGTCCGGTTCGGCATGCTGGCCAGCGGCCAGGCCGACATGGTCGACTTCCTGCCCAACTCCAAGGTCGCCACGGTGCGCCGGTCCGACGCGCTGCACGTGTATCGGGCCCCGGCCCCCGGCGCGGTTTACCAGGTGTACTTCAACGTCTCGCACGGCCCGCTGGCCGATGAGCGGGTGCGGCAGGCGGTGCGCGCCTCGATCGACCTGGACGCCCTGGTCAAGGCGGTCACCTTCGGCCAGTTCCAGCGGGCGTGGAGCCCGCTCGGCCCGGCCACCCTCGGCTACGACCCGCAGGTCGTCGGCTCCTGGCAGCACGATCCGGCGCTGGCCGGCCGGCTGCTGGACGAGGCCGGCTGGACCGGTCGGGACGCCGAGGGCTTTCGGACAAAAAACGGTGTCCGGCTGTCCTTGCTGTGGCCGTACTCGCCGCGTGTCGAACAGCCGGACCGGCAGGTGCTCGCGCAGGGAATCCAGGCCGAGGTGAAACAGGCCGGCATCGACCTGAGCTTTGTGCCGACCGATGCCGGAAAGCTCGGCGACGAAGTGGTGAAGGGAAACCTGGACATCTTCGACAACAGCTTCGAGCGCGCCGAGCCCGATATCCTGCGGTACATCTACTCGTCCAAGGAGACGCCGGCCAACGGCGGCGGAAACCTCTCCTACATCGCCTCGCCCGAGCTGGACGGCTGGCTCGACGCCGCGGTCGCGACCAGTGATCCGGCCACCCGCGCCGCCGCCTACGGCAAGGCCCAGCAGTACCTGGTCCAGCACGCGGTGGCGCTGCCGATCTGGGTGCCCGAGCACATCGTCGGCGCGCTGTCCCGGGTGCGCGGCCTGTCGTTCTCGCCGGAGGCGCAGCCCCTGTTCTACGACGTGTCGCTGGCGTCGTCATGACCGGGAAGGCGCGCTGGCTGGCGGCCAGGCTGGGCAACGCGGTGGTTGTCGTGTTCGGCGTGGCGACGGCCAGCTTCCTGGCGGTCCATCTCGCCCCCGGCGACCCGGTGCGCACGCTGCTGGGGCCGCAGGCGCTGACCGGCACCGTCGAACAGGTCCGGCACGAGCTGGGCTACGACCAGCCGCTGCTCACGCAGTACCTGCGGTTCCTGGGCAGTCTGCTGCACGGCGATCTCGGCACCTCCTACCAGCTCCAGGAGCCGGTGAGCCGGCTCATCCTCAGCCAGATCGGCTCGACCGCGCAGCTCGCGGTGGCCGGCTTCGTGCTGGCCATGGCGGTCGCGGTCGGGCTGGCCATCGCCACCTCGGGCCGGCGGCCGTTCTGGCGGCGGGTGTCGTCGCTGTTCGAGCTGATCGCCACGGCCAGCCCCACGTTCTGGACCGGCATCGTGCTGCTGACCATCTTCTCCTTCCACCTCAACCTTTTCCCCGCCGCCGGCGCCGGGCTGCGCGGGCTGGTGCTGCCGGCGGTCACCCTCGCCCTCAGCCTGGTCGGCGTGTTCACGCAGATGCTGCGGCAGGGCATGGAACAGGCGCTGGACCAACCGTTCACGCTCAGCGCGCGGGCCCGCGGCGTCGGCGAGACGAGCGTGCGGGCCACGCACGCGCTGCGGCACGCGCTGATCCCCGTGGTCACACTGTCCGGCTGGGTGGTCGGCAACCTGCTCGGCGGGGCCGTGGTGGTGGAGACCCTGTTCACCCGGCAGGGCATCGGGCAGATCATGGCGGCCGCGATCGCCAGCCGCGACCTGCCGGTGGTCACCGGCGTGACGATCGTGTCGGCGGTGATCTTCATCGTCGTCAACCTGGTCGTCGACGTCGTCTACCACCTCGTCGATCCGCGACTGCGCACCGAGGGACGGGCATGACCGACAACACGGCCGCGGCGCCGCGCCTCGAATCGACCACTTCGGGGTGGTCCACCCGAATCCGGCCCGGGATCGCGCTCGCGTGGCTGGTGCTGGCGTTGATCGCGGTGGCGGTGCTGTGGCCCGCGCTGCTCGCCTCCCACACGTCCGACGAGGTGGACGTGGTGCACGCGTTCAGCCCGCCCAGCGCCGACCATCTGCTCGGCACGGACCGGCTCGGACGGGACGTCTACGCCCGGATCGTCTACGGGGCAAGGATTTCCGTGACCGTCGGCGTGGGCGCGATGCTGCTCGGCCTGATCCCGGGGGCGGTGCTCGGCGTGCTGGCCGCTGCCGGCGGCAGCCGGATCGTGAGCCGGGCCGTGATGCTGGTGGCGGACATCCTGATCGCCTTCCCAGGCATCCTGCTCGCGTTGCTGATCGCGGCCGTGCTCGGCGCCGGCACGGTGAACATGATGCTGGCCATCGCCTTCTCGACGTTGCCCGGCTTCATCCGGCTGGCCCGCGCGCAGGCGCTGGTGGTGCGCGAGTCCGACTACGTGCGCATCGCGACCACGCTCGGCACGCGCCGGGCGGCCGTGCTGGTCCGGCACGTGTTCCCGAACGTGCTGCCGCCGCTGCTGGTGATGGCCACGGTGAGCATCGGCACCACGATCATCGCCGGCTCGGCGCTCGGCTTTCTCGGGCTGGGCCCGCAGGCCCCGACCCCGGAGTGGGGCGCGATGCTCGCGGAGAGCCGGGACTTCCTGGACGTGGCCTGGTGGACGGCGGTGTTCCCGGGACTGGCCCTCACCCTGACCGTGATCGCGATCAGCGTGGTCGGCCGCGACGCGCGCCACCGGATCGAAGGGAGCCCCCATGCCGGCCGCTGACCGTGAGCCGCTGCTGGTTGTCGAGGGGCTGCGCGTCAGCTACGCCTCCCGGCACGGGCGGGTGCCCGCCGTGCGGGGCGTCGACCTGACCGTCGGACGCGGCGAATGCCTTGCTGTGGTGGGAGAATCGGGCTCCGGCAAGAGCACGGTCGGGCGGGCGCTGATCGGCCTGGCCGGTCCGGGCGCGTCGGTCGAGGCCGAGCGGGCCGAGTTCGCCGGCGACCGGCTGCTCGGCCGGTCCGAACGGGACTGGCGGGCGCTGCGCGGCGCCGGGATCGGGCTGGTCTCCCAGGACGCCCTGGTGTCGCTCGATCCGCTACGACGGGTCGGCTCCGAGGTCGGCGAGGCGGTGCGGGCCCATCGCAGCGTGCCGCGCCGCGAGGTCGGCGACCGGGTCCGAGCGTTGCTCGGCGACGTGCGGATCCCGGACCCGGCAACGTCGGCCCGGCAGTACCCGCACGAGCTGTCCGGTGGCCTGCGCCAGCGGGCGCTGCTGGCCTCGGCGCTCGCCGCCGAACCGGCGCTGCTGATCGCCGACGAGCCGACGACCGCGCTGGACGTGGCCGTGCAGGGCGAGATCCTGGAACTGCTCGCGCAGCTGCGGGCCGGCGGCACGTCGATCTTGCTCATCAGCCATGACCTGTCGGTGGTCGCACGCACGGCCGACCGGGTGGCGGTGATGCACGCGGGCGTGTTCGTGGAGACCGGCCCGACCGAGGAGGTCCTGACCGCGCCGCGGCACGCCTACACCCGGCGGCTGCTGAGCGCGGTCCCGACACCAGCGGCCAAGGGCAGCCGGCTGTCCGAGGAACCCGTGCTTACCGCCGCCGCCCGGCCGGCGCCGGTCGGTTCGGAGCCCCTGCTCCAGGTGATCGGGCTGACGAAGACGTACCGACGGCCTGACGGCGGCCGGCGGATCGCCATCGAGGACGCCGAGTTCGAGCTGGCGGCCGGCCAGGTGCTGGGCGTGCTGGGCCGGTCCGGCTCGGGCAAGAGCACCATCGCCAACCTGGTCCTCGGGCTCATCGAGCCGGACCGCGGGCAGGTGACGCTGTCCGGCCGGACGTGGTCGCCGTCGACCGACGCCGCCCGGCGGGCCGAGCGGCACCGGGTGCAGCTGGTCCCCCAGGACCCGCTCAACTCGTTCGACCCGCGCTACACCGTGGCCGAGATCGTGGCCGAGGGGCTCGGCGCGCACGGTCGGCGCGGCACGCGCCGGGTGCGGGACCGGGTGGTCGAGCTGCTCGGCCGGGTCGGCATCGACGTCGACCTGCTCCAGCGGCGGCCGCGCGAGCTGTCCGGCGGGCAGCGGCAGCGGGTGGCCATCGCCAGGGCGCTCGCGCCGGAGCCGGACCTGATCGTGTGCGACGAGCCGGTGTCCGCGCTGGACATGTCCGTGCAGGCCCAGATCCTCGACCTGTTCGCCGAGCTGCGGGCCGAGCTGGGCACCTCGCTGCTGTTCATCTCGCACGACCTGCGGGTCGTCTACCACGTGTGCGATCGCGTGCTGGTGGTCGACTCCGGCCGGATCGTCGAGCAGGGCGACGTGCAGGAGGTCTTCCGGCGCCCCCAGCACGACAGCACCAGGGCGCTGCTGGCCGGCTTCGAGCACGAGCCGGCCGACGCCTCCTGACCGCCGGCGGCTGGTCGAGGCCCGTTTTCACGTTCAAGCGGCCCTCTTCCGCGCCACCGTTCGGAGGGCATACTGTGATTCATAGCCCATTCCAGGCCTGTGACTCTGTTCACACATAGTGGGCACTACGTGGTTTCCCAGATGTGACGCCGCCGAGGTCCCTGCGACGATCATCGTGGACCAAGCCCGCAACGACGCGTGGCCCATCATCGTCGCATGACCTGGGGGATGCAGTGAGGTACGAGATACTGGGGCCACTACGTCTGTGCAACGGGCACGAGACCGCCTACATAAGCGCACGCAAGATCGAAACGCTGCTCGCGGTGCTGTTGTCCAAGCCGAACCAGGTCATCTTCACCGAACAACTGATCACGGAGATCTGGGGCGAAACGCCGCCGAGGCGGGCCAGGGCCGCCCTGCACGTCTACATTTCGCAGTTGCGCAAGATCCTCGGCGCCGATTCCGACGAGCCCAACCCGGTCGTGACCAAGCCGAACGGATACCTGCTGCGGCTGGCCAACGAGGACCTGGACCTCAACGTCTACCGGCGGCTGGTGCACCAGGGGCGGGCGCACTTCACCGCCGGCCGGTTCGTCGACGCCGCGAACGTGCTGAACGCGGCGCTGGACCTGTGGCACGGCCCGGCGCTGGAGGAGCTGCGCTCCAGCCCGGCCATCGACCGGTTCGCCAGCTGGCTCGACCAGTCGCGCATCGAGACGACCGAGCGCTTCATCGAGGCCAATCTCATGATCGACCAGCATTACGACATGATTGGCCTGCTGTACCAACTGGTTGACGAGCACCCGCTGCACGAGAACTTCTACCGGCAGCTGATGCTCGCGCTCTACCGCGCCGGGCGCCGGGCGGACGCGTTGGAGATCTACCGCGTCGCCCGCGAGACGATGAATCGCGAACTCGGCCTCGAGCCGTGCCGGCCGCTCACCGAACTCCAGCGCCGAATCCTACTCGGCAACGACGAGTTCGAGATGCTGCAAGCGAACTGACGAGGATCGGATCGGCCCGGGAATCGACGCCCGGGCCAATTCGCCGTCTGTTCGCACCTGTGCGCCGCGCGCCGGCGAATCGCCCGAATTCCCGTCACGAGCCGGCGGAGAACGCCGATCTCGCACGGGTCGAGCGCGCGCGGCCGGTCCGGTCCAAGACCGGCTTTAGGCAGGTCACCGAGGATGTCGCCAGTGGCGCATCCCGACACACCAGCGACACGAGCCACGGGCTCGCGCGGAGGACCATCGATGACATCGCCCAACGTCTACCTCAAGTCGGCGGGTAGCGCGCTGCCCGGTCCCGCCGTCGACAACGCCGAGTTGGCCAGGCGGTGCGGCATGGACGAGCTGTGGCAGCAGTGGGCCGACGTGTTCGTCGGCACCAGCACCCGCCACCTGTCGATCGACCTGGAGACCGGCGAGCTGAACTGGACGCTCACCGACCTGTGTGCGCTGGCCGGCGACCGCGCGCTGCGCTCGGCCGGCCTCGACCCGGCCGACGTCGAGCTGGTCGTGCTGGCCACCTCCACGCCGGACCAGCTGATGCCGGCCACGGTGAACATGGTGGCCGACCGGCTGGGCATCGACGGCGTGCCCACCTACCAGTTGCAGTCCGGCTGCACCGGCGCCGTGCAGGCGCTCAGCGTCGCCACCGGGCTGCTGGCCGGCGGCGGCCACCGCAACGCGCTGGTGATCGGCGGGGACGTCTGCACCAAGATCTTCGACATCGGCACCGACTTCGGCTCGCTGTCGCCGGCCGAGCTGGTCAACGTCGTGCTGTTCGGCGACGGCGCCGGCGCCGCGGTGCTCAGCGTGGACCCGGGCCCGGAGGACACCGTGATCCGGCGGGCGCAGGTGCGGCTGACCGGGCTCAACCGCCCGCCGGGCCAGACCCTGGAGTGGTTCACCAAGGGCGACCGCGACCCCGACCGGCCGGCGGCCAGCGAGGACTACAAGGCGATCGAGGCCGCGGTGCCGGAGATGGCGGCCGAGGTGCTGGCCTCGCTGTCGGCCGAGCTGTCCTGGTCGGCCGAGGACCTGGACTACCTGCTGCCGCCGCAGCTGTCCGGCCAGATGACGGCGAAGATCGTCGAGCGGCTGGGCGTGCCGGACGCGCAGGAGATCACCTGCGTCGACAAGACCGGCAACACCGGCAACGCGCTGCCCTTCCTCCAGCTGGAGATGGTGCTGCCCAAGCTGGCCTCGGGCGACCGGGTGCTCGGCGTCGCCATCGAGTCGAGCAAGTGGATCCGCGCCGGCTACGCCCTGGAAAGGATGTGAGCGGCCGATGTCGACCTCCTTCGCCAGCCAGACGACCGAACAGCCGACGGCGGCCGAGACGCTGACCGCGTGGTCCCGTGACGGCGTGCTGCTTGAGAATTACCCCCGGGTCAAGTCGCTGCTGAACGGCATGGCCGACGCCGAGCTGGGCCGGGCCGGGCGGCTGCTCGCCCGGCTCGACCCCGACGAGGTGGCGGCGGCCCATCCCGGCGTGCCGTCCGTCCGGATCGCCGTCACCGGGCACGGCACGCTCGGCCCGCTGGCGCCGTCGCTCACCGCGGAGCTGGCCCGGCACGGCCTGCTGCTGCGGCCGCACATGAGCGACTTCGACAGCTACGTCTTCGACCTGTCCGACCCGAACAGCGCGCTGTACCAAGGAAAGCCGGACATCACGCTGTGCGTGCTCGACCCGGCGACCGTGTTCGACGAGGTGCCGACGCCGTGGCGGGCCGAGGACGTGGCCCAGGCGCTCGACACCAAGCTGGCCCTGATCGAGGGCCTGGTCGAGCGGTTCGGCCGGGCCGGGGCCGGCCGGCTGGTGCTGAACACGCTGCCGCTGCCCAGCCGCTACGCCTCACAGCTGATCGACCAGCGCTCCCGGGCGCGGCTCGGGATCAGCTGGCGGCAGGCCAACAGCCGGCTGCTGGCGCTGGTGGAGACGCGGCCGTGGCTGACCGTGCTCGACCTGGACCCGCTGATCGCCGAGGGCGTTCCCGTCCTGGACGACCGGCTCGGCGTCTACGCCGGCCTGACCCTGTCCACCGAGCTGCTGGCCCGCTACGCCCGCGAGGTCGGCCACCTGGCCCGGCAGGACAAGGGCCTGGGGCGCAAGGTGCTCGCCGTCGACCTGGACAACACGGTGTGGGGCGGCGTGCTCGGCGACGACGGCCCGGACGGCATCGAGGTCGCCGACAGCAAGCGCGGCGAGGCGTTCCGGGCGTTCCAGCGGGTGGTCAAGCAGATCGGCTCCCAGGGCGTGCTGCTCGCGGCCGTGAGCAAGAACGACCCGGAGCCGGTGCGGGAGGTGCTGCGCGAGCACCCGCGGATCACCTTGCGGGAGAACGACTTCGTGCGGATCTCGGCCAGCTGGCGGCCCAAGACGCTCAGCCTGGCCGAACTCGCCGAGGACCTCAACCTCGGCCTGGACAGCGTGGTCTTCGTCGACGACAGCCCGTTCGAGTGCGGCCTGGTCCGGCACGAGCTGCCGCAGGTGACCGTGGTGCAGCTGGACGAGGAGCCGGCGCTGCACGTGCACAAGCTGTTGCGGGACGGCTGGTTCGACGTGCCCGAGCTGACCGCGGAGGACTTCGCCCGGCCGCACCGGTACCAGGACGAGCTGGCCCGCAAGGACTTCCTGCACACCTTCACCTCCATCGAGGACTACCTGCGGGAGCTGGGGGTGCGGGTCCGGCTGGCCGCCGCGACGCCGGCCGAGGTGCCCCGCCTCTCGCAGATCACCTTGCGCACCAACCAGTTCAACCTCACCACGACCCGGTTGCAGCAGGCCGACGTGCAGCGGCTGGTCGACGGGCCGACGACCACCGTGCTCGGCATCCACGCCGGCGACCGCTTCGGCGACAACGGCCTGGTCGGCGCGGTGTTCCTGCGCCGCGAGGACGACACCGTGCACGTGGACAACTTCCTGCTCAGCTGCCGGGTGTTCTCCCGCGGCATCGAGCAGGCCTGCCTGGCCTCGGTGCTGCGCCGGGCCAAGGACACCGGGGCGGCGCGGGTGGTGGCCCGGCACCGGCCGTCCGCGAAGAACGGCAACGTCCGGGACTTCTACCCGGCCAACGGGTTCCAGCCGATCGCGCTGGACGGCGAGCAGGCCACCTTCCTGCACCCGCTCGACCCGATCGCCGCGCCGCCCGAGCACGTCGACCTGACCGAGGATTACGGAGCATCCGCGCCATGAGCACTCTCGACGAGTTCGTCACGCTGGTCCGCGACGAGACCGGCCTGCCAGTCACGGTCGACGACGTCGGCCAGCACTTCGACCAGCTGCCCGGCTGGGACTCGGTGCACCTGATCGCCCTGCTGGTGGCCCTGGAGCGGCGCACCGGCCGGCGCGTGGCGATGGCCGAGGCGATGGAGGCGTCCAGCCTGCACTCGCTGTACGAGGCCGTGGCGGTGGGCGGATGACCGGCACGCCGCTGGCCCCGCAGCGCCGGCACACCCTGCACTTCCTGTCCGAGGCGCGTGCGATCTCGCCGGTTTTCCTTGACACCACGGTGGACATGACCGCGGTCAACGCCCATCGCGGCCTCGGCCGGCGGTACTCCGTGGTGACGTACGTGCTCAAGGTCGTGGCCGAGGTGCTCGCCGCGCATCCGGACGCCAACTCCGCGCTGCGCGGCCGGCGGCGGCCCAAGGTCGCGCACTACTCCGCGCCGGTCGGCAAGCTCGCGCTGGACAAGACCATAGGCGGCCAGCGGGTGGTGCTGTCGGCGGTGTTCCCCGACCTGCTCGACGGCACGCTCGACGACATCCAGGACCGGGTCGCGCACTACCGCGACGGTGACCCGGAGCAGATGCCGGAGTTCGCCGGCGCCCGCGCCCTGCACAAGCTCCCGTGGCCGCTGGGCATCGCCATGTACCGGCTGGCGACCAGGCCGCTGGCCAAGCGCGAGCGCATGGGCACGTTCGCGGTCAGCTCGCTCGGCCACCGGCCGGTGGAGGGCTTCCACTCGGTCGGCGGCACCACCATCACCGTCGGCCTCGGCCAGGTCGCGGACCGCCCGGTGGTGCGGGACGGGCAGGTGGCGGTGGCCTCGACGATGCGGCTGAGCATGTCCTTCGACCACCGCGCCATCGACGGCGCGGAGGCCGCGGACGTGCTGGCCGAGATCAAGGCGGCGCTGGAGGCGTACGGCGTGGCCGCGCCGGACACCGTGCGGTCCGTGGCGGGGAGCGGTCGGTGAACGACGTCGGCGAGTTGAAGCAGTACGTGCTGATCCACGCGCGGGCCCAGGGCATGCCGGCCGCGCACTGCCAGGACGTGCTCGACCGGATCCACACCGACGACGACGGTCCGGGCTCCTGGGCGCACGAGTGGCTGGCCGCCGGCGAGCGGCACGAGAGCGCGGGCAACCTGCTGGACGCGTGCCGTGACTACGGCCTGGCCCGGTTCCCGTTCACGGGCACCGAGCTGCGGTCCGAGGCCGCTCGCCGCGGGGTGGCCGCGTTCGACCGCTGGCGGGCCGGGAACTCGGCGATCCAGCCGCTCACCGTGGACCTGCCGACCGGGCCGTTGCGCTGCCTGGCGACCGGGCTGGACGAGAACCGCCCGCTGCTGCTGGTGATGGGCGGCATCGTCAGCGTCAAGGAGCAGTGGGCGCAGGTGCTGCTCAACGCGCCCAAGCTCGGCATGGCCGTGGTCGTGGCCGAGATGCCCGGCGTCGGCGAGAACACGTCGGTCTACCGGGCCGACAGCTGGCAGCAGATCAGCGGGCTGATCGACGCCCTGGCCGGCCGGGCCGACGTCAGCCAGAGCTACGCGCTGTCGCTGAGCTTCAGCGGCCACCTGCTGCTGCGCTGCGCCCTCCACGACAGCCGGGTCAAGGGCATCGTGACCTCCGGCGCGCCGATCCACGACTTCTTCACCGACGCCGACTGGCTGACGGGCCAGGTGCCCCGGATCACCCTGGACACCCTCAGCCACCTGATGGCCGTCAAGACCGAGACGCTGGCCGAGAACCTCGCCGGCTGGGAGCTGACGCCGGCCGAGCTGTCCGCGCTGCGGATCCCGGTGCACTACCTGGTCAGCCGGCGCGACGAGATCATCCCGCCGGCCGAGCCGGTGCTGCTGCGCCGGCACGTCGCCGACCTGCGCCTGGCCGAGCACGACGACGTGCACGGCTCGCCGGACCACTTCGCGGAGAGCCGGCTCTGGATCGCGCACTCGCTGCTCCGCATGCGTGACGTGCGGGGGCCGCAGCGGGCGGCGCTGGCCGTGATGCTGGGGCTGGCCCGCGCCCGGGCCAAGCTGAGGGGGTCGTCCCGATGACCCTGCCGTCCTTCCGTGCCGGCTCCATCTCGGAGAACCCCTACCTGCCGGTGCCGCCCGACCCGTACGCGCGGCTGCGGGTGTTCTGCTTCCACCACGCCGGCGGCTCGGCCTCCTCGTTCGCGCGCTGGCAGCCCTTCTTCGGCCCCACCGTCTCGGTGGCGCCGGTGCAGCTGCCCGGCCGCGAACGGCGGGCACGCGAGCCGCGGGTCCGTGACGTGGACACCCTCGTGGACATCCTGGTCGGCGTGCTCGGGCCGGCCCTGCAGCAGCCGTTCGTGTTCTACGGCCACAGCATGGGCGCGGCGCTGGCGTACCGGATCACCGTCCGGCTGGGCGAGCTGGGCCTGCCGCTGCCGCGGCTGCTGGCCGTCGGCGCGTACCCGCCACCGCACCGGCCGGTGCCGCTGGCCGCCACCGCCGCCATGCCCGACGACGAGCTGGCCCAGCTGCTCGTCGACATCGGCGGCATGTCCGACCACCTGCTCAGCTACCCGAAGTGGCGCAGCGCCGCGACCAGCCTGGTCCGCGACGACCTCGCGCTGTGCCCGGCCGGCGCCGAGGGCCAGCCGGTGCTGTCCTGCCCGGTGCACGCGTTCGCCGGCGCCGAGGACCCGATCCTGCCGGCCGCGGAGATGGCCGACTGGCGTGACTACACCACCGCCGACTTCCGGCTGAGCACTCTCCCAGGAGGCCACTTCTTCCCCACCCAGTCCCAGACCGAGTTCCTCGCCCTGTTCGCCGCGGTGCTCGCCGGGACCGCGTGATCCGAGAACCGGACAGCCCAAAACCGGACAGGAGGAGTAAAAACACCATCGCCGTCGTCCGGCGGCCGGAGATCGAGCACCACTCACGATCGTCGGCCGGTCACGCCGGCGCGAGCCGATTCCCCAGGTCACAAGGCCGCGCCGGACGAAGTCCCCACGGGTACCAGAATCTGGAACCCGGCGCTACCCATTGTCGGTATGCTGCGAACCGAGGGTAACCTTCGGTTGTACGGTAGCGCGCTGTCGCGGGGCATGACCGCGTTCGCCGACTCACTGGGGGGGCACACGTTGGGGTACCAAGCGCGCCATCGGCCAGATCTCACGGCGGTGCTGCCGCCGGGCTGGCCAGCCGATCCGCGCGGACGGGGCGTCAGGGGCCAGGGCGCCAGGGGCCGGGCGCAGGTCCTGGCCCTGTCGGGGAACGCGGGCACGGGCAAGACGCTGCTGCTGGGCGACACCGTGGCCACGGCCAGGCAGCACGGGCTGCGGGTGCTGAGCGGGTCCTGCACCAGGGCCGACCGGGACACGGAGCTGGCCCCGCTGGCCAGGGCGCTGGGCGACGAGGTGCCGATGCGCCCGGGCGCCCAGTCCGCCACCATGCTGTACCGCTCGATCGTCTCGTTCCTGCAGGGCTGGGCCGACGACGGCGTGTTACTCGCGCTGGACGACTTCCACTGGGCCGACCCGCTGTCCAACGGCTTCGTCGAGTACCTGGTCGACCGGCCGACCGACTACCCGCTGTACATCGTCATCACGCACCGCACCGGGCGGGCCCCGCGTTCCCTGGTCGAGAGCCTGTCCCGCGGCGAGCGGGACGGCAAGGTGGAGTGGATCGACTTGGACACGCTGCGGAACCACCCGACCGCCGAGGCGGCCAGCCCCGAAGCCCCGGCGCGGCCCACGCTGGCCGAGCTGGTCGCCGAGGTCCCCGAGCCGTCGAAGGGCGAGGACCTGACCTCGTTCTACGCCGGCCAGGACATCGACCACGTCCGCGTCGCGCTGGGCCGGGCGGTCGCCCTGCTGTCCGACGGGGAGGTCTCGATCCTGGAGGCCGCGTCGGTCGTGGACGGCCCGTTCGACGTGGGCATGCTCGCGGCGGTCGCCGGCGCCACCGAGGCCGACGCCCGGCAGCTGGCCCGCCGGCTCATCGAGCTGGACCTGATCCGCCCGGCCCCGGAGTCCTCGCGCTTCGGCTTCAGCCATCCCGTGCTGTGCCACCTCGTCTACCAGCGGCTCGACCCGATCTCCCGGATCGAGGTCCACCGCCGGGCGCTGCGGCTGCTGGAGCAGCGCGGCAGCCGGCCGCAGGCCAGGGCGGTGCACATCGAGCGGTCCGCCACCACGCTCGAGCCCGCGCACAGCCCGGTGCTGGCCAAGGCCGCCACCGCCGTGATGATGTCCGACCCCAACGCCGCCGCCCGCTGGCTGGCGCTGGCCCTGGACGCGCTGCCCGACCAGGAGAGCCCGGACCGCACCGACCTGGAGCTGTCCCGGGCCACCGCGCTGGGGCTGTCCGGCCGCCTGGCCGAGAGCCGGGACCTGCTGCACAACACCCTGCGGCACGTGCCGAGGACGCCGGCGGCCCGGCGGGTGGACACCGTGACCTTCTGCGTGCGGATGGAGTGCCTGCTCACGCACTACAGCGAAGCGGTCGCGATCATCGAGTCGGAGCTGGACGCGCTGCGCGACGACTCGCCGCCGGAGGCGCTGAACCTGCTGATCTACCGCAGCATCGCCGATCTGCTGTCCGGCGGCCGGCCCAGCCGGCAGTGGGTGGACCGGGCGCTGGAGATGGCCAAGGGCAGCACCGACCGGATGGCCCGCATCGGCGTGCTCGCGCTCGACGCGATGTGCTACGCCTGCGACGTCGAGATCGAGGACGCCATGCGCTCGGCGCGGGCGTGCGCGTCCCTTGTGGACAGCATGCTCGACCCCGAGGTGTCCGGGCACCCCATGTACATCGCGCTGCTGGGCTGGGCCGAGGTCTGGCTGGGCCTGACCGCGGACGCCGAGCGGCACCTGCTGCGCGGCGTCGCGATCGCCCGCAGCACCGGCAACGTCGACAGCATGCCGATCCTGCTGACCAGCCTGTCCAGCGCGCACCGCCGCAGCGGTCGGATGGACCTGGCCTACCGCTGCGCGGTGGAGGCGGTCGAGATCGCCGGCGCCATCGGCGGCAGCCACCTGCTGGGGTTCGCGTACACCTTGCAGGCCTTGGCCTCGATGTGGACGCGTGAGCCCGAGGAGGCGCTGCGGCTGGCCGAGGAGTCCATCCGGCTGATCCCGCCGGGCAGCTGCGAGTGGGGCTGCGCGGCGACGGTCGCGCTGGCCACGGCCGCGCGGCTGAACGACGACCCGCGCCGGGCCATGGGCCTGCTGCTCAACGTCGGCGGCCCCGACCTGGCCGGGCTGCCGATCATGGTGCGGCCGCAGTGCTTCGAGACGCTGACCGCCTGCGCGATCGCGTTGAACGACCCCTCGGCGGTCGAGTGGGCGGAGCGGGCGGCCGCCGCGACCGACCCGCTCGGACTGGCCCACCAGGACGCGTACATGCACCTGGCCCGGGCCCACGTGCTGCGGTCACGGTCCGAGCACGCCGAGGCGGTCAAGCTGTACGACAAGGCGGCGGCGCTGTTCGAGACCTCCGGCATGGCCTGCGAGCAGGCCCAGGCGCTGATGGCCGCGGCCGGCTGCCTGGCCGACTCCGGCCGGCGCGAGGAGGCCGGCCGGCACCTGACGCTGGCCAACGAGCTGGCCAACCGCACCGGGGCGGCCAGCCTCAGCCGGCGTATCGAGTCGATGCGGCCGGTGGCGGGCGCACGGGACGACGACGAGACCCGCAACGTCCTGCTGCCGCAGCTGACCACGCGGGAGCGGGAGATCGCGCTGATGGCCGGCACCGGCACCAGGACGCGGGAGATCGCCGAGCAGCTCTCGCTCAGCCCGCGCACGGTCGAGGTGCACCTGTCGCACATCTACCGCAAGCTGGAGATCGACTCCAAGACCGCGCTGGCCTGGATCATCAGCGGCGGCGGTTAGGCCGGCTTTAGGGGCGGCTTTAGGGCGGCGGCCTAGCTTACGGGCGATCCCTTCCCGTCTGCCGTCCGCACTGAGGAGCCCCCCGTGAGCGGTTCTGTCATCGTCGTGGGAGCCGGCCCCGCCGGGCTCATGCTCGCCTGTGAGCTAGGGCTGCACGGCGTCCCGGCGATCGTCCTGGAGCGGCTGGCCGAGCCGGCCGCCGAGTCCCGCTCGATGGGCCTGCAGTCCCGCACCGTGGAGATCTTCCACGAGCGGGGCGTCGCCGACGAGTGGTTCCGGGACTTCCCGGCGATGGTGATGCACAACTTCGGCCTGATCCGGCTCACGCAGCCGCGCGGCGACTACCCGCCGTCGCTGCGGGTGCCGCAGTCGAGCCTGGAGAAGCTGCTGGCCAAGCGGGCCGTCGAGCTGGGCGCCGAGGTGCGCCGCGGGCACGAGGTGATCGCCGTCGAGCAGGACGACGCCGGCGTCACCGTGACCGTGCGCACCGCCGACGGCGAGCAGCAGGTCCGTGGCGACTACCTGGTCGGCTGCGACGGCGGCGCCAGCACGGTCCGCCGCTCCGCCGGCATCGACTTCCCCGGCACCGACGCGACCCTGTCCGGCGTGACCGGTCAGTTCGTGCTGGCCGACGACGGCTCGCGGGAGCGCGTGTCGCTGGCGATGAACCTGGTGCCAGAAGGCTTTCTCTCCACGCTGCCCCAGCCCGACGGCGTCACCCGGCTGACCGCCGTGGAGTTCGGCGTGGTGACGCCGCGGGACGCGCCCACGCCGAACGCCGACGACATCCGGGCCATGATCAAGCGCATCGGCGGCCCGGACCTGACCATCGACCGGACCCTGTGGATCGGCCGGTTCGCCGACGCCACCCGGCACGCGGAGCGCTACCGCTCCGGCCGGGTGTTCCTGGCCGGCGACGCCGCGCACATCCACTTCCCGGCCGCCGGGCAGGGCCTGAACACCGGCGTGCAGGACGCGGTCAACCTGGGCTGGAAGCTGGCGGCCGAGGTCAACGGCTGGGCGCCGGCCGGCCTGCTGGACACCTACCACGGCGAGCGGCACCCGGTCGGCGCTCGGGTCTGCGCCAACACGCGGGCCCAGATGGCGCTGACCCACCCGATCGACCGGGTCGGCCCGCTGCGCGAGTTCTTCACCGAGCTGATCCAGCTGGACGAGGTCAACAAGTACCTGATCGAGCTGGTCACCGGGATCTCGATCCGGTACCCGTTCGAGGAGTCGGGCGCGCAGCCGCATCCGTTGCTGGGCCGCCGGATGCCGCACATCGACCTGGAGACCGACGGCGGTGTCGTGCGCACGCCGCAGACCCTGAACGCCGGCCGCGGCGTGCTGCTGCACACCGGCGCCACTCCCCCGGACCTCACGGGCTGGCAGGGCCGGGTGGGCCTGGTGACCGCGAAGCCACACTCCACAATGGACGCTGAGGCGGTGCTTGTCCGACCGGACGGCCATGTCGTCTACGCCGGTGACGGCACCGGTCTCGACGAGGCGCTCGTCAAGTGGTTCGGCCAGCCCTCGACCGCGACGGGAGAGCGGAACTGATGACCGCCCCCGTTGTTGTCGTCGGCGCCGGGCCGACCGGCCTGATGCTGGCGGCCGAACTCGGTCTCGCCGGTGTGCGCTGTGTTGTGCTCGAACGGTCGGCCGCGGTTGAGCCGCACGCGTTCGGCATGGGGATTCACGCGCGAGCGGTCGACGCCTTCCGGGAGCGTGGGCTGGACAAGCGGCTCGGGCTCGACGAAGCCATTGTGTGGCCCCGGATCCACTTCGCGCAGTTCTGGCTGAACCTGTCCGAGCTGAACGAAACCGAGTACACCTTGGTCATGCCGCAGTGGCGTACCGAGCAGATGCTGGCGGCGCGGGCGGAAGAACTCGGCGCGGACATCAGGCGTGGGCACGAACTCCGGGCGATCGAGCAGGACGGGGACGGCGTCACCGTGACCGTCCACACCGCGGACGGCGAATACCGGCTGCGCGCCGGCTATCTCGTCGGCTGCGACGGCGGCGGCAGCCTGGTCCGCGAGCTGGCCGAGATCCACGCGCCCCAGCACGGCCCGAGCTACTACGGCGTGCTGGGCGACGTCCGTCCCGCGCCGGGCACGCAGCTGGACTTCTCGTCCGGGCTGAAGCCCACCGGGCTCTACGGCGCGCTGCCGCTCGGCCCCGACACGTTCCGCTTGATGGCCATCGAATTCGATCCCGCGGTCACCCCGCCGGACGGCCCGGTCACCGAGGACGAGCTGGGCGCAGCCGTCGAACGCATGACCGGACGGCGCCCAGAACTCGGCGAGATCACCTGGCTGGCCCGGTACAGCGGCTGGACCCGGTTGGCCGAGAACTACCGTGCCGGAAGGGTTTTCCTCGCCGGCGACGCGGCGCACGAGCACTTCTTCGCCGCCACGCACGGCCTCAGCACCGGCATCCACGACGCGCTGAACCTGGGCTGGAAGCTGGCGGCACAGGTCAACGGCTGGGCGCCGGACGGACTGCTGGACAGCTACCACGCCGAGCGGCATCCGGTCGGCGCGCGCGCCTGCCTGAACAGCCGGGCGCAGACCGCGCTCACCTACCCGCTCGACGAGGTGGGCCCGCTGCGCGAGCTGTTCGGCGAGATCGTCGGATTCGAGTCGGTGAACCGGTTCGTGATGCAGATGATCACCACCGTGCGCTACCCGTTCGAGTCGGCCAGCCCCGCACACCCGCTGCTCGGCGGCCGGCTGCCGCACGTGGAGCTGGACGCCGAGGGCGGCCCGCTGGCCACGGCCGACACGCTGCGCGGCGGCCGGGGCGTGCTGTTCCACTTCGGGACGGAACCGTTGCCGTGGCTGGAGGAGTGGCCGGGCCGGGTGGACGTGGTCACAGCCAAGCAACACTCCACAATGGACGCCGAGGCGGTGCTTGTCCGCCCGGACGGCCACGTCGCCTACGCGGGCGACGTGGCCGATCTCCGGCCGGCGCTCGCCGCCTGGTTCGGCGAGCCCGTGCCGGTCAGCGTGGCCTGAGCATCGGCAGCAGCACGTCGTCGACAACCGAGCGCACGTACTGGTCGGACGGCGGGGTTCCGTGGGAGAGACAGTGGCCGACAAGCATGTTCGAGGCGGATTCCGCGACCATGCCGTTGGCCAGCTCCGCACGGACCTCGCCGCGCTCGACGCCACGGCGCAGCGCTTCGAGGATCATGTCCGTGCACGGGCGCATGACCTGCTCGTCGATGATCGTGCGCACGTCGGTCGAGCCACTCTCGGATTGCCGCACCACGACCTGGAAAGTGCTGCCGCGCGCCATCCGGAAGGTCTGCTGAAGGCAGCCCAGCAACAGGATCAGGTCCTCGCGCATGGTGTCCTGCGGCGGCACCGCGGCCGGATCGGGCAGGCCGCTGCGCAGCGCGTCACCGACCAGCGTCTCCCGGTCCGGCCACCGACGGTAGAGCGCGGCCGTGCCGGTGTGCGCCGCGTCGGCGATCTTCTTCATCGACAGGGCCGCGTAGCCGACGCTGTTGAGCTGTTCCAGGACGGCGTCGAACACCGCCTGCCGCAACGCTTCGCCGCGCTTGCGGGTGGCCGGCGCCGTCGCCTGCTCGGTTCTTCCCACTTACCACGCCTTTCCCGTCGTAGCCGGCAACGCCGGCGAACCCGTTGCCACCGATGACCCTGAGCGGCTATAGTGAACGAGCGCATTCACTATATCTCCTTCTCTCAGGTCTCGGAGGCCTCGATGTCGAGCAACTCGACACCAACCACGGAGACTTCGCCCCCAACGGGTCTCACGGGGCGGAGCAAGAGCTCCTCGATGATCCTCGGCATCATCGTCACCTGCCAGCTCATGGTCGTGCTGGACACCACGATCGTCAACATCGCGCTGCCGTCGATGAAGTCCAGCCTCGGCTTCTCTGAGGCCGACCTGTCCTGGGTCCTCAACGCGTACACGCTCGCCTTCGGCGGCCTGCTGATCATCTGCGGCCGGGCCGGCGACGTGTTCGGCCGCCGACGGGTGCTCATGTTCGGCCTCGCGCTGTTCACGATCGCCTCGCTGGCCGGCGGTCTGGCCACGTCGCCGGGCTGGCTGATCACGGCCCGCGCGGTGCAGGGCATCGGCGGCGCCATCATCTCGCCGGCCGCGCTGGCGCTGATCATGCACAACTTCGACGAGGGCCAGCCCCGGGCCAAGGCGATCGGCGTGTACGCCGCGGTCTCCGGCGCCGGCACCGGAGCCGGCCTGATCGCCGGCGGCCTGCTGACCGCGTTCGTGTCCTGGCGCTGGGTGCTGTTCGTCAACATCCCGATCGGCATCGCGCTGCTGGTGCTGGTCCCGATGTTCCTCGGTGAGACCGAGCGCCACCCGGGCCGGTTCGGCATCGCCGGCGCCGTCACCTCGACCGTGAGCATGGTCGGCCTGACCTACGGCTTCATCCACGCCGCGTCCGACGGCTGGTCCAACGGCACGACGATCGGCTCGTTCGCCGCCGGCATCGTGTTCGGCATCGCCTTCCTGATCATCGAGACCCGGGTCCAGCAGCCCATCGTGCCGCTGCGCCTGTTCAAGGACCGCAACCGGTCCAGCGCGTTCGCGGTGCGGTTCCTGCTCATCGCCAGCATGACCGGCATGATGTTCTTCCTCACCCAGTTCGTGCAGAACGTGCTCGGCTTCAGCCCGCTGACGGCCGGCTTCGCCTTCCTGCCGACCACGGTGGCCACCGTGGTGGCCGCGCGGGTGGCGCCGAAGTTCATCCCGAAGCTCGGCCTGAAGTGGCTGACCGTGATCGGGGCCGTCCTGGTGGTGGCCGGCATGGCGTGGCTGACCCAGATCACGCCGCAGACCGGGTACCTCGAGGGCATCCTCGGCCCGATGGTGCTGTTCGGTGTCGGCGTCGCCATCCCGCTGGTCACGCTGACGATGCTGGCGGTCGCCGGCGTGGAGCGCAAGGACGCCGGCGCGGTGTCCAGCGTGCTCAACGTGATGCAGCAGGTCGGCGCGTCGCTCGGCCTGGCCATCCTGGTCACCGTCTTCGGCGCGGTCAGCCGGCAGTCGCCGGCGGCGCCGGCCGGCTCGGTCGAGGCCAACGCCACGATGACGCACGCCATCGCCGTCTCGTTCGAGATGGCCAGCGTGTTCACCATCATCATCTTCCTATTGTCGGTGCTGGCCATCAAGGTCAAGCCGGCGCCCAAGCCCGCGACCGCCTGAGCGTCCTACGGCAGCACAAAGGCTCGGCCCCTGGGGGCCGAGCCTTTGTGCTGTTCTCAGGCCAGCTGGCCGTGCAGGAAGGCAGCCAGCTCGACCGGGCTCGGGTGGTCGAGCACGACCAGCTCGGGCAGCTCCAGCCCGGTCACCAGGCACAGCCGGTTGCGCAGCTCCAGCGCGCTCATCGAGGACAGCCCGATCTCGGTGAAGTTGATCTGGGCGAAGGACTGGATCTCGTCGGCGGTGCTGTGGCCGAGCACCGAGGCGGCGTGCGTGAGCACCTCGGCCAGCAGCAGCTGGTGCTGGTCCTGCTCCGAGCGGCCGACCAAACGCTGCGTGATGGCCGGGCCGTCGGCCACCGGCTCGGTCGTCAGGGCCGTGCCGGTCGAGGCGTGGCGCTCGTCGCGACGACGGCGCCAGGCCGCCAGCGCGGGCAGCACCGCGCCGAGCGCGTCCCGCTGGCTTTCGTCCACCTCAAGCAGTTCCGCCAGTCCGGCCAGGTCCTCCCGGCCGACCGCCGCCCACAGCTCGGCGTCCGCCCGTGACTGCGCCGGCGGCGCGTCGAGCCAGTACGGCCGCCGCTGGAACGCGTAGGTGGGCAGTTCGCAGCGGGCCGGTGTGCCGGCGTAGAAGGACTCCCAGGCCACGCCGACGCCAGCGGCGTGGGCCTGGCCGAGGGCGAGCACGGCGGTCGTCGCGTCGGCCCGGCCGGCCCGCAGCACGGGGGCGAACACGACCGGCCCGCCGGGCAGGCATTCCTGTGCCATCGCGGACAACACGGCGTCCGGACCCAGTTCGAGGCCCACACCGACACCCAGCTCGGGCAGGACGGCGACGTTGTCGCCGAACCGGACGGCCTCACGGACCTGGCGGACCCAGTAGGCAGGCGAGCAGAGGTCGCTCGTCTCGGCGATCCGGCCGGTCACGTTGGACAGCAATGGAATCTGGGGCGTGCCGAAGGAGAATCCCGACAGGGCCGTCTCGAACTTGTCGAGCATTCCGTCCATGTGGTGCGAGTGGAAGGCGTGGCTGACCTTGAGCCGCCGCGCCTTGTGTCCCTTGGCGCGGAAGACCTCAGCCAGTTCCTCGATCGCCGCCCGGTCACCGGCGACGACAACGGCGCGCGGGCCGTTGACCGCGGCGATGCTCGCGCGTCCGCGATAGGCCGTGAGCACCTTGGCGACCTCGTCCTCGCCGGCCCGCACGGACAGCATCGCGCCGTCGGACGGCATCTCCTGCATCAGACGGCCGCGGGTCACCACCAGGGCGGCAGCGTCGGCCAGCGAGAACACTCCCGACACGTGGGCCGCGACCACTTCGCCGATGGAGTGGCCGAGCAGGACATCCGGCGTGACACCCCGTGAGGTGACCCACCGGTAGAGCGCGACTTCCACCGCGAACAGGGCCGGCTGGGTGTACTGGGTCTGCGCGAGCAGCTCGGCCTCGGGCGACCCCGGCTCGGCGAAGACCAGCGAGCGCAGCGGTCGGTCGAGGTGCTTGTCCAGCTCGTCGGCGACGGCGTCGAAAGCCTCGGTGTACACGGCTTCGGTGCCGTACAGCCCGGTTCCCATGCCCGGCCGCTGGCTGCCCTGACCCGTGAACAGGAACGCGACGCCGGTCGCGACCGTGGCGCTGCCGCGGACCACGGCCGCCGAGGGTTCACCACGGGACACGGCGGTGAGGCCGGCCCGCAGCTCCTCCCGGTCCGTGCCAACGACAACGGCGCGGTGGGTGAAACGGGTGCGGGACGTCAGCAGGGACATGCCGATGTCGGCCACCGCGAGATCGGGCTTTTCCTCCATGGTGGTCAGAATCCGGTCGGCCTGGGCCGCGAGGGCACGGTCGCTGCGCGCGGAGAGGACCCACGGCGCGACGCGACCCGACAGCCGGGCACCGTCCTCGTTACCAACCGCGCCCTGCTCCAGGATCACGTGCGCGTTGGTGCCACTGATGCCGAACGAGGACACGCCGGCCCGGCGCGGACGCCCGGTCTCCGGCCACGTCCGCCCTTCAGTCACCAACGAAACCGCGCCGCTGTCCCAATCGACATGCGCCGACGGCACTTCGGCGTGCAACGTCGCCGGCAGCCAACCGCGGCGCAACGCCTCCACCATCTTGATCACACCGCCGACGCCGGCGGCCGCCTGCGTGTGGCCGATGTTCGACTTCAACGACCCCAGGAACAACGGCTCGCCAACACGATCCCGGCCGTAGGTGGCCAACAGTGCCTGCGCTTCAATGGGATCGCCCAACGCCGTGCCGGTGCCGTGCCCTTCGACAGCGTCCACATCGGACGGACGAAGGCCGGCATCCGTCAGCGCCGCGCGGATAACCCGTTCCTGGGACGGGCCATTCGGCGCGGTGAGGCCGTTCGACGCACCGTCCTGGTTGACCGCGGTGCCACGCACCACCGCCAACACCGAATGCCCACGCCGAACGGCATCCGATAGCCGCTCCACCACCAGCACGCCGACCCCCTCGCCGAAGCCCGTGCCGTCGGCGGCGTCGGAGAACGCCCGGCACCGGCCGTCCACCGACAACCCGCGCTGCCGCGAGAACTCCGTGAACACGCCCGGCGCGGCCATCACCGTCACGCCACCGGCCAACGCCAGGTCACACTCACCACGGCGCAACGACTGCACGGCAAGGTGTAACGCCACCAACGAAGACGAACACGCCGTGTCCACCGTGATCGCCGGACCCTCAAGCCCCAACACGTACGACACACGACCCGAGGCCACACTGCCCGCGCTGCCGTTGCCGACCAGGCCCTCGACGTCGGCCGGGACCGACGACAGCCGGGAGGCGTAGTCGCTGTACATCACGCCGGTGAACACACCGGTCTCGCTCCCCCGCAGCGACCGGGGGTCCATGCCGGCCCCTTCGAAGGCCTCCCAGGACACCTCCAGCAGCAGCCGCTGCTGCGGGTCCATCGCCACCGCTTCCCGTGGCGACACACCGAAGAACTCCGCGTCGAACTCGGCGGCGTCGTGCAGGAATCCGCCCTTGCGGGTGTACGACTTGCCGCGCGCGTCCGGATCGGCGTCGTACAGGGAGTCGACGTCCCAGCCGCGGTCGGCCGGGAAGTCGCCGATCGCGTCCGCGCCCGAGGCCACGACGTCCCACAGCCCGGCCGGCGAGGACGCGCCGCCGGGATAGCGGCACGCCATGCCCACGATCGCGATCGGCTCGGCGGTCGCCGACTCCAGCTCCCGCACCCGTTGGCGGGTCTGGTGCAGGTCGGCGGTCACCCACTTCAGGTAGTCGACCAGCTTGGCTTCGTCAGTCATGTCGGATGGTTCCCTTCCCCCACAAGGTGATCAACGCAGTGCGCGGCCGAGTTCGTTGTCGATGAAGTCGAAGACCTCGGCCGCCGACGACGCCCAGATCCGCTCGACCGTGCTCGTGTCGGTCGGCACGGCCGCGTCCACGGACAGCTTGCGCAGCCGGTCGGCGATCTCGGCCCGCTCCGGGTCGTCGGCGGCCAGCGTGGCCAGGCCGGCCTGGATGTCGGCGACCGCCGCCAGCAGGCCGCGCGCGTCGGCCGCCCGCGCCGGCGCGGCCTGCGCCACGATGAAGCCGGCCAGCGCGGTCGGCGTCGGATAGTCGAAGACCAGGGTCGCCGGCAGCCGGACCCCGCTGGCCGCGTTGAGCCGGTTGCGCAGCTCGACCGCGGTCAGCGAGTCGAAGCCCAGCTCGGCGAAGGGCCGGTCGGCGTCCACGGCGTTCGCGTCGGCGTGCCCCAGCACCGTGGCCGCCTGCGTGCGGACCAGGTCCAACGCGATCTGCCGCCGCTCGGCCTCGTCCGCCGTGGCAGCCAGCCGGTCGGCCAGCGTGACCCGCACCGTCCGCGTGGCCGCGACCGCCGAGGCCGGCACGAGATCGGCCAGCATCGGCGGCAGCAGCCCGGAGTCGGCGAGCCGGCGCAGCGCGGTCCGGTCCAGCCGGACCGGCACCACCAGCGGCCGGTCCGCCCCGATGGCCTCGTCGAACATGGCCAGGCCCTGCTCGCTCGACAGCGGCACGATGCCGAAGCGGCCCATCCGCTGGATGTCGTCGCGACCGAGATGCGCGGTCAGGCCACTCGTCTGCGCCCACAGCCCCCACGCCAGCGAGACGCCGGCCAGCCCACGGCTGCGCCGGTGCGCCGCCAATGCGTCGATGAACTCGTTGGCAGCGGAGTAGTTTCCCTGTCCCGGACTGCCCATTGTGGACGCCACCGACGAGAACAGCACAAACGCCTGGAGGTCCAGGTCCGCGGTCAGCTCGTGCAGATGCCAGGCGGCGTCGGCCTTGGCCGCGAACACCCGGTCGACCCGCTCGGGCGTAAGCGAAGCGACCACGCCGTCGTCGAGCGCGCCGGCCGCGTGCACCACGGCAGTGAGCGGACGGTCGGCGGGGATCGATGCCAGCAGCTCAGCCAGCGCCGTCCGGTCCGACACGTCGCAGGCCGTCAGCACCGCCTCGGCCCCGGCCTCGGTCAGATCCGCCAGCAACTGCTCGGCCCCCTCGGCGGCCAGGCCGCTCCGGCTCACCAGCAGCAGCCGCCGGACCCCTTGCGTGGCAACGAGGTGCCGGGCGACGAGCCCGCCGAGGACACCGGTGGCGCCGGTGATCAGCACCGTGCCGTCGGGGTCCAGCGTCGGCGCGGTGCCGACGCTGGCCGGGTCCAGCCGGCCCAGGCGGCGGGCCATCGGCCGGCCGTCACGGATGGCCAGCTGGGGTTCGCCGGAAGCGGCCGCGGCCGGCAGTGCGGCTGCCGATTCCGGCTGGCCGTCGATGTCGACCAGCACCACGCGGCCTGGGTGCTCGGCCTGGGCCGATCGCAACAGGCCCCAGATCGGGGCGGCCGACAGCGCCGGCACGTCCTCGTCCGCAGTGGTCGCGACCGCGCCGTTGGTGACGACGACCAAAGTCGACGACGAGAGGCGTTCCTCGGCCAACCAGCGTTGGACCAGCGCAAGCGCTTGGTGCGTGGTCGCCTTCGGGCCCGCCGCGCCGTCGAACGACACCAGCACGCCCTCGGGCGCGTCGGCAACCAGCAGCGAGTCCAGGTCCGCGTGCCTGGTCGGCACGGTCGTGGTCAGGCCGAACGGGTCGTCGCCGAGCACCGCCCACCGGTCGAGGTCGACTCGGCGGGCCGTGCCGATCGGCTTCCAGTCGACGCCGAACAGCGACCGGCCCCCGCGACCGGCGAGACCGGCGGTCGGAACCGGGCGTACCGCCAGCGACTGCACCGCGGCGACCGGCTGCCCGGCGGCGTCGGCCAACACCAGGCCGACCGTGTCCGGCCCGAGCGGCGTCAGCCGGGCGCGCAGCGCGGCCGTGCCGGCACCGTGGAAGGCGATGCCACGCCATGAGAACGGCAGCCGCGCGCCCATCGGGCCCGCCTCCGCGTCGGCGGCCACCAGGCCCAGCGCGTGCAGCGCCGAGTCCAGCGCCGCGGGATGCAGACCGAAGCCGTCGATGGCGACGCCCTCCGGCAGCTCGATCTCCGCGCAGATGTCGTCGCCGGCCCGCCACGCCGACCGCAGTCCTTGGAAGGCCGGGCCGTAGCCGAGACCGCGGTCGGCGTGCTCGGCGTAGAGGCCCGAGACGTCGAGCCGGGTCGCGCCGGGCGGCGGCCATTCGACGAGGCTGGTCGGCTGCCCGGCGGCCGGTGCGAGCACGCCGTCGGCGTGCCGGGTCCACGTCGGCTCGTCGGCGTCGTCGATGCGGCCGTGCACGGTGACCGACCGTCGGCCGTCCTCGTCCACCGCGCCCACCATGACCCGGATCGCCACGGCGCCGCCTTCCGGCAGCACCAGCGGCGCGTGCAGGGTCAGCTCCTCGATCTCCGCCGTGCCGAGCAGACCGCCCGCGTAGCCGGCCAGTTCAACGTATGCGGTGCCGGGCAGCACGATCTCGCCGAGCACCGCGTGGTCGGCGAGCCAGGGCTGCGCATCGACGGTGAGGCGTCCGGTGTGGACGACGCCGCCGTTCTCGCCGTCGCCCAGCTCGACCACCGCACCCAGCATCGCGTGGCCGGAGCCGGCGAGGCCGAGACGCGACGGATCGCCGGAGCTAGCCGTCCGACGGAGCCAGAAACTGCGCCGCTGGAACGGATACGTCGGCAGGTCGACTACCCCGGTCGGGCTGTCGGGTCGCGGCCAGTGCACGGTCGCGCCGCGGACGTGCGCCTGCGCGAGGGAGGTGAGCATGCGGGTCAGGCCACCGTCGTCGCGGCGCAGCGAGCCGACGGCGGAGCAGCGGTCCGCCGCCATGGCGTCCAGCGTCTCCTCGATGCCGATGGTCAGCACCGGATGCGGGCTCACCTCGATGAACAGCGTGTGGCCGGTGCCGGCCAGGGTGCGGGTCGCCTGCTCGAACTCGACCGTCTGACGGAGGTTCTCGTACCAGTAGGCGGCGTCGAGCGTCGTGGGGTCGTGCAGCTCGCCGGTGACGGTCGAGCAGAAGTCGATCTCCGCCGGCCGCGGTGCGACGTCGGCGAGCAGGTCGAGCAGCTGTTCCCGCAACGCCTCCACGTGCGGCGAGTGGGAGGCGTAGTCCACCTGGACCTTGCGGGCCCGGATCCCGTCGGCCTTGCACCGCTCCACCAGCTCGTCCAGCGCCACCGGGTCGCCCGACACCACCGTGGAGGACGGCCCGTTCACCGCCGCCACGCCAACGTCCGCCCCCAGCTCGCGCAGCCGTTCACGCACCTGCTCGGCCGGCAGCGGCACCGAAACCATGCCGCCGGTGCCGGCGAGCGCGACGATGGCCTGCGACCGCAGGGCGACGACGCGGGCGGCGTCAGTCAGCGACAACGCGCCGGCGACACAGGCCGCGGCGATCTCGCCCTGCGAGTGCCCGATGACCGCATCCGGTTGCACGCCAAGGGAACGCCACAGCGCGGCGAGCGACACCATGACCGCGAACAGCACGGGCTGCACGACATCGACGCGGTCGAACGACGGCGCACCCTCGACGCCGCGAAGCACGTCCAGCAGCGACCAGTCCACATAGGACTCCAACGCGGCGGCGCACTCGTGCAGCCGCTCGCGGAAGACCGGTTCGGCGTCGAGCAGGTCCAACGCCATGCCCACCCACTGCGAGCCCTGGCCCGGGAAGACGAAGACCGTCCTCAGCTCGGGCGAGGCGACGCCGCTGACCACGTTCGCCGCCTCTTCGCCGGCAGCCAACGCGTCGAGCCCGTCCCGCAGCTCCGCGACGGACTCGCCGAGCACGACCGCTCGGTGGTCGAAGGCCGTTCGGGCCGTGGCCAGGGTCTCGGCCACTGCCGCCGCGTCGAGGTCGGGGTCGCCGAGCACCCGGTCGGACAGCCGCGCGGCCATGTCCCGCAACGCGGCGTCGCTACGGGCACTGAGCACCCACGGCCGCACCTGATCCGGCTGCGGCGCGGGCGACCGCTCCTCCGGCGCCTGTTCAAGGATCACGTGCGCGTTGGTGCCGCTGATCCCGAACGAGGACACCGCCGACCGCCGCGGGCGGCCGTTGTCCGGCCACGGCGTGTTCTCCGTGAGCACGGCGACCGCGCCCGACGACCAGTCCACATGGGACGACGGCTCGGCCACGTGCAGGGTTCGCGGCAGCACACCGTGCCGCATGGCCTGCACCATCTTGATGACGCCGGCCACGCCGGCGGCCGCCTGCGTGTGCCCGAGGTTGGACTTCACGGAGCCCAGCCACAGCGGCCGGTCGGCCGACCGCTCCCGGCCGTAGGTGGCCAGCAGCGCCTGCGCCTCGATCGGGTCGCCCAGGGTGGTGCCGGTGCCGTGCGCCTCGACCGCCTCGATGTCCACCGTGGACAGCTCGGCGTCGGCGAGCGCGGACCGGATGACCCGCTGCTGGGACGGGCCGTTCGGCGCGGTGAGGCCGTTGGACGCGCCGTCCTGGTTCACCGCGCTGCCCCGCAGCACGGCCAGGATCCGCCGTCCGTTGCGCTGCGCGTCGGACAGCCGCTCGACCGCGAGAATGCCGACGCCCTCGGCGAATCCGGTGCCGTCGGCCGAGTCGGCGAAGGCCCGGCACCGGCCGTCCGGCGACAGTCCGCGCTGCCGGCTGAACTCCACGAACATGCCGGGCGACGCGATGACCGTGACGCCGCCGGCCAACGCCAGGTCGCACTCGCCGCGGCGCAGCGACTGCGCGGCCAAGTGCAACGCCACCAACGAAGACGAGCACGCGGTGTCCACGGTGACCGCGGGGCCCTCGAAGCCGAACGTGTAGGAGATACGGCCGGATGCGACGCTGGAGGTGTTGCCGGTGATGAAGTAGCCCTCGTGGCCCTCCGGGATCTCCCCCACCCGCGGCGCGTAGTCCTGCGCGGTCACGCCGGCGAAGACGCCGGTACGGCTGCCGTGCAGCGACGACGGGTCGATGCCGGCCCGTTCCAGCGCCTCCCACGAGGTCTCCAGCAGCAACCGCTGCTGCGGGTCCATGGCCACGGCCTCACGCGGGTTGATGCCGAAGAAGTCGGGGTCGAACTCGTCGGCGTCGTGCAGGAATCCGCCGTGCCGGGCGTAGGTCTTGCCGGCGGCCTGTGGGTCCGGGTCGTAGAGCCCGTCGAGGTCCCAGCCGCGGTTGACCGGGAACTCCGAGATGGCGTCGGTGCCGGTGGCGACCAGGTCCCACAGCTGCTCCGGCGAGGCGACGCCACCGGGGTACCGGCAGCCGATCCCGATGATGGCGATGGGTTCGGCGGTCTCCTGGCCGCGCGGGGCAACGGGTTCGGGCGCGTCCGGTGCACCGGCCAGCTCCGCCAGCAGGAAGTCGGCAAGGGCGGACGGCGTCGGGTGGTCGAAGACCGCGGTGCTGGGCAGGTCGAGCCCGGTGACCGCGTTGAGCCGGTTACGCAGTCGCACGGCGGTTAGCGAGTCGAAGCCGAGGTCCTTGAACGCCCGTGTCGGCGCGATGGCCTCCTGCTTGTCGTAACCGAGCACGGTGGCGATCTCGGCCCGCACCAACGCCAGCAAGCGCTTGGCGCGCTCGCTGTCGGTCAGGCTGGCCAGCTGGCCACGCAGTGACGAGCCGGTGTCGCCGGTGCGCCGCGTGGCCACCCGGACCAAACCCTTGAGCAGCGGCGGGAAGCCGTCCGGCTCGGCCCGCGCGACGAGGCGCAGGGCCGCCAGGTCGAGCCGCGCCGGCACGACCATGGGCCGGTCGGCGGCGACGGCGGCGTCAAAGGCGGCCAGGCCCTGGTCGGCGGTCATCGGTTCGAGGCCGGAGCCGGCGATTCGCGCGTCGGAGAGGGCTTCGCCCATGCCGCCGGTCCCCCACAGGCCCCACGCGAGCGCGGTCGCCGGCAGGCCACGAGCCCGCCGGTACGCGGCCAGCGCGTCCAGGAAGGTGTTGGCGGCGGCGTAGTTGGACTGGCCGGCGTTGCCCAGGGTCGCGGCGACGGAGGAGTACAGCACGAAGGCGGCCAGCGGCAGGTGCTCGGTCAGCTCGTGCAGGTGCCACGCGGCGTCCACCTTGGGCCGCAGCACGGTGTCGAAACGCTCGTCGGTCAGGGCCGAGAGCACGCCGTCGTCGAGCACGCCCGCCGTGTGCACCACGCCGGTCAGCGGGTGCTCCGCCGGCACGCCGGCCAGCACCGCCGCCAGCGAGTCGCGGTCGGCGGCGTCGCAGGCGGCGAAGGTGGCGGTGGCCCCGAGTGCGGCCAGCTCGTCAGCCAAGGCCTCGTTACGGCCGCTGCGGCTCACCAGCAGCAGGCGCTGAACGCCGTGCTCGGTGACGAGGTGTCGGGCGACGAGCCGGCCCAGGCTGCCGGTCGCGCCGGTGATCAGCACCGTGCCGTCCGGGTTCCAGTCGGGGCGCACCACGGCTGTCGACGGACGCAGCCGCGCCAGCCTCGGCACGTGGACCTGTCCCTGCCGGAGGGCGAGTTGTGGTTCTGCCCCACCGATCACGCCTGGCAGCGCGCGCCGCGACGCCTCCGAGCCGTCGGTGTCGACCAGCACGAATCGGCCGGGGTGCTCGGACTGCGCGGACCGCAGCAGCCCCCAGACCGGCGCGATCGCTGGGGCGGGCGCGTCGGTGTCGGCGACGGCGACCGCGTCGGTGGTGACCACGACCAGTCGCGCCGGGCCGGGCCAACTGCGCGCCAGCTCCGCCACGGAGGCGAGGGTCGCGCGCACCGCTGCCGGCGTCGCGACGGCTTCGTCCACGCTCGGGACCTGGTAGACGACCACGTCAGCCCCGGCCAGAATCCGCGTTCCCGCCGTGGTGAAGGCCTCGGCCAGGTTCGACTCGTCCGCGCCGAGCAGGCCGACCTCGGCCAGCCGGCCGGTGGACGAGGTGGTGGGCCACTCGACGGCGAACAGCGACGGGCCGTCCCCGACGGTGATCCGGTCCAGCGGCAACTCGCGCATGACCACAGCGCCGGCCTCGGCGACGAGGTTGCCGGCCGCGTCCGTGGCCGTCAGCGTCAGCGTGTCGGCGTCGACCGGCCGTACCCGCACGCGCAGCTCGGTGGCGTCAGTCGCGTGCAGCCGGACGTCACGCCAGGTCGCGGCCAGGCGGACCCGGTCGTCGGGGCCGATCAGCTGGGGCGCCAGTTCGATCAGCGCGGGGTGCAGGTCGAAGTGTCCGGTGACGCCGTGGTGCTCGGGGAGGCGGAACTCGGCGTAGCGCTCGTCGCCGGCCCGCCATTCCCCCACCACAGCACGGAAAAGCGGCCCGAGGTCGAAGCCCCGCGCCTCCAGGCGGGCGTAGACGTCGTCGGCGGACACCGCCTGCGCGCCGGCGGGCGGGGTGGTGTCGGGTGTCGCGGCGGAGACGGCCGACGGCGCGAGCGTTCCGGTCGCGTGCTCCGTCCACTCGCCTTCGTCCCCGATACGAGCGCTGATGGTGATCTCGCGTCGGCCCGCGTCGGCCGAGCCGGCCACTTGCACCTGCACCCGTAAGGAGTCCTGCGGCGGCACGGCCGGCGGCTGCTCGATGTCCAGACGCTCCACCAGGTCGCAGCCGACGAGGTCGGCCGCGCGGAGCGCCATGTCCAGCAGCGCGGCCCCGGGCAGGATCACGATGCCGTGCACGGTGTGGTCGGCCAGCCAGGGGTGGGTGCGCAGCGACAGCTGGCCGGTCAGCACCGCACCGCCGCCCACCAGTTCCACCGCGCCGCCCAGCAACGGGTGCCGCAGGGAGTCGACACCCGCTGCCTCGCCGATGCCGTTGCCACGACTGGTCGTGAGCCAGAAGTTATTGTGCTGGAAGGGATACGTGGGCACGTCCACGAGACGCGCGCCGCCGCCGAACACCGCCGGCCAGTCGGCGGCGGTGCCGCGGACGTAGGCTTCCGCGAGGCCGGTGAGCAGGGTGGCCGGCTCGGAGACGCCGCGCCGCAGCGTCGGGGCGAAGGCCGCCTCGGACCCGACGCAGCGGTCGACCATCGCGCTCAGCGCGGCGCCGGGCCCAACCTCCAGATAGGTCGAGACGTTGTCGGCGGCCAGTGCGCGCGCGCCGTCGGCGAAACGCACCGTGCCCCGCACGTGCTCGACCCAGTAGTCCGGCGAGCACAGCTGCTCGGCGGTGGCGATCTCCCCGGTGAGGTTGGAGATCACCGGGATCGTGGGCGGCTGGTAGCTCAGACCGGCGGCCACGCGGCGGAAGTCGGCGAGCATGTCGTCCATCAGCGGCGAGTGGAACGCGTGGCTGACCCGCAGCGGCCGGACCCGGTGGCCGCGCTCGGCGAACACGGCGGCGACCGCGTCGACCGCCTCGCGCCGGCCGGAGATCACGGTCGCCTCAGGGCCGTTGACCGCGGCGATGGCCACCCGCTCGGCGTCCGCGTCGACCAGCGGCCGGATCTCGGACTCGGCGACGGCGACGGCCGTCATCGCGCCGCCGGTCGGCAGCGCCTGCATCAGACGGCCGCGCGCGGCGACCAGCGCGGTGGCGTCGGCCAGGCTCAGCACGCCGGCGACGTGGGCGGCGGTGATCTCGCCGACGGAGTGCCCGGTGAGCGCGTCCGGCCGCACGCCCCACGACTCCAGCAGCCGGAACAGCGCGACTTCGACCGCGAACAGCGCGGTCTGGGTGTACTGGGTCTCGTCCAGCAGCCCAGAGTCAGTGCTGTCCGCGTCAGTGCTGTCCTCGGCCGCGAACACGATGTCTCGCAGGCTGCGGTCGAGGTGGGTGTCGAGGGCCGACACCACCTCGTCGAAGGCCGCCGCGAACACCGGGTAGGCGTGGTAGAGGCCGAGGCTCATGCCGGCGAACTGCGATCCCTGACCGGGGAACAGGAACGCCGTCCGGCCGGCGGTGGTCCGACCCGTGACGGCGTTCGCCGCTGCCTGGCCCGACCGCACCGCGTCCAACCCCGCCAACAACTCTGCCCGCTCAGCGCCGACAACCACCGCACGGCAGTCGAATTCGGACCGGCCCGCCAACGACAGGCCGATGTCCGCGACACTCAACGACGGATCCGCGGCCACGCGGTCATGCAACCGCGCCGCCGCTGCCTTGAGCGCCTCTTCGCTACGACCGGAAAGCACCCACGGCACCACGCCATCGACCGGCGCGGCCGGCGCGTCGGCGGTCTCGCCCTGCTCCAGGATCACGTGCGCGTTGGTGCCGCTGATGCCGAACGACGACACCGCCGACCGACGCGGCCGGCCCGTCTCCGGCCAGGTCCGGCCTTCCGTCACCAGCGAGACCGCGCCGCTTTCCCAGTCCACGTGCGGCGTCGCCTCGTCGGCGTGCAGCGTCGGCGGAATCCACCCGCGCCGCATACCTTCCACCATCTTGATCACGCCGGCCACACCGGCGGCTGCCTGCGTGTGCGCGAGGTTGGACTTCACGGAGCCCAGCCACAACGGCTCACCCGCACGGTCCCGGCCGTAGGTGGCCAGCAGCGCCTGCGCCTCGATCGGGTCGCCCAGGGTGGTGCCGGTGCCGTGCGCCTCGACAACGTCCACATCGGACGGACGAAGACCGCCGTCCGCCAACGCCTGCCGGATCACCCGCTCCTGGGACGGGCCATTCGGCGCGGTCAAGCCGTTCGACGCGCCATCCTGGTTGACCGCGGTGCCACGAACGACCGCCAGCACCTGGTGCCCGTTGCGACGGGCGTCCGACAGCTTCTCCACCACCAGCATTCCGACGCCCTCGCCGAAGCCGGTGCCGTTCGCGCCGGCGCCGAACGCCCGGCACCGGCCGTCGTCCGACAACCCGCGCTGCCGCGAGAACTCCGTGAACACACCCGGCGCCGCCATGACCGTCACACCACCGGCCAACACCAGGTCGCACTCGCCCCGCCGCAACGACTGCGCCGCAAGGTGCAGTGCCACCAACGAAGACGAACACGCCGTGTCGATCGACAGCGCGGGACCCTCGAGGCCGAGCACGTACGACACTCGACCGGAGGCGACGCTGACGGTGTTGCCGGCGAGGAAGAAGCCCTCCAGCTCCGCCGGGGCCTCCTCCGGCCGCTGCCCGTAGTCCTGGGCGATCAGCCCGGCGTAAACGCCAGTCTTGCTGCCCTTCAACGACAACGGGTCGATACCGGCGCTCTCCACCGCCTCCCACGACACTTCCAGCAGCAACCGCTGCTGCGGATCCATCGCCATCGCCTCACGCGGCGACACCCCGAAGAACTCCGCGTCGAACTCGCCGGCATCGTGCAGGAACCCGCCCCGACGCGCATACGACTTGCCCCGCGCGTCCGGGTCCGGGTCGAACAACCCCTCGACGTCCCAACCGCGGTTGGCCGGGAAGTCGGAGACGCCGTCCCGGCCGGCGAAGACCAGCTCCCACAACTGCGACGGCGACGACACCCCGCCCGGAAAGCGACACGCCATGCCGACGATCGCCACCGGCTCCGGCTCCTCCAGCTCGCGGATGCGCTGGTGCGCCTGACGAAGGTCGTTCGCCGCGCGCTTGAGGTAGTCGCGGAGCTTGTCCTCGTTGTTCACGCCGTCAGCCTTTCGCATCCGTCAGGAGAGGTTGAACTCGTTGTCCAGCGCGCTGAACAGCTCGTCGTCGGTGGCCGCGTCGAACTCGCCGGGCGCGTCGCCCGCGTCGTTCCACTCGCGCAGCAGGGCGTTGAGCCGCTCGCCGACCCGCTCCCGTTGGCCGTCCATAGTGGACAGTCGGGCCAGGACGGCGGCCAGCTCGTCGATGCCGGCCAGCGCCAGCGTCTCGTCGGACTCGGCCGGCGCCAGCTCGGAGAGCAGCCGGTCGACCAGCGCGTCCGGGCTGGGGTGGTCGAAGACCAGGGTGGCCGGCAGCCGCAGGCCGGTCCCGGACGAGAGCCGGTTGCGCAGCTCGACCGCCGTGAGCGAGTCGAAGCCGAGGTCCTTGAACGCGGCGCCGGTGTCGATCACGTCCTGCTCGCCGTGGCCGAGCACCGCGGCGATGTTCGCGGTCACCAGGTCCATCAGCACCGGCGTCCGCTGCGCCGGCGGCAGCACCGACAGCCGCTCCCGCAACGACTCCCCGCCGGCCACCGACGTGGTCGCGGCCCTGCGCCGCACCGCGCCGACCAGCGTTCGCAGCAGCGGCGGCAGCCCGTCGCCCAGCTCACGCAGCCGCCGCTGGTCGACGCGGACCGGCACCAGCACCGGGCGGGCCAGGCCGAGCGCGTCGTCGAACAGGGCCAGCCCCTGCCCGGTGGACAGCGCGACGATGCCGTTGTTGCCCATCCGGGCGCGGTCGGACCGTTCGATGTGACCGGTCATGCCGCTGGACGCCGCCCACAGCCCCCAGGCCAGCGACACCGCCGGCTGGCCGGCCGCCGCGCGGCTACGGGCCAGCGCGTCCAGCGCGGCGTTGGCCGCCGAGTAGTTGGCCTGGCCGGGCCCGCCCAGCGTGCCGGCGAGCGAGGAGAACAGCACGAACGCCTCAAGGTCCAGGTCCGCGGTCAGCTCGTGCAGGTGCCACGCCGCGTCCACCTTGGGCCGCAGCACCCCGGCCAGCCGCTGCGGCGTCAACGACTCGACCACGCCGTCGTCCAGCACGCCGGCGGCGTGCACCACCGTCGTCAACGGGTGCTCGGCCGGGATCGACGCCAGCAGGCCGGCCACCGCGTCCCGGTCAGCCGTGTCGCAGGCGACGACCGTGGCCTCAGCGCCCAGCTGCTTCAGCTCGGCGACGAGGGCGTCGGCACCGGCGGACGCAGGCCCGCTGCGGCTGGCCAGCAGCAGCCGGCGCGCACCGTGCGTGCCGACCAAGTGGCGGGCCAGGGCCACGCCGAGCGTGCCGGTGCCGCCGGTGATCAGCACGGTGCCGTCCGGGTTGGACCGCCGCGGCATCGTGAGCACGACCTTGCCGACATGCTTGGCCTGCCCGAGGAACCGGAACGCCTCCGGCGCGCGGACGATCGGCCACTGCGTCACCGGCAGCGGGCGCAGCACGCCACGGTCGAACAGCTCCACCAGCTCCGTGAGCATCTCCTGCACGCGGTCGGCCGGGGCCTCGCGGTGCAGGTCGTACGCCTGGTAGCGCACGCCCGGGTAGCTGGCGGCGATCTCGTCGGCGTCACGGATGTCGGTCTTGCCCATCTCCAGGAACCGCCCGCCGCGCGGCAGCAGCCGCGCCGAGGCGTCCACGTACTCACCGGCCAGCGAGTTGAGCACAACGTCAACGCCGCGACCGTTGGTGGCGGCCAGGAATCGCTGCTCGAACTCAAGGTCACGGGACGACGCGACGCGCTCGTCCGGGATGCCCGCCGCGCGCAGCACGTCCCACTTGCCGACGCTCGCCGTGCCGAGGATCTCCAGCCCCCAGTGCCGCGCGAGCTGCGTGGCGGCCATGCCGACACCGCCGGCGGCGGCGTGCACCAGCAGGGTTTCCCCGGCCTGCACATTGGCCAGGTCCACCAAGCCGTACCAGGCGGTCAGGAACACCACCGGGACCGCGGCGGCCTCGGCGTAGGACAGGGCCTTCGGGGCGCGGACGACCAGCCGGTGGTCGGTGACCGCGATCGGACCGGCCGCGCCCGGGAACAGGCCCATGACCCGGTCGCCGGGGGCGAGGCTGGTGACGTCCTCGGCCACGTCGAGCACGACGCCGGCGGCCTCGCTGCCGATCGGCGCGTCGCCGGGGTACATGTCCAGTGCGATGAGCACGTCACGGAAGTTCAGCCCGGCCGCGCGCACCGCGACCCGGACCTGGCCCGGTTGCAGCGGCTCGACGATCTCCGGGCACGGGAGCAGGGCGAGGTGCTCCAGCGTGCCGGCGGCCGTGGAGCCCAGCCGCCACGCGTCGACGGCCGGCGTGGGCAGCAGGTCGGCCGTGCTGGCGCGACGGAGCCCTGGCGTGTGGGCGATGCCGTGGCGCAGCGCGAGTTGCGGCTCCGCAACCTCGGCGGCGGCCGCTACTACGGCCAGGCTGTCCGCGGCGTCGTCCAGGTCGAGCAGCTGGAATCGGTCGGGGTGCTCGGACTGCGCCGCGCGCACCAGACCCCAGACCGCCGCGCCGGCCGGGCTGTTCCCGGCCTCGTGGTCGTGCACGGCGACCGCGCCGCGCGTCACCACGACCAGCTTGGTGTCGGCGAGTCGCTCGTCGGCGATCCAGTGCTGGACGACCTCCAGCATCGCGCTGGTCGCCTCGTGGATCCCGTCGGGTTGGACGGCGTCGACCAGCACGGCTGCCGGCACCGGCCGGCCGTCGTCCATGGCCGCGCTGAACGCGGCGAGGTCGGCATAGCGGTCGGCCCCGGGCAGCGAGCCGATGACCACCGGCTCCGACTGCGCCTCGCCCAACGTGGGCAGGGCGGACCAGCCCAGCTCGAACAGGGAGTCCGGCCCGGCCGCGGCGGCCGCGCCGGCCAGCTGCGCCGGGTCGCCGGCCCGCACGACCAGTTCGTCGACGGTCAGCACCAGCGCCCCGTCCGGATCGGTGACGGTGATCGCCACCGCGTCTGGCCCGCACGGCGTCAGCCGGGCCAGCACCGCCGCCGCCCCGGTCGCGTGCAGCCGGATCCCGCTCCACGAGAAGGGCAGCCGCACCTGTCCGTCGCCCGCGGCGGCGAGCACGTGCAGCGCAGCGTCGAGCAGCACGGGGTGCAGGCCGAAGCCGTCAGCCTTGGCCACCGGGCCCTCGGGCAGGCGCACGTCGGCGAACAGCTCGTCGCCGCGACGCCAGGCCGCGTGCAGGCCCTGGAAAGCCGGGCCGTACCGCAGCCCCTCCTCAGCCAGCCGCGGGTAGTGCCCGTCGAGGTCGATCGGCGTGGCACCGGCCGCCGTCCACGGACCGTCGACCGCAGCCGGCGTCGTGGTGGCCGAGGCCAGCGTGCCGTCGGCGTGGCGGACCCACGGCCCCGCCGCCGTGCGCGAGTGGATCGCGCAGGCACGACGGCCATCCTCGCCTTCGGGTCCGACCGAGACCTGGAGGTCGACCTGGCCGTGCTCGGGCAGCGGCAGCGGCGCGTGCAGGGTCAGCTCCGCAAGCTCCGTGCACCCCACCTCGTCGCCGGCCCGCACGGCCAGCTCGACGAACGCGGTGCCGGGCAGCAGCGCCGTGCCGAACACCTCGTGGTCGGCCAGCCACGGGTGGGTCCGCAGCGAGATCTGCCCGGTGAGGGTGAGGCCGTCGTCGTCGGCGCGCTCCACGCTGGCGGCCAGCAGCGGGTGCGTGACCTCGCCCAGCCCCGCCGCCCGCACGTCGCCGGCGGAAGCCGACTGCTCCAACCAGAAACGTCGATGCTGGAAGGGATAGCTCGGCAGCTCGACCTGGCGGGCCCCGTCGAACAGCACCGCCCAGTCGACGTCCACGCCGTCGACCCACAGCTGCCCGGCGGACAGCAGGAACCGCCGCAGGCCGCCTTCGTCACGACGCAGCGAGCCGGTCACGGTCGCCGTCACGCCGGCGTCCTCGCCGGTGTCCTGGACGCTCGTGACGAGCACGGGGTGCGGGCTGATCTCGACCAGGGCGCGGTAGCCCGAGTCGAGCAGCGCACGCGTCGCCCGGTCGAACTTCACGTCCTGGCGCAGGTTCGTGTACCAGTACGTGCCGTCGAGCACGGCGGTGTCCAGCCGGTCGCCGGTCACCGTCGAGTAGAAGCCGGTCGACCTGCTCCGGGGGGCGATGCCGGCCAGCAGGTCGGCCAGCTCCGCGCGGATCTCCTCGACCTGACGCGAGTGCGAGGCGTAGTCCACGCTGATGCGCTTGGCCCGGATGCCCTCGGCCTCGCAGGACGCCAGCAGGTCGTCCAGCGCGGCCACGGTGCCGGAGACGATGGTCGAGGTCGGGCCGTTGACCGCCGCGACCTCCGCGTCCAGCGCGGCGAGACGGTCGCGCACCTCGGCGACCGGCAGCGGCACGGAGACCATGCCGCCCTTGCCGGCCAGCGCCCGCAGGCACTGCGAGCGCAGCGCGACCACCCGCGCCGCGTCCTCGATGGACAGCGCGCCGGCGACGCAGGCGGCGGCGATCTCGCCCTGGGAGTGCCCGACCACGGCGTGCGGCTGCACGCCGAGCGAGCGCCACACCTCGGCCAGCGAAACCATGACGGCGAACAGCAGCGGCTGCACCACGTCCACGCGGTCCAGCGGCGGCTCGGTCGCCTCGCCGCGCAGCAGCGCCAGCGGCGACCAGTCCACGACCGACGACAGCGCGGTCGCGCACTCGTGCATGCGCTCCCGGAAGACCGCCGAGGTCTCCAGCAGCTCCGCGGCCATGCCGACCCACTGCGATCCCTGGCCCGGGAACACAAACGCGGCGCGCTCCCGGTCGGCGGCGGCCCGTCCGGTGACGACGTTCGGCGCCACCCGGCCCGACCGCACGGCGTCCACGCCGGCCAGCAGGTCCGCCCGCTCCGTGCCGACAATCGCCGCGCGGAACTCGAACTCGGACCGGCCTGTCAACGACAACCCGATGTCCGCGACGCTCACCGACGGATCCGCCGACACACGGTCGTACAACCGCGCCGCTGCCGCCTTTAGCGCCTCTTCGCTACGACCGGAGAGCACCCACGTCACCGTGCCGTCCGCCGGCGTCGCCGGCGCGTCGGCCGTCTCGCCCTGCTCCAGGACCACGTGCGCGTTGGTGCCGCTGATCCCGAACGACGACACCGCCGACCGGCGCGGCCGGTCTGACTCCGGCCACGGCTTTCCTTCCGTGGAAAGGGAAACCGCGCCGCTGGCCCAGTCGATCCGTGGCGACGGCTCGTCGGCGAACAGCGTCCGCGGCACCCATCCGTGCCGCATTCCCTCTACCATCTTGATCACGCCGGCCACGCCCGCCGCGGCCTGCGTGTGGCCCAGGTTCGACTTCACGGAGCCCAGCCACAGCGGCTCGCCGGCACGGTCCCGGCCGTAGGTCGCCAGCAGCGCCTGCGCCTCAATGGGATCGCCCAGCGCCGTGCCGGTGCCATGCCCTTCGACAACGTCCACATCGGACGGACGAAGACCGGCATCCGCCAGCGCCGCGCGGATAACCCGCTCCTGCGACGGGCCATTCGGCGCGGTGAGGCCGTTCGACGCACCGTCCTGGTTGATCGCCGAACCACGCACCACCGCCAGCACCCGGTGACCGTTGCGACGGGCGTCCGACAGGCGCTCCACCAGCAGCAGGCCAACGCCCTCGCTCCACCCGGTGCCGTCCGCGCCGGCGCCGTACGCCTTGCACCGGCCGTCTGCCGCCAGCCCACGCTGCCGTGAGAACTCGACGAAGGTCACCGGCGACGCCATCACCGTCACGCCGCCGGCCAGTGCCAGGTCGCACTCACCTCGCCGCAACGACTGCGCCGCAAGGTGCAACGTCACCAGGGACGACGAGCACGCGGTGTCCACTGAGACCGCGGGACCTTCAAGACCCAGCACGTACGACACGCGGCCGGACGCCACACTGCCGGCGCTGCCGGTGACGAGGAAGCCTTCCGTCTCCTCCGACTGGGCCGCGCCGCCGGTGCCGTAGTCGTGGTACATCAGCCCGGTGTAGACGCCGGTCTTGCTCCCCTTCAACGACAACGGGTCGATACCGGCGCTTTCCACCGCCTCCCACGAGACCTCCAGCAGCAGCCGCTGCTGCGGATCCATCGCCACCGCTTCACGCGGCGACACCCCGAAGAACTCCGCGTCGAACTCACCGGCATCAGGCAGGAATCCGCCCCGACGCGTGTACGACTTGCCGCGCGCATCGGGATCCGCGTCGTACAGCGCCTCAACGTCCCAACCGCGGTCGGACGGGAAGTCGGAAATGCCGTCACGGCCGGCGTAAACTAGATCCCACAGCTCCGACGGCGACGACACGCCCCCCGGGAAGCGGCACGCCATGCCGACAATCGCCACCGGCTCGTCGTCCACGTGGGCGGGCACCGGCACGTCGACGGCCGCGCCGGCGGCCGCGCCGGACAGCTCACCCAGCAGCCAGTCGGCCAGCGCCGTCACGGTCGGGTAGTCGAAGACCGCCGTGGACGGCACGGCGACACCGGTGGCCGCGCCGAGCCGGTTGTGCAGCTCAACCGCGGTCAGCGAGTCGAAGCCCAGCTCGGAGAAGGCTCGACCGACCGGCACGACGCCCGGCTCGGCGTGGCCGAGCACGGTGGCGGCCTCGGCCCGGACCAGTTCGATCGCGGCGGCCACGCGCTCGTCCTCGGGCAGCCCGAGCATCCCGCGGGCGCGGTTGCCGGGCGAGGCCGGCTTGGGCGTCGAGCGGACCAGACCGTGCAGCACCGCGGGCACCTGCGCCGCTTCGAGCGCGGCGACGTTGAGGCGTACCGGAACCAGCACCGGACGGTCAGCGCCGAGCGCCAGGTCGAGCAGGGCGAGCGCCCGCGGCGTGTCCAGCGGGGCGACCCCGCTGCGGGCCAGGCGGGCACGGTCCGCCGCAGTCAGCTCGCCGGCCAGGCCGGCGGCTTCCCACAGCCCCCACGCCAGCGACCGCGCCGGCAGCCCGGCGGCGACGCGGTGCTGGGCGAGCGCGTCCAGGAAGGCGTTCGCGGCGGCATAGTTGGCTTGGCCGGCGTTGCCGACCACGCCCGCCACCGAGGAGAACAGCACGAACGCCGAGAGGTTCTCGGTCAGCTCGTGCAGGTGCCACGCGCCGTCAACCTTGGCGCGGAAGACGGTGTCGAAGCGCTCGGGCGTCAGGGACTCCAGCGTGCCGTCGTCGGTGACGCCGGCGGCGTGCACGACGGCCGTGAGGCGACGCTCCGACGGGATCGAGCCCAGCAGCTCGGCCACCGCGGCGCGGTCGCCGATGTCGCACGCGGCGACGGTGACGCGGGCCCCGAGGTCGGTCAGCTCAGCGACCAGTTCCGTCGCGCCTTCACTGTCCTGGCCGCGGCGTCCGACCAGCAGGAGGTCGTGAGTCCCGTGCACGGTGGCGAGGTGGCGGGCCACAGCGCCGCCGAGCGCCCCGAACGCGCCAGTGACCAGCACCGTGCCGTCCGACGGCAGCGACGCGCTGCCGTCGCTCACGGCCCGGGTCAGCCGGGGCACCAGCAGATTCCCTTGCCGCACGGCCAGTTGCGGCTCTCCGACGCTGACCGCGGCGGCAAGGTCCGACAGTGCGGCGCCGTCGTGGTCCACGAGCACGAACCGGCCGGGGTGCTCGGCCTGAGCGGCCCGCACGAGGCCCCACACCGCCGCGCCGGCGAGGTCCGCCGGGGACTCGTCCGCCGTGGTGGCCACCGCGTTGGTGGTCAGCACCGCCAGCGTGGCCGCGGCGAAGCGCTCGTCGGCCAGCCACCGGGTCAGCAGCTCCAGCGTCTGCTTGGCCGCGTCGCGGGCCAGTTCAGGCACCTGATCACCGGCTGTGTCGACCTCGGCCAGCACGACACCGGTCACCGGCCCGTCGCTGGCGAACGCCTCCGCTGCCGTCGTCCACGCGACGGTGGACGGGGTTGCCGGCAGCGGAACCCAGTCGAGCCCGTACAAGAACCGCCGCTGGTCGCCGTTGCGGTTGAAAGCAGCCCGGTCGACCGGACGCAGCGCCAGCGTGTCGACCGTGACGACCGGCTGTCCGGCCGGATCGGTGAGCGTGATGGACACCGTATCCGAGCCAGTCCGGCGCAGCCGGGCGTGCGCGACGGCCGCACCGGCGGCGTGCAAGGTGACCCCGGAGAAGGAGAAGGGGACCAGGAATTCGTCGCCGAGGCGGTCGAGCGCGAGCAGGTGCAGCGCGGAGTCGAGCAGCACCGGGTGGACGCCGAAGCGGCCAGCATCCGCACTGACCTCCGCCGGCAGCCGCAGCTCGGCCAGCAGCTCGTCGCCGTGCCGCCATGCGCGTGCCAGGCCGCGCAGCAGCGGGCCGTACTCGTAGCCATGCGCGGCAAGTGTCGGGTACGCCTCGTCCAGGTCGATCTCGGTGGCGCCGTCGGTCGACCACGCCACTGCCGCCGAAGCGACGGCCGGCGCGAGCACACCGGTGGCGTGCCGCGTCCACGGCATGTCGTCGTCCACGCGGGCGGACACGGTGACGGGTCGGCCGTTGGCGTCGGGCGATCCGACGACCACCCGCACCGCGACCGACTCGTCGCCCAGCACCAGCGGCGCGTCGAGGGCCAGTTCGGACAGCCGCAGCCCGCCGAGCTGACCGGCAGCGGCCAGCGCGAGTTCGACGAACGTGGTGCCGGGCAACACAGTCGTGCCGGCGATCGCGTGGTCGGCGAGCCAGGCCAGGTCGCCCCGAGCCAGCCGGCCGGTGAGGACCAGCGTGTCGTCGTCCAGGTCGAGCGCCGCGCCGAGCAGTGGGTGCCCGGCCGGCCGCAGCCCGAACCCGGGCGCGTCGCCGATCTCGCGCGGCGCGTCGAGCCAGAACCGGCGGTGGTGGAACGAATACGTGGGCAGCGCGGTGCGGTGCGCGTCCGGGAACACCGTGGTCCAGTCCAGCGCCGCGCCGCGGGCCTGGGCGTGGCCCAGTGCCGACGCCAAGCCGCGCGCCTCCGACTGGTTGGCGCGCAGCACCGGCAGCACGACCGGGCCGTCGAGGGTGTCGCGGACCATGGCGCTCAGCGCGCCGGCCGGCCCCAGTTCGAGGAACGTCCGGCAGCCGAGCGTGTCCAGCGCGCGCACGCCGTCAGCGAAGCGGACGGCCTCGCGGATGTGCCGCGCCCAGTAGTCCGGCGAGCACAGCTGTTCGTCCGACGCGATGGCGCCGGTCAGGTTGGACACGATCGGGACCCGCGGCGCGTGGAACGTCAGCCCGGCCGCGACGGCCCGGAACTCGTCGAGCACCGACTCCAGGTGCGGCGAGTGGAAGGCGTGGCTGACCCGCAGCCGCTTGGTCTTGATCCCCTTGTCCCGCAGGATCTCCTCCAGCGCGGCGATCCGCTCGGCGTCGCCGGACAACACGGTCGCCTCGGGCCCGTTCACAGCGGCCACCGCCACCAGCGCGTCATCCCCGAGCACCGCACGGGTCTCGTCCTCGCCAGCGCGCACGGCCAGCATCGCGCCGTCAGCGCGGGCGCTCTGCATCAGCCGGCCGCGCGCGGCCACCAGTGCGGCCGCGTCGGCGAGCGACAGGACGCCGGCGACGTGCGCGGCGGCCAGCTCGCCGATCGAGTGGCCGAGCAGGTAGTCGGGCGTGAGGCCGAAGTGGCGCAGCAGCCGGAACTGCGCGACCTCGACCGCGAACAGCCCGGCCTGGGTGTAGCGGGTCTGGTCCAGCAGCGCCGCGCGCTCGGAGCCGGGCTCGGCGAAGACGATGTCGCGCAGCGGTACGTCGAGATGCGCGTCGAGGGCGGCGCACACCTCGTCGAACGCGGCCGCGAACACCGGGTACGAGGCGTACAGCTCCTGCCCGGCGCCGGCCCGCTGGCTGCCCTGGCCGGCGAACAGGAAGGCCACGCCGCCGAGGTCGCCGGACTGCCCGCGGATGCCCTGCTCTTGGAGACCGGCCAGCAGTTCTTCCCGGTTCTCGGCGACGACAACCGACCGGTGGGTCAGGCCGGCGCGCGTCGTCCCCAGCGAGAAGCCGATGTCAGCCAGGGGCGCTTCCGGGGCCGCGCGAAGGAAGTCGTGCAGCCGCGCGGTCTGCGCCAGCAGCGCGTCCTCGCTGGCGGCGGAGACGGCGTACGGCCGCGCCAGGCTCGTGTCGACCGGCGCGGGCCGCTCCGCGACCGGCTCCGGCCCGTGCTCCAGGATCACGTGCGCGTTGGTGCCGCTGATGCCGAACGACGACACCGCCGACCGACGCGGCCGGTCCGCCTCGGGCCACGGCCGCGCCTCGGTCGCCAGCGACACCGCGCCGCTGTCCCAGTCCACGTGCGGCGACGGCTCGTCCGCGTGCAGGGTGGCCGGCACCCGGCCCCGCCGCATGCCCTCCACCATCTTGATGACGCCGGCCACACCGGCGGCGGCCTGCGTGTGGCCCAGATTCGACTTCACGGAGCCCAACCACAGCGGCTGCTCCCGGTTGCGGCCGTAGGTGGCCAACAACGCCTGCGCCTCAATGGGATCGCCCAACGAGGTGCCGGTGCCATGCCCTTCGACAACGTCCACATCGGACGGACGAAGACCGGCGTCCGCCAGCGCCGCGCGGATAACCCGCTCCTGCGACGGACCGTTGGGCGCGAAGAGCTGGCTGCTCGTGCCGTCCTGGTTCACGGCGCTGCCGCGCACCACCGCCAGCACGTTGTGCCCACGCTCCACGGCATCCGACAGCCGCTCCACCACCAGCACGCCGACGCCCTCGCCCCAACCGGTGCCGTCCGCCCCAGCGCCGTACGCCTTGCACCGGCCGTCCGGCGACAGCCCGCGCTGCCGTGAGAACTCGACGAAGGTGTTCGGGGTCGACATCACGGTCACGCCGCCGGCCAACGCCAGGTCACACTCACCACGCCGCAACGACTGCACGGCTAAGTGCAGTGCCACCAACGAAGACGAGCACGCCGTGTCCACGGTGATCGCCGGCCCCTCAAGCCCCAACACGTACGACACACGGCCCGAGGCCACGCTGCCCGCGCTGCCGGTTCCGATGTATCCCTCGAAGCCGTCGGGGAAAACGCGCAGCCGTGCGCCGTAGTCGTTGTACATCACGCCGGCGAACACGCCGGTGCGGCTGCCGCGCAGCGACCGCGGATTCACGCCCGCGCGCTCGATCGCCTCCCACGACACCTCCAGCAGCAACCGCTGCTGCGGGTCGATGGTCAGGGCCTCCCGCGGCGCGATCCCGAACAGCTCCGGGTCGAACTGGTCGGCGTCGTGCAGGAAGCCGCCGCGCGTGCTGTACGACTTGCCCTTGGCGTCCGGGTCCGGCGAGTACAGGTCGTCGGACCAACCCCGGTTGACCGGGAACTCCGAGATCGCGTCGCCGCCGGCGTCAACCAGCCTCCACAGGTCGTCGGGCGAGCCGACGCCGCCGGGATAGCGGCAGGCCATGCCGACGATCGCGATCGGCTGCTGGCGCTCGGCCTCCAGCTCCCCGACCCGTTCCCGGGCCCGCACCAGGTCGTTGGTGACGCGCTTGAGGTAGTCGCGCAACTTGTCTTCGGTGGTGGACATCCGCCTCAGTCCTCCTCGAGCATGCGGGGCATGGGGGATGTCCGGTCGTCCGACGCGGCCCCAAGTTCGTTGTCGATGAGCGCGAACAGCTCGTCGTCGGTCGCGACGGCGTCGGCCACGCCGGCGGTCGCGACGGGTTCGCCCAGGCGCTGCAGGATGTCCCGCAGCCGCTGGGCCAGATCGGCCGGCAGGTCCGCCGCGGGCGCCTCGGCCAGCGCGGCCTCCAACTGGTCGACGGTCGCCACCACCGAGCCGCCCGACCGCCTCGGCGCCAGCTCGCGCCACAGGAAGCCGGCCAGCTCGCCCGGCGTCGGGTGGTCGAAGACCACGGTGGTGGGCAGCCGCAGACCGGTGTTGGCGCCGAGCCGGTCCCGCAGCTCCAGCGCCGTGAGCGAGTCGAAGCCGAGGTCCAACATGCCGCGGTCGGCCGTGACCGAGGCGGGCGTGTGATGGCCGAGCACCGAGGCCGCGGTGGACTGCACCAGTTCGAGCACCAGCCGGCGCTGCTCGGACTCGCCCCGTCCGGTCAGCCGCTCGGGCCAGGCCGCGCCGGACGGCTTGCCGCCCTCGGCGTTCGCCGCGACGCGACGGGTCGCCGTGGGCGCGAGATCCCCGAACACGGGGCCGAGGCGGCCGTCACGGGCCGCTTGGGCCAGTGCGCGGTGGTCCAGCTCGACCGGCACCACCAGCGCCGGCTCCGCGCCCAACGCCGCGTCGAACATCGCCAAGCCCGCCGCCGGCTGGATCGACGCGATGCCCTGCCGCGCCAGCCGGGCCAGGTCAGCGGCGGCCAGCTCGCCGGCGAGGCCGTCCGAGCCCCACAGCCCCCACGCCAGCGACACGGCCGGCAGGCCACGGTTCCGGCGGTGCTGGGCCAGCTCGTCCAGGAACGTGTTACCGGCGGCGTAGTTGGCCTGGCCGGCATTGCCGACGACGCCGGCCATCGACGAGAACAGCACGAAGTCCGACAGGTTCTCGGTCAGCTCGTGCAGGTGCCACGCGGCGTCCACCTTCGGGCGCAGCACCGTGTCCAACCGCTGCGGGGTCATCGACCCGAGCAGCCCGTCGTCCAGCACCCCGGCGGCGTGAATCACCGTGCGCAGCGGGTGTTCCGCCGGCACCGAAGCCAGCAGACCCGCCACCGCATCCCGGTCGGCCGTGTCGCACGCGACGACCGTGGCCTCAGCGCCCAGCTGCTTCAGCTCCGCGACGAGGGCGTTAGCGCCAGCGGCATCGGGCCCCTTGCGGCTGGTCAGCAGCAGCCGGCGGACGCCGTGCGTGGCGACCAGGTGCCGGGCCAGCAACGCCCCCAGCGCACCCGTGCCGCCGGTGATCAGCGTGGTGCCAGTGGTGTCCAGCCCGCGGCGGTCGGTGGCCGCGGCCAGTCGCGTCAGCCTCGGAACGCTGATTCGGCCGCGCCGCAAGGCAATCTGCGGCTCGTCGAGGGCCAGCGCCGCGTCGATCGCCCGCGCCGACTCCTCGCTCCCGTCGGTGTCGAGCAGGACAAGCCGTCCCGGTTTCTCGGTCTGCGCCGACCTGACGAGTCCCCACACCGCCGCGTCGCGTGGCGGCGACACGTCGTCGTCCACGGTGACTGCGCGGTTGGTCAGCACGACCAGCCGTGCCGAGGCGAAGGCCTCGTCCGCCAACCACTCCTGGACCAGCCGCAGCACCTGTCCGGCCGTGGCGTGCACCGACGACACGACGTCGCCGTCGCCGCCGACCGGTACGAGCACGAACGCCGGCACCGGCTTGCCGGCGCTGCGCACGGCGGCCAAGTCCGCGTAGGTAGAGCTGTCGGCCCGCTCCGTGGACGGCTCGATCGGACGCCACGTCACCTGGTGCAGGCCCCGCGCGCCGGACGCCGCGAAGTCGTCGACCGACGCGGCGCGCAGGTCCAGCTCGGCGATCTCGGCCACGGGCGCGCCCGCGCCGTCAGCTAGTAGCAACTGGTAGCGCTGGTCCTCCGACGGTGACAGCCGTACCCGCAAGACCCGCGCGCCAGTGGCGAACAGGCGCACGCCGTGCCAGCGGAACGGCAGCTCGAAGGAGCCCTGGTCCACCGCCTTCAGTGCCAGCGCGTGCAGGGCGGCGTCGAACAGGGCCGGGTGGATGCCGTAGCCGCTCACCGACGCGTCCGGGTCGGGCAGCGCGATCTCGGCGTAGCTCACGCCGTCGCGCCGCCACAGGCCACGCAGCCCGGCGAACAGCGGACCGTAGTGGTATCCGTGCTCGGCCAACAGGTCGTAAGCGCCGTGGACGTCGACCTCCGTGGCGCCAGCCGGCGGCCACTGCGTCAGGTCCTCGGTCACCGCGGTGTCCTCGGGCACAAGCCGCCCGGAGGCGTGCAGTGTCCACTCGGCACCGTCCGACCTCGTGTGCACGGTCAGTTCACGGCCACCCAGCTCGTCCGGCTCGCCCACCGCGAGCTGCACCGTGACCGCGTCCCGGTCGTGAAGCACCACGGGTGCCCGCACGACGAACTCGTCCAGCTGGCCGCAGCCGGCCTCCTGGCCGACGCGCAGCGCCAGCTCGACCAACGCGGTCGCGGGCACCAGCACCGTGTCGCCGATGCGGTGCTCGGCCAGCCACGGCTGGCTGCGCGCCGAGAGCCGTGCGGTGAACACCATCGCGTCGCTGCCGGCGAGGTCCACGACCGCGCCGAGCAACGGGTGGTCCGGTCGCTCTAGACCAGCCGCGGTGACATCGCCAACCGGCTCGGGCTTGTCCAGCCAGTAGCGGTCGCGGTCGAAGGCGTAGCCCGGCAGCGGCACCGGCTTCGCGTCACCGCCGAAGAACGCCGCCCAGTCGACGGCGACCCCACGCACGTGCATCTGACCGACGGCGGTGACAAGCGAACGCTCCTCGTCACGCCCGGCCCGCAGCGCCGGCACGAACGCCGCTTCTGGCGCGCAGTCACGGCCCATCGCCGTGAGCACGCCGTCCGGGCCGACCTCCAGGAAGGTCCGCACCCCCGCCGCGTGCAGCGCCTCGATGCCGTCGGCGAAGCGAACCGCCTGCCGCGCATGGGCGGTCCAGTAGGCCGGGTCGTGCAGCTCCGCGCCGGCCAGCTGTCCGGTGAGCGTGGACACCAGCGGGATGCTGGTGTCCCGATAGGACAGACCGCCCGTCACCGCGGTGAACTCGTCGAGCATGGGGTCCATGAGCACGGAGTGGAAGGCGTGGCTCACCCGCAGCCGCCGGGTCTTGCGGCCGGACGCCGCCAGCGCCGCGGCGACCTGCTCGACCGCTTCCTCCGCGCCCGACACGACCACCGACGACGGCCCGTTGACCGCCGCGATGGACACCGATTCCGTCAGCAGCGGAAGGACTTCGGCCTCGCCGGCCGCCACCGCCGCCATCGCCCCGCCGGCCGGCAGCGCCTGCATCAGGCGGCCGCGTGCGGCCACCATGGCGACCGCGTCCGGCAGGCTGAGCACCCCGGCCACGTGCGCGGCGGCGAGTTCGCCCACCGAGTGGCCGGCGACGAAGTCGGGCCGCACGCCCCAGGATTCGAGCAGACGGAACAGCGCGACCTCGAAGGCGAACAGCGCCGGCTGGGTGTTGCCGGTCTGGTCGAGCGCCAGCGCGTCGGCCGTGTCCGGCTCCGCGAACAGCAGGTCCCGCAGCGGCCGGTCCATGTGCTCGGACAGCTGCGCGAGGACCTCGTCCAGCGCGGCCGCGAACACCGGGTAACGCTGGTACAGCTCACGCCCCATGCCCGCGCGCTGGGATCCCTGACCGGAGAACAGGAACGCCACCTTGCCCGGCGCCACCTCAGCGACCGCCACGCGGGCCAGCTCCTCGGCCAACTCCGCGTGGTCCGCGCCAACGGCGACGGCACGGTACCGCAGCTGGGCCCTAGTCGTCGCGAGCGACAGGCCCACGTCGACCGTGTCCTCGGCGTCGACCAGGGACGCCAGACGGGCGGCCTGCTGCCGCACGGACTCGGCGCTGGCCGCGGAGATCACCCACGGCACGACGCCCGCGGCGCGCGGGCTCGGCTCGGTGTCGAGGACCTCCCCCTGCTCCAGGATCACGTGCGCGTTGGTGCCGCTGATGCCGAACGACGACACACCAGCCCGCCGCGGCCGGTCCGCCGCCGGCCACGGCTTTCCTTCCGTCAACAGCGAAACTGCGCCGCTGTCCCAGTCCACGTGCGGGGTCGGCTCGTCGGCGTGCAGCGTCGGCGGCAGCCAACCATGCCGCAACGCCTCCACCATCTTGATCACACCGCCGACACCGGCGGCCGCCTGCGCGTGGCCGATGTTCGACTTCAACGAGCCCAACCACAACGGCTCGTCACGGCCCTGCCCGTACGTCGCCAGCAACGCCTGCGCCTCAATGGGATCGCCCAACGCCGTGCCGGTGCCGTGCGCCTCCACGGCGTCCACATCGGACGGCTGCAAGCCGGAACTGTTCAGCGCCTGCCGGATCACGCGCTCCTGCGACGGACCATTCGGCGCCGTCAAGCCGTTCGACGCACCGTCCTGGTTCACGGCGCTACCACGCACGACCGCCAGCACGCGGTGCCCGTTGCGGCGAGCATCCGACAGCCGCTCGACCACCAGCACGCCGACGCCCTCGCCCCAACCGGTGCCGTCCGCCCCGGCGCCGAACGCCTTGCACCGGCCGTCCGCCGCGAGACCACGCTGCCGTGAGAACTCCACGAACGTCGCCGGCGACGCCATCACCGTCACGCCGCCAGCCAGTGCCAGGTCGCACTCACCACGCCGCAACGACTGCGCCGCAAGGTGCAGCGCCACCAACGAAGACGAGCACGCGGTGTCCACGGTGATCGCGGGACCCTCAAGGCCCAGCACATACGACACGCGACCCGACGCCACGCTGCCGGCGCTGCCGCTGACCAGGTAGCCCTCGAAGCCGGCGACGGCCTGGTCGGCCTGGTGCAGTCGGGCCCCGTAGTCGTTGTACATCACGCCGGCGAACACGCCGGTGTTGCTGCCGCGCAAGGCGGTCGGTGCGATGCCGGCGTTCTCCGCCGCTTCCCACGCCGTCTCCAGCAGCAGCCGCTGCTGCGGATCCGTGACCAGCGCCTCCCGTGGCGAGATGCCGAAGAGCGCGGCGTCGAACTGGTCGGCGTCGTGCAGGAAGCCGCCGTGGCGGGTGTACGCGGTGCCCAGGTGCTCGGGATCGGCGTGGTACAGCTCGTCCAGGTGCCAGCCGCGGTTGGTCGGCATCTCGGAGATCGCGTCCTCGCCGGCGCGGACCAGCTCCCACAGATCCGCCGGGTTGGTCACGCCGCCCGGGTAGCGACAGGCCATGCCCACGATGGCGACCGGCTCGTCCACTGCCACGGCCACGGCCGGCCACGCCTGCTCCCGTGCCGGTTCGGGCGCGACGACGGAGTCCAGCCACGCGGCCAGCGCCGCCGGCGTGGGGTGGTCGAAGGCCACCGTGGTCGGCAGCCGCACCCCGGTCGCCGCGTTCAGCCGGTTGCGCAGCTCGACCGCTGTCAGCGAGTCGAAGCCGAACTCGATGAACGGCCGGTCGGGGTCCAGCGTGGCGTGGTCGGCGTGGCCGAGCACAGCGGCCACGCTGGCCAGCACCAGGTCGACCAGCGCGGCGGCCCGTTCCGCCGCGGGCAGGGCAGCGAGCCGCCCGCCCAGCGAGTCGACGGCTGCCGCCGCCCGACGCCGCGACGCCACCGGCACCAGCGCCCGGAAGACGGCCGGCACGGTGTCGCCGGCGCGCAGCGCGGCCGTGTCCACGCGGACCGGCGCCAGGGCCGGTCGGTCGGCGGCCAGGGCGGCGTCGAACAGCGCCAGCCCTTGCTGCTCGTCGATCGGCGGCATTCCGCCGCGGGCCAACCGAAGCCGGTCGGTGTGGGTCAGTTCGCCGGCCATGCCGTTGGCCCACGGGCCCCAGGCAAGGGACGTGGCCGTTCGGCCGGACGCGTACCGCCGCGCGGCGAGCGCGTCCAGGAAGGCGTTCGCGGCGGCGTAGTTGGCCTGCCCGGACGTACCGACTGTGCCGGCGATGGACGAGAACAGCACGAACGCGTCGAGGTCCAGGTCCGCGGTCAGCTCGTGCAGATGCCATGCGGCGTCGACCTTCGGCCGGAACACCCGGTCGACCCGCTCCGCCGTCAACGCGTCGAGCACGCCGTCATCCAGCACGCCAGCCGTGTGCACAACAGCGCCCAGCGGCCGGTCGGCCGGGATGGCGGCCAGCAGGTCAGCCACCGCGGTCCGGTCGGCCACATCGCACGTGGCGACAGTGACGCCAGCACCGAGCGCCGTCAGCTCCGCGGCCAGCTCCGACGCACCAGGCGCGTCCATGCCGCGCCGGCTGGCCAGCAGCAGCTGCCGCACCCCGTGCTCCGTGACCAGATGCTTGGCCACCAGACCGCCGAGAACACCGCTGGCCCCGGTGACCAGCACCGTGCGCGCCGGACCCCAGGCCACCGGCCCGTCCGGCGACGCCGTGACCCGGACCAGCCGGGGCAGGTGCGGGACGCCGTCGCGCACGGCCAGCTGCGGCTCGTCGGACCCGAGCACCGCGCGCAGCGTCTCCGGCGTCGGCTCCTGGTCGTCAAGGTCGAGCAGGACGAAGCGGCCCGGGTGCTCGGACTGCGCCGTGCGCACGAGCCCCCACACGGCCGCGCCGGGCAGGTCCTGGACCTCGTCTCCGGGACGGACCGCGACCGCGTGCCGGGTGACGAACACCAGGCGGCTCTCGGCCCATTCGTCGGCGGCAAGCCATTCCTGCACGATGGCGAGCGCACGCAGCGTCGCTTCCCGAGTCGCCGACGGCACGTCGTCTTCGCCAGCCGGCACAGTCACGAACACGAATGCCGGGGCCTGCGCCCGGTCCGCGTCGGCCAGGACGACGACAGCGTCGGCGGCCGACACGGCCGCGGTCGGCTGCCACGCGAGTTCGTGCAGCGAGTCGGTCCGCTGCGCGGCGGCGACCTGGTCGGCGGTCACCGAACGCAGCGCGAGCGAGTCGACGGCGAACACCGGCGCGCCGGTCGAGTCGACGATCTCGACCGACACCTCGTCCGTGCCAGTACGGGCAATACGCACCCGCACGTCGGTGGCACCGGTGGCCAGCAACCGCGCGCCGCTCCACGAGAACGGCAGCCGAACCACGCCGTCTTCCGTGGCCCGCAACGCGAGCACGTGCAGGGCGGCGTCCAGCAGTGCCGGATGGATCCCGTACGCGGCGCTCTCCTCGGCGGCCGGCAGCCGCACCTCGGCGTAGTAGTCGTCGCCGTCACGCCACGCCGCGGACAGCCCCTGGAATGCCGGCCCGTACTGATAACCGGCCTCGGCCAGCGTCGGATAGACGTCGTCCAACGGAATCGGCTGCGCCCCGGTCGGCGGCCACTGCGCCGTGACACTCTCGACCGTGGCGTCGGGCGCGATGACGCCGGCGGCGTTGCGAGTCCACTGCGGCTCCCCGTCCGGCCTGGAGTGCACGGCGATCGCCCGCCGGCCGTCGGCGTCCGGTGCCCCGACACTCAGCTGGAGCTGCACGGCGGCGTGCTCCGGCAACGTGATCGGCGCTTGAAGCGTCAGTTCCTCCAGCTGCCCGCAGCCGACCCGGTCAGCCGCGGCCAGCGCGACCTCCACCAGGCCCGCCGCCGGCATCAGCACGGACCCCAGCACGGCGTGCTCGGCGAGCAACGGATGCGACCGCCGCGACAGCCGCGCGGTGAACACCACGTCCTCGCTGCCGGCGACCTCGACGGTCGCCCCGAGCAACGGGTGGTCCGCCGACACGAGGCCGAGCCCGCCCGGCTCGGCGGCCGTGGCCGGCGCGTCCAGCCAGAACCGGTCGCCCTGGAAGGCGTACGTGGGCAGCTCGACCCGGCGCGCGCCCGGCACCAGCGCGGCCAGATCCACTGCCGCACCACGGGTGTGCAGGCGGCCGAGCGCCGCGGTCAGGGTCTCGGTCTCGTCCCGTCCGGACCGCAGCAGCGGCACGAAAGCGCAGTCCGCCGGCTCGGCCAGGCAGGACTGGGCCAGCGCGGTCAGCACGCCGTCCGGCCCCAGCTCGACGTAGTTGGTCACGCGCTCGGTCTCCAGCAGGCGCATGCCGTCGAGGAAGCGGACGGTGCGCCGGATGTGCTGGACCCAGTAGTCGGGGTCGGCCAGCTGCGCGGCGGTGGCCAGGCCGCCGGTGAGGTTGGAGACGACCGGGACCGTCGGCGCGTGGAAGGTCAGCCCGGCCACGATCGCGCGGAACTCGGCCAGCACGCCGTCCATATGCGCGGAGTGGAACGCGTGGCTGACCCGCAGCCGCGTGGTCTTGCGCCCGGCGGCGCGCCAGTGCTCCGCCACCTCCGCCGCCGCGTCCGCGTCCCCGGCCACGACCGTCGCGGTCGGGCCGTTCACGGCGGCGATGGACACCGCGTGGCCGTTGAGGGCGGCGAGTACCTCGTCCTCGGTGGCCTGCACCGCGAACATGGCCCCGCCGGCCGGCGCCGCCTGCATGAGCCGGCCACGCGCGGCGACCAGGGCGCAGGCGTCGTCGACGTCGAGCACGCCGGCGACGTGCGCGGCGGCCAGCTCGCCGATGGAGTGGCCGATGAGGTAGTCGGGCGTGAGCCCGTACGACTCGACCAGACGGAACAGCGAGACCTCGACCGCGAACAGCGCGGCCTGGGTCAGGGCGGTCTGGTCGAGCAGCGCGGCGGTCTCGCTGCCCGCCTCCGCGAACACGACCTCACGCAACGGCCGCCCCAGCAACGGATCGAGGCGTTCGCAGAGCTGGTCGAGGGTGGCCGCGAACACCGGCTCCCGCTCGTACAGCTCACGTCCCATGCCCGCGCGCTGCGAACCCTGGCCGGTGAACAGGAATGCGGTGCGGCCGGCGTTCAGCGTGCCGCGCACGACGTTGCCCGGCTCCTCGCCGCGAGCCAGCCCGTCGAGGCCGCTCGCCAGCGCGGCGTGGTCGCCGCCGAGCACGACTGCCCGGTGCGGGAACGCAGTCCGGTCGGTGAGCGCGCTGAAGGCGACGTCCGCGGCGGGCGTCTCCGGGTGCGCGTCCAGGTAGGCACGAAGGCGCTCGGCCTGCGCGCCAAGCGCGGCGGCCGTCCTCGCGGAGACAGTCAACGCCACGACTGCCGGTGTGGGCGGCTCCTCGCGCGGCGCCGCCTCGGCTGCCGACGCTTCCTCGATGATCACGTGCGCGTTGGTGCCACTGATGCCGAACGACGACACACCGGCCCGCCGCGGCCGATCCGTTGCCGGCCAAGGCTTTCCTTCCGTCAACAGCGAGACGGCGCCGCTGTCCCAGTCGACGTGGGGCGACGCCTCGTCCACGTGCAGGGTCGGCGGCAGCCAACCGTGCCGCATCGCCTCCACCATCTTGATCACGCCGCCGACGCCGGCGGCGGCCTGGGAGTGGCCGATGTTGGACTTCAACGACCCCAACCACAACGGCTCGTCCCGGCCCTGCCCATAGGTCGCCAACAGCGCCTGCGCCTCAATGGGATCGCCCAGGGCCGTGCCGGTGCCGTGTGCCTCGACAACGTCCACATCGGACGGTTGCAGGCCAGAGCTGGCCAGCGCCTGCCGGATCACCCGCTCCTGCGACGGGCCATTCGGCGCGGTCAGGCCGTTGCTGGCGCCGTCGGAGTTGACCGCGGAGCCGGTCAGCACGGCCAGCACGGGGTGACCGTTGCGGCGCGCGTCCGACAGCCGCTCGACCAGCAGCAGACCGACGCCCTCGCTCCACCCCGTGCCGTCCGCGGCCGCCGCGAACGACTTGCACCGGCCGTCGGCGGACAGGCCGCGCTGCCGGCTGAACTCGACGAACGTGGTCGGGCTGGCCATCACGGTCGCCCCGCCGACAAGCGCGAGGTCGCACTCCCCCTGTCGCAGGGCGTTGCCGGCCAGGTGCAGCGCCACCAGCGAGGACGAGCACGCGGTGTCCACGGTGATCGCCGGGCCCTCAAGGCCGTAGGTGTAGGCGAGGCGGCCGGACACGACGCTGGCCGCGGTTCCGGTCAGCACGTGGCCCTCGACCTCGCCCGGCACCGCCGACAGCCGGGACGCGTAGTCGTCGTACATCACGCCGGTGAACACGCCGGTCCGGCTGCCGCGCAGGTCGTCCGGGCTGATCGCGGCCCGCTCGAACACCTCCCACGCCGTCTCCAGCAGCAGCCGCTGCTGCGGGTCCATGGCCAGCGCCTCACGCGGCGAGATGCCGAAGAACTCGGCGTCGAACCGGTCGGCGTCGTACAGGAAGCCGCCGTGGCGGGTGTAGGTGTGGCCGATGCGGTCGGGGTCCGGGTCGTAGAGGTCCTCGACCGCCCAACCCCGGTTGGTCGGGAACTCGCCGATGGCGTCCGTCCCGGTCTGGACCAGGCGCCACAGGTCTTCCGGCGACCGCACGCCGCCGGGGTAGCGACAGGCCATGCCCACGATGGCGATCTGCTCGCCGTCCACGGCCTGTGCCGGCGCCGCGACCACCGTCGGTCGGGCGGTGTCGCCGCCGGGCAGGCGGGATTCCAGGTGCCGGGCCAGGGCCTTCGGCGTGGGGTGGTCGAACACCGCGGTCGCCGGCAGCCGCAGGCCGCTGTTCGCGGACAGCCAGTTGCGCAGTTCCATGCCGGCGAGCGAGTCGAAGCCGAGCGCCTTGAACGGCTGCCCGGCGTCGATGCCCGTGGAATCGGCGTGACCGAGCACCGTCGCCGCGCCGGCCAGCACGAGGTCGAGCGCCGCGCGGTGGCGCTCTTCCGTGGGCAGCAGCGCGGTGGTGTCGGCCCATGAGGTGGCGGTCGCGGTCGCCATCGACACGCTGCGGCGGCTCGCGGCCGGCAGCAGGCCGCGCATGATCGGGTGCACCGTGCCGCTGTCGCGCAGCCGTGACGGCGTGACGCGGGCCGGCACGACAAGGCCGTCGCCGGACAGCGCCGTGTCGAACATGGCCAGGCCCTGCTCGACGGACAGCGGCGGCAGGCCGGACCGGGACCACCGCGCGATGTCGGCCTCGCCGAGGCCGCCGCCCATGCCGGTGGCCTCCGCCCACAGGCCCCACGCCAGCGAGGTCGCGGGCAGGCCGGCGGCGACGCGGTGCTGGGCGAGCGCGTCCAGGAACGTGTTGGCGGCCGCGTAGTTGGCCTGCGCGGCGGTGCCGACGATGCCGGAGATCGAGGAGAACAGCACGAACGCCGCCAGGTTCTCGGTCAGCTCGTGCAGGTGCCACGCGGCGTCCACCTTCGGCCGCAGCACCTCGTCCAGCTGCGCCTCGGTCAGCGACTCGACGGTGCCGTCGGCCAGCACGCCCGCGGCGTGCACGACTGCGGTGAGCGGGTGCTCCACCGGAATCGTGGCCAGCAGACCGGCCACCGCGGCGCGATCGGCCGTGTCGCACGCGACGACCGTGGCCTCAGCACCGAGGGCAGTCAGCTCAGCGACGAGGGCGTCAGCGCCGGCGGCGTCAGGTCCCCGCCGGCTGGTCAGCACCAGCCGGCGGACGCCCTGGCTGACGAGGCGACGGGCGATCAGCCCGCCGAGCGCGCCGGTCCCGCCCGTGACGAGAACCGTGCCCTCCGGGTCGAGGACCCGCTCGGTCTCGACGGCGGTGCGCCGGGCCAGGCGCGGCACGCGCAGCCGGCCCTCACGCACGGCCAGCTGGGGTTCTCCGCTGGCGACCGCGGCCGTCAGCAGGCGCGCGTCCGCGGTGGCGTCGAGATCCACCAGCACGAATCGGTCGGGGTGCTCGGACGCCGCCGTGCGCACCAGCCCCCAGACCGGGGCCTCGGCCAGGTTCGCGACGCCCTCGCCCGGCAGCGCCTCCACCGCGTGCCGGGCGACGAAGACCAGGCGGGAGTCGGCGAACCGCTCGGCGGCCAGCCACTCCTGCACCAGTTGCAGCGCACGGTGCGCGGCGGCGCGGGCAGCAGCCGGCACGGCGGTGTCGGCGACATCGACCGTCGCCAGCACCACGTCCGGGATGTCCTCGGTGAGCGCAGCGAGGTCCGCATAGCGCGGCGCGCCGATGTCCGAGACCGCGTTGCCCAGAACCACCCACGATTCGCCTTGCTGCGCAACGGAATCGGCCGGCAGCTCCGGCCAGTCCACCTGGTACAGCGGATCGGCGGCGCCGGCGAGCTGATTCGGGTTGACCGGGCGCAGCGCAAGGGAGTCGACGGTCGCGACCGGCACGCCGGCGGCGTCGGTAGCCAGCAGCGACATCGCCTCGGCGCCGGCCGGCGACCACTGCACGCGCAATGCGGTGGCACCACTTGCCAGCACCCGCACGCCCGTCCAGGCGAACGGCAGCCGCATACGTGTGTCCTCGTCGGACCGGCCGAGCACGTCCAGCACCATCGGATGCAGGGCAGCGTCGAGCAGCGCCGGGTGCACCCCGAAGCCGGCAACGTCAGCGTGTAGTGCGACTTCGGCGTAGAGGTCCTCGCCGTGCCGCCACATCGCCCGCAGGCCACGGAAATCCGGCCCGTAGTCGTAGCCCAGGTCAGCGAGCCAGTCGTAGCAACCAGTCAGGTCCACCGGGGTGGCCCCGGCCGGCGGCCACGGCCCCGTGGCCACGGCCGGCTCCGCCACGGACGCCGTGGCCAGCACGCCGGCCGCGTGGCGGACCCAGACGTCCTGCTCGGCCGGTCGCGAGTGCACGGTGACCGCGCGGCGGCCGTCGCCCTCCGGGCCAGCCACCACCACCTGGATCCGGATCTCCTGGCCCGGCGCCAGCACCAGCGGCGTCTCCAGGGTCAGCTCGTCCACCACGTCGCAGCCGACGCGGTCGGCCGCGGCCACCGCGAGGTCCAGGAACGCCGTGCCCGGCACCAGGATCGCGTCGCCGATGCGGTGGTCGGCCAGCCACGCGTGGCGGAGCAGGGACAGCCGGCCGGTGAACAGCACGTCGTCACCGTCGGCCCGCTCGACCACGGCGTCGAGCAGCGGATGGGTCGCCGAGTCCATGCCGACCGCGGCGGCGTCGGCGGCCCGGCCGCCGACCAGCCAGTGCCGCTGGCGCTGGAACGGGTAGGTGGGCAGGTCGATCCGGCGCGCGCCGGGGAAGAACGGCCGCCAGTCGACGGAAACGCCGCTCTCCGCGACAACGCCGAGCGCGGCGCCGAAAGTGTCCACTTCGGACTGGCCGGATCGGCCCGCGGACACCACGGCCGCCGGCTGCTCCTCGGCGTCGGCCAGGCTCTCCCGGACCATCGCGGTGAGCACACCGTCCGGGCCCAGCTCGACGTAGCGCGTCACGCCCTGCTCGCGCAGCGTCTCCACGCCGTCCCGGAAGCGCACCGCGTGCCGGATGTGCCGCACCCAGTACTCCGGGTCCATCAGCTCCGCCGGCTCGGCCAGCCGTCCGGTCAGGTTGGACACCACGGGGATTCGCGGCTCGGCAAAGGGAATCGTCTCGGCGACCCGGCGGAAGTCGGCCAGCGCACCGTCCATGTGCGACGAGTGGAACGCGTGGCTGACCCGCAGCCGCTTCACCTGACGGCCACGCGCGGCGAGCGCGTCCGCCACCTCCATGACCGCGTCCTCGTCACCGGAGAGCACCGTCGCGTCCGGACCGTTCACGGCCGCGATGCTGACCGCCTGCTCACGGCCAGCCAGCAACTCCAGCACCTCGGCCTCGCCGGCCCGCACCGCGACCATCGCGCCGTCGGACCGCGCCAGCTGCATCGCCTTGCCGCGCGCGGCAACGAGCGCGGCGGCGTCCGACAGCGACAGCACGCCAGCCACGTGCGCGGCGGCCAGCTCGCCGACCGAGTGCCCCAGCAGGAAGTCCGGGCGCACCCCGTACGACGCCATGAGCTGGAACAGCGCGACCTCGACCGCGAACAGCGCCGGCTGCGTGTACCGGGTCTGGCCCAGCAGCTCCGCCTCCGCGCTGCCCTCCTCGGCGAACAGCACCGCCGACAGCTCCAGATGCGGCTCGAACGCCGCGCACACCTCGTCGAGCGCGTGGGCGAACACCGGGAACGACTCGTGCAGGCGTCGCCCCATGCCGATGCGCTGGCTGCCTTGGCCGGAGAACAGGAACGCAAGCGCCCCGGTCCCCGCTGCCGGCGTCGGCTCGGCGGCGGTCAGCCGGTCGAGGCCGGCGAGGAAGTCGTCGCGGTCGACACCGAGCAGGACCGCGCGGTGGGTGAGGTCGGGCCGGCTGGTGGCGAGCGAGTAGCCGATGTCGGCCGGCGAGAGGTCCGGCTGGGCCACGACCAGGTCGCGCACCCGGCCGGCCAGCTCTCGCAGGGCCGCGCCGCCGCGCGCGGACAACGGCCACGGCACCAGGCCCTCGGGCGTCCTGCTCGGTTCGACCGGCTCCGCGTCTGCCGGCGCCTGCTCCAGGATGACGTGCGCGTTGGTGCCGCTGATGCCGAACGAGGACACGCCGGCCCGCCGGGCCCGCCCGGTCTCCGGCCACGCGGCGTCGGCGGACAGCAGCGACACCGTGCCGGCCGACCAGTCCACGTACGGCGACGGCCGGTCGGCGTGCAGCGTCATCGGCAACGTGCCGTGCCGCATGGCGTACACCATCTTGATCACGCCGGCCACGCCCGCGGCGGCCTGCGTGTGCCCGATGTTGGACTTCACCGACCCGATCAGCAGCGGCCGGTCCTGCGCGCGGCCACGCCCGTAGGACGCGATCAGCGCCTGCGCCTCGATCGGGTCGCCCAGCTTGGTGCCGGTGCCGTGCGCCTCCACCGCGTCCACATCGGACGGTCGCAGGCCGGCGTTGGCCAGCGCCTGCCGGATCACCTGCTCCTGCGACGGCCCGTTGGGAGCGGTCAGGCCGTTGCTGGCGCCGTCCTGGTTGACCGCCGACCCACGCAGCACCGCCAGCACCGGGTGGCCGTTGCGGCGCGCGTCCGACAGCCGCTCCAGCAGCACTAGGCCGACGCCCTCGGCCCAGCCGGTGCCGTCCGCGCCCTCGGCGAACGGCTTGCACCGGCCGTCCGGCGACAGCCCCTGCTGGCGGCTGAACTCCACGAACATGCCGGGCGTAGCCATCACCGTCACGCCACCGGCCAACGCCAGCGAGCAGTCGCCGAAGCGCAGCGCCTGCGCGGCCAGATGCAGCGCGACCAGGGACGACGAGCACGCAGTGTCAACCGTCACCGCCGGGCCCTTGAGCCCGAGCAGGTACGAGATACGGCCGGACGCCACGCTGGTCGTGGTGCCGGTGAGCAGGTAGCCGTCGGCGCCGTCGGCCGGCTCGTGCAGCTGCGCGCCGTAGTCCTGCGCCACGGCGCCGACGAAGACCCCGGTGTCGCTGTCGCGCAGGCTGGTCGGGTCGATGCCCGACTGCTCCATCGTCTCCCAGGCGGTCTCCAGCAACAGCCGCTGCTGGGGATCCATCGCCGCCGCTTCCCGCGGCCCGATGCCGAAGAAGCCCGCGTCGAAGAGGTCGGCGTCGTACAGGAAACCGCCGTGCCGGGTGTAGGACTTGCCGCTACGCCCGGGCTCCGGGTCGTAGAGACGGCCCAGGTCCCAGCCGCGGTTGGTCGGGAACTCCCCGATCGCGTCGCGGCCCTCGGCCACCAGCTGCCACAGCTGCTCCGGCGACGCCACGCCACCCGGGTACCGGCAGCCCATGCCGACGATCGCGATCGGCTCGTCCGTGCCGGCGAGCGCGTTCGGCCGGACCTCGGCGACCGCGTCACGGCCGGACAGCTCGGCCAGCACGTGCTCCACCAGCGCAGTGGGCGTCGGGTGGTCGAACAGCAGGGTCGGCGACAGCGGCAGCCCGGTCGTGGCGACCAGCCGGTCGCGGGCCTCCACCGCGCTCATCGAGTCGAAGCCGAGGTCCTTGAACGTGCGGGTCGGGTCGACCGCGGCCGAGGTGACGTGGCCGAGCACCTCGGCGACGGAGGTGCGAACCAGCTCCAGCACCGTCCGCGCCCGCTCGGCCTCGGCCAGGCCGGCGAGCCGTTCCGCCGGGGCCGACAGGTCACGGGGCGCTTCCGGCGTCACGACCGGAGCCGGAGTCGGGGCGGGGGCCGTGCCGGTGGGCAGCCAGTGCCGCTGCCGCTGGAACGCGTACGTCGGCAGGTCGACCAGGCCGACCCGCTCGGGCGGGAACACGGCGTCCCAGTCGACGGCCACGCCCCGCGTGTGCAGCGCCGCCACCGCGGTGGCGAAGACCTGCGGCTCCGGCTTCTTGCGGTGCGACACCGAGAGCACCGTGGCCGACCCGTCCAGGCTCTCGCGTGCCATCGCGCCGAGCGAGGAGTCCGGGCCGATCTCCAGGAAGGTGGTCACGCCCTGCTCGCGCAGCAGGCGGATGCCGTCCGCGAACCGGACGGCGTCGCGCACGTGCCGCACCCAGTACTCCGGCGAGCACAGCTGCTCCGCGGACGCGATGGTCCCGGTGCGGTTGGACACGATCGGCACGGTCGGCGCGGCGAAGGACAGCCCGGCCACGACCTCGCGGAAGTCGTCGAGCATGGCGTCCATGTGCGGCGAGTGGAACGCGTGGCTGACCCGCAGCGCCGTGGTCCGACGACCGCGCTCGGCCAGCGTCTGCGCGATCAGGGCGACGGTGTCGGCGTCGCCGGAGAGCACTGTCGCGTTCGGTCCGTTGACCGCGGCGATGCTCACCTCGGCCTCGTGGCCGGCGAGCAGCGGCAGCACCTCGTCCTCGGCGGCCCGCACGGCCACCATGGCGCCGGTGGTCGGCAGCGCCTGCATCAGCCGGCCACGGGTGGCGACCAGGGCGGCGGCGTCCGGCAGCGACAGCACACCGGCCACGTGGGCGGCGGCCAGCTCGCCGACGGAGTGCCCCATCAGGTGGTCCGGGCGGATCCCGTACGACTCGACCAGACGGAACAGCGCCACCTCGACGGCGAACAGGGCCGGCTGGGTGTAGGCGGTCTGGTCGAGCAGCTCCGGCTCGGTGAACAGCACCTCGCGCAGCGGCCGGTCCAAGTGCGGGCCGAAGGCGTCGCACACCTCGTCGAGCGCGCGGGCGAACACCTTGTGCCGCTGGTACAGGTCCTTGCCCATGCCGGCACGCTGCGAACCCTGGCCAGTGAACAGGAACGCGGTCGTGCCGGCCGACTGCACGCTGCCGAGCACGACCGCCGCCGAGGACTGCCCGTCAGCCAGCGCACGCAGGCCGTCAACCAGCTCAGCCGTGGTCTCGCCGACCACTGCCGCCCGGTGCTCGAAGGCCGTCCTCGTGGTGGCCAGGGAGCGGCCGACCGCCGCCGGGTCCAGGTCGGCGTCCAGCAGCTCGGCCAACTTCGCCGCCTGGGCCCGCAGCGCGGCCTCGTCGCGTCCGGCCAGCACCCAGGGCACGACCGTGGTCACGCCCTGCGGAGGCACGTCATCCCGTGCCGGCGGCTCGGCCAGGACGACATGGCAGTTGGTGCCGCCCATGCCGAAGGAGCTGACCCCGGCGACCAGCGGCTGCTCCGGGCGCGGCCACGCCCCGGTCTCGGTGCGCACGCGGAGCTTCAGCTCGTCGAGCGGGATGTCCGGGTTGGGCGTCTCGAAGTTCAGGCTGGCCGGCAGCTCCCGGTTGCTGATGCTCAGCACGGCCTTGAGCAGGCCGACGATGCCGGCCGCGCCTTCGAGGTGGCCGACGTTGGTCTTGGCCGAGCCGACCAGCAGCGGCTCCTCCGGCCGGCGGGCGGGGCCGAAGACCGCCCCCAGCGCCGCGGCCTCGATCGGGTCGCCGCGGCGGGTGCCCGTGCCGTGCAGCTCCACGTACTGCGCCTCGGTCGGCGCGATGCCGGCCTCCTCGTAGGCGCGCCGGATGACGTCGCGCTGCGCGGACGCGCTCGGCACGGTCAGGCCCTCGGTCGCGCCGTCGTTGTTGACCGCGCTGCCCCGGATGACGCAGTAGATCCGGTCGCCGTCGGCCACGGCGTCCGCGAGCGGCTTGAGCACCACGGTGCCGCCGCCCTCGCCGCGGACGTAGCCGTTGGCCCTGGCGTCGAAGGTGAAGCACTGCCCGTCCGGCGACAGGCCGCCGAACTTGACGACGCCCGCGGCGCTCTCCCTGGCCAGGTTCAGGTTCACGCCGCCGGCCAGCGCCAACGTGGATTCGCCGCGCAGCAGGCTCTGCACCGCCAGGTGCACGGCGACCAGGGCCGAGGACTGGGCGGTGTCCACGGTCAGGCTCGGCCCGTGCACGCCCAGCAGGTAGGACAGCCGGTTCGCGATGATGCCTCGGCGCAGGCCGGTGACCGAGTGCGGCGTGACCGCGTCGGGGCCGCCGGTCAGCAGGCTCGCGTAGTCGTCCCAGATCACGCCGACGAACACGCCGGTCCTGCTGCCGTGCAGCTGCGCGGGGACGATCCTGGCGTCCTCCAGCGCCTCCCAGCCCAGTTCCAGCATGAGGCGCTGCTGCGGGTCCATGGCCGCCGCCTCGCGCGGCGAGATGCCGAAGAAGCCCGCGTCGAACTGGTCGACGCCGTCGACGAAGCCGCCACGGCCCAGCCAGACGTCTCCGTCCGCCGACCAGCGGTCCGCCGGTGTGTCGGTGATGGCGCTGCCGCCGTCCCGCAGCAGCCGCCAGAAGGCGCGTGGATCCGGGGCCTTCGGCAGCCGGCAGGACAACCCGACGACCGCCACCGCGTTGGTCAGGGCGTCGTCAACCGCAGCGTCGTCTCGATTGTTCACCACATGGCCATCGTCGCCAGGCGTCTAACACAGCCCTTGGCTCGTCCTAAAGGCTCCTCGCCAGCCGGGCGCGCAGCAGGTCGGCGTCGGGGTGGTGCAGGTCGTCGAGGATGGGCAGGACCCGCTGCCAGCAGTCGCGCGCTCATGGGTACGCCTTCGACTCGGTGACATCTTCCCCAGCAATCCCGAAGAGGCATACCTGCGCGACGCCGTGTGGGACACGTACATCATCTTCTGCCAGCCTGATGACGTTGTCTTCGCACTCTTGCATGACGAGTACCGGGCAGCCGTGAACCGTTTGGATGCCACGGCACCACCACCTGATGGTCTTCACGAGAACGCACACGCTCGACTAGGTCAACACCTTGTGCTGCTGGTACTCAGGGGCACACTCGACGTCAAGGACGAACTCGTCCGTACGTACTTCGATCGCGCGTCTCCTGCAGATCGCCACGCTGCTCTGACCTACGTCGGGCGTCTCCTCATAGGCGCAGACGACATAACGCCCGATGTCATCGCACGCGCCCAGCAACTGTGGGAGGTGCGCCGCGCCGCAACGACAGCGAATCGGGACGCGGGTGAGTTGGCCGCCTTCGGCTGGTGGTTCAACTCCGCGAAGCTCCCTGACGCTTGGTCCATGGCGCAGTTGGTTCTGTCGGGGTCTGTCTCTGTTGCGCCCACGCGATCAGGAGCCGGGCCGCGACCTCGACCCCTGTCATCGCCTCGCACCTATCCACTCGAGCAACAACCACCATCGCGGTGGCTACGCGCAAGTCCGACTGGCACATCGCAGAGCTGGCAGGACCGTAACGGTCGCTTCTGCCGCCCGAGGGAGACTACGCACATGAAGTGCCCACCGACGAAACGGCCTAAGCCCGCCACTCGAACGCAGC